>Ga0114909_1001881_pt1 | contig 10783 bp, 10 predicted proteins | sample MalvireepMed_906_FD_87290 | JGI IMG/M metagenome (GOLD analysis project Ga0114909, IMG submission 87290) | Marine viral communities from the Global Malaspina Expedition - Malaspina viral metaG DeepMed_906 | ecosystem: Environmental > Aquatic > Marine > Oceanic | place: Mediterranean Sea...
CACCGAGGAATGAGCGCGTTCTCGATCCGGCTGGCGCGCCCCGAAGATGCCGAGGCGCTCCCCGGTATCGAACGCGAGGCGGCCACGGCTTTCGCCGATGACCCCGACAGCGCCGCGATCGACTCGGCGCGCGTGATCCCTGCGGATGAGCATCGCCGCCTGATCGCCCGCGGGCACTGCCTCATCGCCGAGGAGCAGGGCGACATCGTCGGCTTCCTTGCGGCAAGGCCGTGCGGGCGCGAAGTGCATATTCAGGAGATGGACGTGCTGCCCCGTTGGCAGGGACAAGGGATCGGCGCGGTACTGCTGCGCGCCTGCCTGATCGATGCGGGCAATGGCGGATTTCGGGCAGCCACGCTGACCACGTTCCGCGATGTCGCGTGGAATGCCCCCTTTTATGCGCGGATCGGCTTCGTCGAGGTCGGGGACCTGGCCGCGCACCCGCGGCTGGCAAGCGAGCTCGACGCCGAGATCGCTGCGGGCCTGCCCGCGGAGCGCCGTATCGCGATGATCAGGTTTATCGACTGAGCGGCGGCTGCGGCGATGCGCCGCCGGCCCCGCAGGACCAGCGGCACAAGCGCGAATGCCTCAGCCGCGCGGGCGCATCGTATTGCGTGCGATGCGCGATACCAGCACGCCCATCCCGGCATGGTTGGCGCCGTGGTAGCTAGAATCGGTTGCCAGCTCGGCCACCAGCCGGCGGTGCGCTTCGGGCAGCGAGTGATAGGGCATTGACGGCATCAGGTGATGCAGCGCGTGATAGCGCAGGCCGACGGGCGCCCACAGTTCGGCGATCCGTCCCGGGGGCGGCACGTTGACGCTGTCGAGGAACTGCGCGGTGACGGTCATGGCCTCGCCCTCGTTCTCCCACAGATGCGCCACCAGAGTGCGCAGCTGGTTGAGCAGCGCGACCACCGAGGCAACCGCGAGCGCGACGAGCAGCGGCTTCCAGCCGAACGCGAAGACGCTGCCGATCAGCGCCCAGCTCCACAGCATGCCGCCCGCTTCCTGCAGCAGCACCCGGCGGCGCAGGTCGCCTTCGGGATTGCGGCGACGGAAATCGGGATTGATCGCCAGCGCGCTCAGCCGCTGCCAGGTCAGCCGGCGAACCGGCGGGACAATCGCGCCCAGCGGGACCAGCACGGCGAAGCGCAGCAGCAGCGCGACCGGTGCGAGCAGCGCGATCAGCACGAATGCGGGCAAGCTCCACGGCTTCATCAGCGCCAGCGGAAGGTATTCGGGATCCTCGATCGTGCCGTATTGCGTGCGCTTGTGATGCAGCGTGTGCACGCCTTCATACATGAACGACGGGGTGAGCATCGGCACGCCGACCAATGCGTTCCACGCGGTGCGGAAGCCCGGCAGCGCCCCGTTACGGAAATGCGAGATCTCGTGGATGAACAGCAGCGCGCGGTAGAGCGCGAGCACCGAAACCACGCCCAGCGCGATTGCCAGCGGCAGGCTGCCGATCAGGATCGCGCCCGCCAGCGCGCCATAGCCGACCAGCGCCGAAACGATCATGTCGGCCCAGTAGATGTCCGCGCGGTGGGCGGAGATATCCTTGGTCAGGTCGCGCGCGGCGCGCAGCATGGCCTTGTCGTCGGGGATTTGCGCATGCCAGCCGCTTCCCGCCTCGCGACGCGAAAGGGTATCGGCAGCCGAAATCTGTGTCTGTTGAACATTCATGGTCTGGTATCCTGGAGCGGCCCTTAGCCGAAAACGCACCCGCATTACAGCGATCGGTTGCGATCATAGTGATCGGCGCGGTGCGGTTCCTTGACAAAGATCAGCTAGCGCACACAGGGCTAATCCAAGCTGAACGAGGTGTGCGCTAATGAATGGTGAAGTGGTGATCGATCCGGTCGAAGGCAAGCGGGGCCGTGCCCTTTTCGTCGATACGGGCCGCCGCTTCGCATCGCGCGAGCCGCATGCGGTGCCGCAATTGCGCGGCGAACAGCTCGAACTGGTCGATCCTGCCAAGAACCCCTTTTTCGGCCATGCCGCACACCAGCTGTTCGTGGCCCGGCGCGGCGACGCGGTGGTCGGCCGGATCTCGGCGCATATCGACCGCCTCGCGCTGGAATTGCCGCGCCAGCAGGGTTTCGGCCCGGGCGCAGGCATGTTCGGCTATTTCGACGCCGCCGACGAAGCGGTGGCGCATGCGCTGCTGCGCGCGGCGGAGGACTGGCTGCGCGGCCAGGGCATGGACCGCGCGATCGGGCCGATTTCGATGTCGATCTGGGAAGAGCCGGGCCTGCTCGTGAGCGGACAGGACCACGCGCCGATGATCATGATGGGGCACCATCCCGAAATCTACCAGCACTGGATCGAAAGCGCGGGCTATGCGCGCGCCAAGACGCTGCTGACCTACGATCTCGACGTGACGGTGGGGTTCCCGCCGCTGATTCGCCGGATCGTCCAGTCGGGCCAGCGCAACGAGCGGATCAGCCTGCGCCCGGTCGAGCTGTCGCGGTGGGACGAGGAGGTCGAGACCATCCTCGCCATCCTAAACGATGCATGGTCGAACAATTGGGGCTTCATCCCCTTCACCAATGCCGAGATCGCCTATGCCGGCAAGAAGCTGAAGCCGATCATCCATCCGCAGATCAATTTGATCGCCGAGGTCGACGGCAAGCCGGTGGCCTTCATGCTGACCCTGCCCGACATCAACGATGTGCTGCGCAAGGTGAACGGCAGGCTGTGGCCGCTGGGCTGGCTCCGCCTGCTGCGCTGGATGCGCAAGCCGAGCGGTGCGGGCATGCGCGTTCCGCTGATGGGGGTGCGCCGCGAACTGCACAATTCGCGGCTCGCCAGCCAGCTGGCCTTCATGATGATCAGCCAGATCCGCGAGGTGGCGATCGCCGAATACCAGACCAAGCGCGCGGAGATCGGCTGGATCCTCGACGACAACCAGGGGATGAAGGCAATTGCCGATGCGATTGGCAGCACGGTCAACCGCGAATATGCGATCTACGAACGCTCGCTTGCCTCCTGACCGCGGGATTGTCGCAATTGCGCCACGGCCCGGCGGCAATGCACGCGGGCCGGGAACTGCGCCCGGCCGCCTCCCGTTGGACAGGCGAAAGCGGCGCCCGTGTCGCCAGCCATGCGAGAGACGATGACGCAGCACCCCGAGACGGCCGCCCCTGCCAAACTGCCCGGCCACGTGCTGGTCGTCGAGGATGACGCCGTGCTCGGCATGACGATCGAGCAGGCGCTGCTCGATGCAGGCGTGGCCCGGGTGGCGCTGTGCGCGTCGACAGAAGAAGCCATGCAGCACCTGCGCGACGGGCGTCCCGAAGCTATCGTGCTCGACGTCCACCTCGCCGATCGCGACGACGGCTGGGCGATTGCCGAACTGGTGCGCACGCTGGGCGCCGACAGCCCCCAGATCATCTTTTCGACCGGCGCCCCGCAGGACATTCCGGCGGACATCGCCGCGCTGGGCTGCACGCTCGAAAAGCCTTACGACGCGCAGGAACTGATTGCCGTGCTGCGCCAGTCGAAGCCGCGCGGGATCATCTCGCGGCTGCGCGGCGCGCTGCGATAGACGCGGCCGCACGCGCCGGATCAAGGCGCGCGTTCCGGATCACAAACCCTGCCGAAACTACGCCGGACAGAAAAAAGGCCTCCGTTGCCGTGCAACGGAGGCCTTTCGGGATCGTATCACCAGCCGCTTTGGACGGGAGGGGGGGTCTCGGCGGTGACATAAGGAATACGCGCCGCCAGAAACTGGGTTCCCAAGCGGGGTGAAATTTTTTGCCTAAAATGACATTCCGAAGCAAAAACAATCAGATGTATGGCCGTCCGCCGCCCTGCTTGCGCTCGAACTGCGCATAGTCGGCGGCGTGATCGAGATCGGGCACGTGGATCCGTCGCGACTGCCAGTCCACCAGCCCTTCGCGCGCGAGCTGGCGCAGCGTGCGGTTGGTATGCACCAGCGACAGCCCGAGCATGTCGGCGATCTGCGCCTGCGTGATCGGCAGCGCGAGCGTATTGTGATGATCGGCGAGACAGGTCGCTTGCGCCCGGTCGAGCAGCCAGACCGCGAGATAGGTCACCCGTTCGCGCGCACTGCGTTGTCCCAGCGAAACGATATGGCCTTCGAGCGCGGTTTCTTCCTTAGCCGCCAGCCAGGTGATGTCGTAGCCCAGCGCCGGGTGCTGCGCGATGAGATCGGCGAAATCGGCGCGACGGAAACGGCACAGGCGCGCGTCGATCAGCGCCTCGATCGTATGGGTCGCCGGTTCGTCGAAGGCGCTTTGCAAGCCGACCAGATCGCCGGGGAACATGAAATTGAGAATCTGCCGGCGCCCATCCTCGAGCGCACGCGAGCGAATGAGCACGCCGTCGAGCAAGGTAAACAGGCGGCGATGCGACGCGCCTTCCTCGATCAGGATATCGCCGCGCTGCAGCGCGATTTCGCCGTCCTTGAACCGCTGCATGTAGGACAATTGGTTCGGCTCGAGCGGGCGCAGTCCCGGACAGGACTGGAGCGGACACTCGACACAGGCAATCGGATCGGCAATTTCTTGCAACGCGGCAGTCCTCGACAGGCAATCCCCAGCACCCGGAATGGGCCTGAAACGGCATGGATGTCAAACCTGCGGGTTGCGGCATCGGCCCAAGGAACCTAACCCCCATCGGGACGTTAGAAGCGCGCACCTTAAGGAAGGGGTCTAAATGTCGCTTGGTGATCAAATTGCTCGTAACCTGCCGTACCTGCGCCGCTATGCGCGCGCACTGACCGGTTCGCAGGCCACGGGAGACGCATTCGTACGTGCCACGCTGGAAGCCGCACTGGCCGACAGCGAACTCAAGGAATCGCTCGAAGGCGGCCGCGTCCCGCTGTACCGGGCGTTCAACAAGGTCTGGTCGAGCGCTTATATGGAAGTGCCCGAAGCCGTCGGCGACAACACGCATGAGAATGCGGCGCAGGACCGGCTGAAATCGGTAACCCCGCTGAACCGGCAAGCGCTGCTGCTGACCACGCTGGAGGACTTCTCGTCCGACCAGGCGGGCGAAATCATGGACATGTCGGCCGAGGATATCGAGCGGCTGGCCCAGGAAGCGGTTTCGGAAATCGACCGCGAGTCGTCGACCAGCGTGCTGATCATCGAGGACGAACCGCTCATCTCGATGCAGCTCGAAGACCTCGTGACCTCGCTCGGCCATGAAGTCTGCGGCACTGCTGCCACGCGCACGCAGGCACAGGAAGTCGTCGCGCAGAAGACGCCCGGCCTGGTGCTGGCGGATATCCAGCTGGCGGACGGATCCTCGGGCCTCGATGCTGTCGACGATATCCTTGCGATCAGCAGCGTTCCGGTGATCTTCATCACTGCCTATCCCGAACGCCTGCTGACCGGCGACCGTCCCGAGCCGACCTATCTCGTGACCAAGCCGTTCCAGGAACAGACCGTTCGTGCCGCGATCAGCCAGGCGCTGTTCTTCGGCTCGAGCCGCCCACTGGGCTAACCCCCGCCGGCAATCGGTTTTTGAAAGCCCGGGTCCCTGCGGCCCGGGTTTTTCTTTGCCTGCAGTGCGAAGGCTGCACCGTGCCGATGCGGTCGGCACCGACGCGGCGCGATCGGGCCGCGTTTTTCTCGGATCAATTGATGTGGTTGCGAGAGCTCGGCGCGGAGACTTGCGGCCGCGAAACCCGTGCTGTTAGCGCCCGACCGCCGCGGGGCCCTTGCGGCGCAGTTCGAACTCGCTCGGTTCGCGCACCGGTACCAGCAGCGTGCACCGCACCCCTTCGGGGCAGAAATCGAGCTCGACCGGGTGGCGCAGTTCATGCGCGACGATCTTCTCGATCAGATCGGTGCCGAAACCGCGGCGGCGCGGCTTGTCCACCGGCGGCCCGTTGCTTTCGATCCATTCGATTTTCGCCAGCGTGTCGTTGACCTGGCTCCAATGCACCGCGACCTCGCCCCCGGGGACGCTGAGCGAACCGAACTTGGCCGCATTGGTCGCCAGTTCGTGGATCGCGAGCCCCAGCGACAGCGCATCGTTGGGCGCCAGCTCGGTATGCGGCCCCACCAGATCGAGCGAATGGTCCTGGTCGCGCGCATAGGGTGCGAGCTCGACCTCGACCACCGAACGGATCGGCGTGGTGCCCCATTCGGACTGGGTCAGCAGGTCGTGCGTGGCCGACAGCGCGCGGATGCGGCCGTCGAGACCTTCGGCGAATTCGTCGAGGTCCTGCGACCGGCGCCGCGTCAGCGATACGATCGAAAGGACATTTGCGAGCGTGTTCTTGACCCGGTGGTTGAGCTCGCGCGTCAGCGAGTTGCGGATCGAGTTCTGTTCCTCGAACCAGCTGATCGCGCGGCGATCCTCGAGCGTCTGCTGGGTCAGCAGGCGGGCCACGAGCATCAGCAGGCTGGCGACCGCCAGCCCGAACAGCAGCGTGATCATCGACATGGCCGACAAACCTTCCTCGCGCGCGGACTGCACTTCGAGCAGCATCGACCGGTTGGCGAGGCTGAGTTCGCGGGTGATCGTGGGGCGCCCCTCGATCCAGCTGTTGCTATGCGCGATCGCGACCTCCGCCGTGGCATCCGTATCGAGCAAGCGCGCCCCGACCGCCTCGTAACTGACCAGTTCGCTGGCCGAGCTGAGGAATTGCGAGGCATTGAACGGACTGTAGATGAAGCCCTTGAGCTCGCGCGTGCTGCTCAGCCCTTCGAACACCGGCATATATATGAGGAAGCCCGCAGCCTCGCTGTCGCCTTCCTGCTGCAAGACGATCGGCCCGCTGGCAGTGGGCCGATCGTTCGCCCCCGCCAGATCCATCGCGGCCCGGCGGATGGGTTCCGAATACATGTCGTAGCCGAGTGCGCGGCGATTGCGCACTGTGTCGGGCTGCAGGTAGAGGATCGGAGTGAGCATGTCGCGCGGCTGTTCGGCCAGGGTCGGCGACACCCGCTGTTCTTCCACGCGGCTGCGGCTCAGCCGGGCTTCGAATTCAGGCAGTTCGGCCGCAGTGACGACCGGGGCCCAGCCGATCCCCTCTGCCCCGCGGTAATTGGCATCCAACCGCAATTCGGAAACGAAGCGGCGAAACAGTTCGGGCGTGATCTCGTCCTGCGTCGACAGCAGCGCGGCGCCGGCACGCAGGTAGGCCGAACTGGTATAAGCGCGGCGTTCGATCGCCGAAGTCATCGCCTGCGCCTTGCGCGCGACATCCGCGGCATCGCGCTGCGCCTCGCCGCGCTCGATCGCGAAGACGCTGAGCACGGTTATGGCGGTGACCAGGACGAAGATCAGCACCGGGATTCCGCGCGGATAGTCGATCAGCCAACGCCTGCGGCGCCCTTTGCGTTGGAGTTCTTCGCTTACCAGCTTCCTGCCCCTGACGGTTTGCCTGGTCCCATAGTAACGCTTACTATGCCGCGGGGGCCTAATTGTTCCATTGCACAAAGCAAGGGAACTCGACATCGTCCCATGCGTTGTGCGAAGCACATTGCGGGATCGAAAGATGCTGGTAGGGCATCCTGCCGGTGACATACGAAAAGGGTAGCAGTCTTCAAGCCATGAGCTCAGATACGCCGAACACTCCGCAGCGGGCGCCCGCTGGCGGGCCGCCGCCACATCCATCTGCTCCGGGGAAGGAACAGGATCCGGATTGGGCGAACGGCCTGCGCCAACTCTATGACTCCGTGGTTGAAGAGCCCCTCCCCGACAGTTTCCAGGACCTGCTCGACAAGCTGGATGTAAAGGACTGATGTCGGACCACGAACGGACGGCAGCGGACAAAGCCGACTTCAAACGGGAACTGACCGAGGTCGTCCCCCACCTGCGCGCTTTCGCGCGCGGCCTGTGCGGACGCGCCGACATGGCCGACGATCTGGTCCAGGAAACGCTGCTCAAGGCATGGGCGGCGCAGGAGCGCTTCCAGCCCGGCACCAGCATGCGCGCATGGACCTTCGTGATCCTTCGCAATGCCTATCTCACCGACATGCGCCGCAGCCGCTTTCGCGGCGAATATGACGAGACCGTCGCCGAGCGCGTCCTGACCGCACCGGCGGGACAGGAAGAACCGATCCACCTGTCCGACATGCACCGGGCGCTGCTGACGCTGCCGCCCGAGCGGCGCGAAGCGCTGCTGCTCGTGGGTGCGGGCGGCTTTTCCTACGAGGAAGCCGCGACGATCTGCGACTGTGCGGTGGGCACGATCAAGAGCCGGGTGGGCCGTGCGCGCGCCGCGCTCAATGCGATGCTGGCGGATGGCAACATTCCGAAGCGTTCGATCGGCGACAGCGCAGCGCACCGCGCGATCCTGCAGGAACTCGACGATGTGGCCTCCGGCATGGGCAGCAGCCGCAGCTGACAACCGTCGCGACCGCGCCGCTTGTCACCAATCGCCATGCGAGGCAGATAAGCGCCGATGAGCGAGACCAAGCCGCCCGAGGAAACCGTGTCACCGGCGCCGCGCCGCCGGTCGAGCAGGCACGCCTTCGCCGAACAGGAATTGCGGCTGATCTCGTCGCTGGTGCTGCTGATCGGGCTGGGCCTGTTCCTCGCCCTGCCCTTCGTGCTGTCGATCGGTTCGGTGGTGTTCCTGCCAGTGGTTACCGCGCTGGTGCTGACGGTGATCCTTTCGCCGCTGGCCGACAAGCTCAACGGCTGGGGCCTGCCCAATGCTCTCGCCTCGCTCGCGGCGCTCCTGTTCTTCTTCGCCATCCTGCTGCTGGCGCTAGCGCTGATCCTGCAGCCGGCCGTCGCGCTGTTCGACGACGTGCCGGCGATGGCGCAGGGCGTGATGGCGCGCTTCGGCGAATTGCGCGAGCGCTTCGCCTGGATCGCCACGCTCAACGAACAGCTCGCCGCGCTGATGAACAGTGACGGCACCCGCGAAGTGGTGCTGGCCGCACCCAGCCTGCTCGAACAGGTGGCCTTTGCCACGCCGAGCCTGATCCTCGAGACGATCCTGACGCTGCTGATGGCCTATTTCATGATCGAGGCGCGCGTGCGGCTGCGCCAGCGGCTGCTGTTCGGCCGCGCCAGCTTCGGCACCAGCATCAAGGCCGCGCGCGTGATCCGCGAAGTGCAGGACCGGGTCGCCGCCTATATCCTCACGGTGGGGTCGATCAATGCCATGGTCGGCGTGGTCGTGGCGCTGGGCGCTTGGGCGCTGGGGGTCGATGCCCCGATCATGTGGGGCGGGCTGGCGGCGCTGCTCAATTTCCTGCCCTATGTCGGACCGATCGTGATGGTCGCGTTGCTCGGCCTGTTCGGCATCGGCACCGCCGATACAGTGGTGCTGGGCCTCGTCCCGGCGGCCGCCTATCTGGCGCTCCACACGGTCGAAGCCAATCTCGTCACCCCGTCGATCCTTGGCGCGCGCTTCACCATGAACCCGGTGCTGATCCTGATCGCGCTGTCCTATTTTACCTGGATCTGGGGCGTGTTCGGCGCCTTGCTGTCGGTCCCCATCCTGTTGATGCTGACTGCGCTGTTCGACCATATCGGACGCCCCAATCTGGTCGGGTTCATCTTCGGCGAACCGCTGTTCGCGACCGATCTGTTCGGCGAAGCCGAGACCGCCGAAACCGCCGCGCAGCAGTAAAAAAACCCGCCGCCATTGCTGGCGACGGGTTTCGAAATCGTCGGGTTCCTGGCGCTTAGCAGGGATATTCCCAGGTCGTTCCGCGCGCGAGGTTTTCGCTCGCGAAGCTCCAGTTGAGCTTGCCATTGACCGCCTCAAGATAGGCCGGGCGCGCGTTCTGGTGATCGAGGTAATAGGCGTGTTCCCACAGGTCGATCACGAGCAGCGGGTTCACCCCATCGAGATCGGCCAGCGTGTCGCCGTCATGCGTTTCCTCGATCGTCAGCTTGCCGTCCTTCACGGCGAGCCAGACCCAGCCGCTGGCGAAGTGGCCCGCACCGCGTTCGGCGAGCTTTTCCTTCACGCCGTCGACCGAGCCGAAGACATCGTCGATCATGCTCTTGAGCTCGTCCGACGGGCTGGTTTCTTCCGGCGCCATCGAGTGCCAGTAGAAGCCGTGGTTCCAGCTCTGCGCCGAATTGTTGAACAGGCCCTGGTCGCTATCGCGCGCGGCGGCAACCACCTCTTCCAGCTTCTTGCCTTCGTGGGCCGTGCCCTCGATCGCCTTGTTGGTCTTGTCGAGATAGGCCTTGTGGTGCTTGCCGTGGTGATACGAGAGCGTCTTGGCCGAAACCGCAGGTTCCAGCGCAGTGTCGTCGTAAGGCAGGTCGATCAGCTCAAAAGCCATGGAATGTCCCCTCTTGGGTTGGTGTGAACAAATTTCGTACTCGCGTCCCTAACGCCCCTGTAAGCGCGTGGTTGCACATAGCGGCGATATAGCACGCGAAAAGAGGGGCGCTGGCCTTTTATTTCTCGGGCAACCGCGCCATTGGGGCCCCGACACAAGGGAGTTTGACCATCCATGGCTCGCAAGTTCTTCGGCACTGACGGAATCCGCGGACGCACCAATAGCGGGGTGATGACTGCCGCAACTGCGATGCGCGTCGGCCAGGCGGCAGGCACGCATTTCCTGCGCGGCGACCATCGCCACCGCGTGGTCATCGGCAAGGATACGCGGCTGTCGGGCTACATGATGGAAAGCGCGCTGGTGGCGGGCTTCACTAGCGTCGGCATGGATGTGGTCATGACCGGGCCGCTGCCCACCCCTGCCATCGCGATGCTGACCCGCGAGATGCGCGCCGATCTGGGCGTGATGATTTCGGCCAGCCACAATCCGTTCGAGGACAATGGCATCAAGCTGTTCGGTCCCGATGGCTTCAAGCTGTCCGACGA
>Ga0114909_1001887_pt1 | contig 10752 bp, 11 predicted proteins | sample MalvireepMed_906_FD_87290 | JGI IMG/M metagenome (GOLD analysis project Ga0114909, IMG submission 87290) | Marine viral communities from the Global Malaspina Expedition - Malaspina viral metaG DeepMed_906 | ecosystem: Environmental > Aquatic > Marine > Oceanic | place: Mediterranean Sea...
ATTCTACAGATAAGGTAGTATTGACAACTTAGTTAAATAATTAAGTTAGCAAAAAATAGACTTTATTGAAATGATCAAAACGCCATAGCAATTGCTTGGCGTTTTTTGCTTTTATAGCGGTTACCCCTTTCCATTTTATTCTATTCTCAGCCTGTTGGCACTTTCCTTGCATTTCTCTTGTTATAGATTTTAGAACATTATTAAAATAACTTTTGGGAAGTCACTATGGATAAATTGCTTTATGTCGCTATGAGCGGCGCTAAACAAAATATGCAAGCTTTAGCCATTAATGCCAATAACTTAGCCAACGCTAAAACCACTGGTTTTAAAGCGGATCTAGCACAGGCTCGCAGTATGCAAGCTTATGGTGAAGGTTTACCCAGCCGTGTATTTTCTATGACTGAGCGCTCTAGCCAAAATTTTGACTCGGGTGCATTGCTTACCACTGGACGTTCACTAGATGTTGCCGTTGCTGGAGAGGGTTTTTTTGCTGTCCAGGGCGCTGATGGCAATGAGGCTTATACACGTGGCGGACATTTACGCTTAACCGAAGCGGGCGCATTAGAAACTAATGATGGTGAGTTAGTTATTGGTGAAGGTGGTCCTATTTTTTTGCCTTTACCGGTGAACAATATTCAAATTAGCCGTGACGGTACCATTATGGTCCAACCTGAAGGGGCACCAAGTAATGTACAAGAAGAAGTTGCCCGCATTAAGCTAGTGAATCCAGATGTGCGCTTAATTGAAAAGGGAAGTGACGGCCTATTTAGAGCGAAAAATGGCGGAAACTTACAAGCTGATATTAATGTCAATATCTTAGGTGGCTCACTTGAGTCAAGCAATGTTAACCCTATTAATGAAATGACAGAAATGATTGCTTTGCAAAGACAGTTTGAAATGCAATTAAAAATGATGAAAACCGCTGAAGAAATTGACTCTAGTGCATCTTCTTTGTTACGCGCTTTTTAACGTAAGTTAATTAAAGCCAGTAAAAGCCAATAATTTAATTTGAGGTAATCCACATGAACGCAGCATTATGGATAAGTAAAACAGGTTTAGATGCACAGACCAAAGACATCTCGGTAATTTCTAATAACTTAGCAAATGCTAGTACGATTGGTTTTAAGAAGAGTCGCGCAGTTTTTGAAGATTTACTCTATCAAAATATAAACCAACCGGGTGGCCGAAGTGCTCAAGACACTGAAATGCCGTCTGGCCTAATGTTAGGTGCAGGTACTAAAGTTGTTGCCACGCAAAAAATTCATAGCCAAGGCGATATGCTTACAACGGATAACGCTCTTGATCTAATGATTCAAGGTGAAGGTTTCTTTGAAGTGCAGATGCCTGATGGTAGCTCCGCTTATAGCCGAAATGGCCAATTTACCATGGATGATGAAGGTAATATGGTTACCCCCGGCGCTGGATATTTAATTCAACCGCAAGTAACAATCCCAGAAGATGCCTTAAGCATTATTGTTTCGCAAGATGGTGAAGTCTCAGTAACCTTGCAAGGACAAGCTGAGCCGGCAGTGGTAGGACAAATTAACTTAGTTAACTTTGTTAACCCAACAGGTTTACAACCTATCGGACAAAACTTATATACCGAAACTGCAGTCAGTGGTGCACCACAAGAAGGTGTTCCAGGGCTTGAAGGTTATGGCATGTTAGTGCAAGGAGCATTAGAGACTTCTAACGTGAACACTACCGAAGAATTAGTTAATTTAATTGAAAGTCAACGTGTGTATGAAATGAATTCAAAAGTCATTTCAGCCGTTGATCAAATGCTTAGTTATATCAATCAACAGTTGTAGGTTGGCTTTAGGCTAACGTATGTGGAGGCAGTAATGAAAAAAATATCGACTTTATTTTCAATTGGTTTACTGGTTGCTGTTACTACGGGTTGTAGTAATACCATTGAGTTGAGTAAGGCATTGCCAGATGATCCAGACTTTGCGCCAATTTTACCTGAAGAAGAAGAGCAACAGATTGTTCCTAGTGGCTCTTTATTTAAAGCCAACTATATCAATAATATTTATTCAGACTCTAAAGCGCATCGCATTGGCGATATTATTTCTGTGATCTTGAGTGAAAATACGCAAGCCAAGAAAAATGCTAAGACAGAATTGAAAAAAGAGAATGAATATACCCTTGCCGCTGTTTCAGGTTTAGGTGGACAACCGGTGACTTTAAATGGTCAGGCTTTACAGATGGGCTTTGAACAGGACTCCAAATTCAAAGGGGATTCAAAGGCTGATCAAGGTAATAGTCTAAGCGGTAATATCTCGGTTCATGTTTTAAAAGTTCTGCAAAATGGCAACTTAATGATTCGCGGTGAAAAATGGATCACTTTAAACAATGGTGACGAATATATTCGTTTAACGGGCATTATTCGTTCTAAAGATATTAATTCTAATAACACTGTTTTATCGAGCAAAGTAGCTAATGCTCGAATTCAATATGCAGGTACAGGAACTTTTGCTGATGTTAATGAGCAAGGTTGGCTATCACAATTTTTCAGCAGCTCTTGGTGGCCACTGTAGCACCCTAACCTAAATAGGTTAGCTAATTAGTAATGGGTAATATTATGAAAGCAGTATTTACAATTCTCACTTTGTTGGCACTTGTTAGTTTTTCAAGTCAGGCACAACGCATTAAAGATTTAGCAGATATTGCAGGTGTGCGTTCAAACCAGTTAATTGGTTATGGTTTGGTGGTAGGTTTACCGGGTACTGGTGAACAAAGTCCGTTTACAGAGCAGAGCTTTAAAACCATGCTAAGTAATTTTGGTATTACCATGCCAGAAAACCTTAAGCCTAAAATTAAAAATGTTGCGGCTGTTGCTGTACATGCAGAGTTGAACGCCTTCGCTAAACCAGGGCAAACTATTGATATCACTGTTTCTAGCATGGGCAGTGCTCAAAGTTTGCGCGGTGGTACTTTATTGCAAACTATTCTAATGGGTCTAGATGGCAACGCTTATGCAGTGGCGCAAGGCTCGTTGGTCGTTAGTGGTTTAGGGGCGCAAGGTCTCGATGGTTCGCAGGTGTTGGTAAATATTCCTACGGTAGGTCGTATTGCCAATGGTGCGACAGTCGAACGAGAAGTAAAGTCTCCTTTTTCATCAGGTGACCATATAACCTTTAACCTACGACATTCTGATTTTACTACGGCAAAACGACTATCGGATACTATTAATGAGCTAATTACGGGCTCAGCCCGCGCACTTGATGCAACTTCTGTGCAAGTGAAAGCACCTCGCGATATTAGCGATCGTGTCAGTTTTTTGTCTGTTATTGAAAACTTAGAATTTGAACCTGCTTCACCAGCAGCAAAAATTATTGTGAACTCGCGTACTGGTACCATTGTTATTGGCTCAGAAGTTAAACTGCTTGCTGCTGCTATAACTCACGGTGGTATTACTGTGACTATTAACGAGGTGCAAGATGTCTCTCAGCCTAATGCTTTTGCTGAAGGTGAAACGGTAGTTACCGATCAATCAACAATTAATGTTGCTAACTCTGATGCGCGTATGTTTGTTTTTAGACCTGGAGTCACCTTAGATACTTTAGTTCGCGCTATTAACGAAGTAGGTGCTGGGCCAGGTGATGTTATGGCTATTTTAGAAGCACTCGATCAAGCCGGCGCGATACGTGGCGAACTCATTATCATATAAGTTGAATTATAAAGGGTCAGTTACCTTGTAATTACTTTTAGGTTGTTGAACGATGGATATAAAATTAAATCAAGCACAGAATTTTGAACAAGCCAGAAATGCTCTTGAGCTAACAGGCTTAAATGATATTCGCCAGCAATCTCGTAGTGGTGATGGTGATGCCAAGCAAGAGGCATTAAGAGAAGCAGCACAACAATTTGAATCGATATTCATGAAAATGTTGCTTTCAAGCATGCGTAAAGCACAAGATGTTCTAGAGTCAGATAGCCCATTTAATTCAGAGTCGACAAAGTTTTATCGAGATATGCATGATCAACAAATGGCAGTTGAACTATCGTCAAATGGATCGCTTGGCTTGACTGATTTAATTGTTCGTCAGCTAGGCGGTGATAGCGGAAATTTTATGCCAAGTTCTGCTTTACGTAATGATGCTAATTTATCTACCTCAACTAAGTTAACTGATTTAACAAAAATAAGTGAGCACTTAAAAGCGAATCCAGCTTATGTTGCTAATAAAGAGGCAGCTAACTTAACAGCTTCTTCAACAATACCTTTAGCCACGAAAATTCCTTTTAAAGCAGCAGAGCAAGCAAAAACAAGTGTCAATATTTCAACGCCTAATGTCGCCCCTCATTTTAATGAACCTAAAGACTTTGTTACCGCGCTAACTAAACCCGCTCAGAAAGTACAACAACAATTAGGTGTACCTTTTGAAGTCGTTATTGCCCAAGCCGCCTTAGAAACAGGTTGGGGAAAGAAGATAATAAAAGATAATAAAGGCAATAGTTCGAATAATTTATTTAATATCAAAGCTGATTCACGCTGGGCTGGCGAGAAAGTTACTAAAGATACCTTAGAGTTTGAACAAGGTAACATGGTGAAAAAGTCTGCACCATTTAGGATGTATGAATCGCTTAGTGAAAGTGTTAACGACTATGTAGACTTTTTATCCAACAATGATAGATATCAAGATGCATTAGATAAATCAAACAATGTGGAACATTTCCTGCAAGGTCTACAACAAGCAGGCTATGCAACAGATCCTCAATACGCCAACAAAATCATGGCAACACTACGTACTGTTACTAGCTTAATTTCAAAATAAATATGTTGTTTGTAGCACGCTACAAAGCATATCGGAGTTAATTTTATGACAGTTAGTTTATACCAAACCGGTGTGAGTGGTTTATTAGCCTCTCAGCAGCAGTTGGCAACAACAGGTCATAATATTGCCAATGTTAATACTGAAGGTTATACCCGTCAACGCGCTGAACAAAGTGCTAGTTTAGGGCTTAATAACGGAAGTAGTTATGTTGGTTCTGGCACTTACATTCAAGATATCACTCGCCTGTATGACCAGTTTTCTTATAAAGAACAACTTATTAACCAAAGCAATTTAGGCAATGCTGATTTTTTACAAGCAAGTTTATCGCAACTTGATCAAATTATGAGTACCTCAGGTGGGGCTTTAGTTGGCTCTATTGATAAATTTTATCAAGGTGTAAACGGGGTAGCGGATAACCCAAACGACCTAGGTCTTCGAAGTATTGTTTTAAACCAAGCAAGCATACTTGCTACGGACTTTAATCAGCTAAATGATAACTTTGAACAAATGGGCAAGGCGGTTAATGGTGAAATTGAGCAGATAGCCGACAAAATATCACAAATTTCACTAGAGCTAGCCAAAATTAATGAAACGATCCTACATTCTCAAAAGCTGACTGACGCAGGGCAGCCTAATGATTTACTTGATAAACGCGATCAACTTATTAATGAGTTAGGACAATATACTCGAGTTACTACAGTTGAAGATCAAAACGGTGTTATGAATGTGATGATAGGTCAGGGGACCACCTTAGTTGCGGGCATTACTCCATTAACCATTGATGTGGCTGCAGGCGATCCTGATCCTCAAAAAACTCAGTTACGTTTAGTAAGCGGCGGTAGCAATGTCGCTCTTGATGGTGCAAAACTAGGTGGTGCTCTAGCGGCCAATTTTGAATTTAGAGACGAGCATTTAAGCCAAGTGAGCCGTGAAATAGACCGTTTAGCAATGGCCATATCGGCAACATTAAATGACAGTCAAAATACTGGATTAGATTTAAATGGCCTGCAAGGAGGCAACCTTTTCACCGATATAAATACTACGCAGTTACAGCAAGGTAGAGTCTCAGCGCCAGTAAGTAATACGGGTACTGTGCAAGCGCAAGTTAATATTAGTGATGTTTCTTTATTACCTACGGATGAGTTTGAAATTCGTTTTGATGGCACAGATTTCATCATGACTAATTTAACTGATTTAAGTACCACTAACTTAGGAACACCTGGCTCTGGTGTTCCTGCTGGCACCCATACAACAGCGTTTGGTTTTGAATTCATCGAAACAGGTGTGCCTGTTAGTGGTGATGTCTTTATTGTAGAACCGACAAAAAATGGCGCTGCATTAATGGCAACAACGTTAACTGACCCTAGTGGTATTGCTGCCAGTGCTGCGGTAGAAGTGACTCCTGCAAGTAGCAATGTTAGTGATGGCAAAATTAATATTATCAATGTTAGTGACCCCGTAGCGGCGCGTAATTTTACCAGTGTTTTAAATCAAGGCTTATTAGTCGACGTATATGAAAGTGCTCCAGGTACTTTTTCTTATCGTGTTTATGACGGTGATCCGTCAACACCACCACCGACACCGCCATCAACCGTAGGTGCTATTACTTCTGGTACATTCGCTGCCGGCAGCTCAGCGGTAATTGGTTTGCCAACAGGCACGCCTGCTTTCCAAATAGAAATTTCAGGTCAGCCGACGGGTCAAGGTCCACTTGCACCTGAAAAGTTTACCATAACAGACGCCTTTGGAGTCGGTAATGGTAACAATGCCGTTGCTATGGCTAAAACACAGGAGCAAGGGGTGTTAAATGGCTCAAAAGAAACTTTTAGTCAAAGTTTAAGTGTATCGACATCCGTTGTTGGTTCTAAAGCAAGTAATGCTGATTTAACGGCTGATACCGCACAAGCACTCTATACCCAAGCGTATAACCGCAATCAAGAAACCTCAGGGGTTAACCTTGATGAAGAAGCGGCTAACCTGATGAAGTTTCAACAAGCTTATCAAGCTTCATCACAAATTATTTCTGTCGCTAATACTATTTTCGACACCATATTAGCTGCAGTTAGGTAAGGAGTAACTTATGCGTGTTTCTACAGCCCAATTTTATTTTCAAAATGCTCAGCAGTTAAGTAGTTTGCAAACTCAGGTTAATGAGCAAGTTGAGTATTTGTCTGCTGGAAAAAGAGTGCTAACGGCAAAAGATGATGCGGTCTCTTTTGGTTCATTATCTGGCCTAAAAGATGGTTTGGCCGGTCTTGAAAAGTATAAACGTAATATTATCCAAGCTGAGAGTCGAAATAACATCCAAGAAGTAAGTTTTGAAAATGCTGAGGATGTGATGCAGCAATTAAAGCAACTCTTCATTCAAGCTAATAATGGTTCACTCGATGATAGCGATTTAGCTGCATTGGGGGAGCTCGCTAAAAATGCGCAAGCACAATTGCTTGATGTTGCTAATACTACAGATGAAAACGGCAGTTATATTTTTTCTGGCTATCAAGTTGATGTTCAACCTTTTGTTCTTCAACCGGATAATACAGTTAACTATATGGGTGATAGTGGTGTTAAAGAACTGCAAATAGCCAAAAATGTCATGGTTGATACTAATCAGTCAGGTGACAAAGCTTTTGAGCAGGTCAAGAACAACCTTGGTGACTTTTCACCACAATATAATACTAATACCTCAGGAATTTCTGTTAACCGAGCGGTGATAAATAACCCAAGCGCTCACGATACGGTAAATAATCCACCCAATTACAATTTTAATTTTGCTTCTGCTACTGATTTAACCGTCACCGATGGCTTAGGCAATACCGTATTTACCACCAATGCTTATGTGCCAGGGCAAACCATTGCCTTTAACGGAGTTGAAGTGCAGTTGAGCGGCAACCCATTGCCGGGAGATGATTTTGATTTAAGTCCACAAGAAGATATAAGCCTTTTTGACACAGTAAAAGGCATTATTGATTGGGTGAATGTTGGTGCCTCACCAGCAAACCCCGCCCAACACAGCGTTGATTACAATGAGTTATTAGGGCAGTTAGACCAAGCGCTTAATCATATTACAACACGTCGTGTGGATGCTGGTGTACGCCTACAGCTCATTGAGAATCAACAATCAAACCATTTAGATGCTGAGCTATATATGGCTAAAGGCCGCTCTAATATTGAAGATCTAGATTTTGCTAAAGCTGCAGCTGATTTTGAACGTTCAAAATTCTCTTTACAAGCGGCGCAGCAAAGCTTTGTACAAATAAAGAACTTAAGTTTATTTAACTATTTGTAACGGTAAGAGTTAGCCGTCAAAAAATAAATGTAAAAGTGGCACAGTGTCTGCATTGATTAGAGTAGGCATAAAAATAAATTTTGAACAAGTGAGTGGCTTTAAAAAGATATTGTTATCTGAGAGCCACAACCTAAACTTTAGGAGATGATAACAATGGCTTTAGTCGTCAATAGTAATATCGCATCGTTGAATTCCCAGCGTCAACTGGCTAATTCAACAAATGAGTTAGGTACCTCGTATGAGAGACTTTCTTCAGGCAAGCGCATCAATAGCGCAAAAGATGATGCTGCTGGCCTGCAAATAGCAAGTCGTTTAACAGCACAAATCAATGGCTTAAATCAAGCATCACGAAATGCAAATGATGGTATCTCACTATCACAAACTGCTGAAGGTGCGTTGGATGAATTTACTAATACCCTTCAAAGAATGCGTACTTTAGCTGTTCAATCAGCAAATGGTTCAAATAGTGTAGCTGATAGAGCCGCGCTTAATACTGAATTTACAGAGTTAGAATTTGAACTAGTGCGTATTGCCAGTCAAACAAGCTTTGGTGGTGTTAATTTATTAGATGGTACTTATTCTGCTGAATTCCAAGTAGGTGCTGATGCTAACCAAGTCATCTCTGTTTCCATTGCTACTGATTTCTCTGGTATCGGTACTGGTGGTGCTATAGATACAGGGGCAAATGCCCAGTTAGCTATTGCGGCAATGGATGTTGCACTTGCATCTGCAACGGGAGCTCGTGCTGATTTAGGTGCTAAGCAAAACCGTTTTAGTTCAGCAATTCGCTCGAATGATAATACCGCTCAAAATGTTTCAGCTTCACGTTCTCGTGTTGAAGATGCTGATTATGCTGCGGAATCAGCAATACTTGCGCGTAATAGTGTATTGCAACAAGCGTCAAGTTCGATGTTAGCTCAGGCTAACCAACAGCCGCAAATAGCGTTAAGCTTGTTACAATAATTACATATCGAGTGATATAATTATGCCTTGGTAGTTAAAAGCTTCTCCTGAAGCTTTTAACCTTTTTAGATCAAGTTAACTTGTATATTGTACTGCTGAGATGCAAAAACTCTGCACCTATTAAACTTTCCTTTTTAGTTAAATTAAGGACTTACAGCCATATTTGAACGTTTTTAACTTTTTTTATAAAAAAAGTTAAAGTTATTTGTTAAACACCCGATAACAATTATGAGACAAGTTACTAATCTATATTTCGAGTAACTTTTAATATTAGTAACATAAATATATAAGAGTGAATTCACTCGGGAGTTTACCATGGCTTTATCAGTAAATAGTAATATTGCATCATTAAATTCACAGCGACAATTATCTGTTTCGACAAATAACTTGTCTACCTCATATGAACGCCTATCTTCAGGTAAACGAATCAATAGTGCTGCAGATGATGCTGCTGGTCTTCAAATTTCTAGCCGTTTAACTGCTCAAGTAAATGGTTTAAACCAGGGTTCTCGAAATGCTAACGATGGTATTTCTTTAGCGCAAACTGCTGAAGGTGCGTTAGATGAGTTTACTAATACCTTACAACGTATGCGTACATTAGCGGTGCAATCAGCGAATGGTTCAAACAGCGCAGCTGATAGAACAGCATTGAATACTGAATTCACTGAGCTAGAAGCTGAGTTGGTTCGTATTTCAAGTCAAACAAGCTTTGGTGGTGTTGCTTTATTAGATGGTACTTACTCTGCAGAATTCCAAGTAGGTGCAGATGCTAACCAAGTTATCTCAGTTGCTATTGCGACAGATTTCTCTGGTATCGGTACTGCCGGTGCTGTTGATACTGCTGCAAATGCGCAAACAGCGATTGCTGCTTTAGATACTGCATTAGCTACAACAACAAATGCCCGTGCTGATTTAGGTTCGAAGCAAAACCGTTTTAGTTCTGCTATTCGTTCAAATGACAATACAGCACAAAATGTTGCAGCTTCTCGTTCACGTATTGAAGATACTGATTATGCTAAAGAATCAGCGATTTTGGCTAAAAACAGTGTGTTGCAGCAAGCAGCTAGCTCAATGTTAGCGCAAGCTAACCAACAGCCACAAATAGCATTGTCTTTATTATAAGAGATACAGCATAGTGATTTAGAGTGAATGATAAAGGGGTCAAGTTATGGATCCCTTTCCTCGTTCTAGTAAATTGCAAAAGTAAATAGTGATTAGGAGAGCATTATGACTATTAATTCAATTACAGTTAATGCAGACAATGGCTTTATTCTCAACAACGTCGATAGTTTGGATAATAGTAAAGTCAATAACAAGGATGACAACGCTAAAGCTTCAATCGAAAAACAAGTTGTTGGAAATGTGGCTGAGCAATCGGTTGATAAAAGTGATGAAAAGTTAACAGTCGCCGAACGTATTGCTGAATCAGCAAAAGAGCAAAAAGTCTCATCTGAAGATGTAGAGAAGGCATTAGATATAGTTGCTTCCTTTCTAAACAGCACTTTAAAACAAGTCGACTTTTCTAGTGATAATAACGCAGGAAAAACGGTGATTACAGTTACTGATAAAGAGACTCAGGAAGTCATTAATCAGTTTCCTAGTGAAAAAATTATTTCAATGGCTGAGAAAATTCAAGCGCTTCACCAAGAAGCTGAAAGTATTTCTGGTTTGTTGATTGATAGCCATGTATAAATTAACTATAAATTAATATATGACGTAAAAGCA
>Ga0114909_1001896_pt1 | contig 10709 bp, 7 predicted proteins | sample MalvireepMed_906_FD_87290 | JGI IMG/M metagenome (GOLD analysis project Ga0114909, IMG submission 87290) | Marine viral communities from the Global Malaspina Expedition - Malaspina viral metaG DeepMed_906 | ecosystem: Environmental > Aquatic > Marine > Oceanic | place: Mediterranean Sea...
ACCTATTACAGTGCAGTCTATGACGAATACCCTGACTACCGACGTTGCGGCAACGGTTGCTCAAATCCAGGCATTAGAAGCAGTAGGTGCTGATATTGTTCGTGTTAGTGTGCCAACAATGGATGCCGCAGAAGCATTTAGAGAAATAAAAAAACAAGTGCAGGTACCCTTGGTAACCGATATTCATTTTGATTATCGTATCGCCCTAAAAGTAGCTGAATATGGCGCTGATTGTTTGCGAATAAACCCAGGTAATATTGGTCGTGAAGATAGAGTACGCAGTGTTGTTGAGTGCGCACGCGATAACAACATTCCAATTCGTATCGGTGTTAATGGTGGTTCACTTGAAAAAGACATACAAGAGAAGTATACCGAACCTACACCCGAAGCTTTACTTGAGTCAGCCATGCGTCATGTGGATATTCTTGACCGACTCAACTTTGATCAGTTTAAGGTGAGCGTTAAAGCTTCAGATGTTTTTCTGGCTGTCGAGTCTTATAAGCTCTTGGCCAAGCAAATTGATAACCCATTGCACTTAGGTATCACAGAAGCGGGAGGGTTACGTTCAGGCTCAGTGAAGTCATCGGTAGGATTAGGTCTATTATTAGCGCAAGGTATTGGTGATACCCTACGTATTTCTTTGGCCGCCGATCCAGTCGAAGAAATCAAAGTTGGTTTTGATATCTTAAAATCATTAAAGTTACGTAGCCGCGGAATTAATTTAATTGCCTGTCCTAGTTGTTCTCGACAAGAATTCGATGTTGTTTCGACAGTAAATGCCTTAGAGCAACGAATCGAAGATATTATGACACCAATGGATGTATCTATCATTGGCTGTATTGTAAACGGTCCTGGTGAAGCTATGGTGTCTGATCTTGGGTTAACAGGTAGCAGTAAGAAAAGTGGCTTTTATCTTGATGGTATTCGCCAAAAAGAACGCTTTGATAACAATGACTTGGTTGACCAACTAGAGCAGCGTATTCGTGCTAAAGCAAATGCGATCAATGAACGAGAAGATAAAAAAAATAAAATTAATTTTAAAGCACTTGATTAACTCGAAATAAAGTTACTTATTAGCCTCATTTGAGTCTATAGCATTATCAGGTATAATGCGCGCTGCATTAAATTTATCAAAGTGGCTTTAAACGCCTAAAACAGAACAAGAGAAATATCAAAGTGGCTAAACAAAAGGCTCTACAAGCAATCCGTGGAATGAATGATTGCCTACCTAGTGAAACAAATATTTGGCAAATGGTCGAAGCGGTATTGCGCCGTGTCGCCAGTAACTATGGTTTTGCTGAAATGCGTATGCCTATTCTAGAATCAACGGCGGTTTTTAAGCGTGGTATTGGCGAAGTTACCGATATTGTTGAAAAGGAAATGTATACTTTTGATGATTTGAATGGTGATAGTTTAACTTTACGACCAGAAGGTACCGCAAGTTGTGTTCGTGCTGGTGTTCAGCATGGTTTATTGTATAACCAAGAACAGCGTTTTTGGTATATGGGACCAATGTTTCGTCACGAAAGACCGCAAAAAGGTCGTTATCGTCAATTTCACCAATTTGGCCTAGAAGCCTTTGGAATTGCGACTCCTGATATCGATGCTGAAATTATTTTACTGACAGCACGTTTATGGCGGGAACTTGGCATCAATGAATTTGTCACACTAGAGTTGAATTCATTAGGATCAAATGATGAGCGTGCTGAATACCGACAAGCATTGATTGCTTATTTAATTGAACATGAGAATTTATTAGATGAAGATTCGAAACGTCGAATGCATACTAACCCGCTTAGAGTATTAGATAGTAAAAATCCACAGGTACAAGAAGCATTAACAAATGCGCCAAAACTATCAGAACACTTTGGTGAAGAAACCCGTGAACATTTTGATAATCTTTGCAAGAGTCTAGATGCTGCAGGTATTAATTATGTGCTAAATGAACGTTTAGTTCGTGGATTGGATTATTATAATCGCACTGTATTTGAGTGGGTTACTACAACATTAGGCGCACAGGGCACCATTTGTGCTGGTGGCCGATATGATGGTTTAGTAGAGCAGCTCGGTGGTAAAGCTACACCCGCCTTTGGTTTTGCTTTAGGTATTGAGCGTTTAATACTGATGTTAACAGAGTTAGATAAAGTAAAAAATGTACGTGATCAGGTAGATGCCTATGTCGTTATTTTAGGTGATGATGCGCAAATTAAGGCAAATGCTTTAGCTGAACAATGGCGAGATCAAGTACCCAATATACGCTTGCAATGCCATTGCGGTGGCGGCAATATGAAGAAACAGTTAAAACGCGCTGATAAATCAGGGGCACAAATTGCCTTGATTCTAGGTGATAACGAAATTGCAGAAGAAAAAGTAATGGTTAAATACCTGCGTGGACAGCAAGAACAACAAAGCTTGGCATTTTCAGATGTGCCAAATTTATTAAGTGAATTAATACTTTAATTATACAAGACGGCATTTGGCCAAGGTGAAGTAGTGGAAGTTTATCAAACAGAAGAACAACAAGTAGAAGCAATTAAGGGTTACTGGCAGCAAAACGGCAATACAATTATCGCCGGTATTGTCTTAGGTTTTGCCGGGTTTATTGGTTTTAACCTTTATCAAGATAATAAATTTGAGCAAGAGTTATCTATTTCTGATAATTACCAGTCTTTAATTGAACTAAGCACTAAAGATGCTGAAGCTTTTACTGCTGATGCGCAGAAGTTTATTGATGAAAACGGTAAAAGTAGTTATGCCTCGTTAACAGCTTTAGCTATGGCAAAAGAGTCAGCAAGCCACAAAGACTGGGCACTTGTGCAAACACAATTAACGTCGGCAATTGCCACCGCTCCTAGTGAAGGTATTAAAGCCATTGCTAGCTTGCGTTTAGCGCGTGTGCAAATACAGCTTGAACAATATACAGAAGCGTTAGCAACACTTAACACCTCATTACCGACGTCTTTTACTGCTGCAGTAGAAGAAATCAAAGGTGATGCATATTTGCAGCAAGGTAAAAAAGATTTAGCGCGTAATGCTTACCAAGCAGCAATTAGTGCTGATGGTTTAGCTACTAGCCCTTCATTACAAGTTAAGTTAGATGACTTGGCACAAATAACTACTTTGCCTGTAGCAGAGAGTAAAGCTGAAGTTTTAACTGAAAAATCGGCTAATTAATATTAGTTAACTGATTTTAGTAAATCGAGTGTAATGCAAACTAAATAAGGCTAACTATGCGTTTTTTAGAGACAAAAAGTAAGAACAATTTTTTGAACAAGTTTTGTAATCGAACAACATTAGCAGCCATCTTATTATCTGCTAGTGTGCTTTCATGTTCATCGACTGATGAAGAAGACCCGGAAACTCTAGTTGCAGAGTTAACTGAAATTAACGAAGCTTTTGAAGTTGAAGTCTTATGGGAAAAAAGCGTTGGCGATGGTGTCGATGATTATTTTTCTCGTATCAAACCTATTGTTGCTTATGACAAGGTCTTTAGTGCTAGCCGTGTCGGTGATGTTTATGCCTTTGATGTTGTGACGGGCAAAAAGGTTTGGCAAGCAGATTTAAGCGATATTCAAAGCGAACGTAGTTTTTGGGACAGCCGGGTTTCAGCATTAATTGCTGGTGGTCCTATTGCTGGCTTAAATAAGATATTTTTAGGCTCTGAAAGCGGCAAAGTATTTGCTCTTGATGCCCAAACGGGTGACCTTGTTTGGCAAGCAGATATCAAAGGTGAAGTTATTACTCCGCCAGCTATTGATTCAGGAATTTTAATCGTTAACTCTGCTTCAGGCATTATGAAAGCATTTAATGCTGATACTGGTGAAGTGCTTTGGGAAATAGAGCAAGATGTTCCGGCATTAACCTTACGCGGCATTAGTGCGCCAGTAGTTGCTTCTGGTGGTGTACTAATTGGTACAGGTAAGGGCGATGTTAGTGTTTATATCTTGGATAAAGGTCAACAGGGTTGGACAACTGAAGTGGGTGAAGCAACGGGTTCTACAGAACTAGAGCGTGTTATTGATGTCGACTCTGCCCCGGTTGTTTTTGGTGACAAGATATACGCTATTTCTGCTCGAGGTAACTTAGCGGCCATTGAACTAAAATCAGGTCGTATCTTATGGAAGCGTCAATACTCTTCATATAGACAAATTTCGGTTTACCGTAATGATATTTATATTACTAATACCCGAGGCCATGTTTATGCGTTGAACAGGTTAAATGGCATAGAACGCTGGAGTAACTTAAGTTTAACAAATCGTGGTGTTACTGGGCCAGTTGTGGTTGATAACTATGTTGTTGTTGGCGATTTTGAAGGCTACCTACATTGGTTAAATCAAGAGTCTGGTGAAATTGTTGCACGCCATGAGGTTGATGGTAGTGGTATTCATTCAACCCCTACAGTGGTTGATGATGTAATATACACTCAGTCTAGAGATGGTGATCTCCAGGCTATAGCGACACCTAAAATAGTTAATGCAGCGCAATAACTCGCTTATTCACTAACTTTTTTATCAGCTTTTTATCTGCTTTTTAGTCGATAAGAAGCTAAAATTATAAACGGCTCCAATGCAATTTGCATGCGGGGCCGTTGCTTGTTTTTACAGGCTTATTTAAACGAATTTTTTTAGAGGTTTCCATGCTTCCTGTTGTTGCCCTAGTTGGCCGTCCTAATGTTGGAAAATCAACGTTATTTAATCGTCTTACGCGAAGTCGAGATGCGCTCGTTGCTGATTACCCTGGTTTGACACGAGATCGTCAATACGGTCAAGCTGAAGTGGAAGAACACCCGTTTATTGTTATTGATACCGGCGGTATTAATGGTGATGAAAAGGGGATTGATGTCTTAATGGCCGAGCAATCGCTGATGGCAATTGATGAAGCGGACGCTGTTTTATTTTTAGTGGATGCTAGGGATGGATTAACTTCTGCTGATCACGGTATTGCTGATCACTTACGCAAACAAGATAAAAAAGTATTCTTGGTTGCTAATAAAGTTGACGGAATTCATGGTGACTCTGCCGTCGCTGAATTCTATTCTTTAGGCTTAGGTGATCAAGTTCACCAGATCGCTGCTGCACACGGCCGTGGTGTGACGCAATTATTAACCATTGCACTTACGCCTCACATTGAGGCACTTGGTCAACCTAAACCAGAAGAAGAAAGCGAAGGTGAGTTTGACGATGCTTTTTTTAATGAGAATGAGGTTGAATTAACAGAAGAAGAACTTGCTAAAAAGCTAGAAGATGAACCTCAAGAAAATGACAAAATAAAGCTAGCAATAATAGGTCGCCCGAACGTAGGTAAATCAACATTAACCAACCGAATTTTAGGTGAAGAACGTGTTGTTGTTTACGATATGCCAGGCACTACGCGTGATAGTGTTTACATCCCAATGGAGCGTAATGGCCGTGAATACACATTAATTGATACTGCAGGTATTCGTCGCCGTAAAAACGTAACCGATGTAGTTGAAAAATATTCAGTTATTAAGACACTTCGAGCTATTGAAGATGCTAATGTTTGTTTGTTAATTATTGATGCTCAAGAAGGTATTAGTGATCAGGATCTTAGTTTACTGGGTTTTATTCTTGAAGCAGGGCGCTCATTAGTCTTAGCCGTCAATAAATGGGATGGCCTAGAAGAGCATGAGAAAGATCGTATTAAGACCGAGTTAGACCGTCGTTTAGGTTTTATTGATTTTGCCCGCATTCACTTCATTTCAGCATTACATGGAACTGGCGTAGGTCACTTATATGAATCGGTAGAAGAAGCGTTTGTTTCAGCAACGAAACGTATATCCACTGCGATGGTTACAAAAATATTGGATATGGCAGTATTTGATCATCAACCGCCTATGCATCAGGGCCGTCGAATTAAACTTAAGTATGCCCATGCTGGTGGTTACAACCCGCCAATTATTATTATTCATGGTAACTTAGCGAAGAAGCTGCCAATGTCTTATAAACGTTATTTAATGAACTACTACCGTAAATCATTAAAGATGATGGGAACGCCTATACGCATTCAATTTAAAGACACCTTGAACCCATTTGCAGGTAAGAAAAAGCTTACGTACACTGAGCAAAAGAAGATAGCCAGAGCAACACAAGGCTATAATAAAGATCTCAAATAACGTCGCAATATATTAAGTTGTCGACAGAAAGGCGCGAGTATAATCGCGCCTTTTTAATTTCCGACTTAAACTACATTTTAACGAATCTAATAACCAATTACTAAGTAGTGACATTATCAAAATGCTATTAGTCTTTGTTGCAATTTCTCGTTGATTTAACTAAAGTTATCTACACTTCTCTTTATAAATTTTGAAAGATATGGCTGAAAAAGCAACCCAAATGCCTAGGCAGGTCGATACAGGCGCTCGCCTTAGTCAAAACCTTGCTCTTTTGCATGCTGGCTCTACTATATCTATTGAAGTCACCACACCAGCAGGGCAAAGAGCTAAATTTAGAACCACCTTCATTGGATATCTACCAAAACAGTACCTTTTAGTTCAGTTTCCCGAGAGCAGTAAGTTAGGTAAATTTTCACAGCATATTAAGCAAGGTGCGGCCATTACGGTACGTGGCTTAATCGAGGGCCATGAAGGGGCTGTATTAGCCTTTATCAGCAGTGTAAAGCAAACACTGCAAATACCTTCTCGTATTATGGTGTTAGACTTTCCTCACACGGTTACATTGCAGCATCTACGTTCATCTGTACGAATAGAAACAATGATAAATGCCAAGGTTAAAATCGATCAGGCCTATTGGCAAACTACCATTACTAACCTGTCTATCGATGGTGGTCAGTTAAGTATTGATAATGGTGACAAGTTGGTACTGACTGAAAATAAGGTGATTGAAATAGTCGTAGAAAATAGTGAAGGTAGCGGAAATATCAAGTTGAGTGCTGTAATCTGTAACCTTAAAAAGCAAGTAAACGGTTTAGCATTTGGTGTTAAATTCAATGAGGAAAGTAAATCACAAGTAATCGATTTACTTCACTTTGCTATAACCAGTGAAACCTAATTAACATTGAACTAAGCTTTGCTAACGGCGACACGGTTTTTACCTGTTGATTTTGCTTGATATAAAGCACCATCGACTCTTTGGAATAATGAATCAATATCGTCATCTTCGCTTACTTGAGTTATACCTAAACTAATCGTTGTTTTTTGACTGGTTTGCTGAATTAAATAAGCGTTGCTTTCAATATTTGCTCTAAGTTGCTCTGCAATTAGTTCAGCATCACCAAGCTGAGTATTAAGCAACAAGATGATAAACTCTTCACCGCCCCAACGGGCAATACAGTCGCTCTTTCTGATAGTCGACTTTAATGTTTGTGCTATCTCCTTTAATACCTTATCGCCTATATCATGGCCATGAATATCATTTATATGTTTGAAGTCATCGACATCAATAAATAGAATTGACAAGTTCTGCTGATGGCGTTGGTTAAGCAACAGAAAATTTTCTAACTGGCTATTGAATGTTCTTCGGTTAGGTAGCCCTGTTAACGTATCATTACTAGCTAAATCATTCAGTTTGTTATGAATCTTTCTAACGTATAATAAAACAATTAAGGTTATGATTAAGGTGATAACCAATGAGACAAAAATATTAAAGTAGAAAGCCTGTTTTACTGATTGGGTAAAGTTATCTACCTTAGCTTCAACTAATAAATAAATATCTAATTCTGCGATATACTTTTTTGTTAATAAGTAAGATTCACCGGCTTGATTGTATTCAAATAATTGCCTTTCTTTACTAATCAAATCATGACTGAACTCACTTAGTTCAGGGATATCTCTGATGTTATTCAACTCGTTTACCCCTTGTTCAGAGATAACCACCTGACCTGAATCGTTAATAAAGTAAACATTAAAATTGTACTTCAGTCGAAAATGCTTAAGCATGTCATTAATATATGAGGTTTGCAGGCCTACGCCAGTAGCTCCAATCATATGATATTTTTCATCATATATTTTATGGTTAATAAACATGATTAATGATTGACCCATAAACTTGTTGTAATCAATGTTTATTTCACTGACTTCAGAGCCTTTTTTAAAGGTGAAGTACCAAGCATTATTTGCATTATTGTCTTCGATTTTTTCTAATAAACCATTTGCTGTGTAGTAGTTTTGACTTTTTTCTGAGACTAGAAAAGCTGTGAACATTTGATATTTATTTTGAATGGTTTCTAGATACTGGGTAATTTGTTGGACATCGTTCTCTTCGTGCGCAAGCCAATCTTTCATAAAGGTATCATGTGACATCATAGAGGCGATTAGGTTTGGCTCTATAATTTGTTTTTGAATTTCAGTATAAATATTGTCAATAGTTAACGGTAAAGAGCTATCTTTCAACTGCTTTCGGGTGGAGTCCATTGACTCAAAGTAGTTAATTACCGTTAGACTGGTCGATAAGGTAAAAAGTAAGGCGGTAATAATGAAAACAATCCGGTAATCAAAACGCATAGTGGTTAATTCTTTAATGTTATTCGAGCAGTATGGATAATGCCTATCATAATGATGTCTGCAAGTAATTGAAATGCTTTTGATTAATTTGTTAAATAGCTGTCAGCTAATTTTACAACTTTATTTGTTAAGTTATAGATGAATTATTTACACTAAGCTAAGTCTTTGAAATTTAAGTGTTGTTTTTTAGGTTCTGTATCTGGCTTGATTATTGCTTTCTTGGAATCGCTTCGTGCGTTATTTTTTGATATTACGCTTTATAGTAATAATAATTAAGGGAAGATAAATGAATTTAAATAGTTTAAAACTGGCTGCAGTAGCTGCACTTTTAGCTATCTCTAACTTAGCTAATGCGAGTTTATTGCTTGTTGAACAATATGATGATTTTTGGTCTACAGATGTAAATCAGCTTATTACTTATGCAGCAACCCATACCGCTGATACTTCTGCCTATTGGGGAGAAATCGATTTTACTGATGATCCTAATGGTTTTGCAGGAAATATTGCTGGTAGTAACCCATGGCCGTCAGCTTCTGCTACTGGCGCTGTTGGTACTGGTCATTCATTAAATCAAACCTTCTTTGCACGAATTACTGGAAGTTTCTTAACTACAGCAGCAGATAATTTCTTCTTTAGAACATACAACGATGATGGCTTATTTTTATACATTGACGGTGAGCTAGTAATAAATGATGCTACATTGCATCCCGAAAGAGAATTTGAAGGCAACAAGTTCTTAAGCGCAGGTATACATAACATTGAATTATATTTTTTTGAGAATGGCGGTGAAGCCTCCTTAGAATTTTCAATTGCAGATTCATCACGTCAGTTTGCTCATTTTAATGATAAAAATGGTCCTGTTTCATTAGCAACAGAAGTACCAGAGCCGACTACTTTAGCTGTTTTTGCTTTAGGCTTATTTGGTTTAGCAGCGAGAAAGTCTCGTAAAGTTTAATCATAATTGCTAGTCAGTATAATTAAAAACGCGCATTTGCCGCGTTTTTTTTTGCCCATAAAAATGATAAAGCTTTATTTAACTTTAGCTTGAATACTACCATCACTTAGCTGCACCGTTATTTCATCACCGGTATTAACCTGAGCAACTTTGCTGATCACTTGGTTATTTATATTTCGAGTCACACTGTAACCTCTTGCAATGGTTGCTAGTGGGCTAACAAGTTGTAGTTGCTCTATTACATGGACGAATTGTTCACTCTTATGCTGCATATTATTTTGCATGACATGAATCAAACGTTGTTTAGCTTGTGCAATATGGTCTTGTTGTAAGCTAATGTTTTTTATTGGTGATAAATGCTCTAAGCGTTGCTTTAACTGTGCCGGCTGATGCTTTAATAGCTGTAATTGGCGTTTCATTGCTTGCTGTAAACGCAAACTTAGTTCATCTGATTTTTGCTGCTGCAATTGCAATTGTTGCTCTGGATGAACTTGCGCTAAACGGTGTTGTAGATAAGCCCTTTCATTATTTAGGTATGACAACTTCGTTTGCGTTGCTTTTATTAAGCGCTGCTTAAGTACTCGTACATTATTTAGTAATTCACTGCTATCGCTAGATACTATTTCTGCTGCCGCTGAAGGTGTTGCTGCTCGCAAATCGGCAACATAATCAGCTAATGTGGTATCTATTTCATGGCCTACGGCGCTAATAATGGGTAAGGTACTTTGGTAAATCGCTTGTACAACACTTTCTTCGTTAAATGGCCATAAATCCTCTAATGAGCCACCGCCACGGCCAACAATCAAAACATCACATTCATTGCGGACATTGGCAGCTCTAATTGCATGACAAATATCTCCTTGGGCATATTCACCTTGTACCAAAGCTGGATAAATTATGATTTTAGTATTTGCATTGCGTCGCTTTAATACGGCAATGATGTCTTTCACCGCAGCACCTGTTGGCGAGGTAACAATGCCAACGCAGTTTATATTTGTTGGTAGCGATTTTTTATGAGCTAAATCGAATAACCCTTGGGCATTAAGTTTGTTTTTTAACTGCTCAAACTGTTGGCGTAATAAACCCGCTCCTGCATCTTCCATGTGTTCAATAATTAATTGAAAATCACCACGAGGTTCATATAAAGAGACTTTTGCTCTAACTAAGACTTGTTGACCATTGCTTGGTTTAGCGGTTCCCGATAATCGTACTCGTCGATTACTGCCTTTGAACATCGCACATTTTACCTGCGATTTACTGTCTTTGAGGGATAAG
>Ga0114909_1001915_pt1 | contig 10650 bp, 12 predicted proteins | sample MalvireepMed_906_FD_87290 | JGI IMG/M metagenome (GOLD analysis project Ga0114909, IMG submission 87290) | Marine viral communities from the Global Malaspina Expedition - Malaspina viral metaG DeepMed_906 | ecosystem: Environmental > Aquatic > Marine > Oceanic | place: Mediterranean Sea...
GATGCGCGGACGTTCACGCTGGACGACGTGCTTGGCGCTCATCTCGCCCCGCTGGGCATCCCGGTGGTGACCGGCTTCAACAGCGGTCACGTGCGCAACCAGCTGTGCCTGCCGGTCAATGTCCCGGTCGAACTGGATGCCGGCGCGCGCACGCTGCGGATGCTCGAGCCTGCGGTGGCCTGACACGCTCGGCTTAACTCGGTGCTGCGGCCTAAGCCCCTGCGCCGAGAGAGATTTTCATGACCGTAAGCATGTTGCGACGCGCAGGAATGACGGCAGGCGCCGCGCATTGCGAGCCGCGAGGTTCGCTAGCGCCCGCCGTCCAGCATTCTGGTCAGGCGTCGGGCGTGTCGAGATATTCGAGCAGTGCCGCGAGGCAATCGCGCGCCAGCATCTTGCACCGTTCGGGGCTCCAGCCCTGTTCGGGTTCGGGATTGGCCTTGTTGTCCTTGTAAGGCATCTCGAGCGTCATCGCGGTGGCGCCGAAGCGTTCGGCGACCTGGTTGGTGCTCATCGCCAGATTGGCCTTTCCGCGCGGGGCCTTGGTATAACCCAGCTCGGTCTGAAAGTCGGGCGTGCGCCGGTCGAGGATCGCCTCGTAGCGATAATAGCGGTCGCCCTGCGCATCGGTCCAGCTGGGGATGCCCTCGTAGCCGGCGAGAAAGGCGACCGGGATCGCTTCGTCGCCATGGACGTCCATCGCGAAATCGACGCCGGTTTCGTCCATCCGGTTGCGGATGGCGAGCACTTCGGGCGACTTTTCGAGGGTCGGGTTGTCCCATTCGCGGTTGAGGTTGGTGCCCGCTGCATTGACGCGCAGATTGCCCCGCTTCGATCCATCGGGGTTGCAGTTGGGGACGAGGTGCAGGCGGCACCGCTTGCGCAGTTCGCGGCCGACGCTGTCGGCGGGATCGGTCAGCACTTCGAGCGCGCCTTCCATCCACCATTCGGCCTGCGTTTCGCCCGGGTGCTGGCGCGCGTAGAACCACACCTTGGTGTCGCCCTCGCCCATTTCGAGGCAGTCGATCGGCTGGCCATCGAGCGTGGTGCCGAGATGCACGTGATCGACGCCTTCGGCGGCGGCCGCCTCGGACACCAGGTCGTGATGGCGTTCCATCGAATAGGGCGCGAAATAGGCAAACCAGGCGATATCGCTGGCGGGGGTGTAACGAATGGTCAGCGTGCCGCCGCCGATGTCCTTGTCATAGGAGGAAGATGCACGGCCCCAGTAATCGCGGTCTTCCGAAACGCAGGCGTCGTAATCGGGCCAGCCGCCGGGGTAGGCGCTGTCTTCCAGTCCGGTGATCCGCAGCTCGAGCTCGCGGCCCGCAGCGCCTGCGACGCGGAAGTGGAACCACTGCTTGAATTCGCTGTTCGTGTCCTTCGGGATCGCCAGCATGGCGCTGGCGCCGCTCACCGACAGCACTTCGATATTGCCACTGTCGAAGGCGGAATCGATCCGGATATCGCTCACTCGGTAACCTCTACTTCTATCGTTTCGCCATTGTTGCCGGGGAATTCCCTGAACAAGGCAGAGGCGACCGTCTGGGCGTTCGCCGTTCCGCGTGCAAGGGGGGAATCCTCGGGCGGCTGGAAATCGGCGCGGCCCTCCCACAGGCTGGTGCCGCTCGCCGCATCGGTGATCGCAACCGCCAGTTCGGTGCCGAGCCGGTCTTTCGCGCCGCCGCCCAGATTGATGCCGATGCCCAGCCCCACACCCGAACCGTAGCTGCCGGTCGAACCGCCGACGCCGACGCTTACCGGGCTGCGCTTGCCGCCGCTGCCGACCACGTACCGCACCAGCGACACCCGCGCGATCTGGCCGGCGCCCGCGCGGTCGCTTTCGCTATAGCCGAGCCGGCGCAGTTCCTCGGCAACCGCAGCCTTGTAAGGGGCAAGCGCCAGGCTGTCGCTTTCGCCGCCCGGGGCGCTTTCGACGAAGATCGGTCCGCTGCCCAGTTCGGTCACGCGGTCGGGGGCGATGAAGCGGGTCACTTCGACGGGGCCGGACGGGGTGGTGCAGGCCGCAAGCGACAGGGCGGACGCCATGGCCAGGGCTAGGGGGGTGGCTTTCATCGTGTGCGATCCTCTGCGACTTTCGAGTATGTCTGACTGGAGCTGCAACGCATGGCACGGCGGATTTGCACCATCGCTGCCGAATTTCCGCAGAACTTGCCCTTCGCGCGCGAAAATCTGCGGCGTTGCCGTAACCGGCGGGTGTGCTAGTCCTTCGCTCCATGAACGAGACGACGAAGGTCCCCGTGCTGGTCACCGGTGGGGCAGGCTATATCGGCAGTCATGCGGTGCTCGCGCTACGCGATGCCGGGTGGCCGGTGGCCGTGATCGACAATTTGTCGACCGGCTTTGCCTTCGCCGTGCCCGAGGATGTTCCGCTGTACGAAGGCGATATTTCCGATTCCATCCTGCTCGAACAGATCTTCGCCGAGCAGGGCACCGAAGCGATCATGCATTTTGCCGGATCGATCGTCGTCCCGGAATCGGTCGAGGACCCGCTGGGCTATTACGACAACAACACGGTCAAGAGCCGCGCGCTGATCGAGGCGGCGGTGGAAGGCGGCGTTGCGCATTTCATCTTCAGCTCGACCGCGGCGACTTACGGCACGCCCGAACATTCGCCGGTGACCGAGGACAGCCCCAAGCAGCCGATCAATCCGTATGGCTGGTCCAAGCTGATGACCGAACAGATGCTGGCCGACGCCAGCGCGGCACACGGCTTCAATTTCTGCGCCCTGCGCTATTTCAATGTCGCGGGCGCCGATCCGCAGGCGCGCACGGGCCAGTCGACCGCGGGTGCCACGCATCTGATCAAGGTCGCCTGCGAGGCAGCCACGGGCAAACGCGACGGCGTGGCCGTTTTCGGCACCGATTACGATACGCCCGACGGCACCGGCGTGCGCGACTACATCCACGTCAGCGATCTGGCGCAGGCGCACCTGCTCGCGCTCGAAGCGCTGATCGAACAGCCGGGCCGGTCGCTGACGATGAACTGCGGCTATGGCCGCGGCTTTTCGGTCACCGAGGTGCTCGACGCGGTCGACCGGGTGACCAACCAGACCATCACGCGCCGGCTCGAACCGCGCCGCGCGGGCGACCCGGCGGAGCTGGTGTCCGATCCCTCGCGCATAAGGGAAACGCTGCCATGGCAGCCGCGCCATGCCGACCTGGAGCAGATCATCGCGCATGCATTGCAATGGGAACGCAAGCTGTCCGATCTGCGCGGCGAGTGACCGGCGTCCCGCTGGTCGCTCGAAAAGGTCGGCTCGTCGTTCTGGATTGCCCGGCCATCGGCGCCTCGTCTAAAGGGCGCGCTTGACCATGACCTTGCCCTCCTTCCCCGATGGAACCCTCGACGCCGGCCGTCACTTCTATGCGGTGCGCGTCTATTACGAAGACACGGACCTGTCGGGGATCACGTATCACGCCAACTACCTGCGCTGGTTCGAACGCGCGCGCAGCGATCTGCTGCGCCAGCTGAAGATCGACCAGCGGGCAGCGATCGAAACCGGGGGCGGCGCCTATGCGGTCTCCGAGGTCAATCTGAAATACCTGCGGCCCGCCAGGCTCGACGACGACGTGCTGATCGAAACGCGCTGCACCGAACTCAAAGCGGCATCGTGCCGGATGCACCAGCTTGCGTTCAGGTTGGCGGATGAAAAGCGCGAACTTCTGGCCGAGGCACATTTGCGCGTCGGCTTCGTTTCACCCGAGGGCCGGCCCAAGCGCCAGCCCGAAGAATGGCGCGCGGCTTTCGCGCATTTTGTCGAGCAAGGGGACTCATGAGCTCGCTTACTTTTCTCGCCGCCGCGGCACCGACCCGGCTCGACCCGATCCGCCTGTTCCTCGATGCTGACATCGTCGTGCAGCTGGTCATGGCCGGCCTGCTGCTGGCCAGCATCTGGGTGTGGATGATCATCGTCAGCTTCAGCCTGCGCATGCGCAAGCTGCGTAGCCGCACGATCGAGTATGAAAGCGAGTTCTGGCAGGCGGAGAGCTTCGACCGCTTCACGTCCGAGCGCGGCAGCAAGGACATCCCCGCAGCGCGCGTCGCGCAGGCGGCGGTGTCCGAATATCGCCGTTCGACCAAGACCGCGGTCCGGGATCCCGAAGCCCTGCGCGGGCGGATCGCGGTGGCGATGGACAGCCAGATCGCGCTCGAGGCGGACGATATCGCCGAACGCCTCAACTTCCTTGCCACGGTCGGTTCGGTGGCGCCCTTCGTCGGCCTGTTCGGTACCGTCTGGGGCATCATGAACAGCTTCTTCCAGATCGGCGCGCAGGAAAGCTCCTCGCTCGCCGTTGTCGCACCGGGTATCTCCGAAGCGCTCTTCGCCACTGCGATCGGCCTGTTCGCGGCGATCCCCGCGGTCATCGCCTACAACCGCTTCGGCCACCGCGTGGATCGCTACGAAGCGCGGCTGCAGCGTTTCGCCGACAAGCTGAACGCGACCTTCAGCCGCCAGCTGGAAACCCGCTGATGGCGATGGGTCTTGCCTCTGCGCGTGGCGGCGGGCGGCGTGGCCGCGGTTCTCGCCGCCGGCCGATGAGCGAGATCAACGTTACCCCCTTCGTCGATGTCATGCTGGTGCTGCTGATCATTTTCATGGTCACCGCGCCGCTGATGACCGCAGGGGTGCCGATCGACCTGCCCGACAGCCGCGCGGCGCAGCTGCCGAACGAACAGCAGCAGGTCACGATCAGCATCGATCAGGCGGGCTATGTCTATATCGACGATGTCGAAGTCCCGCTGGGGGGCCTGCCGCAGGCGCTGGAAAGTCTTCCGCGCGCCGGCGGTGAAGGACCCGACATCACGCTGCGCGCCGACCGTGCGCTCGATTACGGCCGCGTGATGGCGGTCATGGGCGAACTCAACCGGGCCGGGCTCAATCGCATTTCGCTGATTACCAACAGCGCGGCGCCGGCGCCGGTCAACGCCGGTTCATCGGCAGCGGAATAGCCGCACGTCATGGAGAGAACGGCAATCAGGGTAGAGGAGCGGACCGGGCTTGCGGTCGCGGTCATCCTGCACCTCGCGCTGTTCGCCATGCTGTTCATCCAGGGGCTGTTCCCCGCGCCCACCATCGATCCGCCGCAGCGCATGACGGTCAGCCTCGCCGAAGATGTCGGCATGCAGGCGACCGCGCCCGACCCGGTTGCCGAGAGCCGGGCATCGGCAGCACCCACGCTCGACATGAATCCCGCGCCCGCGCCGGCACAAGAGCTGCCGGTCCCGCCGCAGGTCGAACGGCCGGTTCCGCCCGCGCGCACGCAGGCCGCGCAACCGGCTGCGCGTCCCCAGGCGCGGCCCGAACCCCGCCCGGCGACGCGGCCCGATCCGCCGCGCACGCAAAGCCAGCCGCAAGCCAGCCAACGCAGCGGGGGCTCGCGCCTCGGCGACAATTTCCTCGAAGGTTCTGGCGACAGCACGCGCACCAATGAAACGCGGGTGCCCGCGTCGCAGATCGGCGCGAGCGCCAAGGCCTCGCTGTTCCAGGCCGTGGCGCGGCAATTGCGACCGCACTGGCGGCCCGTCGATGGCGCGGACCGCGAAAAGCTGGTTTCGAAAATCCGTTTCCGGCTCAATCCCGATGGAACGCTGGCGGGTGCGCCCAGCCTCGTCGGCCAGCGCGGCGAGACCGAAGCCAACCGCGCGCAGGCGCCGCGGCATGCCGAAAATGCTATCAGGGCGGTCCAACTCGCCGCCCCCTTCGACCTCCCGCCCGAATATTACGAGGCGTGGAAGACCGTAACCGTCGATTTCGATTGGAACCTGTCCCGATGAAGCAACCCGCCCTGTTCGTCCTCGCGCTCATGATCGCCTCGCCGCTCGCGGCCCAGAACCAGGATTTGGGGCAGCCCGTGCCCGAAGGAGGCGAGGTCGAGACGATCGACGAAGGCGAAGGCCTTTCGGGGACCGTGAGTTTCGACGGCAATCTCGACGATCTGGGGATCGCCATCCCCGGCTTCGCCACCGACCGCGATGTCGCCACGCCGGCCAACTCCTCGGGCACTGCCGCGCTGGGCAAGGAACTTGCCCGGGTCATCACGGCCGACCTGCGCAACAACGGCCTGTTCAAGCCGACCGGCCCCGACGCATTGCCGCAGCCCAGCTTTGGCGAGATCACTGCACCCAACTGGCCGACTTGGTCGAACCGCAGCGCCGAAATGCTCGTTCACGGCTATGTCCGCGCGCGCAGCGACGACCGGCTGACGGTCGGCTGCTACCTCTACGACATGGCGTTGCAGCAGGAACTGGTCCGCGAGGGCTGGGTCGTGCCGCCGGCGGACTGGCGCCGCGCCGCGCACAAATGCGCCGATATCGTCTATTCGCGGCTGACCGGCGAAAGCCCGTTCTTCGATAGCCGGATCGCCTATATCGCCGAAACCGGGCCCAAGGATAACCGGACCAAGCGGCTCGCGATCATGGACAGCGACGGGGCCAATCACCGATTCATCACCACGGGGCGGTCGACCGCGCTGACGCCGCGCTATTCACCCGATTACAAGCAGCTGGTCTATCTCAGCTATGTCGACGGCAATCCGCGCATCTATGTCTACGACATCGGTACCGGCCGGCAGACGCTGATCAGCCAGAGCAGCAATCCGACCTTTGCGCCGCGCTGGAGCCCCGACGGGCGCTGGATTCTCTATTCGATGGCCGTGGGCGGCAACACCGATATCTACCGCGTATCCGCCAGCGGCGGCGAAAGCATCCGGCTGACCGATACGCCCGGTATCGACATCGGCGGATCCTATTCGCCCGATGGCAGCCAGATCGTGTTCGAGAGCGACCGTTCGGGCAGCCAGCAGATCTACATCATGAACGCCGATGGCACCGGCCAGCGCCGATTGTCCTTCTTCGGTGGCCGCGCAGCGACGCCCGAATGGAGCCCGCGCGGCGACCAGATCGCGTTCACGCATATTGCCGGCGACTTCAATGTCGCAGTGATGAGCCCCAACGGCCGCAACATGCGCAGGCTGACCAATGGCTGGCAGGACGAAGCGCCCACCTGGGCACCCAACGGTCGCATCCTCCAGTTCTTCCGCACCGAACGCAACAGCGGCAAGACCGGCCTGTGGCAGGTCGATCTGACGGGTGAGAACCTGCGCCGCCTGCCGACGCCGGTCGATGCCTCGGACCCGGCCTGGGGACCGATCCTGCCCTGACTGCATTGATTAGGAACAAGGATCGCCTTTCGGCGACGAAAACGACTTCACCACGCTGTTTATAAGGGGACAGCCTATGAATACTCGTATTGCTACCGGCCTGATGCTCGCATCGACCATTGCGCTTGCCGCGTGCCAGAAGAAGGCGCCCGAGGAACTGCCGCCGCCGCCGACGGCCACGCCCGCGCCGGCGCCTGCGCCGAGCGGCCCCACGGTTGGCTCGCAGCAGCACTTCGTCGACGCCGTCGGGCAGGAAAACACGGTCGTCTATTTCGATACCGACCGCTTCAACATCGATACCGAAGACCAGGCGAAGCTGCAGCGCCAGGCGCAGTACTTCAACCAGTATTCGGGCGTAACCTTCACTGTCGAAGGGCATTGCGACGAGCGCGGCACGCGCGACTACAACCTCGCGCTGGGCGAACGCCGCGCCAATGCCGCGAAAAACTATCTCGTCTCGATCGGTATTCCGGCCAACCGGATCCGGACAGTGAGCTACGGGAAGGAACGCCCGGTCGCGCTGGGTTCGAACGAAGCGGCGTGGGCGCAGAACCGCCGCGCTGCGACCGTGACTATCGGTTGAACCGTACCTGAGGGCTCCCGCCAGGCGGGGGCCCTTTCCCTATGGGGCATTGACGATGGTCAGCGCGCGGCACTGATGCTCGCGAAAGGCATGCCCGGGCTGATCTGCCCGCCGCGCCCGGCATCGAACCCGCCATGGCCGGCGGCAATCGCGAACGACGCCATCGTCAGGACTGCGACGCAGGCGGAGAAGGTCAGCTGTTTGCTCATCTCAGGTCTCATGCATGGCGCTCTACGGCCAAAGGGTTTAGCGAACGTTGCAATGCAACATTTCGTATTGAAACCTGTTCCCGGCGGTTGCACCTTTTGCCAGCGCGCCTAGATTAACCGCGATGTTTTCCCGACAATCGACTTTTTCGCCCCGTGGCTAAGGCGCGCCGTTCGAACGACTGGGGCTTCCCCCGCTGGCGTGGCTACGGTTCCTCGCGCGAGGCGACGACCGTGCGCCTGTGCGACCGGCACGGCTGCGAAGAGCCCGGCGAATGCCCCGCGCCCAAGGCGCCGAACAGCCCCGAGCGCTGGATGTTCTGCCAGAAGCATGCGGCCGAATATAATCGCAAGTGGGACTATTTCGAAGGGCTCGACAAGGCCGAGAAGGAAGCCCGCGCGTCGGCCGAACGCAGCGAGAATGCCGGTTACGCAGAGGCGCAGCATTACGGCTGGAGCGGCAGCGGCGACGGCTCGCGTAGCGCCGACGAAATGCGCGCGCTGGAAGTGCTCGAACTGGACGCCGACGCCGATTTCACGGCGATCAAGAAGGCCTGGCGCGACAAGGCCAAGACGGTGCATCCCGACGTCAAGCCGGGCGACAAGGAAGCCGCAGCCGAGTTCCAGAAGCTGCAACTTGCTTATGAAGTGCTCAAGGCCGCCGAAGACCGGCGCGAATGGCGCGGGTAGGGCGTCCCGCTGAAGGACGAGGGCGCCCGGAACGATAGGGGACGGCCCTAGCTTCCGCCCGGCAACCTTGCGCGCACGGCGCGCGCTACCAATTCGCCCAGATTGTCCGCCTGCTCGGGGTAGAGATAGGGTTCGATCAACTCGGCTTCCATCACTGCCAGCGTGCCCGATGGCAGCCGCACCATGTCGATCCGGGCGTAGAGCAGCGGTTCGAACGGCAGCGCCGCCACCACCGCCTGCGCCGCGGCCAGGTCGCGCGCGTCGGGCGTATAGGGGGTCTCGTATCCGCCGTAGAGCGACTGGATCCGGTAATCGTCCGGCCCGGCACGCTTGCAGACGCCGTGGCTGAAGGCGCCGTCGATGAAGACATAGGTGAACTCGCCTTCCTCCACCACGCTGGGCAGGAAGGGCTGGACCATGCAGGGGCAGCCCATGGTCCAGCTGTCATCGGGCAGCGAGTCGCGCGCGAAGCTGTGTTGCCCGATACCGCCTGCGCCGACCTGCCGTTTCACCACCACGCGATCGGCCGCGAAATGCGCCATCGCGTCCTGCACACCGGCGCGGCCGAGGTCCCTGCGCCACAGCGTCGGGACGATTGCGGCACCCTGCTGCGCCAATTCGTCGAGATAGCGCTTGTCCGCGTTCCACCGCACCACGGCGGGCGGATTGCAGACGGTCACGCCGCGCTCCTCGATCGCCGCCAGCTTGGCGATGAATTCGTCGGGATAGTCCTGATAGTCCCACGCCGTGCCCAGCATCACCAGCGCTATGCCGTCGAAGGCAGCGATCGGCGCGCGCCAGTCGATCTCTTCCAGTTCGAGGCCCTGCGCCGCCAGCGCCGGTCGCAGCGCGGCGACTTCGAGATCGTGTTCGAACGCGTCTCCCCGGCGCGGGCCATCGCCGGGGAGCGTGTCTGCACAGGCGAGAAAGCCGATCCGGGTCAGACTGTCTCCAGTGCTTGCGTGAAGTCGGCGATCAGATCGTCGGGATCCTCGATACCGATCGAGATGCGCACCAGATTGTCGGAAATGCCCAGTTCCGCGCGGCGTCCCTCGGCCACCGACAGGTGCGTCATCGAGGCGGGATGGCTGGCCAGCGTCTCGGTCCCGCCGAGGCTGACCGCCAGCTTGGCGATCTTGAGCGCGTCGAGGAAGCGGAAGCATTCGGCCTCGCCGCCCTTGAGCAGCAGCGAAAAGGTGCTGCCCGCGCCCTTGCAGTGACGATCATAGATGTCCTGCTGGCGCGCATCCTTGATCATGCCGAGATAGCCGAGCCCTTCGACCTTGGGATGCTGCGCCAGGAATTCGCAGACCTTGGCGGCGTTCTCGCCCGCGCGGTTCATCCGCAGTTCGACCGTCTCGAGGCTGCGCATCAGCATCCACGCGGTGTTCGGATCGCAAATGCCGCCCATGGTGTTGCGCAGCATGCGCACCGGTTCCATCCATTTCTTCGCCCCGGCAATGCTGCCCGCGACGAGGTCCGAATGGCCGCCGACATATTTGGTCAGCGAATAGACGACGATGTCCGCGCCCTGGTCGAGCGGGCGCTGCCACAACGGACCGAGGAAGGTGTTGTCGATCGCGATCGGGCAATCGAGCTGCGCCGCATCGACCGACGCGCGGACCGCTTCAATGTCGACCAGCGCATTGGTCGGATTACCCGGGCTTTCGAGATAGACCATGCAGACCTTGCCGCCTTGCTCGTCGGCCTGCGCCTGCGCCTTCTCGATCACGGCGTCGATCTCCTCGCGCGTGGCACCGGCGGGGAAGTCGACATAGGTGACGCCGAACTTGGCGAGCACCTTGGCGACGAAGCCTTCGGAGGCGGCGTAGAGCGGGCCCGAATGGACGATCACGTCGTTCTGGCTGGCATAGGCGAGCATCAGCACGCAGATCGCGGTCATCCCGCTGGAGAAGCTGAGCGCATCCTCCGCGCCGTCCCACACCGAGAGGCGATCCTCGAGGATTTCTTGGTTGGGCGCGTTGA
>Ga0114909_1001916_pt1 | contig 10645 bp, 10 predicted proteins | sample MalvireepMed_906_FD_87290 | JGI IMG/M metagenome (GOLD analysis project Ga0114909, IMG submission 87290) | Marine viral communities from the Global Malaspina Expedition - Malaspina viral metaG DeepMed_906 | ecosystem: Environmental > Aquatic > Marine > Oceanic | place: Mediterranean Sea...
CTAGCGTTGGCTCGATTCGCTGGTGATTCACTATGGCATTGTGCGAATTTTGCTGATAGTGATTCAAATCAATAGGGCCGTAATAGCCATAGATGTAGTTTTTAGGTTTACCATTTCTTGTACTTGGATAGGTCAATAATAATGCTGAGGTTATGCTAGGTATTAACAATAAATAATAACTGACACTGTTATTGAGTAATAAGGTCGTTATACCGGTAATGAAAAACAGTGTGCTTGGTACGAATTGCCAGTTTTTGCTGAGTTTTGCATCACGTAACCGTCTTATTGTAGTCAAGGTAACCACGACTGTTAGCAGTAATAAAAACAAAACATTAACAATAAAGTAGTTTGAAAAAACAGCTGAAAATATAATGAAAGCAAGTAATGAAATGCCCGATAAAGCAAAAAAACGGTTACGATCATCATAACCTTGTAAGCAAAAAACAGATTGTAATAAGGGCACTAAAAACTCCAACAGCGATTTTTTATCGTTAACCTGTTTGTTAAGTTAACATTTTTTTTGATAAATTTTGAATAAATACTAAACTAACTTTTCATCAGTTGACTCTATAGGCGGGTAAATCAACTTTCTCTAACTTCAAGCCAAATAAAGTTAACGTTCCTTGATTACTCGACTCACCATCTCCACTGAAATCAAAATCAAAAATACTATAAATGCAAAGACCATGTTTTTTTGAAAACTTCAATCGGCTAGAGCGTCTTGCTAAGGCAATAAACTGCAATCCTGCTTGTTTGCAATGTCTGTTTAAGTGAGTTTTAGCTGCTTCTGATACCTGTCTTAAGTAGATGAAGTACCAGCACAATAAACAAAAAAGTAATAAATAATAAATATTTTCCACGGTAAATATCCTATAGGCTAAATTAGTTAGCCTCTATTAAATAGCTTGCCTATTGCTTGAGCAAGTTTAGGGGAACGCTTTGGCGATCGCATACACTGAAAAACAATTGGCCGGATCAAGGGCAGTGCCACCAAATCTTTAAATATGCTATTAAAAAGTGGGCTGTCGTCGCTAGCCACTAAATGTTCAAAATATGACATCAAACGTTTTTCATCAGCAAGCGCCAACCAACACCGACCAGATAAAGTGATCAGTAATTCGGGACTGACCTTTTCTTGTGCTAATAGCTTTGTTATAAAATCAAGCATATGTGGGTGGTCGCTGTTTGCTGCCAAAGCGCGTAATAAGTGTTGCTGCAATTGGCTATTATCAGTTTTATCGTTGTTTATTTCTAAAGATAACTTCAACTGTGATAATAATGCTGTGATTAAATCGACATGATAAGTTTCATTCTCTAATGCTCCACACAAAGGTAATAAGACTTCGTTAGGTAAGTTAGGAAGAGCATATTGTAATATCTCTACATGCTTGTCTTGGTTAATTCGAGCAGCAAAATCAGTTATCCCTTGAACACCAACAGCTTGCCATTCATCCCAATCGGATTCCTTTGATAAGTAATGCAGGAAAGGCGATAAATATTCACTTGGCTGTTGTTTTAAATCGACTTTTATTTTGCTATTTAAGCTAGCCATTTTATACTGTGCTGGCGTGAACAAGTATGGATTTTCGTTGAGTATTTCTTCTTGTTCTTTACTGGTCTCTTGATTTAGATCAGCACCTAAAGCTTCAACAATAATAGCAATAAAATGGTTTCTTGCGCCTTGATTTAACAATCCTCGTTCATCAAGAGGTAATTTTAGTAACCAAAGATAAGGCTGTGACGACTTTTTTTGCCAAAAGGCAATGGCAACATGTGCATGGCCTTGTGATGGTGTTGGGTAAGGTAATTGATTTAATTCTACTTTTTCGAATAAATCTTTTGATAATTTTTCTACTCGACGACCAACATCATACAAGCGATATTGTGAACCAGATAAATTAAGTAATTGGGAAATCGTCGCTATATTGGCAGGATGTACAGTCTCAGTCATAAAAAGTCAAAATAATCGCAGCTTGTTTTGACTTGTTATTATAAGGATAATAGCGCTATATAAACAGTAAAATATTGTTGAAATTATATGATGAAAATTTCTCAAAATATGGACGCGAATCTACCTCTTGAACAACAAGCCAATCAATTACTTACGGAGTTAACTCAACAGCTTAAAACCCAAGGTTTATGGCAAGCCGATAAGCCTGAGGCAAGTAAATTGACCAGCACAGTTCCTTTTTGTTGCGATACGTTAGCTTTTGAACAGTGGTTACAGTTTGTTTTTATCAGTAAATTACACAGTATGCTCATGACAGGCATGGCTTTACCTGCTGATATTGCCATAAAACCAATGGCAGAAGAGTCTTTTAAGCACTTAGGTGAGGCAAGCAGTAGTCTGATTCAAATTATAGCTAACATCGATCAACTATTAAGTGCACCGCGTTAGCATTCAGGTTTGTAATCAGTCCATGGATAAAGCCTTTTAAACCAGTTTTGCAAGATTACATTGCAAATTCCTGAAACAAATATTTTGGAATAATGAATGCTACCCATACTCTACCAAGATGAACATATAGTCGTCATTGATAAACCTTCTGGTTTATTGGTTCATCGTTCTATGATAGATAAACATGAGACCCGTTTTGCCTTGCAAATGACTCGAGACCAAATAGGACAATATGTTTACCCCGTACATCGCCTCGATAAGCCGACCTCAGGTGTATTAGTCATGGCATTATCGGCTGAAATTGCCAGTAAACTTAGTGAGCAATTTACCAAAAAAACGATAAGAAAAAAATATATAGCTTTAGTTCGAGGTTACACTTTGCCAGAAGATTGCATTGATTATGCCTTGAAAGAGCAGCTAGACAAGATGACCGATAAACAAGCACAGCAAGATAAACCAGCACAAGAAGCAATTACACATTATAAAACTTTATGGCAAGGTGAAGTGCCAATTGCTGTAGGTCGTTACGCTAGTTCCCGATACTCTTTAATATCATTAAGCCCTGTAACAGGTCGGAAACACCAACTTAGGCGGCACATGAAGCATATTTTTCACCCTATTGTTGGAGATACAACGCATGGCGATGGCAAACATAATACTATGTTTAGAAATCACTTTTCATTGCAGCGTTTATTGTTGGTAGCCAAAGAATTAAGTTTTGAACACCCTGTAACTAAAGAGTTAATGCAAATACGAGCATCTATTGGTGAAGAGTTTGAAGGTGTTTTACAGGAGATAGGTTGCCCATTGTCTGAACATTTATTCTAGTTTTTAGAATAATTATTGAAATAAATTATTAAAGTTAATAGCTAAAGTTAATAGTTAAAATGGATTTAAACAGCAAGTACAGGAATTGAACTTGCTGTTTAATTTTATATTTGCGTATTACTCAGCGCGTAGTAACTCATTAATACCAACTTTAGCGCGGGTTTTTGCATCAACCTTTTTAACAATAATCGCAGCATATAAACTGTAAGTTCCACACTTTGAAGGTAAGTTCCCCGGTACAACTACTGAACCTGCAGGTACTCGTCCGTAATGTACTTCACCGGTTTCTCGGTCAAAAATTCTAGTGCTTTGGCCAATGTAGACACCCATAGAGATAACAGCTCCTTCCTCAACAACAACCCCTTCAACGATTTCAGAGCGGGCGCCAATAAAGCAGTTATCTTCGATTATTGTTGGTCCAGCTTGTAGAGGCTCTAGAACACCGCCAATACCAACACCACCTGATAAATGCACATTTTTACCTATTTGTGCACATGAACCAACTGTAGCCCAGGCATCTACCATGCAGCCTTCGTCAACGTATGCGCCAATATTGACAAAACTTGGCATAACAACAACGTTTTTACCAATATAACTGCCAGTACGCACACTGGCACCAGGTACTACGCGTACACCGTCCTTTGTGAACATTTCATCAGTATAACCGTCATATTTCATCGGAACTTTGTCAAAAAAAGTACTTTCTGCGCCATCAATTACCTTGTTATCCCAAATCCTAAAAGACAATAATACTGCTTTTTTTAGCCATTGGTTTACGTGCCATTGACCGTCAATTTTCTCTGCAACACGGGCACTGCCATTATTTAGTGCCGTTAACGCATCAACAACCGCTGTTTTTATTTCACTTGAAACGGTTGTAGGAGAGATCTTTGCTCTATCATCAAATGCTTGTTCAATGGTACTTTCTAAGGTACTTAAATCTGTCATGGTGTTTCCTGTATTTTATCGTATATGCTTGTTGCATACGTAAAGTAAATAAATCTATTCGGCAGTAACACCGAAATAAGTAGTTTAAATTATTTTGTTTAATCAATTTCTTCGATAAGTTTTTCAGCTAGAGAGTTTTTCTCATCTGTCGTTAACGCATTGTTGTCAAGAGTAGAAATAGTAAAAACATCATCAACCTTTTCGCCAAAGGTGGTGATTTTTGCTGAATGAATGTTAACTTTTTCTTGTTGAAATACCTGTGCAATATTAGACAATAAACCAGGTCTGTCTAAAACAATTATTTCAATCATGGTTCGGTTCTTTGCGTGTAACTTTATAAAGTTTACCTGTAGCGGTACCTTAAATTGCTTAACCCGTTTTGAAAGTTTTTGTAGGGGGATATCGCAATAATTATCTTCACTTAATTTATCAACTAATGATTGGCTTATCTCTTTCGTGTAATAACGTTCGTTTAATGCCTTACCTCGACTATCAAGAACGATAAAGGTGTTTACCGTATAGCCTGTTTTAGTGGTAATAATTTTTGCATCGTGGATAGATAGCTTTTTAGTGTCTAAAAAAGACACGGTACTGGCAAAGGTATTACTTTTCCCTTTAGTGAAAATAAAAACCTCAGTGCCTCCACGGTAAGGTTTAGGGCTAATAAGTACTAGCGGTTTCTCTCTGTCGTGCTTAATAATATTTTCGCTGTGTCTAGCGATTTGCTCAGGAGAGTAACGCAGGAAATAATCGGCTCTAAACTCAGACCATAATGCTTTTGTTTGCTGCTCATCAACACTCGTTTCAGCTAATAATGTTAATGCTTCTTGTTGGTTTTCTCTAATCTTAGAACGAGTTTCAACGGGTTTTGCTAAACCATGTCGAAAAGCACTGGCAGTATTAAAGTATAGATCTGACAACAGATTAGCTTTCCAGCTATTCCATAAACTTTCATTGGTTGCACGCATATCGGCTACGGTTAAACAATAAAGATAATCAAGGTGAGCTTCATCACGAACAATTTCACCAAATGTTCGAATAACATTTTCATCACTGATATCTCGACGTTGCGCTGTCACTGACATCAATAAATGATTCTCAACTAACCAAGCTACCATCTTACTATCATGTTTACTCATTTGGTGAGATAAACAGAAGTTTAACGCGTCAATAGCGCCGAGTTTTGCATGGTCACCACCTCGGCCTTTGGCAATGTCGTGAAATATACCGGCTAAATAGAGTACTTCAGGTTTACGAATTCGTTGCACTATTTTACTACACAGTGGAAATTTATGATTATGCTCTTTTAGGCTAAATTGATAGAGGTTTTTAATAACACGGTAACTGTGCTCGTCAACTGAATAAGCGTGGAATAAGTCAAACTGCATTTGACCAACAATACTGCGCCATAAGGGTAAGTATGAACCGATAATTCCGTGCTTGTGCATTAAATTAAAAGCAAGACCTAAACCACGTGGGTGGTGAATGATTGCCATAAACATACGGCGACATTCAGCATAATCAATTAAGCCCGAAATCAATCGTCGCCGAGCATTACGCATTAAACGTAAAGTATGCGAATGAATGCCTTTTATTTTAGGCTCCTGAGCAATGATTAAAAACATTTCAATCATTTTAACCGGTCGCATAAAAATTCTATCGTTACGGGTGTTGATTAATTTGTCAACTAATTCAAAATCTTGATTGATAACGGTAATACTGTTTTGCTCTGGCTTTTTAATAATAGCCTGTTCGAAATGTTGCAGCAGCATTGTATTTAATTCAGTAACGCGAGAGATAATACGAAAAAATCGTTTCATCATACGTTCTACTGGTGCTTTGCCTTCATCACCAAAGCCCATCATTTTGGCAACATCAGTTTGATAATCAAACAGTAGGCGGTTCTCGCTACGCCCAGCGACAAAATGTAAGGCAAAACGCATACGCCATAGGTAATCTTGAGCTTCTAATAGTTCATTGAATTCATTCGGGTAAAGGTAATGATGCTCAACCAACTCTTCTAAAGAATCGGCGAGAAAATGTCGCTTAGCAACCCAAGCTATTGTTTGAATGTCACGTAAACCACCGGGGTTAGCTTTGAGGTTTGGCTCTAGAGTATAAGCTGCACCTCGATACTGTTGATGTCGGTTGTCTTGCTCTTTACATTTGGCGATAAAAAACTTTTCTGAAGTCCAAAAAATATCTTCATTTAACAATGGCATTAATTGATGTGTGAGCGTTTCATTGCCTGTAATTTGGCGCATTTCCATTAAGTTTGTTGCAACAGTCACATCGTTGACAGCCTGTTTTAAACACTCTTTTATAGAGCGGACGCTATGACCTATATCTAACTTTATATCCCAAAGTTGTGTGATAAAGCTTGAAATCTTTTCTTCTAATTCAGTGTCTATTTGTTCTTGAGTTAATAACAAAATGTCTACATCTGATTGAGGGTGTAATTCACCTCGGCCATAACCTCCCACTGCAACCAAGCTTATTTGAAACTCATCAAGGTGATGCTGACACCACAGCTTTTTTAAAATAGCATCGACAAAACTTGCTCTAGCGGATAGCAGGTCATTGATGTCATTATTTATGAAAGACTCTTTTAACCAATGGTTAAAGTTCTGGCTTAATTGACAAATTTCATTACTTGATAAAAAATTGCTGCTTATCGCTAAGTTTTCAATGAAATGTTCAGGAACGATAGTTGTCGGGTTCAATGGCTCACCTTTTTATTACTTTTATAAAACATTTTCACTGAGATAGAAGTGTTGAACAGTTGAATACTCTTCAATATTAATTATGCAAAATACGCGTTATCGTTTCTTCTTTGCGCAAGGTCAATATTTCACAACCCGTTTTAGTTACTACTAAGGTATGCTCCCATTGTGCTGATCTTTTACCATCGCTTGTGTAAACGGTCCAGTTATCTTCTTTATCAAGTACAGTGCTCGCTTTGCCTAGGTTAATCATTGGCTCAATAGTAAAACACATGCCTTCAACCATTTTGGTTTTATCATTATTTTTATAATGCACAATCTGCGGTTCTTCATGAAACTCTTTACCAATACCATGACCACAGTAGTCTTTTACAATAGAAAATCTTCCTGATTTCTTAATGAATTTTTGAATGGTTGCGCCAATATCACCAAAGAAAGCACCGGGTTTCACTTTTTTAATTGCTAAATAAAGCGATTCTTGTGCTAACCGACATAAGCGGTTATCTTCTGCGGATACGTCGCCAATTAAGAACATTTTGCTAGTATCACCATGGTAACCATCTTTTATGACTGTGATATCTATATTAATGATGTCGCCATCTTTTAAAACTGTATTGTCAGGGATACCATGACAAACGACATGATTGATCGAAGTGCAAATGGACTTTGGAAAGCTATGATAATTTAATGGCGCAGAAATAGCTTCTTGTACTTTTTCTGTAAAGTCAGCACATAATGTATTAAGTTCATCAGTTGTTATGCCTGCTTTAACATGTGGTGCAATCATTTCTAATACATCAGCAGCAAGCTTACCTGCTACACGCATTTTTGCTATTTCTTCTTGGCTTTTTATTTGTATGGCCATCATTGTTCTCTATATTAATCTTTAAATAAATTTATTGGGTGTTGCTAATATGGTTAATTAACTTATTAGCTGTATTTTTTTAATTCTAATCTTATTGCTTCAACAATTGCTTTTGGTTCTTTTAAATAAAGGTGGTGATTTAATAAAATTAATTCATTATCAACAGCCAATAATAACGCTGGAATTGCTTCCGTTTGAATGATTTCTTGTAATGCAAAAATTTCTTCTATTTGCGCTTGAGCATCATTGCTAAGTTTATCCGCTTTAAATATTTTTGCTGGCGGTGATAATTTTAACTGACTAATTATTTCATTTACTTGTTCGACTGTTGTTAATTCATTACCTTGTTCGAAGTGAGCTTGTTGTAATGTGGTTAATAATTCTAATGCTTGTAGAGGCGTTTTATTACTTGCCCAAGTCATCAAATTCGCCGATAAAGTTGCATCTTTATTGGTATTTATATTTGCAATATATGATTTAGAGAAAGCGACATCGGTCAATTGAGTAATATCATTTAACTGCTTCTGAGTTACTTTTGACTCATTGGTAGAACAAAAGTAGGCACTATGCCATAAATTTAAGGTGATCTCAGGCAGTTCTTGCTGAATAGCCTTGATTAAAGGGGTTGTCACATAGCTCCAAGGACAGTGGGTGTCATAAATAAAAAATAATTCGCTTGCCATTGTTACCCTATTAATAGTTATTTGGCTAATTTATAATTGATTTTACCTTGCTTAGTTCATACTTAGCAAGAATATCCCAGCTATAGCAAGTAAAAAACGAATAAAAAAGCATGCTTAGTTTGTTATTTATTACTCGCTAATTACGCTATTTTATGGTATAAAGTGCCGCGCTAAATTTTAGAGGTTAGTTTCATTAAGTAATTATTGAACTGGTTTTTGTTTTTAGTCGCAATTAAATCGGTTTATGGTTAGTTCAAGCCTGTTGCTTAGCTAGTTATGGCCATTATTATAAAACTCACATACATCTATCATAGGTATACCGGGGTGCTCGGCTGATTTATCTCTTGTTTAATAAAATGAGAGGGCAGCGAAAAGGGTCGTGTATATTGGATGTATGAACGCTTAACCCCGCCAATATTAAAGGAAAATACAATGTCAAACGTTTCAATGCGCGATATGCTTAAAGCAGGTGTTCATTTCGGTCACAAAACTCGTTACTGGAATCCAAAAATGAAACCATTCATTTTTGGTGCTCGTGATAAAGTTCATATCATTAACCTTGAACAAACTGTTCCTATGTTTAACGATGCTCTTGCATTTGTTAACAATGTTTCATCTAAGAAAGGTAAAGTTTTATTTGTTGGTACTAAACGTGCAGCAAGTGATGCGATCAAAGATGCAGCAATCAAATCTGATCAATTCTTCGTTAATCACCGTTGGTTAGGTGGTATGTTGACTAACTGGAAAACTGTTCGTCAATCAATTAAACGTTTAAAAGATCTTGAAGCGCAAAGCACTGATGGTACTTTTGAAGCATTAACTAAAAAAGAAGCGTTAATGCGTACTCGTGAAATGGAAAAGCTTGATAAAAGCTTAGGTGGTATTAAGAACATGGGTGGTTTACCTGATGCTATCTTTATCATCGATGCCGATCACGAACACATTGCTGTTAAAGAAGCAAACAACTTAGGTATCCCAGTAATTGCTGTTGTTGATACTAACTCAAACCCAGATAACATTGATTACATTGTACCTGGTAACGACGATGCTATCCGCGCAGTAACTTTATACTGTGACGCTGTTGCTAACGCTGTATTAAGCGGTCGTGAGCAAAACATCGTTGTTCAAGCTGAAAAAGACGGTTTTGTTGAAGCTGAATAATTACTAACTCTAACGAGAAGTAAAAAAGCTAAACACTTCGTTTTCACAAAGGCATGCCTTTATTGACATGCTTTTGTGACACCCTAATTTACTATTTATGCCCATTTTGTAAGGCGAGACCTTAAAGCACTATGGGGATAACTGAAAACAGAGGAATTAACTCATGGCAATTACTGCTGCAATGGTTAAAGAATTACGTGAACGCACAGCTGCGGGCATGATGGATTGTAAAAAAGCGTTACAAGAAGCTGACGGTGATATGGAACTTGCGATTGAAAACATGCGTAAGAACGGTCAAGCAAAAGCGGCTAAAAAAGCAGGTAACATTGCTGCTGAAGGTCAAATCATCATTAAAGATGGCACGTTAGTTGAAGTTAACTGTCAAACTGACTTCGTAGCAAAAGATGACAACTTCTTAGCATTTGCTAACAAAGTTGCTGATGCTGCAGCAGCTGAAAAGCTTTCTATCGAAGACTTACAAGCTAAGTTTGAAGAAGAGCGTATTGCTTTAGTTACTAAAATTGGTGAAAACATCAATGTTCGTCGTGTAGCTTATGTTGAAGGTACAACACTAGCTTCATACAAGCATGGTGCTACTATCGGTGTTGTAGTTGCTGGTGAAGGTGATGCAGAATCACTTAAGCATATTGCAATGCACGTTGCGGCTAGCAAGCCAGAATTTTTAACTCCTGATGATGTTCCAGCTGATGTTGTTGCTAATGAAAAACGCATTCAAATCGAAATGGCGATGAACGAAGGCAAGCCTGCAGAAATCGCTGAGAAGATGGTTACTGGTCGTATGAAGAAATTCACAGGTGAAGTTTCTTTAACTGGTCAAGCATTTATCATGGAACCAAAGAAAACTGTTGGTGAAGTGCTTAAAGAGAAAGGCATTACAGTTTCTTCATTCGTTCGTTTAGAAGTAGGCGAAGGCATTGAGAAGAAAGAAGAAGATTTTGCTGCTGAAGTAGAAGCTCAAATCGCTGCTGCAAATGCTTAATAACGCTATTTAGTTAAAGTTATATTCAAACCGTTTGAG
>Ga0114909_1001917_pt1 | contig 10644 bp, 17 predicted proteins | sample MalvireepMed_906_FD_87290 | JGI IMG/M metagenome (GOLD analysis project Ga0114909, IMG submission 87290) | Marine viral communities from the Global Malaspina Expedition - Malaspina viral metaG DeepMed_906 | ecosystem: Environmental > Aquatic > Marine > Oceanic | place: Mediterranean Sea...
ATCCTCACTGGCTTCAAGTCTTTAATGATTGCCATAATTTCATTGGCATCATTCCACTTCAAACGCTTTGCTACTATGTTTAAAATAACTTCAGCGTTCTCTTTCGTAAGCAAAAGATATTGCATTGTCAACCCCCACTCTGTCCCATAATTACACGAGCCTTCAAAGCTTCCTTGAGCTTCTGCTCCTTTTCCTCGTCGTCATCACAACTCATAACAACAACATGGTTCTCAAACCAAGACGCCCTTTCTTTGCCATCAGGGGTTTCACTCCAAGCGAAAGAAGCTTGATCCATCTTCTTGGCGTCGCCCGCCGACCTTGCTCTAGCTCGTGCGGATTTAATTTTATCTGGCATGTTATTTATCTTCCTTTACAAGATTTTTCCAACTAAGGGGAAACTCAACAGCACAATGATCGCTGATGCTTTGAGCTACGTCGCGTGTTTCTTCTTGTGCGTCTTCCTTTAAACGCAGATTACAAACTCTACTAAACGCATAGAGACTACCAGACCAGAACCAGCTTGTCATCATGTTTTGTGGCAACACCATCCGCGCTTGTTCTGGGCACACTTTTAATTTAAGCAATCTGTCGTAACAATTCAAGGCAATCCTGTCGCTCTCATTCTTTATGCGATTGGCAATGTCCTGTGAGGAAACTGCTTCAGCCATGCTGCCTTGTTTCTTGTCGGCTGCTCTGCGCCGCCATTCGAACGGCGTGTAAAATTTTGGATTGTCGTCAACGTATCGTCGGCTGACCTCGTTCCACCCCAGACCAACAGTGTGTTTCATTAATTGGCGAGCAACAAAAATAGGGGCGTCAATTTTAAACTGAATAAAACAATGACTGAACGGGGACCAATGCCCGTGTTCTGCCAAGTACTGGATTAATTTTTCGTCGGAATACTCAAGCTCTTCTTTAAACTTATCAAACGACACGCGAGCAGCGTTGACTACCGTCAGGTCGGTGCCCATAGAGTCCATCCGGTGAACTTGGATTAAGCCCATCATTAATCGTCCTCAAGGATATCAGTGATAATCTCTTTATCATATCCTATTTTCACAAGGCTGAAAATCAACTCTTGTTCAGTCATCCTGCCGTATTGCCACCGCTTGATAAAATCGTGGGTTTTAAGAAGGTGAAACTCGTCATTAAAAACTACGTTAGATTTTTTTTCATCCACGGCAATAACCATTCGTTGTCTCGAAAAACCTGTGTGTATCCACTAGCCATAACAGAGACAGTACGTTCTTCGCTGTCCTTGTTACCCTTCAATTGATACACTGCGAAAATGCCATGCCCAATTTCATGTAGCAAAGTGTCTACAAGTAATGGACCCTTTAAATTTTTCTCGATTCGGATTCTACCATTGATATATGAAAAGTCTCCGAATATCTCATCGTTGAGAGGTACAAAATCTATGACAAAATCAAACGCACCAATCTTAACCTTCATAACTTTCATGCGCCATCCTTTCATCAACTTTGGCTTCGGCTTCCTCTGGTGACAGCCCATCTTCAATGAACTGTTCGTAGAGTGTTTCCATCGTGTTTAGCATCGTGTCGGGTCTACTCATAGCCAAGCCATTTCTTTTTATTAAACGGATACAACTTATCAATAGCTAAATTGTAGCAATCTGCTTTTACCATGAAGCCATTGGCACGGTCAATAGTCCCGCGTTTCATAAAACGTGCGTTGTTATAGAACGTCTTTTTAGTTATCCAGCCCAAGAACCAGCCTTCCTTCTTGTTTTCATGTACTCTTACAAAAGCATAGTAGTCGCACTTCTGGTCTGTGTTCTGGGCGGCAACGGAGCAGTCGTAGTGCGGCAAAGGCACAACGGAAGTCTTCTTGGTCTTGACCTCAACTGTGGTGCCATTGGGCAGCACGATGTCGTAGTTTGTGCTGTACTTTTTTGTGGTGTTGATATTGTCGCCATCCATAATAAAATTAGCGACTTCTTCACCAAGAAAACCAATGCCGTTGCCCTTGCCTTTGGTAATGCTACCATAAAGCTTACCCATTACATTTGCCTTGCGGGTAGCTCGCTGCTTCATAACGGATGTTATGTCAACTTTAATCATACTGGACTAAGACCTGTGTAATAAAAATAAGACAGTATTCCTGCAAGGTATATAGCGAGTATGCTTGCATTAACCACTATCAACGCACGATCAAACCACAGCAACCCCACCACTAACCAGAGGGATGTGCCCGCCATGAGACAGGCTATGTTGTATGGCTCGATGTCAAAGGAATTAAGAGCAGCCCCAAAAATTACAAATGCCGTGGCTACCCACTTTATGTACCAACTCTTGTCGTGGGTTGGTGTGACTTTCTTGACTTCCATTCTCTCTCCTTTCCGTGTTGCTGCAAGTGCCACCCTCATTCTTGCAGTGCTGCCAACCTCAATTCATTGACACCCTTCTATTACGACCCTATGTAGATAGCACACTAAAAAAATGTTTGCAAGGGGGTTGACTCAAGTTTCTTGGGTTGCTAGGATCGTTACACCCCGTGAGGGGGTAAACCTATATTAACTATCAGAGGGACCATGAAGCACCAGCGTAAAGATCGGGAAAAGCGTAAGCCTCCCAAAAGAAGGAACGAGTTTGCACACGAGCTTCAGGAGAAAAAATACCATCAGCGGGTGGTGAAGATGAAGAAAAAGCAGTATGAAGAAGAACTGCTAGAAGAGGAAATGGAGAGATACTTCAATGAACTCCCAAACCCCACTGACTAACGAAGACTGTATAGAAGAAACAGTCGGACTTGGCAGACTGAGGACAGACTGTCCTGTTTGTGGTGGCAGCAATAGTTTTTCTGCAACATACCTACCGAATACCTTTCAGGTAATATACAATTGTTTTAAAGCTGACTGTGATAACAAAGGCGTTGAGTTTGTTGGACTAAACAGAACATCATCTCTTGGCTCATTGTTTACCGTGCCAGACAGAAAACAATCTGTTGTAGAAACAAAAGAGTTTTTACCCACCGACAGTTTCATTGAACCAGAGTACAGCAAGGAAGCTGTTGATTACTTGCACAGGGTACAGTGCTACCATCTGCACAAAGAAAAACACATCAAAGTTAAATACGATTTAAAACTTAATCGTGTTGTATTTCTTGTGGATGATTTGCAAACCCCCGGCAAAATCATAAACGCTGTTGGTCGGACCCTTTACAAAAAAGGTTTACCCAAGTGGTACAAGTACACTAGCCAGCCTTCGGACTACGTTATTGGTTCGGGGGCTGTTGCCGTTGTGGTGGAGGACATACCTTCAGCTTGTGTTGTATCCAGTCTGGACAACTACGTTGGCATTGCGCTGTCTGGTACTGCAATGTCAGAGAATCTTATCTGCCATTTAACTAAAACAAACTACAGTAAAGTATTGATTTGTTTAGATAAAGATGCCGCATTGAATAGCATGTCAATGTGTGCTAGACTCAAGCACAAGGTCAAGGGCATGTCTGTTATGTTCCCAAATGTGGACATAAAAAGTATGGACGAAGAAACCCTTGAGGAATTTTTTACAGAGAAAGAATGTAATCATGGCTAAGAAATCTGCTTTCAACAATGACTACGCGCCAAAGAAACGCTCCAAGCGTAGGCACAAGAAGCCACCACTCCATATGCGTAAGAAGCTTACGCCTTCCCAGTCGCGGATGATTAAGAACGGAAGCTAGTACATGGAGAACCTAGAACTAAACCTTCTTGCTTCCACTCTCAGGACAGAACACTGGGAGAAAATAAAAAATTTTATAACGCCCCAGATGTTTCCCAAGGAGTGGCGGTCGATAGCACAGGCCATCACTGAGGCACATCTGAAGTACGACAACATTGAACTGTTGGATGCCAAGACAGTCCATGCTGTCCACGGGATGATGTTCCCTGCCATGCCAGACAGTAAGGGCGACGAGGCCAATGAACTAATCACCAGCCTGTGTAGTGTCCCCGAGATGGACGACAACCTAGCCTACGACTATGCCAAGAAGTTCTGGCAGCGCAGCATGGCGAAGCAGATAGGTGAGAAGGCTGTGCAGTTCTGGGTAGGCGATGATGAGAACGCTTTCTCTGACATCGCAAAGCTTATGGACCGCGTAACTAACAACTCAATGGAAGGGCACGAAACCTTTACCATTGTGCATGAAAGCTTTGATGAGTTAGTCGAGTCCAACAATAAGCCACCAGAGTTTTTGTTTGGCGTCCCTTCTATGGAAGAGCATCTGCCGGGGATGAACCGCGCTGACTTCGGTGTCATCTTTGCACGGCCAGAGGTTGGCAAGACCAGCTTCTGCGCTCACCTTGTGGCTCAGTACCTTGCACAAGGTAAGAAGGTACACTACTGGGCCAACGAAGAACTAGCCAAGAAAGTAAAGCTGAGAATAACAACAGCTTTCTTTGACATAGATAAATATACTTTGCTGGAGAACAGGCATGATTACAAGTCTACCTATGATGATGTTATTGGCAATAACCTTGTTGTTATTGATTCCGTAGGCACGGACATCACAGAGATAAACAGCTTTACCACTCTAAACAAACCTGATGTTATCTTCATCGACCAACTAGATAAGGTTAAGATTGGTGGTGACTTTGGGCGCGGTGACGAGCGGCTTAAAGAGTTGTACGTCATGGGCCGTGAATTAGGCAAGCGCAATGACTGTCTTGTTTGGGCTGTGTCTCAGGCTAACTACGAGGCGCATCAGCGGGAGATCATTGACTTCTCCATGATGGACAACAGTCGTACCGGCAAGGCTGGTGAGGCAGATGTTATCCTTGGCATAGGCAAGGGCTTGGGTGTTGATGACAACACGAGGTTCCTGACTATCAGCAAGAACAAGGTCAATGGCTGGCATGGTACAGCCCACGCATTCTTAAACATTGCAACAGGAAAGTACTACGTATGATTACCTGTTTAGATATTGAGAACACCTTTTCTAAAAAGGATAGTTCTCCATACTCTGGTAAAAATCAATTGGTGTCTGTTGGATACAAGACGGACACAGGAGACAAGGATTACCTTTGTTTCTTTCACAGCGACAGGCCACCCACACCCAATAACTTTGGGCTGTTGCAGGGTGTACTGTCCAGCACAACGCTACTGATTGGTCACAACATCAAGTACGATCTTCAGTGGCTCCTGTACTGTGGCTTTGTTTATGATGCTGCTGTGTGGGATACAATGGGCGTTGAGTACTTGCTTGCCAGAGGCATGAACAGAGAGATAAACCTCGATGCCTGTTGCAAAAGAAGAAACGTGCAGCAAAAGAAAACAGGACTGATTGACAACTGGAGTACCCAGCCGGATGAGATGTCATGGACTATCTTAGAGGAGTATGGTACACAGGACGTTAACTCTACTTATGACTTAGCAATGGCACAGGCAGAGTTACTTGAAATAGATTTAAAGGAATGGTCTGTCCAATGATGGAACCTGTGGTCAAGCTTCACATGGATGTCTGTCGTGTTCTCTGTGACGTAGAGACAAACGGCATTCGGATTGATGTTGATAAGCTCTCTCAGATTGAGAGGGACTTCAAGAAAGAGTATGCTGACCTAGCGGAAGACCTTGATCGAATCATTAACGATCTGTGTGGGGACACGCCCATCAACCTTGCGTCTGCTGAAGATCGGTCCAAGTTCTTCTACTCTCTTGCTGTTAAGGACAAGAAGGTCTGGAAGGCAAAGTTTGATCTCGGCACTGTGTTGAAGGACGGCAAGCGTAAGAAGAAGTTTGTCAGGACTACAGCCCACAGACAGTTCATTATGAAGTACATCCCACTGGTCAAGCCTGTCAAGAAGACAAGGCGCAGAGACTGTACCAACTGTGGTGGCAGGGGCAGCGTTGAGTTTGTACGCAAGGACGGTAGCTACGGTATGCCACGCAAGTGTAAGACTTGCTTTGGTCGTGGCTCTGTCTACAACGAAACACCAGATGTGGCTGGCATTGGTTTGCGCCCAGAGAACGAGAAGGACTTGTCTGTTCACGGTTTCAAGACAGACATGACAACTATCCGCAACAAGCTTCTACAGGTTGATGGGGACAAACGAGAGTTTCTTGAAAAGTACATGAGGTACAATGCTCTTTCTACATACCTCAATACTTTTATAGAAAATATTAAAATTAATACAAACAAGAAAGGATACATACATCCACAGTTTATGCAGTGCATAACAGCAACGGGCCGCTTATCTTCGCGCAACCCTAACTTTCAGAACATGCCTAGAAGTGGTACTTTTCCTGTTCGCGCTGCTATCGTGAGCCGTTTTGAAAACGGTAAGATACTTGAGGGGGATTACAGTCAGCTAGAGTTTCGGGTGGCTGCTTTCCTTTCTCAAGACAAACAGGCTCTTGAAGACGTTAAGAATAAGATTGATGTCCATTCCTATACTGCGGACATTATCGGTGTATCTCGACAAGACGCAAAGGCACACACATTTAAACCCCTCTATGGTGGTACGTCAGGCACTGAGGCGGAACGTCGATACTACACCGCATTTCTTGAGAAATACTCTGGTGTTGCAGAATGGCAACAGAGGCTATGCAACGAGGCACTGGTAAGGAAAAAGGTTACCTTACCGTCAACTAGAGAATATATGTTTCCTAATGTTAGAAAGTACCCCAGTGGCGGTTACTCTAATTCAACCCAAATAAAAAATTATCCTGTTCAGGGATTTGCAACGGCTGATCTTTTACCTATCTCATTGGTAATGTTACATAAAAAAGTTAAAGAAAGTAGAATAAAAAGCTTGATTTGTAACACAGTACATGATAGTATTGTCATGGATGTTCACCCTGATGAAGAGGAAACCTGTATAGAGTTAATGAAGAATGCAATGCTAAGTCTTAAAGACGAGTGTTCTCTGAGGTTTGGCGTTGAGTACAACATGCCTGTTGGCATTGAGTTAAAAATTGGAACTAACTGGTCCGACTTAAAGGAAGTCGGCGTTTACGAAAGGACGTAATGAATGAGTAACTTAGCTGTTGTTGAAACCCAATCACTGACTGATCTAGTGACAGCCGATAAAGCAGATAATGCTAAGATCATGGCTTTGCTGGGTCAAGCTAGTGAGGCGGGGTCTACAAAAAGCGTTGACTTTTTACCCAAGCTTGCCATTGAACACAACACTGAAGATGAAGAAGGTAACACCCTTCCAAGAGGACAGTGGAAGTTCAGGGATGCTTCTGGGCAGTGGCAACACTCCAAAGAAGTAACCTTCCGACCATTCCTGCGGCGGTACATGTACACTGTCTGGGACAATGCGGAGCAATCTTACGGCAGTATGTCGATCCAAGGGGCATCCTTTGGTGATGAGTTCTTTGACACTGCTGGCGGAATTCGCTGTGGCAAGCTCAACAAGCGTGACTTGGAAGGCTTGTCTTCTGACGATCCAGAGAGGACACTGCAAGCCAACATCAAGTGCGCCCAAGTAGTCTACGGTATGGTCGAGACTGACTCTATCGAAGCTACACCCGCTGTCTGGTACGCTCGTGGCAGTAACTTCATGCCCGTCGCGGATTGGATCAAGACTCTTGAGAAGCAAGGTAAGCTGCTGTTCAATACGAGAGCAACGCTTTCTACGCTACGACAGAAGTACGGTGGGAACATCTACTACAAGTCAAAGATCGACGTTAAGGATTACGTTGAGTTTGACCCAAAGGTTGATGTGCCTATTCTTGAGAAGTTCGTTGAGTCTGTTAACTCTCACAATGCTTACATCGAGTCAGAATACAAAGAAGCCCGTGGGGACTTTGCTGACGCGCAGATTGTAGAATCAATGGATGCTGATGACTAACCTCATCAAAGAATACTTGCAAATTTATTTGCAGGGTGTCGTTTCGGGGGAGAGGAAACTTTCCCCCGATTCTATTGCTCTATTGTCAGATGAATTAATTGCGTCAGCAGAACGGCAGTTTTCAAACGAGAAGGCTACACAGAAGTGGCGACCTCGTATGTCTGGTCTGGGCAAGCCTCTGTGCCAACAGCAGCTAGAACGAGATGGCGTCAAGGTCAACAAGAAGATGGACTACAACGCTGTCAACAGGTTCCTATTTGGGGACTGGCTTGAGTCATTGCTGTACGTCGAAATGAAAGAGGCAGGAATAAACGTCGAGGCATACCAAGAAAAGGTATCGCTTGAAATAGCTGGTGTTAAAGTTAATGGCACCCTTGATGTAATCATTGATGGTAAGGTGTGGGACATTAAAACTGCAAGCCCTTACGCTTACATGAACAAGTTTGCAAACTACAACAAGGTTAAAGACAACGATCCATTTGGCTATGTGCTACAGGGCTACCTGTACAGCGCAGCCGTAGACAAACCTTTCGGTGGTTGGATTGTTATGAATAAGTCTTCCGGTGAACTGTTGGTATGTAACGCCCCATCCATACAGGATGAAGAGCGTGAAGCGGCTCTGGCTAAGGCAGAGTACAACATGACAGTGCTTCAAGACCCTACGATTAAGATACAGAAGCTAGAAGATGAACCTGAGATGTACAGGAAACAAAAGACAGGCAACCGAGTGTTAAGCACTACCTGTTCTTTCTGTGACTTCAAAGAACACTGCTGGCCCAAGGCTGAGATGAAGTACAAGGTTGCTTCTGCCAGAGCAAACCCACCGATGGTTTGGTATTCCAAGTATGTTACGGAGGAACTTTGATGCCGGTGTTAGTAGTCAACAGGGTTTTTAATTCTGATGTTAACTTTAACAAAGAATGTTTTTTTGTTTACGCTGAGAATGAAAAGCGAGAGGGGGGAGAAAGCTGGAAGCGTGGTAACGATCAGTGTTTGCCAATAACAATAAAGCGGGTTCCTGCTATGTCTGTAGAAGCATACTGGAGTGACGACAACTACGCAGCAAACTGTAAAAAAATACAGAACGATTTACACAACATAATCAATGTATTAAAGTATGGTGCCTGTGTTTTTATTGAGCAGAATTTTTTATCTAGCGAGGCTAACAGCCCAATGAATACTGAGTGCCCCAAAACTAAAGAGTTTCTTTTAAACGGCATCCAATTGATGCAATCCAGATACAGGCCCTTTCATGTCAAAACGTAAACGCTCGACACGAAATGCAATGGGCACAAAGTACAGAAGTAATTTTGAGGTTGGGTTTGCAAGTGATCTTATAAAGCGCGGTGTTAGCTTTGATTACGAACCAGACTCCTACGAGTATGTACCAAACCCTACAACCTACACCCCAGACTTTTACATACCAGAACATAACTTCTATGTAGAAACTAAAGGGTTTTTTACGTCTGAAGACAGGACAAAACATTTGACTTTTCGTAAGCAGCATCCTAGCATTGACGTTCGCTTTGTGTTTATGAATGCTAACACCAAGATAAACAAAAGATCAAAAACAACCTATGGTGATTGGTGTGACAAGCACAGTTTTAAATACCACAGCAGAGTTATTAATGACCAGTGGTTGTTTGGAGATGACTATGACGAATGACAATGTTAACAGCCCTGCTCATTACAACGTAGGTAATCTTGAAACAATTCAGTTGTTAGAAGAGTCTATGTCAAAGAGAGAGTTTCTAGGTTACCTCAAAGGTAATGTCATAAAGTACCTTGCTCGTTATGAGTACAAGGGAAAGCCTATGGAAGACTTAGATAAAGCTTTGTGGTACTTGGAGTACCTTAGTAGGAAGCGAAAAGAATATGACGTTGACCTAGAATTTGAAAAGGGAGTTGGGATGTGAACAAATTCTATAAGTCCGTCAAAGAGTTCCAAGAAGCCTTTGGTCAAACACCATCCATACACAGGCGTGTAAAATTAATTAAAGAAGAACACCAAGAATTAATGGAAGCAATTCCATTGTCCTTAGTATTTTCATATTCCTCCGTTGAGCCTATGCCTTCCGATAAAATTAAAAAAGAAGCGGCTGATCTACTATACGTTTTGACTGGGTTGTTCGTTGATTACGGCTGGGACATGGATGCTATCTTTGATAAGGTGCATGAGTCCAACATGTCAAAGCTTGGGGATGACGGCAAACCGATTTACAGGGAGGACGGCAAAGTGTTGAAGTCGTCTAACTACAAAGAACCAGATTTAAGCGGATTGTAATGGATTACATTACGGGAAAGTTTTCGCCTATTGTCTTAATTGGTATGTCAAGACACAACCTTTTAGACGAAGTAGCTAATGGTCAGATTGAAGAAGATGTGTTGCAACAGTGTAATGCAAAAGCATATAGTGCAAGAATGAACTTCAACACAAAAGATTCCAGCGTTGAAGATGTTCTTTTACCTAAGACACCCGCTGTTACACAGTTGTTAGATAAGATAGACATTGTTGTAAAGTCTATTAACAAACACCTAGTAATGGGAGATGAGGCGTGGACACATTTGGTAGAACCAAATCAGTCTACAATGTTTCATACACACCAAGACCCCGGACCACCCGGACTATCTTTTGTATACTGGGTAACTGTGCCAGAAAAAAGCGGGGAATTAATAGGAATAATACAAGTAGATAGGTACAGACACTTTCATAAGATTGAACCAAAAGCCGGTGATCTTGTTGTGTTTCCTACATATCTTCCTCACATGACTGCAAGAAACTGTAGTAATAAAACAAGAATATCTATATCAGGTAATTATTATCCTCCGCTAGATAAATTAAATGA
>Ga0114909_1001932_pt1 | contig 10602 bp, 8 predicted proteins | sample MalvireepMed_906_FD_87290 | JGI IMG/M metagenome (GOLD analysis project Ga0114909, IMG submission 87290) | Marine viral communities from the Global Malaspina Expedition - Malaspina viral metaG DeepMed_906 | ecosystem: Environmental > Aquatic > Marine > Oceanic | place: Mediterranean Sea...
ACAAATAGCAGTTCAATATACGCGCCAAATTACATCAAAAGATAAATTCATCTCCATTTAATAATATAGCAAAATAAAATCAACAACTTACAACAAATAAACTCTGAAACATTTTGTAATGCATTGCTTTAGGTCAATATGAAATTATTCTTCGAGTGGTTTTTTTCACTAATATTTATTAAATAATACAGCGAAAATTTGTCAAATTAACCACTAAATAGGACTATTTTGATTTCAGCAACAAACAAATACAATCACAGCATTGTTTTTAGCTGAAATAGTCATAAGCTAATGTAATTAAAGAAGCTAAAAGGTAAATTATGTTTAATAAACTTAAAGAGTTCTTCACTCTACTAAGTGAAGAAGGTGAATCAATGGAGCAAGCAGAACTATCACTTGAACTTTCTTGTGCTGTATTGCTATGCGAAGTGGTACGTGCTGACGAAGAGTTTACGGAACAAGAGCAAGATAAACTTAGTTTATTACTAAGCAAGCAGTTTTCATTATCTGATGATGAAGTAATAATTATTGTCGAAAAAGCGTTGCATTTAAGTGAGAACGCAAGCGATTTCTATCAATTCACCTCAAAATTAAATCAGCATTATTCGCTTGAGCAGAGAATAAAGATAGTTGCCTTGTTATGGCAAATTGCTTATGCCGATGGTGAACTAGCAAGTATAGAAGAACACATCATTCGTAAAATTGCTGACTTATTACACCTTCGCCATGACGAATACATAGCGACTAAAATTAACGCTCAAGATAAAAACAAATAAAAAACGCTTAAACTGATTAGTGCTTCGCGCAATAAGCGTTAATCAGTTACAATAGCATTAGTTTTATTTATGGCGATATTTCAATGACAACTTCCCAGACAACTGACAACAAAAGCATGCAAGAAACTTCACATGCTGAGATAGGAAAATTCAATCAACTTAAAGTCGTAGCAATAAACGATAACGGTGCTTACCTTGATGCTGGTGAGCTAGGCGAAATATTACTACCTAATCGTTACTTACCTGAAAACTGTCAGCTTACTGATATTATTAAAGTATTTATTTACCTTGATTCCGCTGAAAGATTAGTTGCAACTACAACATCCCCACTAGGGCAAGTCGGTGATTTTGTCTCTTTAAAAGTTGCACAAATAAATAAAATGGGCGCCTTTTTAGATTGGGGATTACCCAAAGATTTATTGGTTCCTTATAACCAACAGCATACAAAAATGGAAGAAGGTAAGTATTATCTGGTGAGAATATTTGTTGACCAACATACAGGTCGACTTGTTGCTTCAAGTAAACTTGATAAATTTATTGATGTTTGGCCCGCAGAATATAAGGAAGGCGATAAAGTTAACTTAACTATTGGCGGTAAAACTGACTTAGGTTTTAAAGCAATAGTAAATGATCTACATTGGGGATTGTTATACGACAATGAAATCTTTCAACCGTTGCGTATAGGTAAAAAGATAACTGGCTATATTAAACAAGTGCGAGAAGATGGACGCCTAGATTTAATCTTAACTCGGGGCAGTAAGAATAAAGTAAACAATTTTAGCGATACTTTATTAGCACATTTAAAAGCTAATGACGGTTATAGCCCTTTGCATGACAAAAGTTCTCCTGAGTTAATTCAGCGAACTTTAGGAGTTAGTAAAAAAACCTTTAAAGCCACGGTAGGTAATTTGTTAAAGAATGGAAAAATTTCATTAGTCACTAATGGCATAAAATTAGTGAAATAAAATAGAAAACCTCCAATGATAAAAAATATGTTGTTACTGGTGGCCATAGCGGCCGTCAGTATTTTTACCCCTAAAGCTTTTTCTCTTGATGTAACCTACCTTAGCCAAACGCGTGATATGACGCCATACTGGAACAATACCTACGCTGCGGCACAAGCAGCAGCTAAAGACTTAGATATAAACTTAACCATTTCTGAAGGTCAAGGTCATCATATTTTTCAAGCAGAAGTGATTGCAAAAATTGCTAAAACAGCTAAAAAACCAGATTTGTTAATTTTTCATGCATACCCACAAACCCCCTATAAGTATTTTCAATTATTAGAACAGGCAAAAATCCCTTTTATTACCTATTCAAACTTTGCTGACGATAAAAATTTACCTGAGAACAAACGGCTTGGCCGACCGCAAGGTAAATATAAATACTGGTTATCTGAGCACTTTGTCGATAACCACCAAGGCGCCGCTTCGCTTGTAGATAGCCTAATTAATCAAGCTAAAGCTGCCAAGCTGAAAGATAGCAGTGCTGCTAAGACTCAATTAAAAGTGCTCGCTTTTAGTGGTGATTTAATTTTAGAGTCTATTGAGCGTAGCAATGCTGTTGCCGAGGCCGTTAACCAAGCAGGTAACGCCATATTAATGCAAGATATTGTCGCAAACTGGCTTGCTGAAGATGCGAAGCATATGTTTAAAGCTCTCTATGCTAGACACCAAGGTATTGATGTTGTTTGGGCCAGTTCTGATGTCATGGCATTAGGCGCACTATCTGGTGCTTTAGAGCTAGGATTAAAACCTAACAAGGATATTTTCATTGGTGGATTTGATTGGGATAAAGAAGCAGTTAATAAAATTAAACAGCAACAGTTGAGCGCTTCTGCTGGCGGGCAAATTTATAATATCGCTTGGTTATTAGTTCGTGTATACGATCACTTTAACAATCAGGCAAAATTTGATGCAGACATATCAAGCATCAGTGATAAGTATACGGTTATTGAACAAAGCAACTTAACAGAACTTGAGCCACTTACTGATGTTAGTAATTTAACAGCTATTGATTTTTATTGCTTTACAAAGACCTACACTCAACAGAAAACATATGATTTCTCTATGAAGGCCTTATTAACACAGTTTAATAATACGGATAAACAAGGCTGTATATAGTTGATAACGATTAAGTCTAACAAAACCTTGTTTTGTTAAAGAGTTACCCCAACAAAAAGGGCTATAACATTGTTATAGCCCTTATCAAAATCAAAGAACACCGTCTTTAAAGTTTTACTCTGCACTCATTTTTTAGCTATTTGCTAGCGACTAAAAACTACCGCGAATGCCGACACTGAAATTACGACCAGGTAAGGGGGCAACTTCTTTTAGAAATGAAGAATGTACTCGTGCATGCTCATCAGTTAAGTTTTGTCCTTTTACATACAGGACTAGATCATCGCCAAAGCCTGAAAGGTAATAATTCAAATGCGCATCAAGCATAGTGTACGCATCAGTTTCCGTCTCTAAGTCTGCGACATTATCTTGCTCAAAATAATGACTAATGCTCAACTCACTATCAAAGTTGTCTTCTTGATAATTAATAATAGCACCAAGTCGCATTGGTGGAATTCTTGGCAGGTAACCACCATCATCAAGCTTGGCATGAATAACATCACCAATTAAGCTTGTTTTCCATTTTTCTGATAATTGATAAACAAATTGAGCTTCAATACCATACATAGTGACATCATCTTGTTGGTATACCAGAATTGGTAAACCTTCTTCTTGAGGCTCCTCATCATGGCCAATTTCTTCTGCATGATCGTGACCATCGTTATAGAAAAGGCCACTGTCCTGCTGATAATAATAATCATCGATACGATTATAGAAGGCACTAACAACAAAACCAAAATCACCATCAAATTTTCGCCAAGTAAGATCTAAGTTAAACGAAGTTTCAACATCCGGAGAACTTTCGGCTAATTCAACATGAATCTCATCTCCTTCTTGGTGTAACTCAAACAAAGCACCTACTTCAAAAGTATTAGTGCCGATGTGAGGACCAAATGAAAATAACTCACCAGCAGAAGGAGCACGTTGAGATAGCGCAGCAGAGAAACCTAAATTATAACCTGTATGATAATCCCAAACCAAACCAACAGAAGCACTAATAGGCGTGAATGACTCTTGCTCAAAAGCAACTATTTTCTGACCATGCTCTTCATGTCCCTCTTCTTCATGCTCTTCATGCCCTTCTGCTTCATGTTCATCTTCCTCATGCTCAGGAAAGCCGATTAAGCTATCATCAGCATCAAGTGTTACCTTTTCTATTCGTGCGCCAAGTTGCACTAAGACATCACCAAAGTGCTTTTCCTCTAACCAAGCAAGCGCTAACATTTGTGACTGTGATGGCGGAGAAAAAGCCTCTTCACCCTGCGCTTTAAAGTCTGAACCTTTATAATGAAAAGTCCATGCGCCTTGCCATCCCAAGTAATCCTGGTGATATAAGTCAGCTCTTGCTTCCATACTCTTATTTTTAAATGTAGTGCCTACAACGGCTTCTTCTATTTCTTGATGTTGATAGTCAGTAAAAGCAAGTTTCGTGGTCAATTTACTGAGAAAGCTTTGATCAAGATTATACTCACTTAACATTTGCAAGCGATCTTGCTGCATTTTAGCAAAGACACCATGCTCTTCAGCTGCATCTTCATGCTCTCCCTCATGTTCGTCTTCATGAGAATGTCCGGGGATACCGTATTCTCTATCTAATCGCCCATAAGAAAAACCAACAAATCCCTGTTCAAATAAATAGCTCGCGCCTACTGTTCCCCCACTTGCAGTTGTTGAGCTATTAGCTAGACGCTTGTTATTTTCATCATGATGCTCTTCTTCATGCCCCTCTTCTTCATGCTCTTCCTCATCATGGTGTTCTTCGTCATGATGCTCTGCTTCACCGGCTAATTTATAATCTTTACTGTCGCGCCAAAAAGCATCTGCATGAAAAGCAAAATTTTCTGTACCTGTTTGCAAATTAATAGACGCCTGTTTCTCGTTAGAAACATCGTTATACTGTAACAAATAATCAACTTGCTGCTCACTTGACGTTGGCACACGTTCATCAACAACATTCACCACACCACCAATAGCGCCACTACCATAAAATAAAGTTGCAGGGCCACGTAAAACTTCAATTTGAGTGGCAGTACTGGTTTCAGTCGCGACTATGTGATCAGGACCGACACGTGACGCATCGCCAACATCAAGACCATTTTGCGTTATCAAAACTCTTGGACCATCTAACCCACGGATAATAGGGGTACTGGCTACAGGACCATAATAACTTGAGTGCACACCGACTTCATTTTTCAGTGTCTCCCCTAACGTAGCTGATTGCTTTAATTTAAGTTCATCAGCTGAAATGACATTAACAGGTAAGGCAGACTCAATAGTAGAGGAGTGTAATGGCGTTGCATGCACATCAATTACTTCCATTACTGAATTCATCAAGGTGAGCGTTAAACCCGAAATATCAGCATCACCAAGATTAACTGTCTGATTTTTATGACTATAGCTTTTAGCGCTAGCATGCAATTCAAAAGTACCTGTAGAAATATTATTAAAACTAAAATTTCCCTCTTTATTTGAACGGGTTATCTCTGCATGGTTACCTAACTCAATTATTGCACCACTAATTGGCTGACCTTGGGCATTAACTATTTTTCCAGAAATACTTTGTGCAAGCGCTGTTTGGGTAAATGTTTGAGCAAGCAATAGGCTAATGGCCGAAATTGAGCTGACCTTTAAAAAAGACATAAATAAATTTTCCAATAATTTTCATTTTTCAATAAACATAGCCAATCACTAACGCTAAGTTAGCAAATGGATATAAAACAATTCGTAAATAAATAAAACTACAGGAAAAAAGGCGGAGCTCTTAATTGAGGGCTAGCATAGGCATGCTTGCTGTCAATTATGGTAATAAATTTAGTGATTATTAAAGAAAAGTTTTCTCTAATAATTACTGTTAGGCGACTAAACTTAGGAGGTGAGTCAATTCCTTGCTGACAGATATGACAATCTTGATATTCAGCAATGCTATTTTGCTCTGAATGAGGTTTGCTAATATGTTGACTATGAAGAAAAATGGCCAACAAAAAAGCCATCAGTGTTATTACACTGATGTTTTTGGTTCTTTGCCTTAACGGCTTAACTATTTGCTTACTCATCAAGTGTTATAATATAACAGGCTTATATTAACTACAATCATAAAAAGCCATGCTTAAACTTTCAGAGGAAATAAAATAAGCGAATAACCAATTAACAACTAAGCTTAAAGTAAGATAAAATAAAAATAATGAGTAAGATATGGACAGTTTTTTTAAGAAAAACCCCCTTGTTATACGCTCAACCTTCACACTTTCTACTCACGTAAAACAGAAAATTAGTTTTTTCTTGTTGGCATTATTTATGAGTTTTTCTGTGAGTGCCGATAGCTTTTCAGCGAAAAATACTGGTCAAGGTTTTACCTCAATTACACAAGACTATGCTTCCTCACTAAGTAACCCTGCCTTACTGACTCAATATGACTCAGATAGTGACGTTTTCTTTTCATTTAACCTAGGCGGCATGGGAAGTGATCAATTTGACGTTATTGATAATGCAGAAGGTATAGCAAATAACCTGAAACGTTTAGCTAATGACATAAACCAACAGCAATCGCCTCCCGATGATCTGCATGCACAAGCAGATAGCATTATAAATGAGCTTGAGCGCATAGATAACAAAGTGGCTAATATTAGAAACGGTATCAATTTCCAGCTTATTATACCCAACAGACTATTAACCTTTGGTTTATTCACAAACCAATACGGGCGAATTGGTGGTTTAGTAAACTACGATGAAAATGATGAGCTGTTATTAAACCAATCAATTACTGAACAGCACTTGAACTTAGATGATTTACAATCAACCGCTAATGGTGTTGGCTACTCTATTGCCGAAGCAGGTATCATGTTGGGTTATCAAGTCATAAACAATAATGACTTTGAGATAGATGTTGGCAGTAAAATTAAATATCAACGTGTAGATTTATTCTATAACCAATTAAACATCAGTGACTTTGATGATAATGAGTTTGAATTAGATAATGATGAATACCTTACTGATGAGAATAAAACGAACATTGATCTAGGTTTTTATTTTTCTTGGGGGGCTAACAGGCAATGGCGAGCAGCCTTGATAACAAACAACTTAATCAGCCAAGAAGTGCAACACAGTGACAAAGATCTTATTTTTCGACTTGAAGCAACAACGACCATAGGGTTTAGCTATCATAATGACTGGTTAACATTATCCACTGAAGTTGATTTAAGCGATAGAGAGCACTTTACTTCTTTAATGCCGTCTAAATATGCAGCTATTGGTAGTGAATTCCGATTTAATAAGTATATTCAACTGCGTTTAGGTATACGGACTGATTTAAATGACGTTGATGGTGACTTATATACTTTTGGTATTGGAGTTTTACCTTGGGATATTTTAACAATAGACATGGCTGCTTTCTCAGGCAGCAATGATACGATAGGTGCCGCGATTCAGTTTGGCTTTAAAGTATAAAATAGCCCCTACACCACTGAGTTTTGTTGATCTAAGGTGTTAGAGCACTACTAACACCTTACTCATCATTACAGCTCAAAGTAATCACTAAAAACTTTATAAAGTTCAGTACCCTGATTAACACTCGCTGATGCAAAATGTAATATAGGTAATACAGTGTGATCTAAGCTGACATAGTGTAATGGCTCACTGCTATTATTACCTTCACTACTTTCTTGGGTAATACCATAGTTATCCATACGCAAAATACGCGCTAATGGTTCACCTGCGGGCAATGGTTTACCAAATTCAGCTAAGTAATCAACCATCCCCCCCATAGGTGAATATAATGCTTTATAATCTTTTAGATAACAGGCATAGCGTATCATCTCTTTCGGTAAATACTCTTGCTGCTCGTTTCCTGTGCAAGTAATAACACCTTTATGCTGTAGATAAGCGAGGATACTGGCGGCATCTTCTTTGGCGACATCTAAGTCTATCTGTTCTTGCGAGCCAAGCTCAACAGTAAAACTCTCTTTAGCAAAGGGGCCCTTGCCCATAACAAAGTTTCGCCCTAGATCATCAAAGGCTTGCTGTAAACTCCACCACGGACAAAATGTTGCTTCATCCATAGCACCATCAAAACCATTAGGGATAAGTATGGTGTGCTCAATATCAAAATAACTGGCACTTTCCTGAGCATATTCAGGGCAATATAGATGTTTACTTGATATCGGCCCAGTATGTAAATCAAGTACTAAATCAGCTTGATGTGCAAGTCGCTGTAACTGATAGGCTATGCGCTGGCCTGTGGTTAGCCCCCAAGTATGATCATCAAGTTTTTCTTCAATTTCATTTAATAGAAGCTGTTTAAAAGCAGCAGAAATGTCTTGCTCATTAGCATCAAAATATTTCTGGGCAAAAGGCGCTATAACACTCTCATCAAAGTGATACATTCGGTTCCAGTTTACCCCTGTTATTGGGTCGAAACGACCTAAGGTATACTCACCATTTTTGTGATTACATGCGACAGGATTAGCATAAGGAACTAGCGTTATATTCGCTTGAATATCGCAGTTTTTAAGTAATTCAAGTAACTGAAAAATTACGGCATTACCTTGTACTTCTGCGCCATGCATATTGGCTTGCATATAAACGCTAGGTGCATTATTCAACTCACTTTTAAACGAATAAACCGGAACTGTTAACTTAGCACCACTGGCCATTTCTCCTACGTGCATGATGCTTTTGTTAAAGGTATTGGCCTTGCGTACTTGTGTCTTTATATTATTCATCGTCATTCTCAGGTATTAAGCAATTACTTTAAGCTAGGTATGAGCTAGCTGGTTGCGCCGGTCTTACTTCAACGAGTTCTCCTGCTTGAAAAACATATTCAGCAGCTAGTTGATGGCATAAGAAAAACGGCATGCTTTCGGTAAAGCCATAAGCGCCGCAATAACCAAAAACTAATTTATCTTCAACACCCACATCTTGGGGTAATGATAATTGACCCAGTTTGTCCATACTGGTACATAAAGGCCCATGAATATCAAAGTTCTGAGGCGATTCAGCAGAGTTACGTAATAAAGTCACAGGGAAAGGCTGATCTGTAATTGCAGGGCGAATAATATGGTTAATACCGGCCGCTAAAACTAACTGCTCTTGCTGATAATTCATTTTTCTATCGACCACAGGCACGACATAATAACCACACTCAGCAACGGCAAAACGACCAAGCTCCAGCCATAGTTCATCAACACCTGCTTGTGATTTAATATCAGCCAAATCGCTAATGACTTGTTGCCATGACAATGTCGCACCATCACCAAGATAATCAATACCTAAACCACCACCAAGATCGAGTATTTTTAATGTCATACCAATACTAGTCGCCAGTTCAGTTAATGGCTCAACCATTTGCCCCCATAAAGAATACATTTTTTCGTTAATGAGCATATTGCCCCATTGAAATATATGTAAGCCGCAAATATCCAAGTAAGGAAAATCAGCTACTTGTATGTTTTGCCACTCTTTTACAGACAAACCAAACGGTGTGAGACTATTACCCCCTAATGGGTTTTTCTCACCATCTGGCCACTGTAATTGCACACGCAATAAGACCGTTGGTGAAATAGTCAGTTTATTCCCTGCTAATCTTCGCTCTGTTATAACTTCATTTAACCAAGTTAACTGATTTAAACTTTCAACAACAAAAGTACTGACACCTTGTTCAACAAAGGCTTTCAGTTGCTTTTTAGACTTAGCAGGGCCAGTATTTAGAATGCGACTAGGCTCAATACCTTGTGCTAAGACTTGTGCCAATTCACCAGAGCTAGCAACATCAAAATCAAAACCCTCACTGTCAAGCGTTTGAATAATCTTAGATAATGGATTCGCTTTTACGGCAAACCATAACTTAATAACGTCTTGTTGCTGTAATTGTGCAAGGTGCTTTTTAAGTGCGTCAAGTTGATAGACAAAATAGCCCTGTTCATCATCAGGTGAATTATGCGCAAGCAGTGCATCTTCAATGCTCGTATCGAACCATGTTGGTTTAGTCATATTCATTTTCTTTTAATAATAAAATTGTACATATACATTTAGCTATTCAGCTTTAAGCCGCATGGTTCAAGTTAAAGGAAAAAGCACGGAATTGATGACTATCAATAAGCACTTTAACGCCTAAATTGAGCTATACGGCAACAAGGTGTCTAGTTAGCGTAAAATAGATTCTAACTCTAGCGATGCATCACTTTGCTCATCGCGATATTTGACAATTAATGCACAAGCCATATTTAAACCTTGTGCTTGTGCCCACTCACCTTTTACAGGGCGAGTGCCTGGCACAACTACTGCTCGCTCAGGAATTTCAGCACCTTTTTCACGCATTACTTGATTAACGCAATCATAAACAGGTACTGATTTAGATAGTGAAACACCTGGCGCTAATACCGCACCTTTTTTTACTACTATGCCTTCAACTACCACAACACCAGCACTTAAAAATGCGTCATCTTCAATAATGACAGGACTAGCACCTACAGGCTCTAATACCCCACCTATTTGTACAGCAGCAGATACATGGACATTACGACCAACTTGCGCACATGAGCCAATTAATGCGTGACTATCAACCATAGTACCGCTATCAACATAAGCACCAACATTAATATAAGCAGGAGGCATAATAATGACACCTTCGGCAACATAGGCTCCGGCGCGTACCGAAGAGCCACCTGGTACTAAACGTACACCATCTTCGGGGCTAAATTGACGCGCAGGTA
>Ga0114909_1001935_pt1 | contig 10583 bp, 7 predicted proteins | sample MalvireepMed_906_FD_87290 | JGI IMG/M metagenome (GOLD analysis project Ga0114909, IMG submission 87290) | Marine viral communities from the Global Malaspina Expedition - Malaspina viral metaG DeepMed_906 | ecosystem: Environmental > Aquatic > Marine > Oceanic | place: Mediterranean Sea...
CAAACAATTATTGCCATGTCTCGTTATGCTAGGTGGATGGAAGGAGAATCTCGTAGAGAAATATGGGAGGAAACAGTAACAAGGCTACTAGATTTCTACAAATCTTTCTTGTATAAAAATCATAAGCATTCTATGAGTAAGGAAATGTATACAGACTTGTATACTTCTATAGTATCTATGCGGGTTATGCCCTCTATGAGGGCTATGATGACCGCTGGGCCAGCATTAGAGCGCAACCACATAGCGGCATACAACTGCAGCTACTTGCCTGTGGATAGCCCAAGAGCTTTTGATGAGTGTTTATATATTCTTATGCATGGTACTGGAGTTGGGTTCAGTGTAGAGAGGCAGTACATCTCCCAGCTTCCAAGAGTTCCAGATGAATTTGAGGACAGTGAAACTACTATTATAGTTCAAGATTCTAAAGAGGGTTGGCATAGAAGCTATAAAGAATTACTAAACTTATTATATGCTGGCATGGTTCCTAAGTGGGACATGACTAAGGTGCGTCCTGCCGGGGCCAAGTTAAAAACTTTTGGAGGTAGAGCCAGTGGTGCTGATCCTCTACATAATCTATTTGTATTCACAGTTAATACCTTTAAGAAGTCTGCTGGCCGAAGATTGTCCAGCATAGAGTGCCACGATATTATGTGTAAAATTGCTGATGTAGTTATAGTAGGAGGAGTACGTAGGTCTGCTTTAATTAGTCTATCTAATTTATCTGATGATCGTATGCGTCACTCCAAGTCTGGCTCATGGTGGGAAACAGAGCCACAAAGAGCACTATCAAATAACAGTGTATGCTATACTGAAAAGCCTGACATAGGTACATTCATGCGAGAGTGGGTTGCTCTATATGAAAGTAAGTCTGGTGAACGTGGTATCTTTAATAGAATATCAGCACAGACACAAGCTGCCAAGTATGAAAGACGGGATGCAGATGTAGACTACGGTACTAATCCTTGCAGTGAAATCATACTGCGCCCCAAACAATTCTGTAATCTTTCAGAGGTTGTGGTTCGTGAAGATGATACAGTAAAAACATTACATAGAAAGGTAGAGCTTGCTACTGTACTTGGAACAATACAATCCTGTTTCACAGATTTTAAAAGTATAAGTAAACAGTGGACTCGTAACACAGAAGAGGAGAGATTGCTTGGAGTATCATTGACAGGTATCATGGACAATAAACTATTGTCCAATAAAACTAAGGATGATTTACCTGTAGTTTTAAATGAGCTTAGATTGACAGCATTAAAAACAAATGAGAAGTGGGCTAAGATATTTAATATCGAACCCTCTGCTGCTATCACTTGTGTCAAGCCAAGCGGTACAGTCAGTCAGCTTGTCGATGCTGCCAGTGGCATTCATCCACGACACAATCCTTATTACATAAGAACAATAAGGGCAGACAAGAAAGACCCACTAACACAGTTCTTGATTGATCAAGGCTTTCCACATGAAGATGCAACAGAAAAACCAGACAGCCTGACTGTCCTATCCTTTCCGTTTCAATCTCCTAGTGGAGCAATAACCAGAAAAGAAATCTCTGCTATAGAACACTTGACTTTGTGGCAGATATATGCTAAGTATTGGTGTGAACACAAGCCTTCTATTACAGTTAGTGTAAAAGAAAAGGAGTGGTTGCAGGTGGCTAACTTTGTATACAATAACTTTGAGGATATGTCTGGTGTAAGTTTTCTTCCTATGTCAGAGCACTCGTACAGACAGGCCCCTTATCAGGACTGCAGTGAAAAAGAATACAAAGAACTGCTAAGTAAGATGCCAAAGGAAGTTGATTGGAAATTGTTTGATGACTATGAAAAAGAAGATTCAACTACAGGATCACAAGAACTTGCTTGCGTAGCAAATGTTTGTGAACTCGTTGACCTATGAGAAAGACTAGTACATTCACAGTAAAGAAAAGAATAACACGAAGGCATAAACCTAAACATCTTAGACACAGAAAAAAGTTAGGACCAAAATCATCATGGAGAAACAAATGAAAAAAGATAGACAACCACCGCTTTCTATTCAAGTAGATAAAGGATACAAAGCTTTTCACCGGGGCAAGATTACAAACCCTTACAAGCAGGACACTGCATTCTATAAAGAATGGGAGCGGGGATTTAATAAAGCTTACTTTGAAAACCTGAAGAAACTACATGCGGCTTGAACAAGAAGCAAGGGAATGGATACAAAAAAAGAGGGGCGTCAAGCCCCCCTTTCCTATTAAGTATGATGTTAAATTAATTATTATACTGATACATTTTTATATATTATATTGTCTTATTTTGCTTTAGGTTTTTTATATTGTAAAGCCGTGAGATAATCTTCTGTGTCATTAATATTTTTTCCAGTAGCTTTTTTATATCTTTCTGCTGCGGCTCTTCTTTTTGTAGCATCCATAGCAGTAAATTCCCATCTAGCAACTTCATGAGCGTGACTAGGACTTCTTTCCGACACAGCAATTCTAGCATTTTCTTTTGCTCTTTGTTTTAATGGCCCTAGTGCGTCTTTAAATTCTTCTCTTCTAAGGTTTATTGATTTATTTCTATACCTAGAAGAGGTTATAAGAGGTTCTAATTCTCTCTTTGCTATAATACCCATTTGCCTTTTGTATTCTCTGTTCATGTCAGCATTTCCCCACCTACGTATGTAATCTTGTCTTGCTAACCCCAGTGAGAAAAGTTCTTTATCTATAAGGGGAGTACCCTTTCTATCCATGATAAGAGTAGTACCAGTTGTTTGTCTTCTAAAGGGAAGAAATCTAGTTCTTCCTTCTCTTATAGTAGGAAAGGTTAGTTCAATTTGATCTCCCCTACCAGCCTGTAAAAGATCAGAGTCCTTGTATTCTCCTGTTATTCCAAAAAATTTCTCTGTGTTTCTCATAGCTTCCGTATTAGGGAAGGTGCGTAGTAGTTGATTAAAAAAGTACCGACCTAAATCTACTCTATCCGTATCCATAATTTTTCTGCCTTCAGGATCAAAGGAAGCTTGTAAGTCTCTGAACATTCCTACAGGAATGGTAAAAGTATTAAGATAGTTTGCAGCAAAACCCGTAGCAATTTTTTCAGCAGCATCACTACCTTTAGTAGTCTCGTCTGATCCTAAATCTGCCGCCCACATAGCCACGTCTTGTATCAGTCTATCTGTTATATATAATCCTGTTCCGACACGGCTCTGTATTCCAGAAAAGGCTTTAAAAGCCTCTCTTAAATTTACTTTATTTAAATTGGTTCGTACATCTTCTTTAGTTTTAATAAGAGGAATAGAATATTTATTAGTTCCTTCTGACATTCTATATATTAGATCAGCCGCAAACATGAAAGGAGCAAAGGGACCAAGCAATGCTGTTATATCGTGAGTTTTTCCTTGATCGTCTACATAATGATTCCAGGCTACTTCTGGTCCTTGAGTAAGTTTAATCTGGTAGGCTGTTCCAAGCATTGACATACCAGTTACCTGTTGAGCAAGTCTTTTCTGTAGCTCTCCTCTTCCTAATTTTTTACCGGGTGTAGCAGCTTTTAATAAAGGAGATATCATTCCTATTATAGGCATGTGTCTATATATAAATTCAGTTTGGTTAGCTAAGTATCTTGGAAAAGGAATAACAGAGGTCCATAAAGGAGCTAAGTTAGAGTGGGCTATAGTGTTTATAAATTTTCCAGCAAAACTATCTGGAGAATAAGATTTTTGATATACTAGATGTAGCGTTTCAGCTATAGCTTCTTCATGTGCTTCATGGTTATCTAAAAGAAGTTCTTTTAACTTTCCTTTTCTAATAACCTCATTTAATTCGGCTGTTCCCCCAGCTATTTTTCTTATTTCAGCTAATAGAACAGTCTTTTTTACTGCATTGTCTACAAAAGTATTAAGAACATTTACTGCTCTTCCTGCTTTGGCTAAAGAACTTTCTGGGTTCACGCTAGTTGCAGTGTCCATTGCTGCCCTAAAGAGACGTTGAGCACCTTTTTCTCCTACAGCTTCTGTGTATACTTCTGCAAAAATATCTGCAGAAGCTTTATCAAATAAATCAAAAGGAATTTTAGCTGCAGAAGCCAGACGTTTTCTAATAGTGCTATTCTCTGTCCCGGTTAAAACATATTCTATCATATGTAAAGGTAATCGTAGCCCAACATTCTCCATATTTCTTATGGTTGTAGTAAATTGAGAAGTCATTAATCGTAAACGAAATTTATTAGCTTCCTGCATCCATGCATTGGCACGTTTACCCATGCTACCAATTCGTGTTAAATACTCTACCTCTTCTACACTGGTAGGACTCATAGAGTGTAAAGTTTTTTGTAAAGAGTCACGCCTGTCTTTAGCAGCTTTTCTAGCCTCTATTCCACTATAAGTAGCATAATGTTTTACTGTACGCATACTCCGCAAAGTACGGGCTGCTTCAGAAACCTCTGCCATAAACAGGTGAGATAAATCTTCCATATTTAAATTATATTTAAGAGCAATTTTTCTAAGCTCTATAGTATCAAGTGTTCCATCCGCAATAGCTGATGACACTCGTTCAGTTATTCGTGCTAAAGGATCACCTGAATTAAAACCAACTCGTTCTGCAATTTCTACTGCTGCTGCTTTTATTCCATCTACAGTTTCCCTTGAAAGACCTGCAACAAGTTCCTCTCCATCTGGGCCAAGTTCTTTTTTAATAAGTATACCTGCCTCTACTTTGGCAGCATCCAATGCTCTTAGTTGTTTGTCTGCCCAATTTATGGTACGCTTATCTTTAGGCTTTGGAGAAGACAGAACTTTTTTTGTTTGCTCTATAGCTTCTTCTCGTGATCTTGCTAGAGCAGTGTCTCCCTCTTCCGCTACCTTGGCAAACTTTCTTCCTTTTCTCATTGCTGCAAAAGCAATGGGAAGTCCTTCCAGTGTTCCACCCGCTACTCCTAACGGAACACCTACAGCAGCCCTTTTTATAGCTTCTCCTTCAGGTGCTCTACCTATTACCTCTTCAAATTTTCCTTCCCATGCTCCATGAAGACCACCAGCAGCCCCTTCTACTACCATAGCAGGGGCAGCAGCCCTTAGAAGACTTCTGAAGCCAATGCCCATAGCTTGGACTCTAGTTAGCTGTGCAGCAGGTGCATCAACCATTGCTTTAGCTGCAGCTAATCCTCTTTTCCCTAGGCCCCCTCTTGTTTTTAAAAAAGCAGTATATCCTCCGCTTGCTAAAAGAGATATCCATGTAGAAGGAGACTGTCCCAAGCCTTCTAGATAATCTAGTCCCGCTTGCATTCCTCTTTCGGATAGAAATCCTTTTCCTTCAAAACTTTCTATGCGATCAAACACATGAGATAAATTACGTAATCTTGTTTTAGTTTTGTTATCGGAATCTTGTGCGTACTGTAGGTCACCCATGATTTGTTTTTCATCTACAGAAGATTTGCGCCAGTGCTCAAGGTAAGCATCGAAAGCTTCCTCATGTGTAGCATGAAACTCATTATTTCTACCAGCATTAAAACTATATAAATCATTTATAAAATCTTGATCACTTAATAAATAACCACGATTCATTTTTTCATCTGGAAGAGATGCATAATCAGCCATTATTTTTCACCTTCACCATTATGAGAAACATCTTTTATCTGTTCGTTTAATTCCGCTATTCTTTCTGCTCTGGTGCGCCGCCATTCAGGTAGGTCTGCCTTGGCTTCAGTTAACAAGGCAGTGTATGCAGTCATCTGATTAATCTCTAGAGTACGTACTCTATCAATCAATCTAATTATCATAGTCTGTTGAGCACCTAAAGATTTATGAATATCGTCTTGCTTGTCTGCAATATCTTTCTTTAAATCTTTTAATACAAAAGCCATCAGTTTCCATAAAGCTACTCCCCCAGCTAGGGCAACAGCTAGGGGAATACCTAATGTCTCGACAAGTTTGATAATAGAATTTACTGGCATTATTTTATATCATATTTTTTTAAAGTATTCTTTTAGTTTATCTAGTTCGCCTGATTGTATGGCTTTATTTATAGAATGAGGAAGACCAAAGAACTCTTTTCCTAGAAAATCACTGTCCATAATATCAGCAACATTAGGACTTTGCCCTTTAGAAAAAACTTTCTGACCTCCTTTAATTGGCATGTAAGCTATTTTAAGTTTACCAGCAGCTATAATATTTGGTAGTGCCGTTTCTATAGCCTTCTTAATTTCCAACTTTTCAGGTACAGTTGGTTTATTTAGTATTTTTACACTGGCTATTTTTTGTATTACTGAAAATCCTGGTCTTTTAGAGGGAGTTACTACCTTCGGTGGTGCCGGTATCGGTGTTTGTGAAGTTAATCTATTTAACCTATTTACAGTCACAGTTTTAGTAGCGTTATATATATCCGTCCCTTTATCTCGTCTAGAATATACGGCAGTGGGAATGCCGCCCGTTCCTGGCAATGTTAAACGATTATAAAATGCTGTTCCTTTTCCATCTCCTACTTGAGAATCCAATATTGCTGCAGATATATATATCTGATCTACTAATACAGCTTCATCCCAAGTATTTTTTAGAAGGATTCCGTAATCAACATCACGAGTTTGTCCATCATGTATAAGACTTGCCATACTTGAAACAGCATGTTGTGCTACCCGTTTAAGAAGTTCAGTTTTTTTTCCTCCTTTCCAATCAAAAGTAATTCCTCCTGTTTTAGCGTCCTCTATAACCGTTGCTCCCATAGTATCAGCAATAGTTTTAGCTGTTTGAGATAGCATACCTCTAAAATTAGTACCAATTTGTCTCTGATTTGCAGTTGCTTTACCCTTTTCTGCTAATGCTCGTGCTTTACTATACAAGCCAGCCTGCATGTCCTTTTCCATACTCACTAATTTTCCTGCTACATCTAAGCCTACATCTGTAAACTCTTGGCCCAGAGCATTAACATTTAATGTCATGTTTAATGCATTTGCTATTTGTTTTTCTTTCTTTACGGCATTTTCAGCTTGCATTCTTGTTATTGGGTCTAGGGGTTTTGACAAAAGACCAGGAGCAAGAGCTTCTTGTATATCTCTAGTTCCCTCAATGTCTGAAGCCACTGTAGAAATATCGTCACCACTAAATGCAGCAAGTTGTGCATACACACTATCCTTTAACATTTCAGGACTTCTAGCACCTAATGATTTAGCTATATTTTTTTGTAGATCAGAAGACTTATCAGATATATAAGGTAATATATTTCCTACAATACGTTGTTTAAAGAAGTCGTCAAAGCTAGTATACGTTTCAGCGGGGGGTTCATAATCGTCAGGTATCATTTTTAGCTCTTTAAATTTTTTTAAGTTATTTATTCTTTGACCTGTTTTTTGTTCCCACGATGTCATATCATCAACGAATGCTTTTGCTCTCTCTTCTCCTGCTCCTAATATATTGTATTTTAAATTTTTATTTTCATCTGGAATAAATCTTGACAAGGCAGCATCAAGTTCCCTAAGTCTGCGCTTTTTTAGTTTTCTTTCTTTTCTTTCACTAATTAATTCTGGCAAAAATATACCAAGCATTTGAGCTTGCCTTTGTTTTTCAGCAAGTCTGTCTTGAGTATATTCAGTAGTAAGTTGTTTTGTGGCACCACCAAGCGCACCTAGAAAACTAAATCCCATTACTCTTCTCCTTGTTCAGTAATAGATGGTCTTGCCATTAAGCCTGTTTGAATTTCTTCAAGTCCTTCTTCAGCAATTTCTATAAGTTCATCTGGCTCATCTTCCATTTCTTCTTCTTCTTCTGATTCTTTTATGGCAGCATGAACCAATGTCCCATCTTCTCCTGAAGCCTCTTCTAATCCTGTTCTATGTTCAACGCCTACAACATCAGCTAGTCCTGTTATAAAATGAAATAGAGCAGGAGCAATTATTATTCCTACATCAAGAGTATGTAGTCCCTCCATTACTCCCGCTACAATAATAGAGTCTACGAGAGCAGTTACAGGGAATCCTCTTTCTAAAACATCAAACAGCTTATGTACTTTGTTTTTAAAAGAAAGTTCTTTTATATAAAAATTTAATGCATCAGCAGAGTCAGGATACTTTGCTGGTTTTTCCCAAGGTCTATTTCCAGGCTCTGTCGTAAGAGACATGCCTGGAGTGGGAGCAAGAAATCTGGCAGTATCAAAATTAGGCACTAGCTTGTTCTCCTTCATCCATTGGAATATGTGCTTGCCTTCTTAAATCTTGTAACATTTTATTTACCGTTTGTAAGTGTGCTAATTGTGGAGTATCTGGACCTTTGGGTTCTGGCATAGGAGACTTAGCTTTGGGACTACCTATACCTCTTTTTACTTCCCGTTCTTCGATGTCTTCTGTTATCTCTTCCCAAAATTCTTTGGTGGTAAGACCTACTGCTTGCGCTGTTCGGCTTCGTGTATTTTTTATTGTGCGTTCTAAATGAGCTATAGTAGCTGCATCTAGTCCCGAAGTCATAAGAGCTATTTCATCTAGGGCTGCAGAACTTGGTGTGGGTTCTTGTACAGCAGCAAGTTCTTCTAAACGAGCTTTAACCATTTCATCAAGCACTTTATTGGTAAGTCCAATTTCCATTATCTATTTTTATCCTCCTTTATGCTGTTCCGAACAAGCCTTTCACAACACCTGTCAATGAATCTTTAAATACGCTACCTATAAAACCACCAATACTTCTAGAGTCTTCTCTATCTGCTTTGAAGTCTGCTAAATCTCTGGAAGAATTATTATTAAGTGTGGCAATCTGTAAAGTAGAAATCCTATCAAGTTCACTTTCTCCTGCTGAGAAGGCCAATTCTAAAACATCTCTATACTCTTGCCATAAATTATCATAGGCAACATTACTTATATTAAGTAGGTTCTGAGCATTAAGTTGATTTTGAAAATTTAAGGCAGCAGTATCTGCAGTCGCAATTTCTCTGCGCCATACAGCATTACTCTGTTCAATAGCAAGTTGATTACGTGCATTAAACTGTTCTCTTTGATTTACAATTTCTGAATTAAATCTCTGTAAAGCATTTACTTCTCCAGCATTAAACTGGTTCATGGCATTTGATTGTGCTGTATTATTTTGACCAATACTAGAAATTAGATTATCATAAAATTGATCCGATTGTTGTGTGCTTCTAGCATTAATTTGACGGGCAGTATTCTCTGCCGCTGCATCTGTTAGCAATGCTTGTGTCTGCTGTTGTGAGTTAATAACTGCAGCCTGTTGATTATTATTTAAATTTTGTGTATCTAACTGCAAAAAATTCTGGGCATTCTGTACAGCAGCCTGTTGCCTATTATTTAAATTAGATATATCTAACTGCGATAAAGCAGCAGCTTCTGCCATGACTAGAGCCTGTGAATTTGATAAGTTTTGTAAGTCCACAGTTTGTGTAAGCCTAGCATTTTCCAATGCAATCTGTTGATTAGAAGTAAAGTTACGATTAGCTATATCAGATACCGTAGCTGCATTCCTTACACGAGTTTGAAATGCTTGATCAAATTCCTGTTGCATAAACTGTGCTCTGTATTGAGCACGAGCCATAGCTGCCTGTTGACGATTACTTAAATTTTGTGCTTCAAAGGTAGCTACAGTACGGGCATCTAATTGTGCTATGGGTAGAGATTGTTCAATGGCAGCATCAAGGATCGCTTGACCAGCTATGCTACTGGCACCAAGTCCTCTTGCTGCCATAACTTGTTCTGCCGCACGAACTGCTCCTCTTGCCCAAGGAGGAACTGCCCCTTGTTCAAACTGTTCTTGTAGTAAAGCCAGTTGTCCTTGAACAGTAGCTTCTGTAGTAGGAGCCGCTACAGCAGCTTGGGCTGCAGGTTCAATAAATTCAGCAGCTTGTACTGCCTGTGCTGTAGGAGCAGCTACTACCTCTCCAGCTTGTACTGCCCTAGCAGTAGGAGGTTGTACCTGTGCAGCCTGTGCTTGTTGTACTGCTTGTAAGTTTGCAACATTAGTTAATGCCTGTTGCTGTGCCTCAACAGTTTGTGAGGGAGCTTGTATTTGTGCAGCTTGAACAGCTACATCTCTTACGTCTGGTGTAGCAGCAGCAGCAGTAACTTGTGGTGCAGTAGCAGCAGTAGGAGCTACTGTTTGTGCAGCTTGAACTTGAGTAGCAGCAGGAATAGTAACATCTGTAGTTACTTGTCCTGCTGCAGGAGTAATGGTTTGTGCCCCCTCAAAAGGAGTAGCGACTGCTTCAAAGGCTGCTCCTTCAACTAAACTAGGAACCTGTACTCTTTGTGCAGAAAGGTCTGCAATTCCTGGCACGACAATACCCCCGGTTTGAAACCTACGTATAGTTTCATCTCCGTTTCGTACATCTGCATTCTGTTGAGCAAAATAACGAGAGGCTACATCAGGATTTTGTTCAAGAAAACTACCAAAGTTAGCTAAGTCTTCACCAGGATACCCATAGCTTTTTGCCATTTCTCTTAACTTATCTTGGTTATAACCAGTAAATACATTGTCTGGTACTTTAGCCATCATAATTTTTACTTCCTTTTAGTTAGTATACAAGGTTTTCACTATCTTTTTTTACTTCTTTCAACTTTTGCAATTCTTTATTTAAAGCAAAATTACTAGACATTACTTCTGCAAGTTTATTTAGTGCA
>Ga0114909_1001939_pt1 | contig 10567 bp, 10 predicted proteins | sample MalvireepMed_906_FD_87290 | JGI IMG/M metagenome (GOLD analysis project Ga0114909, IMG submission 87290) | Marine viral communities from the Global Malaspina Expedition - Malaspina viral metaG DeepMed_906 | ecosystem: Environmental > Aquatic > Marine > Oceanic | place: Mediterranean Sea...
GGTGTGGGTGAGCTTTTGGTTATTTATCTTATTTTGCGCCGTTTTGATATTAACATGGCAGTTGCAGCGGCTGTTGTTGTTTCAGCTATTACCGTATGGTCTGCTATTGGCCACCTTAATGAAGAGGTTTATTGGCAAGTGGTTTTATTTGCTGGCCCGGGAGCTGTACTTGGTGGTATTTTTGCTAAAACCCTAGTAACACATTTATCGGCAACTAAGTTGAAGTTGTTTTTTGCTTGTTGGCTTTTAATAAGTGGTGCTGTAGGTTTAGGTTAGCTTATCTTTTTAGTGTAATTTTAAGGTAACGTTTAACAGTAAAATCCTTAATGATAATTATTCTTAAATAGATTGACAGCTAAGTCTGCGCTTGTCACAATCTGCGCTTATTACTTTAAATCCAATATTTTAGCTATTGTTGTCTAGCACCTTCTGCCTAGGCGTTACTCCATGAGAGAAGTATTATATGTTTAAGAAAATATTAATTAGCTTACTATTCACTACAAGTTTCATTGCTTCTGCCAATCAAGAAGTAAATGTATACTCTTATCGACAGCCTTTTTTAGTCAAACCTTTATTTGACCAATTCACCGAGCAAACGGGCATTAAGGTTAATGTCGTTTTTGCTAAAAAAGGTATGGCCGAGCGTTTAAACCGAGAAGGTAAATATAGCCCTGCGGATATTTTATTAACGACTGATATTAGCCGTTTAATTGAACTACGTGACAAAGGTTTAGTTCAGGCGGTTAATTCATCAGTATTAAATAGTGCTATTCCTAAACAATACCAAGCACAAGACAGTACTTGGTTTGCGTTAACAACTCGTGTTCGTAATATCTATTCTGCCAAACGTCTGGGGAAGATAGACTTTAACTATGAAGATTTAGCTGATGAAAAGTATAAAGGTCGAGTATGCACGCGTAGTGGCAAGCATCCTTATACCGTTGCTTTAGTAGCTTCAATGATAGGTGAACATGGTGAAACCTATACCTTAGATTGGTTAAAAAAAGTTAAAAGCAATTTAGCCCGTAAGCCGCAAGGTAGTGACCGTGGACAAGTGCAAGCCATTCATCAAAATTTATGTGATATCTCGTTAGGCAATAGTTACTACTTTGGTAAAATGCTTCAAGATGATAAGCAAAAAGTATGGGCCGATGAGGTTTATATTAACTTCCCTAATCAAGGTAATCGTGGTGCTCATATAAATATTTCAGGTATTGCGATGGCTAAATATGCACCTAATACAGATAATGCTCGTGCATTAATGGAGTTTCTAGTATCTAAACCTGCTCAACAACTGTATGCGCAAACAAATATGGAATATCCAGTGCGTGAAGGAGTGGATGTTTCTCCTTTAGTGGCATCTTGGGGAACTTATAAAGCAGACTCTCTGCCATTAGAAACGATTGCTAAAAATAGAAAAATGGCACTAATGCTAATTGATAAGGCGCAGTTTGATTTGTGATCGCGCTGTATAAAAGTAAAAGATGGACCTTTGTTAGTTATTTAGTGGCGCTGGTACTTATGGTACCAGTGTTGGTTATGCTTGCTGGCGGCATAAGTGCCCAAGCTGGACTGTTTGAGCACTTGTGGCAAACAGTCTTGCCAACCTATCTTGAAAATACCCTTCTACTGGCCTTTTTGGTCGTTAGCCTAGCACTTTTTTTTGGTGTGACTAGCGCAGCGCTTATCAGTTACACCAATGTAGCCTTTAAAGAGCAATTACGTTGGTTACTTTTATTACCTTTGGCTATGCCTGCCTATTTGGTCGCTTACCTATACACTGACTTGTTTGATTATGCTGGCCCGGTTCAACGTGCTTTAAGGGCGTGGTTTTCTTGGCAAAGTCCAACGGACTATTGGTTTTTCGATATACGAACGTTAACTGGCGCTTCTTTTATGCTGGCGTTGGTATTGTTTCCTTATATTTATATGTTGACTCGTGGTGCTTTTGAACAGCAAGACCAAAACTTATTACGAGCAAGCCGCTTACTTGGCTTCTCTACTAAGCAAAGTTTCTTTAAGGTAGCATTGCCACTTGCTCGGCCAGCTATCGCAATTGCTGCAAGCTTAGTCTTAATGGAGACTTTAGCCGATTTTGCAACAGTGCAGTATTTTGCTGTGAATACATTAACGACAGCGATTTATGATACTTGGCTTGGTTATGGTGATCTAGCTGCCGCGAATACTTTAGCCAGTGTTTTAATGTTATTAGTGCTTTTTGTTGTGCTAGCTGAGCAGCGAACAAGAGCCGGCATACGTCATCAAAGCAGCAGGCCGAATGCCAATAAAGAGTTGATAACATTATCCTTCACAGGGCAGCTAATGGCTTCTGGTTTTTGTTGGCTTTTAGTTATTTTAGGCTTTTTGTTGCCTATTACGTTATTAATCATAATGGCGATTGAATACAGCGATGTTGAGCAGCTATCAAGGTTGATCGAAACAGGGCTCAATAGTATTAAAGTTTCTGTTGTTGCTGCCACGTTTGCTGTAGTTATTGCTTTATTACTCGCGTTGTATCAACGTTTACATGCTGATAAATACGCGCATATTCCTCAGCACATATCAGGCTTTGGTTATGCTGTACCCGGTACAGTGCTTGCTATGGCGCTGTTATCTACGTTTGGGCCATTAGACCATTGGCTTAATGACTTAGCTTTGTTTATAGGCTTACCTGCTCCCGGTCTAATTTTATCCGGTTCTTTATTCGCTATTGTCTTTGCATTTGTAGTACGTTTTTCTGCCATTGCCAATGGTACGATTAACAGCGCAGTTAAAAACATTCCGCAATCATTAGATTATGCCCCTGCATCACTTGGCATCGGCTTAACCAAAAGCCTAACTCGTGTGCATCTTCCTCTGCTTAGGCCAGCAATTTTAGTCGCATGGTTATTAGTATTTGTTGAGTCTATGAAGGAATTACCAGCGGTACTTTTATTACGACCTTTTAATTTTGAGACATTGAGTAGTCAAATTTACCAACTGATCTCTGATGAAATGTTAGAGCAAGGGGCATTAGGGGCTATTTTGATTGTGCTATTTGGTTTATTACCTATTGTCGTGCTTAACAAGCAAAAGGAAACACAATGACGGCTTTGTTAGAAATTCAACAATTAACAGTAAAACTGCAAGCAAAAAATATTTTATCTACTTTAAATTTAACGCTTAAAGAAGGAGATATATTAGGTTTGGTTGGTGCTAGCGGCTGTGGTAAAACAACGTTATTAAACACCATCGCTGGTTTTGCTGAAGCATCAGAAGGCTGCATTATGATTGCGGGCAATGAAGTGCTGAGTCCAGATCACTTTGTAGCCGCACAGGACCGTCAAGTTGGGATGATCTTTCAAGATTACGCATTATTCCCTCATTTAACTGTACGGCAAAATATTGCTTTTGGTTTAAATAAATTAAACAAATCAGAGCAAAATAAACGTATTGAAAATTTACTAAAGTTATTAAAATTAACAGACTTTGAAGGTAAGTATGCTCATCAGTTGTCTGGGGGACAACAACAAAGGGTTGCTATTGCCCGAACTTTAGCTACTCAACCTAAATTATTATTATTAGATGAACCTTTCTCAAATATTGATGCCCGCCTACGAAACGATTTAATGCTAGAAATCCGGCAATTATTAAAGCAGCTTAATATTACCGCTATTTTTGTCACGCATAACAAGGATGAGGTTTTTACTTTTGCCGATAAAATGGCTGTCATGGCACAAGGCAGTGTTTTGCAGTTAGACTCCCCAACCACAATTTGCCAAGCGCCTAACAGTCAACAAGTTGCGGACTTTTTACAGTTGGGCAGCTTTATTCCATGTGAAGTCATTGGTGAAAGGTTGAATACTTTTTCAGGGGAATTAAAACTAAGCGCTGAGACGGTTAAAGAACAAAGCGATGGTAATACCTATTGCATGTTGATAAAACCTAAATACTTAAGTCTATGTGATCACTCAAATGTTAATGCGAGGGTGACGCATATTGGTGTAACCGAGCAAGGCTATCACTATCATCTACAGAGTATAAATAACAATACACCTTTAGCCTTTACTAATTTAAGTCTTTATAGTGAGCAGCTTTTTACGTTAGAGCAACAAGTTGCTGTAAAAATCATTGCACATGAGCCACTTGTTTTCCTTACATAATGAGTAGGTGTCATTAGTTAATTTTTATATCAATAAAGGTAGGGACACATATAAGTGTGCATAGAACAAATCCCTGATAAAAAAGTTAAGCTATTTTTATTTTCAGACAAACAACTAAGTGTTACAGCATAGTTACAAGTCATTACAGTCTTCTATTGTCGTTATTTTATAATTTATTTGTCAAATAACGCAGCTTTAAGGAGATTGTCATGACATTAACTATTACACTTGTTGAAGAAGCACAGCAACCTAAAACCACAAAGCAACAAATCAGCAATAACACTCTTACCAGTGATAATATTTTAATTATCGAAAGTGATTTGTATTTATCCGGTTTATTGCAAACACCTTTTACTGAACAAAGTTACGCGGTTAGTCATGCACACTATAATGGGCAACTAACGTCAGAGTTAAAGGCCGCCATTATTGATAAACCTTCGCAATTGATAGTGCTGAATATAGCGTTTATGGAACTTGCTCAGTTAGCTATTATTCATAATATTAGACAAATATTTAATGGACCATTAATTGTTGTTAGTACACAAGGTAGTGAGCTTGAAGAAGTACAGGCCTTTAACTTGGGCGCTGATGAATATCTAATTAAACCTATATCAGTTAATGTTCTCTCTGTTCGAATAGCCGCCTTGTTTCGCCGATATAATCAAAAAACAAAACAGACAGAATTAGCAAGCTTATCTTTTGCTGATGTTTGTTTAGAGCCAAAAGCACAGAGGTGCTTTGTTAATGAAAAAATTGTGAAATTAACAGGGTTTGAATTTAATCTACTTCGACTATTACTCGAAAACGAAGGGAAAATCTTATCACGTGATCAACTATATAGTACTTTACTCGGTCGGGTTTATAATGGTGCTGAACGAACTATTGACGTTCGAATGTCACAACTACGTGAAAAGCTTTTACGTGCCGGTATGGCAAAAGTTCAGATAGAGACTATCTGGGGACAAGGTTATATGCTGAGTGCCTAAACTTTAAGTCCCTAGCATACTTGAGTTAGAAAGAGTAACTCGTACCAATTAGAGCAACATTATCAGTGTTGCTCTGTTCGTTACTTATTATCACTGATGGTTTAGAGTAAATCAGACCACCAGAGACTTGCCATTTAGATGAAAGTGAATAACTACCAATTAGTCCATATTGATGACTAGCCTCGTTAACGGGCAAGTATATCGTTGGCATCAATTTATTTTCGGAGGTTAGTTGCTGCTCAAAGGCCGTTATTTGGCTTATGTTAGCAGTAACTGACAAGTTAAATTTTTCACTGTTGTGTAAGATAAAGTGGTTACTGAAGGTGAAGTTATCTTCAAATAGTTGTTGTTGTAGTTTTATATCAATAGCGGCAGTTTCATTGATTTGGCTGTTTTGTTCTACTTGGTATTCTAATGATAATACTGGGTAAGACAGAGATATGGCGATGATAACGAGCAATACTTTCATTTTATTCCCTATTATTTTTATCTTTATTTCTTTATTTTTTATCTTAAATAACTATAGTCAAGATCAGCAAGAAGGTGAAAAAAATAGTCACAATTTCCCGATTATTTTTTTGTCTTAAGCTAATGTATTAATCTTTATAAACTATTGATATTACCGCCGTGGTATTTTTTCTGTATACTCGCTGCTTTATTTCCCTTGAGAATATACTTTTGTTAGCTATCATACGCTTTATTTTAATGACAATTGCTCTGGTGTTTATTTGCACCATCTCAATTTTATTTTGTCTTTTTAGGCCGTTTCATCGTGACAATGTTTATATTACCGCTAAATACTTAGGAAAAATTCCTAAGATATTTGGTGTAGAAGTAGAGGTTAGAATTCCTGATGCGCATAAAGAACTTGGCGCTGTAGTTTATGTAGCCAATCACCAAAATAGTTATGATCTTTTTACCATGAGTAATGCTGTACGACCAGGCACAGTCAGTGTCGGGAAAAAAAGCTTAAAGTGGATTCCTTTTTTTGGTCAAATGTACTGGTTAACAGGTAATATTCTCATTGATAGAAAAAACACCAGTAAAGCAATGGATACTATTGCTATTACCGCCAATAAGATAAAAAACAAAAAATTATCTATTTGGTTGTTCCCAGAAGGAACTCGAAGCCGCGGACGTGGTTTACTTCCGCTTAAAACGGGCGCTTTTCGAACGGCTAGTACTGCTGGGGTGCCTATTGTTCCTATTTGTGCAAGTAATCAGCACGGCACCATTAAATTAAACCGATGGAACAATGGTAAAATTATTATTGAATTTTTAGCACCTATTTATCTCGATCAGGACAGTCGTGACAGCTTACGACAAACAGCTAATGAGACTCATAGTTTAATGAGTGCTAAAATAGAAGAGTTATCGACTGAAGCATTAGCTTATCAGTCCACTAAAAATTAACAGGTACTGAAATGAAAAACGAAGAATTGCAGCAATGGTTGACCCATACTGAAGTATTAATTACAGAGTTATTGGAAGATGGTACTAATGATGAAGTTTATCATACCATTGAACATCACTTTGCTAGTAAGGATTTTGACTTATTAGAAAAGGCTGCCATAGCCGCTTTTAAATTAGGTCTTGATATTGAAGAGCCTGAAGAAGCAGAACTGGAAAATGGTGATAAAATATTTGCATTCGATATTATTACCGAACAAATGTTAGACCTTGAACTGATTAAAGCTGAAACCGTAACTACGTTTGAATTAGCTGAAAAATGCAAAGTCGATTATGACGGTTGGGGTACCTATTTCGAGGAGTAAACAGGAGTTTTCTTTTGCTGCTAATTCGTTAAAGTAAATAACAAGATAATATCTCGATCAAATATTCTGATTTAGTTAAATTTAATTGATAAAGTGATTATATTGCACTATATTTGTTCGAATATTAACTGTGTATGTTTATTAATTCAGTATTAATTACAAACATAAAGTAAAGATAATAAATATTACACCGCGTAAATAAAGGATATATTACCATGGAATGGCTACAAAACGTTTTGTCTCAAGAACCATTTGTCTTACTTATCTCAATCTCTATCATTGTCAGTATTTTTGCTTTTGCTGCGCGTAAAGCGCACATTAATCACCTTGAGCGCATGAGAAAAATCGATGAAACTTTCAACCCGAAAGAAAACTTTCATCGCTAATTCTTTATAAAAACTGAGTCAATGAGAAATCACTTTTCATTGCTACACTTCAATATTAACTTTGTTGAGCCGTTGAATCCCGGATAACTAATTGCGGAACATACTGACAAATAATATTGTTATTTTGTTGTTTTCTTATCTGGCTAATTAATAAGTTAGCCGCATTTTCTGCAATTTCTTTATTTGGCTGGTCGGCAGTGGTCATTTTGGGCCATGTTTGACGAGAAAATGGACTATTTTCAAAGCCGACAATGGCTAGCTGTTCAGGGATTGCTTTATTCATCAGTCTAGCGGCAAACAATGCACCCGCGGCAATCTCATCGTTACAAGAAAAGATGGCACTTGGCTGATTTTTATTCTCTTGCTCAGCAGACATAAGCTGCTTTGCCCCCTGTACACCAGACTCAAAAGAGTATTTTCCTTCAACAACAAGTTGTTTATCAAACTCGATATTATTGACTTTTAAAGCTCTTCGATAACCTTTATAGCGCTCAATAGTGGACATATGTTCTGCATCACCGGCTAAAAAGCCAATTTGCTTGTGGCCTAGGTCAATCAAATGCTGAGTAATAGTTTGTGCAGCGTCCCTATCATTTATCATAATGCAAGGTGTCATGTCGTCGGGAGCAATATCACCTGACATTATACGTACAATCTTTACATCAAGCTCAACCATACGTTTGACAAACTCTGGCATTTCGGAAAAAGGAGGCGTCAAAATTAAACCAGCTATACGCGCCTGTTTAACCATAGCGACAATTTCTTCCGTAATATTTTCTTTTTGTGCCTTACAAGGGTGGATAAGTAACTCGAAGCCTTGTTTCTTACAAGCGGACAAAATACCTTCCTGCGTATCAATAACATAATAAGCATTTGGGTTATCATATATATAAGCGACAGAGAAAGAGTTGGTTCCTGCTAAGTTTCTTGCAGCAAGATTAGGCTGGTAATTTAATTCACTAACTGCAGCTTGTACTTTTTCACGGGTGAGTTGTCGTACAGAGGGTTCGTTATTAATTACCCTAGATACTGTCTTTATTGATACGCCTGCTTGTTTTGCTACGTCATTGATAGTCGCTTTCATGCTGTACAATTAACCTTGTCATTATTTTTATTATTCATGTTGTAATTTTCAGAGACAACCCTTAAACCCAATCATTCATAATCATGACGATAGAGTAGTGTTTCTTACATGCGTCAGCAATAGTAAATGCATATTTAGCTTAAATTATTATCTAAATTAGTCCGCTTGATTCTATCAAGGTACTTCCTTACAGATAACTTTTCGACTAAAGTTAATAGTATTAATAATTGACAGCGCTGTCATTTTTTATTAGGGTAGCATGAAAATAGCACAAACTGCAACTCACATAGAAAGGCTAAATGGAGTAAGTACTCGGTTTAGCTGTGTTATAGAGCATAACCAAACTGAAATTCATTGAATAGGATCTAGTATGTCATCTCGTCAAACATTAGCTAGCTGGAAGAAACTCCAGCAACTTGCCCATGATAAAAAATCTCAGCACATGAATACCTTGTTTGCGCAAGACAGTGAACGTTTTAATAAGTTCTCAATTGAGCTTCCAAACATGTTACTCGATTATTCTAAAAACCTTATTGACAGTGAAACCATTGACAGTTTATTAGCCTTAGCAGAAGAAACAGAAGTATGTAATTGGCGTGCTAAAATGTTCCGTGGTGATAAAATCAATAAAACGGAAGACAGAGCGGTATTACATACTGCTTTACGCCGACAAACTGATGAACCATTAATTATTGATGGTGAAAACGTTACTACGCATGTGCAGAAGCAGTTAGCTGAAATGGAAGTCTTCGTTAATAAAGTGCGTCAAGGTCACTGGTTAGGATATTCAGGTAAGCGAATTACAGATATTGTTAATATTGGCGTGGGTGGTTCAAATTTGGGCCCTCAAATGGTCACTGAAGCTTTGAAGCATTACAGTGATGGCAGTGTTAATGTACATTATGTTTCGAATGTTGATGGCGCTCAAATTGTTGAAGTCTTACGTCCATTAGACCCTGAAAAAGTATTGTTCATTGTTTCAAGTAAGACCTTTACGACCACAGAAACTATGACAAATGCTAAAACAGCGATGAAGTGGTTAACTAGCTCATCATTTGATGAGAAATCTGTTGCTAAGCATTTTGTTGCCGTAACGGCTAATAAAGAAAATGCTATGAGTTTTGGCATTGAAGAGCAGAATATCTTTGATATGTGGGATTGGGTAGGTGGCCGTTTTTCATTGTGGTCAGCTATTGGCCTAGCGATAGCACTTGATCTTGGTTTTGATAAATTTAAAGAGTTATTAAGTGGTGCTAATGAGATGGATCAGCATTTTGTTGATGCACCATTAAAAGACAACATGCCAGCAATTATGGCATTGATCAGTGTATGGAATACCACCTTCCTTGGTTCACAATCACAAGCAATATTGCCATACGATCAAACCTTGCACATGCTTACAGCATATTTACAGCAAGCAGAAATGGAAAGTAATGGTAAATCGGTAACATGGGATGGTGTCGAGGTTGATTATGCAACGGTTCCTTCTATTTGGGGCGAATTAGGTATTAATGGCCAGCATGCCTTTTACCAATACTTACATCAGAGCAACAATGTTGTGCCGGCTGATTTTATCGGCTCAGTAGAAAGTGTTACGCCAGTAAAGGGGCATCATGAAACACTAATGGCTAACTTTTTTGCCCAAACACAAGCTTTGATGGCAGGTGTTAATGAAGATCAAGTACGTGCAGACTTAAAGGCTAAAGGCCGAGCACAAGACTACATTGATAAAGTAGCACCACATAAGGTACATAAAGGAAATAGACCAACCAATACCATATTGTTAAAGCGCATTGACCCTAAAACATTAGGTAGCTTAATTGCTGCATATGAACATAAGATTTTTGTTCAGGGCATAATCTTACAGATTTGTTCGTTTGATCAATGGGGCGTGGAGCTTGGTAAAGGGCTTGCTGCTGAGATACAGCAAGAACTGGAAACAAATGCTATAGCTAAGCACCATGATTGCTCTACAGCAAGTCTGATGAAGTTCTATCAAGCAGCAAAATAAAATATCAAACGTTAAGCTATTAGCTAAGCATACCCTTTAGACTTTCATGTCATAAAACTAGTTGTTACTTAAAGTGACAACTAGTTTTTTTGTATCTGTAACCTGCACCAATATTTCCTATTTAGTCGTAATAACATTTAAAGTTAGATTTATATTCCGTTATATAGAATAAATATTCATAAA
>Ga0114909_1001943_pt1 | contig 10538 bp, 11 predicted proteins | sample MalvireepMed_906_FD_87290 | JGI IMG/M metagenome (GOLD analysis project Ga0114909, IMG submission 87290) | Marine viral communities from the Global Malaspina Expedition - Malaspina viral metaG DeepMed_906 | ecosystem: Environmental > Aquatic > Marine > Oceanic | place: Mediterranean Sea...
CCGCCGTCCCCTTCCTTCCCCGGTTCGAGCGCAAGGCCCCACCGCGCGAGGATCGGGCCGCTGAGCGAGATCGCCTGGGGATTGCGCGGGTCGCCCAGCGCAAAACGCGGCTCGCCGACCAGCAGCGGGTCCGCGACCAGCAGCACGTTCCCGCCCGCACGCACCCAGGTGTCGAGCGCGACATTCTCCGCCGCGGTCAATGCACGCGGCTGGACCAGCAGCAGGCGGTCGATCTGCGCGAGGCTGTCGGGATCGAGCACGTCGAGCGGCTCCAGCGTGCCGCGCTTCTCCAGCACGGCGCGCACCCAGTGGTGCCGCACCGACTGCGCGGCCAGCGCCTCGGCCACGCTCGATTCCGGAGCGCGGTAGAGCGGCAGCGAACTCATCAGACCGATCCGCCCGTCCCGCTCTCCCGGGCCTTCCCCCGGAAAGCCGTGGAGACCCAAAGCTGCAGCAGCCATCGCGCCCAGCCCCAGCGCGGCGCTGAGGCCGACGGCCAGCCATCCCTTCTTCAAGCCCGGATCCTACTCAACCGGAGCACCTTCGCCCTGCTCGGGCAGCACGGGACCTTCGGGGATGGGCTCGGCTTCGGGCTGTTCGGGCAAATCGGGGACCACACCCGCATCGGACAGCGGATCGCTCGCGGGGGTAGCAGCGCTGGGCTCCACCGTCGGCGCTGCCTGCGGCACCGTGGTTTCCTCGGTCCGCAACACGCGGTCGGTGATGACATTGGCGAGGCCGACCACCAGCAGAACCGTCACGATCCCGCCAATCCCGACACGCAGCCGCTGCATCACCTCCGCATCGCGGGGATTGACTGGATCGGCGGCGGGGCGTTGCGCTTCGAAGTCCGGTATCAGGGCCATGGCCAGCGAATTTAGTGCCCGCGCGGTGCGGGTCAATCGCGAAGCCAGTCGAACACCGGCAAGCCCTTGTCGCGCAGCCATTCGGCGTTGAAGATCGTCGAGAGATAGCGGAAGCCGCTGTCGCACAAAATCGTCGCGACGCGGGCGTCCGTGCGTCCGTCCGCAACGAGTTGCTTGCCCAGCGCGACCGCGCCCGCGACGTTGATGCCCGACGACAGGCCCAGACACAGGCCTTCCTCTTTCAGCAGGCGCGCGACCCATTCCAGCCCCTCCTCATCGGAGATGCGGAACTGCGTGTCGATCGGCGCACCGTCGAGATTGGCGGTGATCCGTCCCTGCCCGATCCCTTCGGCCACCGAAGAGCCTTCGGACGACAGTTCTCCGTTGGCGTAGTAATTATACAGCGCCGCGCCATGCGGGTCGGTCAGCGCAATGCGGACGTTTTCGTCCTTTTCCTTCAGCCCCAGCCCGACGCCGGCGATCGTGCCGCCAGTCCCCGCAGCGCAGGTGAAGCCGTCGATCCGGCCTTCCAGCTGGTCCCACAATTCGGGCGCGGTGCTGTCGATATGCGCGCGGCGGTTGGCGATATTGTCGAACTGGTTGGCCCAGATCGCGCCCTCGGTCTCCTCCGCCAGCCGGCGCGAGGTGTGGACGAAATGGCCGGGATTGGCGAACTTGGTCGGCGGCACCAGCACCAGCTGCGCACCCAGCGCGCGCAGCGTATCCATCTTCTCGCGCGCCTGGTTGTCGGGCATCACGATGATCGTCTTGTAGCCGAGCGCATTGGCGACCAGCGCGATCCCGATCCCGGTATTGCCCGCCGTTCCTTCGACGATCGTGCCGCCCGGCTTCAGCTCTCCGCGTGCCTCGGCATCGCGAATGATCCACAGCGCCGCGCGGTCCTTCACGGAGCCGCCCGGATTGGCGAATTCGCACTTGCCGTAGATGTCGCAACCCGCCGCCTCGCTCGGCCCTGCGAGCCGGACGAGCGGGGTGTTGCCGATAAGGTCGAGAGCGCGTGGAAGGGGAGCGGGAGCTTTCATGGCAACCGCTTAGCGCCTGAGCGGCCCGCGCAGCAACCGCGATCCGCTATCGGGCCTGCAAGTCAGCCTTGCCCCTCAGTCCTCGGGAGCGATCTGGACCTTCAGCCCGTCGAGATCGGAGGTGAACTCGATCTGGCACGACAGGCGCGAGGTTTCGTTGCGGTGGTCGCTGCTTTCCAGCAGGTCGTCCTCGTCCTCGCTCATCGCGGGCAGCTTGTCGCCGAAGGCCGGATCGACATGCACATGGCAGGTCGCGCACGAGCAGCACCCGCCGCACAGCGCCAGCAGCTCGTCGAAGCCGTTGTCGCGGATCGCCTCCATCACGGTCAGGCCGTCGCCGACCTCGATCGTGCGCTCGGTTCCACTGCGGTCGACCACGGTAAGCTTGGGCATTGGCTGTCCTTTATCTCATCCCCGGGCGGCGCTCTCGCGCGCGCCGTTGACGCGGCTGCTAAAAGCTGCGTTTCGGCAATGCAAGCAGATGGGTACGCAAATGCGCAAGCAAAGCGACGGGCAACTGGCCAAGCGTAGGGGCGGTCGGCCCATGCAATCGGAGGATCGGCCATGGGCCTGAGCGCACAACAGATACGCCGCGGGCTGGACAGCGTGGCCGCGATCGAGCCCGATATGGCGCGCGCGCTGGAGATCGCCGGCTATCCCGAACCGCGCATCCGCCCGACCGGCTACAAGACGCTGCTGCGCACGATCGTCGGCCAGCAGGTTAGCGTCGCCTCCGCGGCGAGCGTGTGGACCAAGCTGGAGGCCGAGCTGGGCGAGGATTTTACTCCGTCATGCCTGCTTGAACGCGATTTCGACACGCTGCGCGCGTGCGGCCTGTCGCGCCAGAAGCAGGGCTATGCGCGCAGCCTGTGCGAACTGGTCCACGCGGGCGAGCTGGACCTTCACAACCTGCCGGAAGACGATGAGGAGGCGATTGCCCAGCTCACCCGGATCAAGGGGATCGGGCGCTGGTCGGCCGAAATCTACCTGCTGTTCGCAGAAGGCCGCCCCGACATCTGGCCTGCGGGCGATCTGGCGGTGATGGCGGGAATCGGCAAGATCCTCGGCCACGAAGAACGCCCGGACGAGAAGGCAACCCGCGCCCTCGCCGAACCGTGGCGCCCGCACCGCGGCGCGGTCGCGATCTTCACCTGGCATTGCTACGACAATCCGGCACTTTGACTGCCGCGCGGGGCGACGCGGTTCGTCAATGTCCCTTTACATGGTGACAAGGATCATTTACGGTTGCGATCATTGACCTGAGGAGGAGAGGTTTGATGTTCCGTACCCGCAAGATCGCCCTGAGCACGAGTCTGGCCATTGGTTGCGCCGCCGCCGCGCTCACGCTAGCCGCCGCACCATCCATTGCTCATACGGACGATAGCATGACCGCAGCCACCCCCGCCGCCAAAGCCCCGCTGATCCCGCGCGAAAGCCTGTTCGGCAATCCGACCCGCGCAGGCGGTCAGATCAGCCCCGATGGCAAGTGGATCAGCTGGCTCGCGCCGTCGAACGGCGTGCTCAACGTGTGGATGGCCCCGGCGGACGATCTCGACAACGCGAAGGTCATGACCAAGGCGACCGATCGCCCGATCCGCCAGTATTTCTGGGCCCCGGACAGCGCCAGCCTGCTGTATATTCAGGATAAGGGCGGGGACGAGAATTTCCTGCTCTACGGCGTCAATGTCGAAACCGGCGTGGAAACCACGCTGACCGATTTCGAGAACACGCGGGTGATGGTGGTCGGCGGATCCGACCGGATCAAGGAGAAGATCCTGATCGGCCTCAACAACCGCGATCCGCAATATCACGACGTCTACATGCTCGACCTCAACACCGGCGAGCTGACCGAGCTGATCGAGAACAACGGCTATGCCGGGTTCGTCGCGGACGACAATCTCGACGTGCGGCTGGCGCTGAAACCCAACGCCGAAGGCGGGATGGATTTCTTCAAGGTGGTCGACAACGCTGTCGAGGAAGAGCCTTTCGGCAGCACCGGCCTCGAAGATTCGCTGACCACCAGCCCGGCGGGTTTCACCACCGACGGCAAGACGCTCTACTGGCTCGACAGCCGCGGTCGCAACACCGCCGCGCTGACCGCGATGGACGTCGAGACGGGCGAGACGCGGGTGATCGCGCAGGACGAGAAAGCCGATATCGGCGGCTCGATCCGCGACCAGAAGACCGGCGAGGTAGAGGCCTATTCGGTCTATTACCTCAAGAACGAATGGGTCGCGCTCGATCCGGAAATCAAGGCCTCGCTCGATTTCCTCGACGCCAACCTGACAGGCGAGTTCGGCATTTCCTCGCGCACCGAGGACGATACCAAGTGGATCATCGGCAATGACCCGGTGGTCGGCCCGGCGAAGAGCTTCCTCTACGATCGCACCGCCAACACGCTGACCGAACTCTACGTCACCCGGCCCGAGCTGGAAGGCGCGCCGCTGCAACCGATGCACGCGCTGGAGCTGAAGAGCCGCGACGGGCTCACCCTGCCCTCCTACCTCACCCTGCCGCCGGGCAGCGACAGCGATGGCGACGGCGTGCCGGACAAGCCCGTGCCGATGGTGCTGCTGGTCCATGGCGGACCGTGGGCGCGCGACGGCTATGGCTTCAACGGCTACCACCAGTGGCTCGCGAACCGCGGCTATGCGGTGATGAGCGTCAATTACCGCGGCTCGACCGGGTTCGGGAAGGACTTCATCAACGCGTCCAACCTGCAATGGTCCAAGACCATGCACGACGACCTGATCGACGCCACGAAGTGGGCGATCGACGAAGGCGTCGCGATTCCGGACAAGGTCGCGATCATGGGCGGTTCCTACGGCGGCTATGCCACACTGGTGGGCCTGACCTACACGCCCGAAACCTTCGCCTGCGGGGTCGACATCGTCGGCCCGTCCAACCTCGAAACGCTGCTCTCCACCATTCCGCCCTACTGGGCCCCGGTGGTCGCACAGTTCCACGAGCGGATGGGCAACCCCAACACGCCGGAGGGCAAGCAGCTGCTGATCGACGCCTCGCCGCTGTACAAGGCCGACCAGATCGTGAAGCCGCTGCTGATCGGCCAGGGGGCGAACGACCCGCGCGTCAACCAGGCGGAAAGCGACCAGATCGTCGAGGCGATGAAGGCGAAGAACATCCCCGTCACCTACGTGCTGTTCCCCGACGAAGGGCACGGCTTCGCGAAGCCTTCCAACAACATCGCCTTCAATGCGGTGACCGAGAACTTCCTCGCCACCTGCCTTGGCGGGCGCGCCGAGCCGATCGGCGACACGATCGAGGAATCGACCGCCCAGATCGAGGAAGGCGCGGACTTCGTTCAGGGCCTCAAGGCCGCGATCGACGCCGACTGAGCCGACACCCTCCCCTCCCGCCGCTTGCGGGAGGGGCCCGGGGTGGGCATGAGGTCAGGTGCAACGGAAGCAGACGGGAAGCCTCATGGACAGGAAAGCGATCTTCATCACCGGCGGCGCGTCCGGCATCGGGCGCGCCATCGCGCAGCGTTTCGCCAAAGAAGGCTGGTTCGTCGGCCTCGGCGATGTGAACGAAAAGGGGATGGTCGAAACCCAGCACCTGATCGGGCTCGGCTTCAGCTTCGGCCACACCTTCGATGTGCGCGACCGGGATGCGTGGGACGAAGCGCTCAATGCGTTCTCCATGGCCTCGGGCGGCCGGATCGACGTGGTCGCCAATAATGCGGGCATCCCGCTGGGCGGCTCGCTCGACCAGAACAGCGTCGAGGAGATCGAGCGCTGCCTCGACATCAATCTGAAGGGCGTCTTGTTCGGCGCGCAGGCCGCGCTGCCGCACCTCAAGAAGACCGCACCCGGATCGTGCCTGCTCAACACCGCGAGCGCGGCGGGCCTTTATGGCACTGCGGGCGCCAGCGTCTATTCCGCGACCAAGTTCGGCGTGCGCGCGGTCACCGAAAGCCTCGACGGCGAATGGGCCGAATACGGCATCAACGTGCGGTCGATCATGCCCAGCTTCATCGAAACCCCGCTGATCGACCAGCTCCCCAATGGGCAGACCAACGAAGCCATCCGCGACCGGGTGAAGGCCGCCGGGCTAGAGATCACTCCGGTCGCCGATGTCGGAGAGGCCGCTTGGGCTGCGGTCAATGGCGACAAGCTGCACACGCTGGTCGGCAAGACCGCCAAACGAGTCGGCTTCGCCTCGCGCTTTCTGCGGGGGCAGATGCGCAAGCAGGTCCGCCGCAACGCAGGCGCGATGGGCGGACCCTGACCTGTAACTTCGCTTCCGTGAACCGGTCGCCTGAACGCTGTAAATCTAAAGCCCGTTGATCGCCTGTGCCATGTGCACGTCGCGATGCGACAGACCGTCTGCATCATGCGTGGTCAGCGTGATCTCGACCGTGTTGTAGACGTTGGACCATTCGGGGTGATGGTCGTTCTTCTCTGCGATCAGCGCGACCCGGTTCATGAACCCCCATGCCTCGCTGAAATCCTCGAACTTGAAGGTGCGCACGATCGCGTCGCGGTCGCTCGCCATTTCCCACCCTTCGAGCGCTTCCAGCCAGCTTCCACGTTCCTCTTCGCTCAGTTTCTCGACCGCCATGGGAATGTCCTTTCGCTACCGGATGATATTGCCGTCACGCGCCCCCTCGCCTAACCCGCGCAGCCATGCAAGCCCGCCTCTCTGCTCGCGATCTCGCCTGCCGTCGCGGCGAGCGCCTGCTTTTCCGCAAGCTGACGCTCGATCTCGGCCCCGGCGACATGCTGCATGTGCGCGGGCACAATGGCGTGGGCAAGACCAGCCTTATGCGCATTCTCGCCGGGCTCGCGCGGCCCTTCGCGGGCGAGGTTGAGCGCGTCGGCGAGGTCGGCCTGGTCGACGGCCGCCACGCGCTCGATCTCGACCGCGAGCTGGGTGACGCGATGCGGTTCTGGGCGCGACTGGATGGCGCGGGCGATCCGACCGGTGCGATGGAGCGACTGGGTGTCGATGCGCTGGCGGACATCCCGACCGGCTATCTTTCTACCGGCCAGAAACAACGCGCGGTGATCGCCCGCCTGCTGCTGCGGTCCCGCGCGATCTGGCTGCTCGACGAGCCCTTCGCCGGGCTCGACACCGCATCGCAGGCGCTGCTCGCCGATCTGATCGCGGAGCATTGCGGCGATGGCGGGCTGTGCCTGTACGTTTCGCACCAGCCGGTCGATCTGCCCGCACGGGTGCTCGATCTGGCGGAGTATGCAGCATGAGCGCCTTCGCGATCCTGCTGCGCCGCGACCTCGCGATCCTGCTGCCCGGCGGCGCGCGCGGCTCCGCCTTTCTGCCGCTGATCTTCTTCCTGCTGGTCGCGGTGCTGTTCCCCTTCGCGGTCGGGCCCGAGCCGAGCCTGCTCGCACGCACGGGTGGCGGCGTGCTGTGGGTTGCCGCGCTGCTCGCCAGCATCCTGCCACTCGACCGGCTGGTTGCGGCGGACCGGGATGCAGGCGTGTTCGACCAGCTGCGCCTGCGCGGGATCAGCGAGGAAGTGGCAATGACCGCGCGGCTGATCGCGCACTGGCTCAGCTTTGGCCCACTGATTCTGATCGCAACCCTGCCCGCATCGGCACTGCTATCGCTGAGCGGACCGACCTTCTGGCGACTGCTCGCGAGCCTGCTCGCGGGCACGCCGGGCCTCGCCGCGATCGGCCTGATGACCGCCGCCCTGCTGGCGAGCTTGCGTGGAGGCACCGCGCTCGCCGGGCTGATGCTCGCGCCGCTGGCCGTGCCGCTGGTGATTTTCGGCGCGGGCCATCTCGCCCGGGTGGACATGAGCGGTGCGCTGTTCGCCGGTGCCTTCAGCCTGGTGCTGTGCGCAATCGCGCCCTTCGCCGCTGCTGCCGCGATCAGGGCTGCGCGGGATTAGACGCCACCGTCTGGCGTGGCTCAGTAAGGCGGCTTGTCGCGGCCCGTCGGGCTGAGCGTAAATATCTCCACCCCGTCCTCGGTGATCGCGAGCGAGTGTTCGAACTGCGCGGAGAGCGACTTGTCGCGGCTCACCGCAGTCCATCCGTCGCCCAGCACCTTGGCCCACGGCTTGCCCGCGTTGAGCATCGGCTCGATGGTGAAGAACATGCCAGGCTTGAGTTCCGGCCCGCTGCCCGCCACGCCGACATGGACCACTTCCGGCGCATCGTGGAACAGCCGCCCCACCCCGTGCCCGCAGAATTCGCGCACCACGCCATAGCGATGCTGCTTGGCATGCGCCTCGATCGCGGCACCGATATCGCCCAGCCGCGCGCCGGGTTTGCTCGCCGCATCGATCCCGATCATCAGCGCCTCGTGCGTCGCCTCGACCAGTTTCTTCGCCTTGAGCGGCGGATCGCCGGCAAAGAACATGCGGCTGGTATCGCCGTGCCAGCCGTCGAGCAGCGGGGTCACGTCGATATTGAGGATGTCGCCATCCTTCAGCGTCTTCTCGCCCGGGATGCCGTGGCAGATCACGTGGTTGACCGAGATGCAGCTGCTGTGCGTGTAGCCGCGATAGCCGAGCGTCGCAGGCACTGCGCCCGCATCCAGCATCATCCCGCGGATCGCATCGTCGATGCTCGCGGTGGTTACGCCGGGCTTCACCAGCTCGGGCATCTGGTCGAGGATTTCGGCGGCCAGTCGCCCGGCCTTGCGCATCCCCTCGAACCCTTCGGGGCCGTGGAGCTTGATTGTGCCGTCGCGGTAGACGTCGGAATCGGCTTCGATGGTCTGGTATTCGGTCATGCCGCTCTAGATACGCACGACCGCGCGAAAAAGCGAGGTCAGCCGACGAAATCGTCGCGATAGCGCTCTTTCACCGCCGCGAGGATCGCATCGTCCACGCTCAGTTCGACCTCGTAATCGCCCTCCACGTAAGGCCCGGCCACGTAAGGTGCCGCGTAGAGCATGATCCGGTCGAACTTGTGCCCATTGGACAGCAGCACAAGCTCCAGCTCCTCAAGGTCGGGGCAGCGGTTGAAGGTATCGTCGCCCTCATCCAGCTCGCCGCCGCGCCGGGCCATGCGCTGCGTATCGAGCGCGTTGCAGAACCTCTCGCCGAGAGCTTCGGACAACGCGGCCTGAGATTCGAAGAGCATGATCGGTTCGAGCAGGCGCTGCGCCCCCTTGTTCCAAAGCACCGAGCTGAGACCGTAATTGCCGTGCGCACCGCCGAAATAGGTCGCCCCATTCTCGATCAGGCTGAGCCATTCGTCGGTTTGCCCGGCTGGCTTCCACTCGATCGTGACCATGTAGCGGTTATAGGGGAAGCCGTTCTCGCGTGCCTCCTCGCTCGCCTCGCGGGCGGCGCGTTGCAGGTCGGCCTCCTCGCGCTTGGCTTGCTGGTCGAGCCGGTCCTTCAGCGCCGGCACCGCGCCGAGCGTTTCGGGATAGGTGAAGGAAAAGGCGTAGAGATCGTTCTCTTCGGAGATTTCCCGCGCAAGCCCGGCAGGCTTCTCGCCATCCTTCGGCTCGTCGGCGGTGGCGGTGGCAGCCCCCTTGTCCTGGTCCACCCCTACATCGCGCTGCATGTCTTCGGGCGAGGAACAGCCCGCCAAACCAAGGCCGATCACCAGCACAAGCTTCGCAAAACCTGCGGCCATTATCATCTCAATCCCTTGTCGCGGCGCGAATCCGGTTGGCACGGCGCGCCTTCGTCGCCATGCATAATAGAATGAATGATACGGCTTTGATACAGCCCGACAAGGGCCAGAACGCAACCGACCTCCACCTCGTCAACGATGCAGGCTTCGCCGATTGGGCGAAGGGCCTGAACGACGGCCAGCGCGCCATGCTGGAGGCGCAGAACTTCACCGGCAAGGGCTATGAAACCGCGATCGTCCCCGCGACGCCGGGTGAAGGCAATGCGTGGTTCGCGGTCGGCGGCGTGGCCGATCCGGATTCGCTGTCCAGCTGGTGCCTCGCACGGCTGGCCGAGGTGCTGCCTGCCGGAACCTATCGCCTCAAGGGGCGCGAGCCCGGCCCCGCCCTTCACGGCTGGCAGACGGCCCAGTACAAGAACCTCGCGTTCCGCAGCGATGCCGAAGCTCCGGGCGCACGCGTGCTGCTGACCCAGAACGCCAAGGCGATCGAACCCGCGATTGCGGAGGCGCAGGCGGTCAATCTGGTGCGGCGGCTGGTCGACACCCCGCCCGAGGTGATGGGCCCGGCAGGGATCGAGGCCGAGTTCGAAGCGCTGGTGAAGGATCACGACGCCAGGCTCGAAGTGACCCGGGGCGATCAGCTGGAGCAGAACTATCCGCTGGTCCACGCGGTCGGCCGCGCGGCTGCGCGCCACCATGCCCCGCGGATCATGCATCTGACCTGGGGCAAGAAGGACGCGCCCGTCATGGCGATCGTCGGCAAGGGCGTCACCTTCGATTCGGGCGGGCTCGACATCAAGTCTTCCACCGGCATGGCGCTGATGAAGAAGGATATGGGCGGCGCGGCGCACGCGATCGCCCTCGCCAAGCTGGTGATGCAGCACAACCTGCCGGTGCGCCTGCACCTGCTGGTGCCCGCGGTTGAAAACGCGATCTCTGGCAATGCCCTGCGGCCCGGCGATATCGTGAAGAGCCGCAATGGGCTGACGGTCGAGATCACCAACACCGATGCAGAAGGCCGGCTGATTCTGGCCGACGCGCTCGAC
>Ga0114909_1001944_pt1 | contig 10535 bp, 9 predicted proteins | sample MalvireepMed_906_FD_87290 | JGI IMG/M metagenome (GOLD analysis project Ga0114909, IMG submission 87290) | Marine viral communities from the Global Malaspina Expedition - Malaspina viral metaG DeepMed_906 | ecosystem: Environmental > Aquatic > Marine > Oceanic | place: Mediterranean Sea...
GCGACAATCAGTCCGAGAACGAGAACACCCGGAAGCAGCAGATCCTGGCCCGCTTGCGCGATGCCGATAGGCGCAGCGACGATTGCAGCCACGATCATGCCAGCTGCGCTGGCAGCGGGCCCATACTGCTCTCCTGCGCGTTTGCCGGTGATTATGTAGCAAGCCCAGAACAGACCAGCCAATGCTGCCAGAAGGAGTCCTCGATAATCCAGCGCAGTGGCAGCCGAATGTATGGGGAGGAGCATGGCGAGGCCAGTTCCAGCCAGTCCGATCCAGGCAAAGTCGGCTTTTTTTCGTGAGGTAGCGATGGCGACGCTGAGGGGGCCGACGAATTCGATGGCAATCGCAATACCCAGAGGTATGAATTGCAACGCCGAATACAGGGCCAGGTTCATGCCTACGAGACACAGCCCATAGATGCCCAACGTTCGCCAATTGCCTATCAGCGAAAGCCGCCAAGGCCGGAATATCAGGGCCATGATGACCGCCGCGAAGCCAAGTCGCAAAGCCGTGGCTCCGGACGGTCCCACTAACGGGAACAGCTGCTTGGCGATTGTCGCTCCGCCACTGATGCAGGTCATCGCGACCAGCACCGCGCCGATGGCCATGAGTTTTTCCGTGGTTTCGAGAGACAGGGATCTGATTTTTTCCATCGCTTCATTTTAGCGTCGGCTGAATTTAATCGTGATCGAAGTTGAAGCGTTTGCGATAAAGTTTATCGAGTAAGTGATGTCCCCTGAAAAATCTGACCTCGACGCATTCGACCTGCACTTGCTCGAACTTCTACAACGCGATTCGCGTCAGCCTGCCTCAGTGCTTGCGGAGACGGTCGGTCTTTCTGCGCCGGCCTGCTATCGCCGCATCAGGCGCTTGCGCGAAATCGGTGCGATCGAAGCCGAGGTCGCGATCGTGAAGCCGCGGACGCTCGGTTGGAACCTGTCCGTCATCGTCACCGTGATGCTCGACCGCGAGGACGGTCCGACAATGCGCGAGCTGATGGCGAGGATCGTGGACCACCCCCAGGTGATCGACTGCACAAATGTCACGGGAGAGATCGACTTGTTTGTCCGCATGGTGGCTCGTGACATGGAACATTACGACGATGCCGTGACTGAGCTTTTCGCCAACGACGAACGCGTGCGGAGTTTCAAGACATTCGTCGTTATTCGCCAAGCCCACTCGGCGCCAACCTCGCTAAGGTGAAAAAAGTCACCATTCGCTGAATGGCGAAGCAGATCATCCGCCTTCGAATGTCTCGCTCTCTGTCTTCTTAGGCTGTAATCCGGGCACCACGCTGACCTGCAGTTATTTTGGTGAAGCGGCTCGGCGCCTCTTGGGCCGGTTGCAGACAGTCCGGTTTTGGGTTCGCCACATCCCGAAGCTGCACTTCACCTAACGACTCGTCCGTTCAGCCAATGCGGGATCGGCAGATCGATAACGCGGCAACCGTCGAACGAGACTACCGAAACGCGAGGTCACTTTTGGCGAGTGGTATGGTGTTTCTCTGGACCGTAGCAACAGTCGACCTCTTTCAAGACTTCTTCGGTCGGTCCGGCCTCGCCCGATATGATCGAGATATCCCCGGTACTTTCCAAGACCATCGAGCGAACATTGGATAGGTCGTGAATACCTTGCAGGCGAATTTCATAAAGGACGTCGCTTTCGCTCACGCGCGTTTTGGCAAGCGCGCCTTCCAGTATCTTACCGTCGTGCATTAGCAGAACTGGATCGTTCTCGATCATAAGCTGGAAGGTCCGCGATCCGCGGCGTAGCCGCGCCAACATCAATTGCGCTATCAGCAAGGCGAGGATTGCGCTCAATGCTTGAACCAACGCCGTCCATTCGGTGACGGTTGCTGCCGAGGCGAGCAGCGAACCGGTCGCGAGCGTAATGACGAAATCGAAGGCCGTCATCTTCGAGAATGTGCGCAGACCGATCACGCGCACGACAAGAATGACCCAGACAAGCGTAATAAGGCCAAGCGCCACTCCGCGAATGATTGCATCGGGATAGTCGCTCAGTCCGAACATGCTTCAATTTCCTCGAGTTTCGGTGTGTGGAGGTTGCGGTGGGTTTTAGCCCGCACGTAACAGACCGCGGCGCATCTGGTAACCGCGTGGTGCTCCGGTGATCGATCCCAAGGGGCTTTCGTTCTCCGAATTCACCTATGATATTTACCTGAGCTATGGCGGTAGGCCGGCCGGAAGGAGACTGTCGGTTCAAGCTTGGACGACCGACCAAAGCTGCCCTCCGGGAACGACCCATCGCGGGCATGGGCAATAGCTCGCACTAATCCTTCGGACGCTCCAAAGCAGCGTCTTCCCGAGGGAAAGTCTTGCGCAGGCGGTCCATGCGATATTGGGGCCGAACTTCGCTCGCCGCGCTGAGCCATGGCGATGTCTCTGCGAAGATAAGGCGCGCACTCTGCCCATCCACCGGCAGGTCGTTGGGTCCGGTCCAGTTGACCAGCAGGCATACGCCATCTTGGGAAAGACTTTGCCAAGCAAGGTTCGCGACCCGCGCAATCTCTTTGCGCGAGAGAAAGTAGAGGATCTCGGAGAATATGATCAGGTCGAAGGTTCCTTCCGGCCATTCCCGGGGAACTTCGGCCCGGACGAGCGAGACGTGGTTGAGATCGGCGAGGCGCGATTCTGCCAGCCGCAGAGCGGCAGACGAGACGTCGATGCCCAAAACCGCGTCGCACACGCTCGCCAGTTCCGCCGTCAGCACCCCATTGGCGCATCCGACCTCCAGCGCACGCTCGAACTGATAAGGAAAAAGCATCGCCAGCGTCGCACGCCGTTTGGCCGCCTCGTACGCCTTGCTCTCGAAGCCCCATGGGTCGGGGTCGGCCGCGAAGAGAGCATCGAACGTCTCCCGCCGGTCCGACGGATCATCTTTCATGGAAGAAGACCTCGGGATGGCTCGCGAAGTGCTCGAACAATGCGGGCGGCATAGTAAAGCCTGCCGGATCGTCGTCGATCAGGTCGGTCATTTGGGAGGCATAGGCGTCCATCGCGTCGCACTTCGCACGGTAAAACCGGCTATCGAAGAACAGGCCCAAGCGGTCCGGCACGGGACGCTCGCCGAAGCGCCCCCACACCGCGAAGCTCCAGAGCGCAGCGCCCGTTAGGTCGGAGAGCATCCGCGCCACGATGGCAGCAGTCCGGTGATCGCAATGCGGATCCCCAAGCCATGTCGACCAGATCGAGGCCGCATTCGCAACGCAGCGGTGGTCCAGAAGGCGATCGACGAGCTGGGAGGCGCTTTCGTCCGTCGTCTTGCCATCGGGTAAATGCGCTCGGACCACGGGAAGCGATTTGTCGGGAGCGAGCGCCGTCAACGCATTATCGAACTCGGCCGCTCGCATCGCAACACGCCGCGCAGTGCTGAATTTGCGTGAGTTGGGGTGCGAGCCTTCGCCGTCGGTCAGCAACAGGATGGCGACCTCACGTCCCTCGGCGACCGCTGCCGCCAGCGCCATGCCGCAGCCCAGTGTCTCGTCGTCCGGATGCGGGGCGATGATCAGCAAGCGGCCCGGCGGAGCCAGCGCTTCGAGAGACACGCGCCCGACTGACCGGGCGGCGCGCAGAACCGAGCCTTCGGGCAGAGTGGGAACGCTCATAGCTGTTCGGCACGTGCGGCCATCGCTGCCAATGTTTCGGCCGCTCTGGCGCGTTTCGCGTCGGGTACGGCCTGGCACAGGAACAGACGCAGGTCCCTCATCATGCGGTAAACGAACGAGCCTTCGACATGCGCCGCCATGCCGAGCGCGCGCTCGGCATTCTCAATCACCAGTCGGCACGTATCCTCGGTCACCTCACGTGCGAGTAAGGATAACGCAGCCTTGCGACCTTCGGCGCCGGCCGCTTCGACCTCATCGGCAGCACGCAGCAGCCAGAGCCGAGCCGATTCTATCGCGATCGCGCTGGCAACGATACGGCCCTGCTGGTTCGGATCATCGGCACGCTTGCGGTCGGTCAGTTGCCCCAGCATCCCATGATACAGCGCTTCGGCGCCGCCGAGATGGGCCGCGCAGTAGCGCCAAATACCGCCCTCGAAATGAGGTTCGCGCAGGTAGTCCGCCGGGGTGCCAATCAGCGCATCGTCGCGGACGCTGACCCCTGAGAACTGGTATCGACCAGATTGGGTGGCACGCATCCCACCCATCGACCAAGCCGAATAATCGCACCGCTCAGGCTCGTTTGCCGGGACGAGCAGCAACTGCTGGCCTTCCGCCGTCGCGACAGTGACCATTGCCTGCCCGACGAGCCCAAGGCCGGAGGCGAAGCGCTTGGCTCCAGTTAACGCCACCTCGTCCCCGCGACGATCGAAGTCGAGCGGTTCGGCGGGATCATCGGCACCCCACACGCCAAGAAGCGCGCCTTCTTCGATTGCTTTCGCCGCATTGCTCGCGGTGCCCTCGCTGCCATACAGCGCGCTCAGCTTGACGGCGTTCATGTGGCCTTCGAACAACCTTGCGAGCGACAGATTGGCCCGGCCTAGTGCGCGCAATGCATCGAAGGCATCGCGCGTTCCGGCTGGTTCGCAGCCCCAGCCTTCGCCGCCCCACCGTTTGGGCAAGCAGGCGCGAAGCCAGCCGCGTTCGGCCAACAGCGAAACCTCTTCGGCAAGCGAACCCCCGGTGCAATCCGAGGCTGGAGCCAGTTGGCGAACCGCCGTCTGGAGCTCTCCTGTCGAAGCTGCGTCAAGCATCGCCCAAACCGTAACTAGCCACAAGCTTGCGCGCGATCTGCAATTCGCGCTGCACGGCGCTGAACGTCATTGGGGCAGAGGGCTTAGGGGGCGTATGAAACCTCGGGCTAGCCCCGCCGATTATCTCCATCGACAAAGTCGCTTCCTCGTGCAGGAGCCGAACCGGCTTCAGGCGTGAATCGCATTCCGGATCGGCGGAAAGCGCCCTTTCCGCCAAGGTATCGCCGCATCCCCCCAATGCCCGTGCGGTAAGGCGGGCGGACGTGCGGGTGCCGAAATTCTCCATCGCCTTGACCGCGAACCCCGCCTCGAGCATCGCATCGCACAGAGCGCGATCTTCCCCGACGGGAGGGGTCGGCAAGCCGCCGAGCCTGAGATAGCTCGATGCCTTAATGACAAGGCTCGCGCCGGAAGGTCGGAAGGCCAAGGTAGACGCCTGTCCCCGGGTCCAGTACCGCCAGAGGCGGTCGCACAGGTCGAGATAGGCGCGCTCGGCATCGCCAACTTCGCGGACTTGCGCCGGCAGCGCGGACAGCTCGGCATCATCAAGCAAGACATCCTCGCATATGAGATCATAACCTTCCGACAGGAGGCGGAGCCCCTTATCGATCCAGCCCTTGCCCACCATCGTGTCGGCATCGGTGGTGAAGAGAGCATCCTGGGGCTCCGCCCGCGCCGCCATGTCGAGCGCGAGCCTGCGGGAATGCGGTGCGTTGCAGATCGTGCGATCGAAGGACACCTCAACCGCAAGGAACGACAAGCCCTCTCGCAAAGCCCATCGCTCGATCAGCTCGGGCGAAGCATCGCTTGTATCGTTCAGCACGAACACCGCGCATCCAGCGGCAGGTGTGCAGTGCATGGCAGCGGAAATTGCCTCGAGCGTGGCCGGAAGGCGGCTTTCCTCGTTGCGTACCGGAATGGCGATCGCGAAGTCGCAACCGCACTTCAGTGAGCCCGAGAACCCCGTTAACTCCGCTTTGCCGATAAACGGCGGGCTCGCAAGAAGGGCAGCAAGTTGGGCTTCGTCCGTCGATACCGGCCCCAGACCCAGTCCTTCGCGTGAAAGGTCTGGCACGGAGAGTAGGGGTCGGACCTCATCGTGCCCGACCCCGCCCAGTGCAGTCATTTCGCCGCCAAGTTTAAGCTGCGTTCGGCGAGATCGCTCAGGTTCTCATCGGTGTCGTAGATGTCTTCGGTGATTGCATCGAGTTTGGCGACATGGTCGCTCTTGCCCAGCGCTTCGGCGAAGGCCTTTGTGGTGCCAAAGCCGCAGATGCCGTAATGGCACATCCGCTGATACTGGGCGACAATCACGACGTCGCGCACGTTATCGTCGGAGATGTCGGCATCGAGAGCGTGCTTGCGGGCTTCTTTCACAAGGCCTTCCATACCCTTGCAGTGCTCTTTCTCGTCGACCCCGCAATCATCGAGCAGCTTCTTGATCGTCTTGGTGTGCTTGGCAATACCCTCGGCACCCTTCTCTAGCCTCTTCTTCAGTGTGGCATCACTAGCCTTGCTCGCCAATTCGTGCACGACCTTTTCCATCTGGTCATTGGCAGACCACAGGTCGGCCAGTTCTTCGGTGTAACATTCAGAGAGGTTTTCGGGAGCGGACATAGGCTGTTCCTTCAATCGTGGCTCGCGCTCGCGACAGATTTCGCAAGCGTGAATGATAAGAATGACGCACGTATTCGTTCCCAAACCGGGGAAGACAATATTCTGAGATTATCAAATGTTAGTCGGTTCGCCAAGAAAGGCCCGTCAAAACGCAATCAAAATTAAATGCATCTCTAAAGTTGATATTTGTTATCGGCCGAATTTTTTGACGTGCACGCAGTTATTTTTTGGCGGGAGTGCAACCCTTGGCGAAGGGCGCCGTTAAGGTGGGGATAAAACCCCCAAAATCGGAGCACTCAATGGCCAAAGAACTCAACCTGTCGGACGGCGGAGCCAACCATCAGAAGCCCAAGGGTGACGATGACGTGATGACCACCGCGCAGGGTCATCCGATTGCGGACGATCAGAACTGGCTGACCGCCGGGCCGCGCGGGCCGCAGCTTCTCGAAGACCAGATTGCGCGCGAGAAAATCTTCCATTTCGACCACGAACGCATTCCCGAGCGGGTGGTTCATGCCCGCGGGTATGGCGTGCATGGCCACTTCGAGCTTAAGAAAGCGATCCCGCAATATTCACGGGCGCGGATCTTCAATGAAGAGGGTGTCAAAGTGCCCACCTTCACGCGCTTCTCCACCGTGGCGGGCAACAAGGGTTCGCCCGACCTGGCGCGCGACGTGCGGGGGTTCGCAACCAAGTTCTACACGCAGGAGGGCAACTGGGACCTCGTCGGCAACAACATTCCCGTGTTCTTCATCCAGGATGCGATAAAGTTCCCCGACCTGGTCCACGCTGCCAAGCCCGCGCCCGATCGCGGCTTCCCGCAGGCGCAGACCGCGCATGACAATTTCTGGGACTTCATCAGCCTCAGCCCCGAGGCGATGAACATGGTCATGTGGATCATGTCCGACCGCACGATCCCGCGGTCTTTCCGCTTCATGGAAGGCTTCGGCGTGCACACCTTCCGACTGGTCAACGAAAAGGGCGAGAGCCACTTCGTCAAGTTCCACTGGAAGCCGAAGCTGGGCCTGCAATCGGTCATCTGGAACGAGGCGCTCAAGGTCAACGGGATGGACCCCGACTTCCATCGCCGCGACATGTGGGATGCGATCGATGCGGGCGATTTCCCGCAGTGGGATCTGGGCATCCAGGTGTTCGACGAGGAATTCGCCGAAAAGTTCGAATTCGACGTGCTCGACGCGACCAAGATGATCCCCGAGGAACAGGTGCCGGTGGAGATCATCGGCACCCTGACGCTCGATGCCAATGTCGACAATTTCTTCGCCGAGACCGAGCAGGTCGCCTTCTGCACGCAGAACCTGGTGCCTGGCATCGACCATTCGGACGATCCGCTGCTGCAGGGACGCAACTTCAGCTATCTCGACACGCAGCTCAAGCGGCTGGGTGGCCCAAACTTCACACAACTGCCGATCAATGCGCCTAAGTGCCCTGTGCGCCACTTCCAGCAGGATGGCCACATGGCGATGACCAATCCGAAGGGCCGCGTGAATTACGAACCCAACAGCTGGGGCAGCGGCGACGGTGCGGAGGAAGATCGCGGCCCGCGCGCGTCGGCCGAACGCGGTTTCCAGTCCTATCCGGCCGAGATCAGTGGCGCCAAGGTGCGCGAGCGCAGCCCGACCTTTGCCGACCACTACAGCCAGGCGAGGCAGTTCTACATCTCGCAGACCCCGGTCGAGCAGACCCACATGAGCAATGCGCTGACGTTCGAGCTGTCGAAGGTCCAGCGAATGGATATCCGCAAGCGCATGGTCGGCCATCTGCGGCATATCGACGAAGGACTGGCGCAGGACGTCGCCGACGGTATCGGTCTTCCCGAACTGCCTGAAAAGGTACCGGCCGCACGCGACCCGATCACCGATCTGACCGAAAGTCCCGCGCTTTCGATCCTCAAGAACGGCCCCGGTAATTTCAAGGGCCGCAAGCTGGGCATCTATATTGCCGACGGCGCCGACGCGGATATCGTAAAGGCGTTGAATGACGCCGCGACTGGCGCTGGTGGCATGGTCGAAATCGTTGCGCCGCACGTGGCCGGCGCCAAGCTGTCCGACGGCAAGATGATGGAAGCCGACGAGAAGATCGATGGCGGTCCTTCGGTCACCTACGATGCGGTGGCCGTGGTGATGAGCGAGGCTTCGGCAAAGCGCTATAACACTGACAAGCCGAGCATCGACTTTGTCAACGATGCCTTCGCCCATGCGAAGTTCGTCGCCTATGTTCCTGAGGTCAAGCCGCTCTTCGAGACGGCCGGCGTGTGGAACTGGATGGACGACGGCTTCGTCGATGTCTCCTCGGGCAAGGATGCGGCCAGCGCCTTCATCAAGAAATGCGGCGAACTGCGCTTCTGGGACCGCGAGAGCGTCAAGCAGGACTGAGTGGGAAGGAGACCGAAATGAAAAACAATCGAGAAATCAGCATGGCGGGAAGCGTCGCCGCCGCGGGCGTGGCGCTTGGCGCTCTGGCCTTCGGTGCCATCCTCTCCCGACGACACGACGGCGGCAGCGATGATGCGCCGAAGAACGCCCGCCGGAAAAACCATGGCGAGCATGCGCTGGTGGGGCGCACCGTCACCATCCGCAAGCCCGCCGCGGAGCTCTACGCCTACTGGCGGGATTTCGGAAACCTGCCCGAGTTCATGGAGAACGTCGAGCGGATCACCGAAGAAGGCGGCACGAAGGGCCGTGCGAACTGGACGATTAAGGCGCCCGCCGGGACGACGGTTGATCTGACAACCGAGGTCACCGACGATGTCGAGAACAATCGGATTGCTTGGGCGTCGGTCGAAGGCTCCGATATCGAAACCACCGGCGAGGTGACCTTTACCGAGGCGCCCGGCGATCGCGGCACCCGCGTTTCGCTGCGGATCGAATACGATGCACCTGGCGGTGCAATCGGGCGCGGGATTGCCAAGGCCTTTCTGCGCGAACCCGAAGTTCAGGCCCGGCACGACCTCAAGCGTTTCAAGATGCTGATGGAAACGGGCGAGATCGCCACGTCCGCCCATCGCAAGAGCGAAACGCGTAAAGCAAAACAGCAGGAGAACGGATAATGCGTGCACTCACATGGCACGGAACGCACGACGTCCGCGTGGACACAGTTCCCGATCCCGAAATCATTAATCCGCGCGACGCAATCCTCAAGATTACCTCGACGGCGATCTGCGGCTCGGACCTGCACCTGTATGACGGCGTCATCCCCGGCGTGCTACCCGGCGATGTGCTCGGACATGAATTCATGGGCGAGGTCGTGGAGACGGGGAAAGACAGCACTCTGAAGAAGGGCCAGCGCGTAGTGGTGCCCTTCACAATCAGCTGCGGCGGCTGCTTCCATTGCCAGATCAAGCAATATTCCGCGTGTGAGAATTCCAACCCTGCCGAAAAGCAGGACATGTCGGCAACGCTATACGGCCATCCGATGGCTGCGCTGTTCGGCTATTCGCACCTGACGGGCGGCTATTCGGGCGGCCAGGCCGAATATGTCCGCGTGCCGTTTTCCGATGTTGGGCCGATCGTGATCCCCGACCATCTCGAGGATGAGAAGGTGCTGTTCCTTTCCGATATCCTTCCGACCGGCTGGATGGGGGCGGAAAATGCGGACATCCAGCCCGATGATACGGTAGCTGTGTGGGGCTGCGGCCCGGTGGGGCTGTTCGCGATCCAGTCCGCCATCATCATGGGCGCGAGCAAGGTGATCGCGATCGATCACTATCCGCACCGGCTCGAACTGGCCAAGAAGCTCGGCGCGGAGGTGATCAACTTCAAGACCACCGAAGTGCGCGAGGCACTGATAGAAATGTCGGGCGGGATCGGTGTCGACGCGGTGATCGATGCGGTCGGCATGGAATCGCACGGCTTCGCGGTCGACAACATGCTCGACATGGTCAAACAGACCGTCGGCATGGGCGCAGACCGCGCAGCAGCGCTCAAGCAGGCGATCCTCGCGGTTCGCCCCGGCGGGCGCGTCTCGATACCCGGCGTGTATGGCGGGATGACCGACAAGTTCCCACTGGGCGCTTTGATGGAAAAAGGGCTGCAGGTGCGCGCAGGCCAGACGCACGTTCAGCGTTACACCAAGCCGCTGCTCGATAAGATCGAGGATGGCACCATCGACACCACCTTCCTGATCTCGCACCGCTTGCCGCTCGAAGACGCCGCGCGCGGTTACAAAAACTTCCGGGAAGAGCA
>Ga0114909_1001951_pt1 | contig 10505 bp, 11 predicted proteins | sample MalvireepMed_906_FD_87290 | JGI IMG/M metagenome (GOLD analysis project Ga0114909, IMG submission 87290) | Marine viral communities from the Global Malaspina Expedition - Malaspina viral metaG DeepMed_906 | ecosystem: Environmental > Aquatic > Marine > Oceanic | place: Mediterranean Sea...
CCTGTCGCCCATGGGCGGCCCGGGCGGTTCGTCCGATGCCAAGCCGGAAGAAACCTACCCCGAAGCCGCCGCCAAGCTCGCCGGGCGCGGGCTCGCCTACCTCCACGTCGTGCGCCCCAACGGCCATACCGGCAGCGGCGGATCGGACGAGGGCAACGAAATCGTCAAGGACATGCGCAAGCGGTTCGACGGTGTGTTCGTCGCCAATGGCGAATTCTCGACCGAGGAAGCCGCGCAATGGGTCGCCGACGGCCATGCCGACGCGGTTGCCTTCGGCCGGCTGTTCATCGCCAACCCCGATCTGCCCGCCCGCATCGCAGCGGGCGGCCCCTACGAAGAGGCCAACGAAGACACCTTCTACGGCGGCTGGGCCGAGGGGTATGTCGATTATCCTACGCTCGACCGCTTCACCGCTCCGCTGCCGGTCCCGGCCTAAGAACGCGAAACCACTCATCAGCACGCCATTTTCCCAGCCACTGGAGCCCGTTATGAAAGCAGCCAAAGTCCGCAATCCCGCCAGTCTCGATTCGCTCGAAGTCGTCGACATCGACGCTCCGGGCGAACCCGGCCCCGGCGAGGTACGGGTGAAGCTGCACGCTTCCTCGCTCAACTTTCACGATTATGCGGTCGTCGCGGGGATGATCCCCACCGACGACGGGCGCATTCCGCTCTCCGACGGAGCGGGCGAGGTCGAGGCCGTCGGCGCGGGTGTCGAGGAGTTCGCGGTGGGCGACCGGGTGATGTCGGTCTTCTTCCCCGAGTGGCAGGATGGGCGCCCGCCGATGGGCAGTTTCGAGACCACGCCCGGCGACGGGATCGACGGGTTTGCCTGCGAGACCGTGGTGAAACCCGCGCATGCCTTCACGCGGATGCCCGCCAATCTCGACTTCGCACAGGCCGCATGCCTGCCCTGCGCCGGGCTGACCGCGTGGCGCGCGCTGATGGAGGACGGCAATCTTCAGGCCGGGCAGACCGTGCTGCTGGAGGGCACCGGCGGCGTCTCGATCTTCGCGCTGCGGATCGCCAAGGCGGCGGGCGCGCGGGTGATCATTACATCCAGCTCGGACGATAAGCTGGCGAGGGCGCGCGAGCTGGGTGCCGATCATACGATCAACTATAAGAGCAATGACGACTGGGGCGACGAGGCGTTCGACTGGTCGGGAGGTGTCGATCACGTGGTCGAGGTCGGCGGCCCGGGCACGGTCAATCAGGCGATCAAGGCGATTCGTCCGGGCGGGCACATCCACCTCATTGGGGTGCTCACCGGACAGAAGGGCGAGGTCGAAACCGCCGCACTGATGCGCAAGATGGGGCGGTTGCAGGGCCTCACCGTAGGCAGCCGCGCGATGCAGCTGCGCATGATCGCCGCGATCGAGGCTACGGGGATCGAGTCGGTGATCTCGGACCGCTTTGCGCTTGCCGATCTGGCCGATGCCTTCCGTCACGAGCAGGATCAGAAGCACTTCGGCAAGATTGCGATCGACATCTGACGCGTCTCGAAGACCCGCGCGGATTTGATCGGCGTCAATGATCTTGCGGCAGGCCCGCTGTATTGAGGCACAATCGCCATCAATGCGGGAGCCGTTTGATGTTTCGAATAACGCTGATCCTTTTACCGATCGTAGCGACCACTCTCATGGGCATCGCCGTTATCGCCGTCCTGTCGATGGATATGCAGGCCGGGTGGCAGCCGATTGCGGTCGCCTCTGCGGCGGGCTTCGTTCTCGCGGTTCCGATCTCGTGGTTCGTCGGCCGCAAGATCGTCGCCAAGACGGGTCTGGGCGGCTGACCATCATCTGCCAGGCCGCTTGCGGTCCTTGCGAGCGCCAGCCTATGCCGGGGCGATGCAGCTTCCCTTTGGCGATGATCCGCGGACCGAAACGCTACGCCAGCTTCAGCCGCGGCTGATCCAGCGGTTCGGACGGATCGAGCGTGCGCCGAGGGAGAGGCGCGTGCCCGAATGGGTGCTGGTGCAGGGCGTGATCGGCGCGCGCACCCGCTCGGAAACCTCCAATGCGGCGACCGACCGGCTGCTCGCCGAATATGGATCGTGGGAGGCTGTGGCCGATGCGCCGCTCGAAGCCTTGCAGGCGCAGCTCGCCACCCAGACCTACCCTAATGTTGCGGGCGAGCGGCTGAAAGCGTGCCTCACCGATCTGGTCGCGCGGCGCGGCGCGGTCGACCTGTCGCATCTCGAACCGATGGAGACCGACGCGGCGATGGCGTGGCTGGAGCAGCTGCCCGGCGTGGGGCGCAAGATCGCGGCAGGGGTGGTCAATGCCTCCACGCTCGACCGCAAGGCTCTGGTGCTCGATTCGCACCACCGCCGGGTGCTCCAGCGGATGGGTTTGGTCCCGCAAAAGGCCGATACCGCGCGCGCCTACGCGGCGATCATGTCAGCAATGCCGTCCGAATGGAGCGCCGCCGATTACGACGAGCATCATCTGCTGATGAAGGAGATCGGCCGTGCCTTCTGTCGCCCCGCCAGCATGGCGTGCGGTGAGTGTCCGGCGCAGGCACTTTGCGGAACCGGGCGTGCGCGGGCAGGCTAGACGCATAACTGCCGCTCACACGAAAAAGGCCGCCCGGATTGCTCCGGACGGCCTTTTGGTTTGAGAAATAATAGGGCGGTTTAGCTGCCGCGTTCGACCCGCTTGTAGGGGATGAAGTCGGTCAGAAAGACGTTGCCGGAATAGAAATTACCGGCCGGGGTGCGCGTGGTCACGATGTCGCTGCGGCACAGGTTGATGCCCTGGCGGCGTACGACCAGATAGTCATCATCGTCCAGATCCTCGGGATTCTGAGTGTAATTGACGTAGAGCGTGCCGCCGGCATCGTAGACGATCGCGGTGCCGTCGATGATCTTCGTGCTGCGTACCGGGCGGGCCATGATGCATTTCTGCGGCTGACCTGCCTCGCGACCTTCGAGCATCTTGGCGAGTTTTTCCTCTCCCGTCTGCCTTTCGGCGAGCGCGGGGGTGCTGGCGACGGCAAGCGCGGCAAGCATGGGGATGGCGAAACGAAAACGATTGGTCATGGCGATATCCTCGGCAAAAATCGTCCCTCTGAGGCGAGCTTGATAGCGCACCCAGTCTGAACAACGCCTGAGAATCGCCGATGCTCCCGGCGGGCCTGCCCCCGGGGGCGCTCTGCCGATATTTGGGGATGGGGCCCTAGGGGTGCCCCGGGTCCGCGCCTTCGGAAATATCGCGCAAGCTGGCCTGGTCGACACCGTCGGCAGGCCCGCCTTCGAGCACGAAACGCCGGTCGCAATAGCCGCAATCGACATAGCCGTGCTCGTCGATTTCGAGATAGATCTTCGGATGGCCGAGGGCTGCGGGCTTGTAGTTCTCGCCCGTGCGAATGTCGGTCGCGCCATCGCACCAGACGCGGCGGGTGGTCACCTTGGAGATCTCGGGCGGGGGCGGCATGATCGACATAGGCACGCGCATATCTTCGTGCTTGCCGCACGGCAAGAGCATGTGCGCAACAGGACGCGCGCAAAGCGGTGGCCAAGCGGGGCGATGCGTTTTAGGGCGGCGGCATGGAAAACCGGCCCGCAATTTCGATCGACAACCTGACCAAACGCTATGCCCCCGCCAAGGGTGAGAGCGAGGGCAAGCTGGCGCTCAAGGGCGTCAGCTTCGATGTGCCGCAGGGCGGCATCTTCGGCCTGCTGGGCCCCAATGGCGCGGGCAAGTCCACGCTGATCAACATCCTTGCCGGGCTGGTCACGCGGACCAGCGGCAGCGCGCAGATCTGGGGCTTCGACACGGCGAAGAACCCGCGCAATGCCAAGCGCGCGATCGGCATCGTGCCGCAGGAAATCGTGTTCGACCCGTTCTTCACCCCGTTCGAGGTGCTGGAGAATCAGGGTGGCTTCTACGGCATCCCCAAGTCCGAGCGGCGCAGCGAGGAACTGCTGAAGGCGGTCCACCTGTGGGACAAGCGCGATGCCTACGCCCGCACGCTGTCGGGGGGCATGAAGCGCCGCCTGCTGATTGCCAAGGCGATGGTCCATTCCCCGCCGATCCTGGTGCTGGACGAGCCGACCGCGGGCGTGGATGTCGAACTGCGCCGTCAGCTGTGGGAACTGGTGACCCAGCTGAACAGGGAAGGCGTCACCGTGGTCCTGACCACGCACTACCTCGAAGAGGCCGAGCAGCTGTGCGACCGGATCGCGATCATCAACCATGGCGAGCTGATCGCCAACAAGCCGACCCGCGAGCTTGTCAGCATGGCGCGCGAGAAGATCATCCGGCTGGAGGTCGACAAGCCGCTGGCGGGCGCGCTGATGGATCCGGCCTTCACCCGGTCCGAAGTCACCGCGCCGCGCACGCTGGAGGTCACTTACGACCGCGACAGGATGACCGCGGGCCAGGTGCTGACGATCGTGCAGGGCCACGGCTACGCGATCCAGGATGTCTCGACCCTCGAACCCGATCTGGAGGACGTGTTCGTCCAGCTGACCGGCGCGGGGTAACAAGCTGACTTTGCGCCGGTTTGCCCGCAAACTGGTGCACGGCGCGATAACTATTGGTCAATCACCAGCCGTTAGAACGGCTGCATGGCACATTTGCCACCTTTGTATCACCTGCGGCCCGCATGGCTGCGTCAGGCCTTTTTCCTGATTGCGCTGACATGCGCCGTTTGCGCCGGACAGGCCAGCGCCTGCGTGGGAAGCGCCGACCCGGTCATTTCCCGGCTCGAAATCGAGGTCGGTCGCAACCCGCTCGCGGCGCTCGACAGCATTACGCAGGAAATTGCGGATACCGATCCGCTGGACAAGCGCCGGCTGGCCGAATTGTACATCGTCCAGGCAAAGGCGCTGAATATGGGCGGTCTGGATTCCGCGCCTGCGCTGAAAAAGGCGCGCAGCGCGGCGAGCAAGCTCTCGGAGCGGGCACCGGCCAATATCCTGCTGCAGATGAACGCCTATTACGATCTGCCGGACGAGGCTGCAAAACGGCGCGCGATGTCCTCGCTCCTGCGCGGCTATCGCTCTTTGCCGGACGGAAGCAGCGCGAAGACCTGCCGCGCGGTCGATCTGGCCTTCAACTACAGCTTTCAGGAAAAACCGCGCGAAGCCTTCACGTTCGCCTCGCAGGCCTATCTCAACAGCGCCGACGACAAGTCTTCGCCCGCGCGCGCGGAGGCGGCTTCGGCGCTCGCCTATCTGGTCTCCAACAGTCACGATTTCGACTATGCGAAACAGCTGCACTCCGAAGCGCTCGCCATCCAGCTGAAGCTGGGGATGAGCGATCTCGCCGCGAACGAGCTGCTCGTGCGCGGATATACCAAGCTCAAGGACGGGGAATGGACCGATGCCGTTGCCGATTTCAGGGAGTCGGCAAAGCAGGCCCGCAGCTACGGCAACCAGTATGCTGTCGATTACGCGTTGCTCGGCGTGTGTCAGGCTGCGTCCGAAGGGGGCAAGATCGCCGATGCGGCACCCGAATGCGAGCGTGCCTATCAGGGCCTGGGCAAACCGGACGAGGCGATGGCCCTGCCAGCCACCGCGCTGATGGCGAAACTGTTTGTCGAGCGCGGCAATCCGGGGAGGGCTCTTGCGATCCTCGATCCCATGATCGCGAAGGGCAAGCAGGAGAACGCTTCCGACGACTGGGTCATGGCGCTGGAGACCCGGGCGCAGGCTCTTTTCGCGCTTGGACGCAACGCGCAGGCTTACGAACAGATGCGCGAGGCGAACGAGGCCGCCAAAACCTTCCACAACGCCGACATGCAAAGTGGAGCGGCTGCCCTTCAGGCGCGCTTTCAGACCCGCGAGCTGCAGAATCTCCTCGCCGAGGAAGAGCGGGCGAGCAGTACGCGCCTGCGGCTCGCGATCGCGGTGATCGCGGGCTCTACCACCACGCTGCTCCTGCTCGGCACGCTGATCTTCTTCCTCCTGCGGCACCGCCGCCGCTTCCGCCGCCTTGCGATGACCGACCCGCTGACGGGACTCGCCAATCGCCGCGCGACGCTGGAGCGGGTTGACGCGGCCTTGCCCGGACCGGATGCCCCGCAGCCGCGTGCCTCGTTCGCGCTGCTCGACATCGACCATTTCAAATCGTGCAACGACACCTTCGGTCACGACGCGGGCGACCAGGTGCTGAGCCAGTTCGCCCGGGTGGTCGAGCGATGCGTCCGTCCGACCGACATCGTCGGGCGCTGGGGTGGGGAGGAATTCCTCGTCATCCTGCCCGCAACCGGGCTGAAGGATGCGCTCGACATCATCGAACGGGTCCGTAGCGAGGCCGCGCTGGAGGAGTTCGATTTCGCCCCCGGCTACCGGCTGCGGTTCAGCGCGGGTATCGCGATGCCGAGCGAGACGGGCGGCGTCACCGATGCGTGTATCAAGCTGGCCGACCGGCGCCTCTATGCGGCGAAGCATAATGGCCGGAACCGGACCTGTATCGATGCGGGCATCGCATGGGCCGGACCTCCCGCGCCGACTCCTCCTCCTTCCAGCGGCGTCTCAGGCACCGGCTCAGGTTCCGCGCGGGCCGCGTGACCACCTCCTGATCGCGCTGGTGCTGCTCCTAGCCCGACGAGCCGGGCGGCAGGGCGAGTCGCGCGATATGTTCGCCATCCAGCTCGATCAGCCAGTTCTCGGGATAACCCGTGATCCAGATCGTCCAGCCGAAATCGAGCAGCACGTCGAGATGGGCGATTCCATCGCTTGCCATCAGCGCCACGTCGGTCTCCAGGCCGGTATCGTAACCGAAGCGGATCATTGTGCCGGGGTCGGTCGCGCGGGCGATCATCGCGCCGATCACATCGATGCGCTTTTGCGCGGTCCGGCTGCCATCGGGGTCGTCCGCGTCATTCAGCCAGCAGTGGTCGCTATCGGCAGGCTCGGGGCAATCGGGCCACCACACGCCGTTGCCCGCGATGCGGATGTGAGGCGGTGTCCAGATCCCGTCGAAGCGCGGCTCGTACGGAACGCCGCGTTCCACAAGGCGCGGGATGATGGTCCCCTTCACGCTGGGCGGCGGCGGGTTTGCCTTCAGCGCTGCGCGCCGTTCTTCCAGCTGCTTTCGCTTTTCCGGGTCCATGGGTGTTTGCACACCGCGAACCCGGTGCGATCAAGCGAAAAATGTGCGCGCTGCGGGTCTAGCCGTCCAGCGACCAGTGCGAGGGCAGGCTGGCGAGGCATTCGCCCATCGCCGCGATGGTCCGGTCGCGCTCGACACCGTTGAACTTGACGAGCACGGCCGCGCTTTCGTCGTTCGGCCTGGTCAGCAGAAAACCGCCGGTCTTCTGAATATCATCGAAATCGAGCTGCAGCGCGTTGAGGGATGAGGCGTATTCGAAGATGCCCGGCCCCTGTTCCTTCTTGATGAAGGCCTTGCGATCGGTGACGATCCCCTCGGTCGTCAGGCGCCGGAAGTCGAACTCCTCGCGATCCACCCCGACATCGGCCGTGGTCAGAAGGTACAGCTGGCTCGTCACACTCGTGCGGCCGATCAGCACCGTGACCGCGGTCTTGTCCGCCGCGTTCATGAACAGCATCGAACAGGTGGTGCCCGTGCGCTTGACCGTTGCGGATTGCGCCCCGTCGGCAAACTGGAGGAATACCTTCGGCGCGGGCTCCTGCGCGGCCACCCCCGATACGGCGATGGCGAGGCTCGCGAAGAGTGCGGCGAAAGGCTTGCTGGACATTGGTGCGATCCCTGCTGCTGTCGGTTTATCTTCGCCCAACCCAATCCCTTCTCGCTTGTCCAATGACAAAAGCCGTCATAGCTGCATCAGATATGACACAGCAAAGCGCGCAACATGATGTCCTCGTGATCGGCTCGGGCGCGGCGGGCCTCACCGCGGCGCTGGCCCTTGCCGAAGAGAAGAAGGTGCTGGTGCTCGCCAAGGGCTCGCTCACCGGCGGCAGCACGGCGTGGGCGCAGGGCGGGATCGCCGCCGTGCTCGATGCGGGCGACACCTTCGAAGATCATATCCGCGATACGATGGTCGCGGGCGCGGGGCTCAATGATCGCGAGACGGTCGAATTCGTGATCGAACGCGCGCCCCATGCGATCGACCGGCTGATCGAGCTGGGCGTGCCCTTCAACAAGGAAAGCGGTGCGCTGCATCTGACCCGCGAGGGCGGGCACTCGCATCGCCGGATCGTGCATGTGAACGATGCGACCGGCTGGGCGGTGCAGTCCGCGCTGCTCAAGGCGGCGGAGGAAAACCCCAACATCACCCTGCTGCCGGGCCGCACCTGCGTCGACCTGATCACCGGGCGACACGAGCTGCGCTATTCGGGCGCAGGCCAGGTGTGGGGTGCCTATGCGCTCAACGAGGAAACCGGCGAGGTCGAGGCCCATGTCGCGCGCGCGACCGTGCTCGCGGCAGGCGGGGCGGGGCGCTGCTATCTCTTCTCCACCGCGCCGCGCGGCGCGACCGGCGATGGCATCGCGATGGCGTGGCGCGGGGGCGCGCGGGTCGCCAACATGGAAATGATGCAGTTCCACCCGACCTGCCTGTATAATCTGGAGGTCAAGAACTTCCTGATTACCGAAGCGGTGCGGGGCGAGGGCGGGCGCCTCTACAACCCGCGTACGGGCAAGCGGTTCATGGAATTCTACGATCCCGAACGGCTGGAACTGGCGCCGCGCGACGTCGTGGCCCGCGCGATCGACGCCGAGATCAAGCGCTTCGGGCTCGACTACGTCCATCTCGACATCAGCCACCAGCCGCCCGAATTCGTGAAGGAGCATTTTCCCACGATCCACGAGAAGCTGCTCGGCCTCGGCATCGACATGACCACCGGACCGATCCCGGTGGTGCCCGCGCAGCACTATACCTGCGGCGGGGTTCTGGTGGACCTGTATGCGCGCACCGATCTGCCCGGCCTGTGGGCGGCGGGCGAGTGTATCGAAAGCGGGCTGCACGGGGCCAATCGCCTCGCCTCCAACAGCCTGCTCGAATGCTTCGTGTTCGGCGAGGCGGCGGCACGCGACATCCTGTCGATGTGGGACGAGCTCGACGCGCCGCCGGAAATCCGCCCGTGGGACGCGAGCCGGGTGACCGACTCGGACGAAGCGGTCGTCATCAAGCAGAACTGGACCGAGATTCGCCGCTTCATGTGGAACTATGTCGGCATCGTGCGCACGACCAAGCGGCTGGAGCGTGCGGCGAACCGCATCCGCCTGCTCCAGAGCGAGATCGACGACTATTACGGCAGCTTCCGGGTCACGACCGATCTGATCGAGCTGCGAAACCTCGTCCAGGCGGCCGAGCTGATCGTGCGCTGCGCGCTCGAACGCAAGGAAAGCCGGGGGCTGCACTTCACTCTCGACCATCCGCAGACGGACAGCATTGCCCGCGATACCGTGCTGCTACCGCGTTGAGCCCGTCCCCGTCGGCGGACAGGCCGGGGTGAGAAACCGTTAACTCTTTCCCTGATAGCCCGCTCCCCGGACGGGAGGCCTCGTTCCATCACGGAGGCCATTTTCGGTGCGGTTCTATTGTGCCACCCGGCGGGTGTTTCCCCGCCACTACATCTTGCGCATCTTCTTGTTGTGCTTCGTTTCGGTCCACCTGCCGATCCTCGCCTTTGCCGGCACGATGGCCTGGCTGGGTACGTGGAGCTGGGCGGTTTTCTGGCCGATCCTGCTTGCCACGGTGCTGGGCACCGGCGCGGCAATTCTGGGCATGGCCGGTCTGCTCAAGCCGATCGGGATCGCGACCGAACAGCTGCGCCGGGTGCAGCGCGGCGAGATGGTGGAGCGCATTCCGGAAGGCGGCCCCGACATGGCGGGCCAGCTGCTCGCTGCGGTGGAGCTTGCCGCGCAGGCGACGCGCGAGCGCGTGGAGAAGGTCCGCAGTCTTGCCGGCAGCGATCCGCTGACCGGGCTGCGCAACCGGCGCGGGCTCAACGAAAGGCTCCAGGCGGTGCTCGCCAGCGGAGGCAACGGAACGATCGCGGTGCTCGACTGCGACCGGTTCAAGCAAGTGAACGACACTCTGGGCCATGCTGCGGGCGACCGCGCGCTGCGCGCGATTGCCGGCGGAATTCGCGCGCATACCCGCGAGGCTGACACCGCCGCCCGCTGGGGCGGAGACGAATTCGTCATCTACTTTGCCGATCTCGACCCCGATGCGGCGGGGCAGGTGCTCGTGCGGATTCGCGATGCGCTGCACCAGCAGCCCGCCGCCCTGATCGACGATCGGCCGCTGGGCTTCTCCTTCGGGCTGGCGCGGCTGGGCGGAGCGCAGGGCCACCGCGATTCGAACAGCGCCTTCGATGCCGCCGACCGCGAGCTCTACCGCGCCAAGCAGGCCTGTCGCGGCGCAATCCCGGCCTGATCCCATTTTTCGCTGACATAACAATTGCTAATTATGGCTGAATCGGGGCGCTGAGCCATTGGTGGGGTGTGCCGCCCACCGGGGCGGAAGCAACAGCAAGGACAGACGTCATGAAGAAGTTCGCATTTTTTGCCGCCCTGCCGGTCGCCGCCCTCGCGCTGAGCGCGTGTGGCCAGGATGACGCCGTCGAAGAG
>Ga0114909_1001954_pt1 | contig 10497 bp, 6 predicted proteins | sample MalvireepMed_906_FD_87290 | JGI IMG/M metagenome (GOLD analysis project Ga0114909, IMG submission 87290) | Marine viral communities from the Global Malaspina Expedition - Malaspina viral metaG DeepMed_906 | ecosystem: Environmental > Aquatic > Marine > Oceanic | place: Mediterranean Sea...
ACATGGTCTAAGCCAGGTAAAATCAATATCCAGTCCCTAGCACAAAGTACCACGACCCTACTAGGCACTAACGCTATACACTGGACTCCCGAACTTGAACACCATCTCCGCGATGTATTTGAGTTGCCTCCCATTGACGATACGGAATTAGCCAGACTCCAAGCAAAAGATGAACAAATGCTTCAGCAACAGCTAAATCCTGCTGGGCCTAACGGGCCCAACGCTGAAAAGGGTAGTGTTCCAGGGGATGGCTCAAAATCAAAAGTATCGGGTACAATTAATTAACACTAGTATATGCGGGGTTAGGGCTGGTTTTTGTGTTGTTTTCCCAGCCCTAGCCCCCTAAATACCTTAGTTTCTAGTTAGATTCCTGCTATTATGAATAAAATATGATACATATTGACACGGAAGACCCTGTATACTACACTAAATTTAACTACGACCGACAATAGACGAAAATCAGAGAATTTCATGCCCTTTGGCGACTATAAAGATTTTGATGCCTGTGTTGCAGCTAACCGGGATAAAGATAGTCCCGGGGGCTACTGCGCGGCATTACATAAGAAAATAACTGGTAAGTATCCTTCTGAGAACTATTCTCAACTTGAAGCTGCTGCCAGTGTTATTAATCTCACTGAGGCAGAAATAGAGACCCTCCTAATCTCCGATGCAAGTGGACGTTACTCGGGGTCTCTAGCCTCATTCTTTCAAGATGCTAAAACCCGTACCATGCAAGGTGTACAGGTATTTAAGTCCGGTCTCCATACAGACAGCCAAGGCCGTCAGCGAGACTGGACCCATCAAGAGCTAGAACAAATTCAGGCATCTTTCTCCAAAGGTGTTCCTGCATATGTACCTATTAAATTAGGTCATTCTTCCCCCGAACATACCTCCAGTGTTGCGGAAGCCCTGGGTCTTCCAGCAGCAATTCTTGGTGGCGAGGGTTCCAAAGGCGTAGGTGCTGCAACATTAGGAAAGGTCTCCTCACTTTCCTTAAATAACGGAACCCTCGTTGCCGACGTTGAAGTACCAGACTCTATTGCTAACCTAGTCTCCTCAGGTATGTTCACTAACGTATCAAGTGAAATTATTGCAGACTATCAAGGTAAAGGCCCTGTACTTTCTGGTCTAGCCCTACTAGGAGCCGAACGACCAGCAGTAATGGATCTAGAAGGCCTTACCGGTGTAAATATACTCTCTGACGGTACTAAACCCGATTTTGTCTACCAGGAACCCTTTAAGTATGTAACTCCTCCATTTGGAGAGGAAACTGCTCCTGGCGATACTGAGGTAACCTATAAGGTTCCAGTAACCTCTGAAGAAGTAGACGCAAACGGCAATGTTCTAAATAGAACTGTTACTGTTCACCATGTAAGAGCATCTAATAAAGGCGCGGCTGTCAGGGCTGTTATAGATGTAGCAAGTCGTTTTCTAAGTACATTTGGTACTGTAGTTGCTACAGGCCTAGGCCAACTATCAGTATTCCTCATAGCTAGACAGATTGGCAAGCGTATAAACGTAGGTACTCCCCGAGAAGAAGAATCAGGTAGAGCCCGTAAGACCCCTTCTTCCACAATAGAGGCCATCTACCGAACACTTGAGCATAAGTCCCAAGTAGCCGATGACCTTTACCAGTATAACCTAGGAACTATAGTAAATGCGCCACTAATGATATTAGGCGCATATGCTATAGGTAAGCAGCTATGGCGCGTAATAGTTGAATTAGTGACTAGAGGTGATCCTGCACCAGTAACCCCTAGGCCTTCTCCTCAGCATGTACGGGTCTGGGCTGCCGATGCCGAAGATGCCAAATATCAGGCTACCGCCGCTGGTTTCAGGGCAATATCCGCATCTCTTACAAGCTCTCTTGGTTCTGGTGTTGCTAGAGCCTTTATGAGTGAAATGTCAGACGATATACAATCATCCAGCCCTAGTAAGTTTGCCGGTATTGCGAATCTTGAATACTGGGGTATTAATCCAGGCGAAGATGGTGACTATATTGCTGATATTATATCTGATATAGGTCTCCCGATAGGCAAGGTCGAATTTTCGGTGGATGAGGATCTTCTAGAAATAGACTATATAAAGACCCTTCCAGGTTCTAGCTTTAGTTCTAAAGATACCCGAGATTTAGTTAGAGCAGTCAAGCACATATTCCCTGCTGTAACACGCATAACCGGCCAAAGAATTAGTGGAGCTAAGTGGAAGGGACCCGATCCGGATGATGATACGTCTCTCTGGGCCAATATCAATCTAGCTGAGAATTATGCTGACCAGTCTGACAGTATCCATACTTTTGTTATACCTCCAGGAGTACAACGTACCGTAGATACTATAACAGGATTTACGCCTGTTGAGAGTAGTAATGTACAGAGTGTCAAATATAAAGAAGACTCTAAGGAATTAACAGTTAAGTTCCTAGGTGGTGGTACTTATATATACTCAGATATACCACCACAAGTAGCTACTGATATGATGGAGTCTGAATCTAAGGGCAGATTTGTATGGCAAGTTCTTAGGGGTTCTGGCTATCCGTATAGGCGACTTCCTTCAACAGGACAAAAAATAAAGTCTACCCTATTTGCAGACCAAATTCACCATTATGCTGGTAGCCCAGGGTTCCAGGCTAAAATGGGCCGTATAGCGGATGACGTAGAGAAAACTCTAAGGGCTTATCTGCTAACCGGAACTTATGGTTATGATGATACTGAGGATGAACTAACGGAAATAAGGCTCCGGTTTCTACGGGCGGTTGGGGCTAGACAAAAGGAGATATTTGGCGATGAGATAACCGAGACAGGCTTATCTAGTATTCCAAGCGTAGATGATGCGCAGGCTATGTATGCCACCAGTGAGCTCATAGGTGCCGCATTTAATAGGTTAAGAACTGGCACCGTAATGAACCCCGGTAACCTTCCTATGGGCTGGGAAATAGACGAATTTGATAGATCAAATCTATCAGAGTCCGCGGACCAAATTCACCATTATAATGAAGGCTTCCGGGCTGATATGCGTAGAATAGCTGATGAGGCCCTTGAATTACTGGAGAGTGTTATAGTTAGTGACGAAGGATGGGGGCCTGAGGGAGGCACAGGCCTAAGTAGTGCCTCTGAGGCCAGGGATGAGCTTGATGTTATTATATTGGAATATGATACTATACTGCAAAGAACTAGTCCTTCGGGAGAGATAGCACCTCAGTTTCTAAGGGACGGCGAAGATGCTAAGGAAGCTATAATTACCCAGCAAGTCCTAAGTAGTGTAGAGAGTAAACTTAGTAATTATTCCGCGGTAAATAGAGGCAGATATTGGGGTCCTAATTTTTCTGAGACAGTTAATAATATCCACCAGTATGATGAAGGCTTCCGATCTAAGATGCGGAAGATAGCTGATGACGCTCTCGAACTATTAGAAGGTGTTATAGTCGATGACAGGCTGCCAGATCATGTAGCGACATCACGGGGTGCTATGAATACTCTTTGGGATCGCTTTAGTGCCACACTGCAAGCACAGGCAGGACCCCAGGCTACTTGGAGGCAAGAAGCAGATATAGCATCTGATGTTCAGGTACATCCTTGGGCACCTCCTTCACCAGAACGTCTGCAGGACTCCAATGACGCAAAGGAAGCATTAATTACTGAACATACTCTAGAACAGGTAGAGAGAAAAATTAGTTCCCCATCCTATACCGGACCATGGAGATTGCCTTTCGTCGAATCAGCAGACGCTATCCACTCCTTTGGTGAAGATTTTCAGTCTAAGATGCGCGACATAGCCGATAGAACCATGGATTGGCTAGAGCGTACTATAGGTCATGGTACTAGTTCCCAAACACCCTATAAGGGTATGGATTTTGATCCTGAAAACTTTGACGCGTATAATGCCCTTCGGGATGAATATACAAGTGCGCTGTTAAAAAATGTTACTCCGGGAGATACGTCTGGGCATGATTTAGATGCTGAATTTATAAGAGACCGCGATGACGCTAAGGAAGCTGTAATTACTAAAAAGGTATTGAACCAAGCATATCTTAGGCTCAACTCCCTGAAGGCACCTTTTACTGAATCAGCCGATAATATCCATAACTTTGATGAGGGTTTCCAGTCTACAATGCGTAGAATAGCAGATGAAGCACTAGACTCGGTAGAAGGGGCTTTAGCTAAGGGCCCTAAAAGATTAGGTGCCCAAACACTAGAAGATGCACAGGATTTTTTAAGTAACCTTTGGTCTGAGTACACAAGTGCGCTAAGAGAACATGCTCCTAAAGGTCATCCGTTAGGTTCCATGGCAGATCTACTGCCTCAATTTCTAAAGGATAGTGGTGATGCAAAAGAAGCCTTTATTACTAAGCAGGTCTTGAGTCAAGCATCAGACAAGGTTAGAACCCAACTTGGGTATGGGGATATGCCTCTACCTAGTGGACGTCCTAGGGGTAAATTACCCTGGCAGCTACCCTTTGCTGAATCAGTCGATAACATGCACCAGTTTGGAGTCTTTTCACGAGGCCCATATAATTTTGAACTTGCACTTACACCAGGTACGGTAGTTAGTCCTTCTAATCAAGATTTACGAGAAATAGAACATGGTGTTATAGTTAAGGGCACAGGTAATCGGGTTGGGAAACTGTCTGTATTTGTACCTCACGAAGATATGGACGAGCCAGGTTGGGCTGAGTATAAAAGGCAAGGTGGTAGCGCTGATCAGCTATATGTAAATTATGGCCTAATTGAGCGTGACTGGGAACCTGGCGTGAAAAATCTCCTGAATATGGCCCGGCAATTAAAGCGGTTCTATCCATCATTTAGGACAATAGCTTGGAAGAGGGCGCCCCTTAAGTGGAGGGACGTCTTTGAAGTTGATAGGGCTGGTCTAGAAAGAGGATACCCGATCCCAACCCAGAAACATCCTGGTCTTAAAGAGCTTCCGCTCAGGCTTGGTCAGATGGGGGTTAGTGGTATAGACGAAGACTTAAGAGGGACGGGATTTCCAGGACTTTTCAATCGGATTAGAAAAGGACCTAACTTCTGGCCAATACCAGATAGGTTTTTTGATAGAAATCCAAAGATAACTAGAAGTCGATATTTACCTGCACCTAGCAACGATGAGTTCCACAGAATAAAGCTAGCAGAAGATTCTGATAACCTTCATCAGTTTGTAGATTATAAGCTGGCCTTAACTCCAGTAGGTGTTATTGGGCCGGCTCGCTTTGATGACCCTTTTGAGGTTGCGGAACATGGTATTCTACTCCAAGGAACATCCAAACGTGTAGGTAAATTATCGCTTCATTTAGTAGGTAAGGATGAAATAGTCGGTCCGGCAACCGGGGGTGGTATACTTATGGTAGATTATGCCATGATTGCCGATAGATGGCAACCTGGCTATGCCAATATAAGAAATATGCTTAGACAGTTAAAGAGGATATATCCTTGGGCCACTGATATAATATGGGATCGTCCATATCCTGCCTTTAGATCCCTTACTAGCGCAGCAGGTAAAGCAGGAGGGCCTCCACCACCTATACCTGAAGAAGGTAACCCCGACCTAGATATTGCTGAGAAAGAGAGGCAAGGCTGGGCTTCACTTCCTCAATTAATGCGTGGGGTAAAACGTGCCCAACATGCGCTAAGGTTGGCAGAAGATACTGCTGGCGCCTCTAACTTTACACAAGAAGGTGACGGAGAAGATGATGCTGAAGGCCGTTCTCTGATTGAGCGATTAGATGCTCTAGTAGAGTCCTTCAACCATTGGAAAGCTCGACTTGATGATCCTGAATCTAGTCAAACTCAAAAGGTCCGTGCGGGTCAGACTCAGATGGCCCCTACTATCCTTGAGGCTATAAATACTTCTAAGGAAGTTCTAGAATTAGCTGCTGACGATGATAAGGATCTATCTCTAGATATAATACGCGCACTTAGACAGGGTATTAGACGGGTAGATGCGGCGGCTGATAAAGCTCTAGAAATATATAATCATAGACGACAATCTGTAGGTTGGGCTACCCCTGATCCTTTCAAGAAGGATTTCCCTAACCTATTCGCAGAGCGATCAGGTGATTCTACAGCTAGACAAATCCTTGACGTCTTTAATGATATGATTAGAAATCTTAGAGAAGGTCATGCGCCTTTTGTAGATATACAGAGCGGCTTTATAATGGTAGATGATGACTTGGAACGCTTAGTTACTGCATATCCTGGTCAGGTATCTGGCGACCTCCTAGAAGACCTTCTAAATGCGAGGGCAGACTTGGGTGGTGAACTACTAAAAGAACACCGATTAGCCTGGCGTAGAAGTGGAATGAATCGGCGACAATTGCAACTTGACGAGGTTTGGCGTACTGATGTACAGAATAGACTAGGATCACGAAGTCCCTTTACAACGAACTTCCCCGAACTTTTTGCCGATAATATTCATAACCTCAGCGTAGGAGTATAATGAACTACTCTGATCTAGCCAATGAGGTGTTTAAGTTCCATAAGGATCCAGAGAAACCGGACCATAAACACACTAAAAGAAATATTGCCCTTGGTGCTGCCGCCTTATTACTTATGCCTAATCCGATGGCCATAAAAAGACTATATCAGGGTGTTAAATTTGTCAGTCCAAGGATAAAGGCGGATTTTAAGCGGAGCCGCAATCTAGCTAGGAATAGGCCTACACCTAGGCCAACAAATGTGATAGGTAAAGAGAAGATGTGGGATCCTAGAAAAGATGTCTCAAAATGGCCTAAGTCGGGAAGGAAAAAGAAACTAAATCTCTATGGGACGTACTCTGCTCTTAGTGACCAGGTATTCATGTTCCATAAGGATCCCTCAAAACCTGGACATAAGCATACTAAGAGGAATATCGCCCTTGGCGTTGCTGGCGCAGTAGCCGCGGTTGCTGTTCCAGGATTTGTAAAGGGTGCATATAGAACAGCTAAGCTAGCGACAAGTACTAAGGCAGGAAGAATGGCAGCTCGTAAGAAGGCTGCGGCAAGAAGGGTAAGAAGAGGCCCAGACGTAATAGAGATTAGGAAGGGTAAGAAACCTAAATTTTACCCGGGTGGACGAGGCTATAAATATAGTCTAGTAGAGCTTAGTGACCAGATATTTAGCTTCCATGAGTATAGGGACGGTAAACCAATAGGTCCACATACACATGGCACTGTAGGTAAGGCCATCCAGGGCATGAAACGACAGCGTGTAGCTAAAAAAGCATCTAGGACTGCTGAACGAATACTTCATCGGCAAGAGCGAAGAGCCGGAAAAGTGATAGGGAAAAGGCCAGGACAAGGTTTTACGGGAAGTTCTGGTAAACCAAAACTTACCGGTTTACCCGTTGGCAAGAAGGGTGATATTATTGACTTATATGCTAGGAAACAACGACGCTTTAGGCGCGATAAGACTAGACTAGTAGGGATGACATCCCCATCAGATATACAGAAAGCTAAGAAAACGGGTGTATTAGCCACGATACCTAGAAGGCGATATAAGAAGCGACTAGCTAAAGAAGTACGACGACGCGGTGGATACCGATAGAAAGGATTATAGATGACCACCAGAACGACCGAACCAAATGACGAGTTTATCGACAAAATAAAAGACCTTGTAAAGGACTATGAGGAGTTTGAGGAAGAAGGCCTTTCTGAACTCCTTGCCTATAGTTGCTGGCGTCATGATAGTCCTGTAAAGGCTTCTGTTATTGAGGCTGAGATTGCTAACTTCAGCGAACCTGAATCTGACGCTCTTAGCGAGTGGCTTGATAAGACTAACGCATATTTTACTAGTCAAGCTACAGAGGAATTTATCGACGATAAACCGGATGACCTTACCATAAATCTAGGAGAACGTGCAATGCCAGAGTATACTGGAGGTATAGCGAACGCCTTGGGTCTTGGCGCAGGAGTATCTGAGGGACAGGTTGTTAGGGCTATTGAAGCCCTGAAATCAGCTAGCTTCTCAGAGACTGAACGGGATGCCCTTCTTAATATAGGCAAGAAGCAGAGGATTCTTGAATTTCAAGAAGAAACTACTAAGCTGGACGTAATTCCAGGTACCCCTGTAGAACTTGCTGAGAAGCTCTATGAGATGGAAACTGCTGTTAGCCCCGCAGCCGCTACTGAACGCCTTAAAGAATGGCAAGGTATGCAGGCTATGATTGATACTGCTGGTGTTACAGATACTGTCTTGTCAGCAAACCACTCAGAAGACGCTAGTACTCTTGGACCTGCTCAGGCTAAGATTCAGCAGTATGCTGAGTCCAACAATGTTGATATGCCTGTCGCAGTGGTTCATTTTGCCAACAACGATAGACAGGTATTTAACGCTTACCGCAACGAAGTAAACAATAGATAGATATACTTAGTATAAGGAGCTTGAAATGGCCATTGTGGGATATGGAAATATTCCTGGCGCCCAAGCTGGTGCTGACCTCTCGGCAAACCAGTACAAGGCGCTCAGGTTTGATTCAACAGAGCGACAGTTTATAGTTATCAGTAACGCTAATGCCCAGAAGCCCATCGGTATTCAGCAAGACGACCCTGATGCCGCTGGTCAGGCTATTGACATTGCAGTCACTGGTATAGCAAAATGGGAATGTGGTAGTACCGTCAGCTACGGTGATAGCCTCGCTTGCAATAATGCAGGGGAAGCTATTACGGATGTTGAGGTTGCCTCTAGTGCAGATCTCCACCATCTTGGATATGCGCTTGAAGCGGGTGTTGACGGCGATATAATTGACGTCCTGCTGCATACACCAGTATTTATTGGTACTGAGTAATAATGCCTTCACCAACTATAAATCAGGTATCCCCGGTGAAAAATCTAATTAGAATCATTAGAAGTAGTAAGGGCGGTAAAAGATAGCCGTCCTGAAAGGAATAAGAAATGCCTCTGCCTACTATTAGGGATGTGCGACCGGTAGATCCGGTAATGTCACAACTTTCAATAGGGTTTAAGAATCCCAGATATTACTGGGATCAGATAGCCCCACCTGTGGAAGTTGCGGAAAAGTCTGCTACATATTTTGTCTGGACCAGGGACTTCTGGTTTAGGCGAGAAGCCGGCGCACTTAGGTCCCCATCAGGACAGTACACCAGGCTGGGTCTTGGTGTAACATCAGCCACATATAACGCTCTTGAGCGTGGCTATGAAGAAGTTGTCCATGATCCAATAGCCGCAGCCAGCCAAACGCCAGAAGATTTGGATACCCAGGCTATCGCCCATCTCACAGAGATGATCCAGATCGAGATGGAGAAGCTGGTAGCAGCCGCTACATTTGTAACTGGCGTCTGGGGTACAACTAGTACCCTTAGTGGTGGTAACCAATGGAGCGACTATGGCAATAGTGATCCTATCGCAGATGCCGATACAGCTAAACGTACTATTAGGCGAGCAACTGGTACAGAGCCTGGCTCTCTTGCCATTGGCGCCTTGACTTGGGAAGTTCTTAAAGAGCATCCCCTTGTCCTTGATAAGTATAAGCATACCCAGACAGGTATTATGACCGAAGACCTTGTAGCTGCCTGCCTTGGTGTAGGCGAGCTTTTCTCTATGTCCAGTGTAGAGAACACTGCCGCTGAGGGTGCGACCTACTCAGGGTCAGACATCTGGGGCGATAATGCACTGTTCTTTAATAAGACCCCAACTCCAGGCCTGATGGTACCTAACGGTGCCTATAACTTCATATGGAATGAGACTGGCGATAACTTCCCCTGGGCTGCCGGTAACTACCGCGATGAGCCTGTTAGAGCCGATGTTCACCGTGTCTTTACCCATTCTGATGTTCAGATTGTAGCTAGTCAACTCGGCTACATCTACCTGGATACAAACGCGTAAGTCACTTAGGTATAGCAGGAGACTAATTATGTGGGAAGCATACAAGGCTAGACGTAAGTTCCAATATAATGGATTTGTCTACGCCCCTAACGGACCGTGTGAATGCTCCAGTAATGTTGGGTCCAATGTAATAAGTACCAGGGTTCAGATGACTGGCGAAGGTGCTGGTGAATCTGTACAGGGAAAGTTTGACGGCAATCCTTGTGGGGACCCCGCTATTTGCAATGGATTTACAGCCACTAGTTGTAGCTGCGCTGATTCCGGTTACTGCGGTTCCGGTGGTGGTACAGGTGCATGTGGTGTTGAAGCATGGATGTATGGCGGCGACATCTGGGTGGTGAGAGAAAATGACCCTCGTAAGGAGTATATCCTTGCTAGGAGATTTGCCGTCTGGGATCCTGCTATACCTAATGGTGACGAACTAATTGAAAAAGATAAGCGTTATAAGCTAGTGGCGTATGGTGAACCTAAGCCCGACCAGGTTATCTTTGAACCTCTTGGGCAGGTAATCCAAGCACCCAAAGTGGGAGTAGGCGAAGATGAGCCTGTCCCAGCATTAGGAGTATAATATGACAACCGGTGGAAGAATTGTAGATCGCCGTAGAACCAGCTATAAAATAGATAACCTTGTAATCTCCCCTAACGTATTCGGGTTTGTTTACTACGTTGATGGAACCAACGGAAA
>Ga0114909_1001957_pt1 | contig 10482 bp, 14 predicted proteins | sample MalvireepMed_906_FD_87290 | JGI IMG/M metagenome (GOLD analysis project Ga0114909, IMG submission 87290) | Marine viral communities from the Global Malaspina Expedition - Malaspina viral metaG DeepMed_906 | ecosystem: Environmental > Aquatic > Marine > Oceanic | place: Mediterranean Sea...
AGTGGGTGATGTATTCGTAGCTGTTGCGGAGTGTGTCTTCTCTCCCCTGAGATAAGCACAGCGCAGCACCTGCCAGCTCTGCTACGATCTCTTGGCGGGGATCTTGTCCACCCTTCAGCTCTACCTTACGTGCTGTCAGCACCTTCTTATGTGCAGCGTGGGCTAACTCATGGAACCATGTTATTTCCTCATGGGTGGCGAGGTTGATCGTGTCGGTGGCAGGATTGAAGCTGCCGTACTTCTGTCCATTGAACCACTCAAAGTTCACCGACACACCCAATCCCTTGGCTGCTTCCAGCAGGGGCAAGCGAACGACAGGAGGTTCGACCTTTGCCGGAATCTCTCCATCTCCCGTTGTGTTCTCGGCTGCCCACACCTTGACTTGATTGAATCCAATGAGAAACCCACCAGTGGTGGCAATCCTCTGACCTCCGCACTTCAGGCACTTGTTCGCCTTGGCCTTTCTGTCCCACTGAACTTTACCGCCACACCCTTCGTGCTTCTTGCCGGATATGGCTGGGACATAGATCGAAAAGCTCTTGCCCGGCTCACACTTTCGGTTCAGCTTTTCCCATTGCCTCGGACCACGAGCATGCTCGGTGCCGTAGAATAGCATGACCATCCGGTTATGTATCGACCACTTGTCGCAAGGCCAACTGTTTCCGTCCGGCTCACGTAGCTCGGCCAATTCTACTACCTTCGGTAGCGTTTCCGGATCTCTAAACCGGGCGAGAACTGCATCGGTGACGAGATCCTGATACTGATCTTTCTTGACTAATGGCACTTGGCCCTCTCTTTTCTCCGGCGATATCACCGGCCTCCCTGTGAACATTCGGCGAGATCGCCGAATGATAGTCAAAACCTATTTTGTTGTGTAAACAGCGGTCAAGTCATCTTGTGTGACTCGGAGTGCCTGTTTCAGATCGTCGATCTCCCAATTGAGACGTCTCTTTTCGGACATCGAGATCGAGAAGGTGTCGATCTCCTCCCGCAAGGAATATATCTTATCAAGGCAGAGCCTCAACTCTGCATCTCGCCGGAACTTCTTTTTGTGCTTGGTCTGTGTCCGACATAAAGCCCCTTTCTGCTACAGGTTGTCAGGTTACAATTAGGCGACGTCGCCTAAGCTGCTTCAAGTGAAGGAGCCGCTGATCGCTGAGTCAGCTTTGTGTACTCCGTGAGGATAGATGGGATCGTCTTCGTATGTGAAGTCCCCATAGTATACCAGCTCAACCCCAAGTAGCCTCAGTCCGTCTGCGTTCTCTCGGTTCACAGTCTTCTTCTGTGTCAGTTTTTCGATGGCTTCCTGAAGGTGTTCGTCCACTATATAAGCCCTCGTCTCTCCATAAGTGGAGCGAAGCGTATAACGAACCTCAAGCATGTTGGTCATCCCTTCTTAGAAATCCGAAAGTGCCGCCGTGGTTCACCATCGGCTGGTTCAATGTAGAGTATCGTTATCGGATCTTTGACCTCTTCCCGGCTAAAAAACTCAGCCTCCGGTACCTCCTCCTCAAGCAGATCGCCGAAGTAATCTATTTCTTGGTCCGCTTTCCCGTGTGCATCGTCCAAGTCGTCGGCTGTGACACGGATACTTCCCATCGCTACCCACTTAAAGTGCACATCATACTCGGCCATCAGCGATTCCTTTCGGTTAAGCTGTCTCTCATGGGTTCGCCTCCTCGATCTGGAGAAAAAGGTCGATCTTCTCGTCCTCAATTGGGCAACTGCATTCGGTGTTACGGTACTGGGGGCAACTGAAGGACACCGCGCTGGGCGCGTCGATCATCGCAGCCAGCTCCACCCCAAGTGGGCATTGCCTCGATACAGGCAGATTGAGGTCAACGTTGTTAGCCGGACACCGACCGTAGGTCTGGGTAGCCAGCCACAAGATTGCGGACTCACGGCTCATTTAGTAACTCCCTGCTTCGGCCATCATCTCCTTCACCTCGTTATAGGCGACCTCCTTTTTCAGGTCCACTACCTCCTCCTTGGTTAAGAAAGCAGGCGCCCGTCGATGCACCATGTCAAAGAATTGAGCTTCCTTCACCGCTTCACGACCAGCCCTCCAAGCCTCCTGCAAGCAGGAGACCTCCGGCAGGTCAAGAATCCCGGTCGGCTTGGCGTAGAACTTCGCGTCTCGTGCATAGTCTATGATCTGCCCCTTCGGATTCTTTCGTCCCGTTAGGTAGATCCTGCCAAAGGGAAGGGATACTTTCGCTCTTACGCCGTTCCGGTACCGGCCAATGCAGTCTCGGATCTTGACAAAGGCGTTCCCCTTCTCATCCTTTTCGGGTTGGGTAATGTTCAGCTTGACGATCTTATAGATATTGTTCCAGTTACGAACTGACTTCGGACGGATCTCCACTTCGGCCTCTCTACGGGTTTGGTTGGTTGTTGGACCGGTTACACCATCCTCCCAAGCTGGGACAGAGAGTCGGTTACCTGCTTGGATATATGCCGGTCGCAGTAGTCTTGCACTGCGGTTCGCGGTATCGGTCGAAGGTTGATCATGTCCTCCCCGTCAAACACGTCACAGTATCCCCTCTCGACGGTTTGGACAATGAGACCTCGGTAGCGTTCCCTGACAACATTCATGCTGCCCTCCGTACGGTCAGACCGGGTGGCCGACGGGACGCTTCGATTTCTTTCCGGATTATCTCCCGGATTTCCTGCTCGCTGAGTTTCCTCACAGGGGTAGCTCGTCGAATTCCAACAGGTCAGTTGCATCGAGGATTCCCGCCTTAATGAGATCCTCTTTCAACTGGGCGGAAAGACACTCGTCCAGCGGATACTCCGGTCCTAACTCTAACAGGTCCGCATTGATGGACTCGTCTGGATACATAACTGAACCCCTTCGGTTATGTTGTGTGAGAGAGATCTCCCGGACTTGAGACCGGGAAGTCCTTTAACCGAGGTGTCCAGCCATTATGGGCTTTGAACCCCGGCCTCTCAGGTTTGGGATCATGACGGACTTCCTTGTCCGCTTACTTTCAGGTTCCTTCTGAACCTGTTTCAGGTTCCCCAAACCTCTCTCATTAGAGAAATGGTAGTTGTCACATCCTCCGAGTACCCCCATATTTCTATCCTCCCGCATGGGATCGGAGCCTACCATCGACGGAGCCTTCGAGTGTGTACTCACATGGAAATGAGGGTAATTTGTCAGTGGCTTTGATCTACCAGTATACCTAAGTTTCCTCAGGTACATCTTCGAGGGTAAAATCGTATCACATAGGGATATTTGAAGGGACAATTGGCGGGAGGGTACTACAGGTATTCCCCGGTTACCTAACTTTCCGAGTCTTTGGGGGTACAGAAAGGACTCCCCTGTCGCGTCAACTGCGAAGACCCTTAGCGGGTCAAAATTGTCCGGACTTTTTCCGCTTACGAGGTCGGAAGCGTAAAAATTACTCCTATTTTCCCGTACTCCATCTTGCCTTATGCTCTGCACGAGCGCCGTACGCCATAGGTTCGGCCTATATCGTTCAGCGGGTAGCTTATCTCCCGCAAGCCGTGGCACGGCTTGTTATCGTGCGAGGATTCCAGACTCGCACTATATCCGGTTAGCTGATTGTACGTCTACGCAACATTGCCCACCGTCATCGCGCGTTTGCTCCATTGCTGACGTAGGTACGAACACGGCGGATTCGCGTGTCTGGCATAGTACCCCCCCTCAACAACGTAGCCGTCAACTTGCGCTCTGGCTGTTGCTCCGGATTCCGCCACGTTGCCAAGCCCGATGCTTGGTTGTCTTCGATCGACCCCGGGGAGTCGATAGCCCCTATGTTTGTGGGCCCAGTGTATTTCGGGTCTTCCGACCGTACTCACTGGCGTGGCGTCTATGGTGTGTTACTTCTTTGCCTATTCGCTATCTCCTTGCTGAGAGTCGCGATCGACTCATCTTCCGCCGTTTTCTAAGTGTGTCGCCGGCGAGTCCGGCAACGGCAAACACCCTTGCAAAGGCCTTGCCATCGATGAAACATTACTGGAAGAAAGTAGCTAAGTTGTTGCAGCACAATAGAAGATAGCGATAACCTGACATGGCATGACACCATGCGGGTGAACATTCGAGCACTACCGATGGTGGGTAGATCTGCCAACATGGCAAGGCCAAGGTGGCATTGATTACTCAGAGCCTCTGACTGACAGATCTGTCAACATATGTGCCAAACTGTCGGAGCATGGATTTGCTATAATGAACGTAGGGAGACAAGCGCCTATTATAGATATATATGGGCCGAGACCAACGCGTGCGCGAGTTTTATATATCTACCCAAGCCCAGTTCGATGCTGTTACCCATCCATTATATAAGGCGAGGTTGCTATATGTTCCATTATATAAGGCGATGGCCTAACGCGCCCACGCGCGTGTGTGCGTACGCGTACGCGCGTTAAACGTGCAATTCTTGCAGGTTAGGTGCATTTTTTGCAGGTAATCCCGGATGGCATACCCGCGGACAGTCGAGTCCCGTTTTTACAAAGATGTCCTCTCTAAACCACAGAGTATGTTGTAATTCTTATTGACAGATAGGTATATGCCACATTCCTATTGACAGATATGTGCACCCCCTATACCATTATATATAGGCGGCAGCTGCCGTATGGGTGTCGACGAGTTATATTACATAAGAGGGTGTCTTGGTATGGAGATTAGTGAAGAGACTTGGAAGGAAGAGGTAATACTGAGGGTGAGGGCTTTGGAGAAGCAGGAAGCGTATAGGTCCATACTCATCAGGCTCAAAGAGCAGATGGCTTACTGGATAGAGGAGATAGATCAGGAAGATGGCGGAGATATCGACGCCAAATAGAAGATGAGCAATAAGAGAACCGCACCATCTCGGCGTGTATGAAGCGCAAAAGCGGCTCGACCAGAGAAGAAATTGCTGCCTACGATGAGAACATCGTTTTATGGGATGACTGCGACGAAGCCATAGTGGGCATCGGTGAAAGGTGCGGACAGCCTTCCGTCGCTATATATGACAATGGGAAACTAATCGAATGCTTTGTCCGACAGGGCATGACCCATGAAGAAGCGGAAGAGTGGGTCGATTTCAACATCCGCTGCGCTTGGGTGGGCGAGCGGACCCCGATTATTCTCCACACAGAGCCCGAACTATAGCGCAGTGGATAGAAAAAGTTCTTACAATTTCCCTGTGACAGAACTGACCAATGAATCACTACTTTAGGCGACGTCGCCGTAGGCAAGCAGGGCTACCTTGTTCAACCCCATCAAATGTGGCATCTGCATCATCAAGATTTCAACGAGGATTGCTGGCTGCGATCCCCGGCAAATGGTCAAGCAGTGCGCTTGGAAAACCCAGTCCAAGGGCAAAGGAGGCAGGAGATGTACGTGGAATTGGAGCAGAATATGCTGGCATGGGCGGGACTATATGCTGATTTTGTGAGCGCGGCAGATGCGCGAGTCTTCAAGGCTGCGGAGAAAACCATTCCCAGCCAAGACCAAGTAGAACCGCCAGTGCATTTAGTAGGCAAGGGCGGGAATATCGATATAGTAGCCTGATAGAATATCCAATGACAGGAAAGCTGCCCAAGCCAAGAACCCGGAGACCGGGAGAGGAGTTTATCCCGGCGCTCCATAATACCTATGACTACCTGAGTCCCGAGAAGCAGGATGCGTTTCTGGGCCATCTGGCCAAAACGATGAATGTTACTCAGGCCGCAGAGAGATCCAGCATTGAAACCCATCATCTGTATCGCGTACGCACTGTCGATGCGGAGTTTGCGCAGAAGTGGCAGGATGTACTGGATAAACGACTGGATACGCTGGAAGAAGGGCTGTGGGACGATGCCCAGAAGCATCGGGAAGAACGATGGAAGATTCTGACCCGCCTGCGCCGGGAGAAGTGGGGAGATAGCCGGCAGGTGTCAGGGAAGGTAGAGCATACTCATAAAATGCAGCCGAGGGAGCTGACGACAGAGCAGCTTAAAGAAATCGTAGAGGCGGAGTATACTGTAGAACGAAAGGGAGAGAGCCTTGCAGGGGATCAACTCGAAGACCGTAAAGATAATGAAGACGGAGGTGGATCAGCAGAACTGGAAGACACATCTACGTCCTGATTATGAGCGTTGTTCATGGAGGATAAATGAAAAGTCTCGATGCATGAAGATGAAAGCCGGAAGCAGCGAGTACTGTTTCGAGCATTTCGCCATAGATAACAAAAAGAAGCGGAGGCGGCATGGGAAGAATAAGTAAGATCAAATATTCGAGAGATCTGGGGCAATTTATCGGAGATGGCGAGGAGATCTTGGAAATTGAAGTGGAAGTAGGGAAAGGAGACGATCCCCAAGAGGCCATGAAGATGGCGAAGGAGTTTGTGGATCAGCAGGCGAATGCCCGCAAGGCAATGGCAGATCTGGGCAGCAAGCAGTCGGCGATACTCGATGCTTCCAGTCCTACCGAGGAAGACATCCGGAAGCAGACATATGGATACTGGGCAAGGAACAAGAAGTCGAATGCTTACAACTGGATGACTAATGTGGGAATGACCCCGGTGGCGGAGCGGAAGAAATTAGGAAAGTTGTTTCATCAGCAGCAGAAGATCATTCAGCAGATGTTCAAAGACATAACTCGCAGGGGCAAGGATGCTCGACAGGAAGGAAGCGGCCAAGGAACTCCTACAGAGGGAGCGGGCCAAGAGCGGACTCCTTGATTTTGTAACGTATACCATGCCGTCCTATAAGGTCGGCGAGCACCATAAGTTCATTTCAGATGCCTTAGAGCGGATCGCGGAGAGGAAAATCCGGCGTCTGCTCATACAGGCTCCTCCCCGCCACGGGAAGAGTCAGCTTGCTACCATCCATTTCCCGGCATGGTATCTCGGGAAATATCCAGACCGGCAGATCATTACAGCGGCCTATAATGCGAATTTCGCCCGCGACTTCGGGCGATCTGTGCGTAACCTGATCAATGAACCCGCCTATCAGAATGTCTTCCCGGTAAATCTTGCAGCAGATGCCAAGGCGGCTAATCGATGGCATACGGATCAGGGAGGCGCTTATCTCGCAGCCGGCGTGGGAACGGGGATTACCGGACGTGGCGCTCATCTCATTGTCGTAGATGACCCGATCCGATCCCGCGTAGATGCAGACAGCAAGCTCATCAGGGATCAGCTATGGGGATGGTACCGGAGCGTACTGTACACCCGGCAGATGCCCGATGCCTGTATTGTGGTCATTCAGACGCGATGGCACGATGATGATCTGGTAGGAAGGCTCCTGCAAGACATGGAAACCGGGGGAGAGGAGTGGGAACTGATCGATCTGCCGGCCTTTGCCATGCACAACGATTCCCTTGGCAGGGCCTACGGAGATCCGCTCTGGCCCGACTGGTACCCGACGAATGTGCTGGAGCAGACAAGGAAGGCGCTGACTTCAACCGATGGGCCGCGAGAGTGGTCGGCTCTATATCAACAGAGGCCCATTACGGAGGAAGGTGCATTCTTCCAGAAGGAATGGTTCCGGCCGTATAATCACAAAGAGCTGATGACCCGGCATAGGGGCAATAAGGAACAGTATCTCCAGATATACGCTTCCTCGGATTATGCAGTATCCTCAGGAGGAGGCGATTATACCGTACATCTGATAGTCGGAGTAGATCCGAATGACGATATATACCTGCTGGATTTATGGAGAGGGCAGACAGAATCCGACGAATGGGTAGAACAGGCGCTCCGTTTAATGCGGGAATGGTCGCCATTGCAGTGGGCAGAGGAAGCCGGGCAAATTGAAAAAAGCGTAGGGCCATTCCTGACGAAAAGAATGCGGGAAGAGGGTATTTATTGTTTTCGCAAAGCATATTCGTCAGCCTCAGACAAGAGCACTCGGGCACGAGCCATTCAAGCGCGAATGTCCATGGGCAAGCTGTATATCCCCGAAGATGCGTTATGGGCAGATTCTTTTCTGTACGAAGCCAGTCGTTTTCCTGCCGGAACAAACGATGATCAGGTAGATGCGCTTGCATTAATCGGACGCATCCTTGATCAGATGACGACAGGAACGCAGAGCGGCTATATTGGCCACGAGGAACTATCTCCTACGACCTATGGAGATATACGGAAACATCAGATTCGACGCCGTCGTACCGGGCGAAAGCCGCGAGAAGGAATTGTAGTGGGTCCTACATATGGGGACATTACGGAAGATGAAGCCGTAATTGCAGCTCTTGAAAGAGGGCGCCGAGGTAATCCTGCGACAGTATAAATGAAAAATATACTTGACAGGCGTATATAGCACGGCTATAATGTCTTAGGCCCTCCCCGGCTCGCACAGGGAAGTATGGCTGGTTTTCCGTCCTCTCAGAAGGATCGGATAGCGTTCTTTCAGCGGCATATTGACTATGCTGCCAAGATGGCTAAGCCCGCATTTGACGCCGCTGATCGCCTGATTGATCAGTTTGAAAATGAAGCGGCGACAGATCGGGAGGCTGATGCCCAATCCCGCCACAATGAGGAGCTTGTGTCCCGCACTCGGGCGAACCTCATCTTCGGCTGGATCGATCAGTCCATAGCCAATCTGCTGGATCGTCACCCCCATTTCACAGTAAACCCCCTGAGTCCCGAAAGCGCAGAAGGCGCTCCTGTGGTTTCTGCTGTCTCTAACTATTGGTATAAGGAGACCGGGCAGCTGCGACAGGACGAGCGCATCCTGCTCGATGCCTTCCTCACCCCCTATGGGGTCAAGAAGCTCGGATGGACAACAGATCTGGAACAGCGGGTCCATGAATTCGTAGAGGAACCCGGCGTCTATTTCGGCGACGATGTAGAGAGTGATCTCCTGAGTCTGATCGGCGGGCAGGCGACAGCAGTCCGGCAGGAGCAGAACCATGATATGCACATTGAAATCAAGTCGCAATTCATGGCAGCTCCGGACGCTGATATGGACCCGGAAATCCAGCGCATTATCGATGAGAACATTAAAGCCCATCGCCGGATGATGGACCGGGCGCAGCCCGATACTCATACCTCCATTCACTGGGAGTCCCCGTTTGGCCAGCGATGGCCTCCGGATATGTTCTTCATGGACCCCACGGCACAGGACGGTCTCCTCGATGCCAAGTGGATTGCTTTTAAGTCCCGGAAAACCGTAGATGATGTCCGGGCAAATCCGAATTACAGCAATACCAACGACTTAGAGCCGACCGTTACGCAGGAAGATGCGCCCCCAAAGGACCCCTCCCTCACAGATATGGAGAACGACTTCGGATTAGTGGACGTATACGAAGTCTGGGCACGGGACTTCGCTGTGTCGCGCAATCGCAGGCGCAATGTGCTGTTTGTCTTTGCCGAGGGGCATGATAAGGTCCTCCGATTCGAGGAAGAGTGGCCCTATGACAGCATTGAGGACTATCCCTGCGAGGTGTTGAGCTTCCAAAGCTCTCCGAAGTCATGGTTTACCAAGCCGTCGCTGTGCATGGCGGGCGGGGACAACATCCAAGCTCTGACGAACGAGGCTTTGGATGCGGAACTGAATGTCACCCGCAAGATGAAGAACATGCTCATCTATGATTCCGAGCTGTTCGAGAATGAAGATATCGAGGGGATGAGAACCGCCCCCGACATGACGGCATTCGGGGTAAAGGGGCTGGCCAGATCGGAGGGCCGCGCCATTCAGGCCATTGAGTTCGGCCGGATACCGGCAGAGCGCGGGCAATTCATCAATCAGCTCCAAAGCCTCTTTGATCGGGCCGCGGGAACCCCGCAACCGGTGGGCAAGGGCCATGATACGGCTACGGAGTCCAGTATTGCGGATCGCAGGACTACGGCCCGTGAGCAGCGCCGGGGAAACCTTCTGGCGGAGTTCCAGATCAGTTGTGCCCGGAAGTTCTGGCAGCTTACCACCCAATTCCAGCCCGACAGACTCTTCCTTATCCATCCGGCGGCAATGGAATGGTCGGGGGTAACTCCCGAGATCTCCATGGGAGAGTACAATTTCAATATAGACATCTCCTCGCAGGCGCAGGCGCAAGCACTGGAGCGTAAGCAGTGGGCCGACGTGCTCAATCTGATGGCAGGGCTGGCCCCGGTCTTTCAACAGCTCTATGGACCGCAATCCGTACCCAATCTTCAAGCTGTCGCCCGCCGACTGCTCGTGCGGGGGTACAATGAACAGAACCCGGAGGAGATCCTGCCCGGCCTTGCACAGCAAGCCGATCAGGAGACTCTCGATCCTGCTATGCAGGGGATGATCAATCAACTCACCGCAGGTGCCGGCGGAGAAGGAGGCCCCGGCGGTGGTGGTCCTGCCGGAGGCAATGGAGAGCCGGCGGCACAGGCCGCTTTCCGACAGACAGAAGGCGGACAGGCGACAGGAGCTGCAATGCCGCGCCAATTCCGTGAGCCTGCTCCGAATGCAGCTCGCATTGCCGGCGCAGCGCAGACTCCCTGACCATGCCCGGCGACACGACATTAATGGAAACGATTGGCCCGCAACGAGTCACGACGCGGGATCAGATGCACAGACGGCGTA
>Ga0114909_1001960_pt1 | contig 10465 bp, 16 predicted proteins | sample MalvireepMed_906_FD_87290 | JGI IMG/M metagenome (GOLD analysis project Ga0114909, IMG submission 87290) | Marine viral communities from the Global Malaspina Expedition - Malaspina viral metaG DeepMed_906 | ecosystem: Environmental > Aquatic > Marine > Oceanic | place: Mediterranean Sea...
ATCCTGAACGCCATGCTGCGCGCAGGCCGCGTCGGCGCGTCGGCGGAAGGCGTAGGTGTCGCACGCGGCGCGATGGACATGACGGTCGACTATCTCAAGCAGCGCAAGCAGTTCGGGCAGCTGATCGGCAGCTTCCAGGCCCTCCAGCACCGCGCAGCGCACCTCTATTCCGAAGTCGAGATCGCCCGTGCGGTGGTCATCAAGGCAGCGCAGCTGCTCGACGCGGGCAGCGAGCAGGCCGAGCTGATGACCTCGGTCGCCAAGGCCAAGGTTGCCAAGGCGGCGGGCCTCGCGGTCAAGGAAGGTGTGCAGATGCACGGCGGCATCGGGATGACCGACGAATACGACATCGGCCTCTATATGAAGCGCGACCGCGCGCTGCAGGAGTTCCTCGGCGACATGTACTACCACGCGGGCCGGGTTGCCGAACTCAGCGGGTATTGATTCAAGATACGGATCGTCATTGCGAGCGTAGCGAAGCAATCCAGGGACCTGCGCCATGAATTGCCGCGGCACCTGCGGCTCCTCGCAATGACGAAGAAAGGATTTCTGTCATGATGAAACTCACCGACCTTTTCGGTCTCGAAGGCAAGATCGCGCTGGTCACCGGCGGCAGCCGCGGGATCGGGCGCATGATCGTCGAAGGCCTGCTCGAAGCGGGCTGCGCCAAGGTCTATATCGTCGCGCGCAAGAAGGAGCAGGTCGACGAGACCGCCGCCGAACTGGGCGACAAGGTCATCGGCCTGGTCGGCGACCTCAGCCAGATGGACGGGATCAAGGCGCTGGCCGACGAGCTGGCTAGCCGCGAGGACAAGCTCGACCTGCTGGTGAACAATGCAGGCGCTGCCTGGGGCGAGCCGTTCGAGGAGTTCAGCGAGGCCGGCTGGCACCGCACGATGGACCTCAACCTCAAGACCCCGTTCTTCCTCACCCAGAAGCTGCTGCCGCTGCTCAAGAAGGCAGGCACGGCTGAGCGTCCGGCCAAGGTGCTGATGATCGCCAGCATCGACGGGATGAAGTGCAACCCCTGGCCGACCTATCCCTATCAGGCGAGCAAGGCCGGGCTGATCCACCTCACCCGCCGCATGGCTGCCGAGCTGATCGGCCACAACATCGTGGTCAACGGGATCGGTCCGGGTGCTTTCCCCAGCGCGATGAACCGCGCCGCGCGTGATAACGAGGAACTGGTCAAGCGCGGTATCCCGAGCAAGCGCGTGGGCGTTACCGAAGACATGGCCGCAGGCGCGATCTACCTGCTCAGCCGGGCGGGCGACTATGTGGTCGGCACGACGATCCCGATCGACGGCGGCGTGGTCAACGCCAATATCGGCGCGGGCAACTTCGTGGATCCGTCGGGCGATTAGGCGCAGCGGCACGGGGCGGGCGGCAAGTGGACGCCGGCCCCTTAGATCGCCTGCCCGGGGCACGCTTGCCCGGCCGTCAGCGTGCCGGTGTCGTCCCTTCCTGCAATGCAGTGGTGGTACCCGAGAGATCCGCCAGGAATGTCCGCACGATCGGGGCGAGCACGCCGTAATCGGACCGGCCCTCACGCGTCACCATCCGCACATCGATCAGGCTCGCGCGGCCATCCTGCGCCGGAAGGGCGCGCAGGATGAAGATGAAGTCGACACCCAACAGGGTATCGCGCCCCTGTGCTTCCAGCGTGGTGTCGCTGTCACCCGGCGCAATCGTCCAGCCGCGGTCTTCCGCCAATCGCTGTGCTTTGGCGAGCACCGCCGCAGGCTGCGCATCGATCCGGACGGAACGGATGTCGGGATAAGCGTCCTGATGCACCGCGGCCCAGCGCTGGCGCGGATTGAGGCCGGTCATGTCGCTGTCGCCCGCGCCGGGAATGTCGTCGAAATTGTCGGGCCGCACGGTGAGGCTTCTGAATTGCGGCGGATCGGCTAGGTCGGTCGAGATATCGTGGATCGCGGGGTGGCCAATCCATGCAAGGCCCCAGCTTGCGGCATAGACAGCCGCGACCGCGCCACCGGCGAGACCGGCGATGACCGGCAGCTCGAAGGCCGATTTGCCTGTCTTTCGCCGACGAAAGATGAAAGCGAGCAGCAGGACGACCGCGATGAGCCCCGCAAGGCCCGCGTACATGACGATAGAGACGGCCTGTCGCCATGCGATACCGCCAAGCGCACTGACGGCGATCATGGCGAGCATCGTCAGCAGCGCGGCGATGCCAACGATGCCGAGCATCCAGCCCAATTTGGAGCGACCGCGCGACTTCGACGAATTGTCTGCCGCGTCGCTCGCCCCGTCGTGGCTGGAGGGGCCGCTGGCGGAAGCATGGCCGCCCTGCGCAACATCTTCGTCCTGCGTCACCGCGTCGCTCAGAGGAGGGACGTCTTCGTCGCGAGTGGTCGAGCCGTTATCAGTCATCAGGCCAGTCTCCTCGATGCGCATTGGGGCAACGCCCGCATTGGTCCGCTCTTACTGGCAGAGCTGCCGGGGCAGAGCCAGCGCTACCCCATCAATTCGCGCACGAAGGGGATCAACCCGGTCTGGCGCGTGCGCTTCATGCGTTCGGCGTGCAGGATCTCGCGCACCTTGGTGAAGCACGCATCGACATTGTCGTTGATCACGACATAGTCATATTCGGCCCAGTGGCTGATTTCGGCGCGCGCGCGTTCCATCCGGCTGTTGACCACCTCTTCGCTGTCGAGCGCGCGGGCGGTCAGGCGGCGGTGCAGTTCCTCGAGGCTGGGCGGCAGGATGAACACGCTGACCGTGTCCTGCTGGTCTTTCTGGTAAAGCTGCTGGGTGCCCTGCCAGTCGATGTCGAACAGGTAATCCTGCCCGCGCTTCAGCCCTTCGCGGATGTGGCCCTTGGGCGTGCCGTAGCGATTGCCGAACACGGGCGCCCATTCGTAGAACCCGTCCTCTTCCACCAGCCGGTCGAACTCTTCGTTGCTGACGAAGTGATAGTCCTTGCCATCCACCTCGCCCTCGCGCGGGGCGCGCGTGGTCGCGGAGACCGACAGCATGATCTCCTCGTCCGAGGCAAGCAGCATGCGCGACAGCGTCGTCTTGCCAGCGCCGGAAGGCGAGGAGAGGATGAACATGACGCCCCTGCGGTGAAGCGTGTCGGTCTCGTGCGAGTGGGAGGAGGAGTCGGGCATATCCGCCATTGGCCCGTCCGGGCGGGTCAGATCAACCCTTCGCGTCGGTTAATCCGTAATGGCTGCGCGCGCGCTTACGCGTCGGCGGCGTCTTCCAGAATCTGCGCATCGCCCTTGGCCCGCGCCTTCTTGGCCTGCCGCCGGTCGTACAGCGCCTTGGCCAGCATTCCGCCGCCGACGACTACCGCGCCGGTGGAAGAGCGCGCGGCAACCTTTGATAGCGCGAGCGCGGTCAGCGTCGATCCCAGTCCCTGGTTCTCTGCTGCGGCTTCGGCGGTATCCTTGCCATAACGCCCGCGCAGCATGCGCTTGTCGACGGCCCGGCGCAGCAGGATCGATCCGGTGCGCACGATCGCGTTGGCCATGATCAGGTTGGCTGCCGGATTGGGGGAGAGGCCCGGCACCGCTTCGCCGCGGGCGCGTGCCTGTCCGCGGGCGACCTTGCGGCGCAGTTCCTCGCGGCGTTTGCTCATCTGGTCAGGCCCCCTGGATTGCAGGCTCCGGACGCGCTGACGAGTGGGTGCGGAGCGTTACTTCTTGCGGCCGAAATCGACCGTGACGACGTTCGAGCCGTCTTCGTTCTTGGTAACGGCCTCGCGCGGATCGCGTTCCGCGTCGTCCGACCCGTCGTTTCCTGCGGCATCGGTCGGGGTGGGGTAATCCTCCACCTCGGTCGCCTGGAACTGCAGACCGAAATCGACCGCCGGATCGACGAAGGCGGTGATCGCGGAGAACGGCACGACCAGATGCGAGGATCGCTGGTTGAAGCTGAGCCCGACCGAAAAGCCCACTTCGGTCACGTTCAGATCCCAGAACTTGTTCTGCAGGACGATCGTCATCTCGTCCGGAAAACGCTCCCGCAGATGGTCGGGTATCTCGACCCCGGGGACGCCGGTCTTGAACGTAATGTAGAAATGGTGGTTGCCGGGCAGCGTACCGCCGCCCGCCTCGATTTCACCAAGCACGCTGCCGACCACGGCGCGCAGGGCCTCCTGCACGATCTGGTCGTAGGGGATCAGGCTATCGGGCGCATCGTCACTCATCACGTGGCTAGGTGGCGGCGAGCGCGCGTATGGTCAAGCGCAGAATGCTTGCGTGCAGCCCCGGTCACGGATAGCGCGCGTCCCCATGCGAACCGGTCTGATAGAGCGCGATACCAAGGAAACGCGCATCCGCGTGGCGGTGAACCTTGATGGTACCGGCACCTACGAGGTGGCGACGGGGATCGGCTTTCTCGATCATATGGTCGAACAGTTCTCCCGCCATTCGCTGATCGATGTCGAGATGAAGGTCGATGGCGACCTGCATGTCGACCAGCACCACACCACCGAAGACAGCGCGATCGCGCTGGGCCAGGCACTGGCGCAGGCGCTGGGCGACAAGGGCGGGATTGCGCGTTACGGCACCGCCTATTCGCCGATGGACGAGACGCTGGCGCGGGTTGCGCTGGATATCTCGGGGCGGCCCTGGTGCGTGTGGCGCGCGGGCTTCAGCCAAGCCAAGCTGGGCGAGTGGGATACCGAACTGATCGAACACTGGTTCCAGTCGGTCGCGCAGACCGCCGGGCTGACGCTGCATGTCGAGCTGCTGTACGGTTCCAACAACCACCATATCTGCGAGGCGATCTACAAGGGCTTTGCCCGCGCGATGCGGCAGGCGGTGGAGATCGACCCGCGCAAGGGCGGGGCCATTCCCTCCACCAAGGGCATTCTGGGTGGCTGAGTCTGTTGCGCTGATCGATTACGGCGCCGGGAACCTGCATTCGGTCGAAAACGCGCTGCGGCGGGTCGGCGCGGATGTCGCGCTGGTCTCGGATGGGAATGCGCTGGCGCAGGCAGAGCGGATCGTGCTGCCCGGCGTGGGTGCGTTCGGCGCGTGTTACAACGGCCTTGCGAGCCTGCCCGGGATGATCGAGGCGCTGGAAAGCCACGTGCTCAAGGACCGCGTGCCCTTCCTCGGCATTTGCGTCGGCATGCAATTGCTCGCGGACAAGGGGCTGGAGCATGGCGAGACGCCGGGGCTCGGCTGGATCGGCGGCGAGGTCCGCGCGCTCGAGCCGTCCGATCACGTGAAGGTGCCGCACATGGGCTGGAACGACGTGGTCGTGGCCGACGATGCGAGCGGGCTGGTTCATCCGGGCGAGGCCTATTTCCTCCATTCCTACGCCTTCGATGTCGCGAACAACGCGCACGTCGCCGCGCGCACCGACCATGGCGGGGCGGTGACGGCGGCGGTCGCGCGGGACAATATCCTCGGCGTGCAATTCCACCCGGAGAAGAGCCAGGCCTACGGGCTGGCGCTGCTCGAGAGGTTTTTGAAGTGGAAGCCCTAACTCCCGTCATTCCCGCGAATGCGGGAATCCCGCTAACCTTCTACCAGCGGCCAGAGACCCCCGCCTTCGCGGGGACTGCGCTCGCTCAAGGAGCGAGCTTGTGATCATTTTTCCCGCCATCGACCTCAAGGGCGGCAATGTCGTCCGCCTCGCCGAAGGCGATATGGACCGCGCGACCATCTACGGCGACGATCCGGGCGAACAGGCCGCGCGCTTTGCCGAAGCAGGTGCGAGCTGGCTGCATGCGGTCGATCTCGACGGAGCCTTCGCGGGCGAGGCGGTTAACGCGCACGCGGTAGAGAGCATCCTGCAACGCTTCCCCGGCAAGGTGCAGCTGGGCGGCGGCATCCGCACGCGCGAGGGCGCGGAGCGCTGGCTCGAGCTGGGCGTGGCGCGGGTGGTCATCGGGACCGCGGCGCTGAAGGACCCCGAGCTGGTCAAGGCGCTGGCGGCGGATCATCCGGGCCGGGTGGTGGTTGCAGTCGATGCTCGCGACGGCATGGTCGCGACGGAGGGCTGGGCGAGCGTTTCCGACCTGCCAGTAGAAGACCTGGCGCGCCGGTTCGAGGATGCGGGCGTCGCCGCGCTGCTGTTCACCGATATCGGCCGCGACGGCCTGCTCAAGGGCTGCAATGTCGAAGCGACGCTGGCGCTGGCCAAGGCGCAGAGCCTTCCGGTGATCGCCAGCGGCGGGGTCGCCGGGATCGAGGATATCCGCGCCCTCGCCCCGCACATCGAAGACGGGATCGAAGGCGTGATTACCGGGCGGGCGCTCTACGATGGGAGGCTGGATCTGGCAGAGGCGCTGCGTGTGGGGGCGGGGGCGTGATCTCCGCGCTTTCAGCGCTGTATCTGGTCTTGCTCTCGGTGTTGGTTGCCGGTCAGGCGAGGCGTGTGGTCCATGCCTTGCGCGACCAAGAGGCGGGATGGTCCCGCACTCCTTACGAGCGAACTATGACTCCGCTGAAATACTGGGCGTTCCTGGCGTTCGAAGTCGGACTGCTCGGCTTCGTGGCCTCTTTTCTTCTGGGCACGATAATCGGCCTAGTGCGATGACTGCCGCTGTGCTCCCCCTCGTCATCGCGGATCCCGTCATCGCCCGTGCTCTGTGCAAAGGGGGGCGGCCGTGACCATCGCCGATATCGCCATCATCGCCACCTTCGTGATGCTGGTCGTCGCCGCGATCGACACGGTGCGCGGCAAGACGGCACTCGGCAAATTCCGACTGAGCAAGAAAGACGAAGAGCCGAGCCGTTTCTGGTTCGCCATCGTGCTCTATATCAACATGGCGTTCGGCCTGTTCTGGCTCGCAGGCCAAGTGCCTCAGCCAGCGCCTGAACCGGCATCCGAGCCGAAAGACGACCAACCCACCATGACCATCACGATACCCCAAGCATGACCGTCCGTATCCGCGTCATCCCCTGTCTCGACGTGGCCGAGGGCCGCGTGGTCAAGGGCGTCAATTTCGTCGACCTGCGCGATGCGGGTGACCCGGTCGAGCAGGCGCATGCCTATGACCTCGCCGGTGCGGACGAGCTGTGCTTCCTCGACATTTCCGCCAGCCACGAAGGGCGCGCGACGCTGGCCGATATCGTCCGGCGTACCGCCGAAGTCTGCTTCATGCCGCTGACCGTGGGTGGCGGGGTGCGCAGCGTCGAGGATGCGCGCACGCTGCTGCTGGCAGGCGCAGACAAGGTCGCTATCAACTCCGCCGCCGTGGCGCGGCCCGAACTGGTCGACGATATCGCGCAGCGCATGGGCAGCCAGTGCGTGGTCGCCTCGGTCGACGCCCGGCGCGGCGGGAGCGGGCGCTACGAAATCTTCACCCACGGCGGCCGCCGTGCGACAGGGATCGACGCGCTCGAACATGCGACGAAGCTGGCGCAGCTCGGCGCGGGCGAACTGCTCGTCACCTCGATGGACCGCGACGGGACCAAGGACGGCTACGACCTCGAATTGACGCGGATGATCGCCGATGCGGTCGATGTGCCGGTGATCGCCAGTGGCGGGGTCGGCACGCTGGAACACATGGTCGCAGGCGTGCAAGAGGGGCATGCGAGCGCGGTGCTGGCCGCCAGTATCTTCCACTTTGGGCAGCATACTATTGCCGAGGCGCAGGACGCGCTGCGTGCGGCGGGCTTGCCTGCGCGCCACCCGGAACCCTACGCAGGGATGCACGGTTGAGGCGTCACGCATAACCAGAAAGAGGACCGTCTGGATGGAAACTCTCGCTCGCCTGGAAAAGGTGATCCTTGAACGTCGCAATTGCGATCCCGAAACCAGCTATGTCGCGCTGCTCAGGCGCGACGGGCGGCCCAAGATGGCGCGCAAGCTGGGCGAGGAAGCGGTCGAGGCGGTGGTCGCCGGGCTTTCGGGCAGTGACGAGGAACTGGTCGGCGAAGCCGCCGACGTGCTGTTCCACCTGATGGTGTTGCTGGCCGACCGCGGCATCGCGCTGGACGACGTGCTCGCCGAACTCGATCGGCGCGAAGGTATCTCTGGGATCGAGGAGAAGGCCAGCCGCGAGAGCCAGGAGGAGACGAGCAATGCCGATTGATCCGACCGCGCCCTATGACGACGACAATATCTTCGCCAAAATCCTGCGCGGCGAGATTCCCTGCACCAAGGTGTACGAGGACGACTGGGCCTTCGCGTTCGAGGATATTGCTCCGCAGGCCGAAATCCACACGCTGGTGATCCCCAAGGGCAAGTATGTCAGCTGGGACGATTTCTCGCAGAAAGCCTCGGACGAGGAAATCGCCGGGCTGGTTCGCGCGGTCGGCACCGTGGCCCGCGCGAAGGGGCTGGTCGAGCCCGGCTATCGCCTGCTGGCCAATGTGGGTGAGAATGGCGGGCAGGAAGTGCCGCACTTCCACGTCCACATCTTCGGCGGGCAGAAGCTCGGGCGGATGATCGCCTGATCGCACCGCTTCTCCTCGCGCGGCGGGCGAACCGCTCCCACCGTGCGACAGTCCGCTTGAATGTGATTGCCGCTGCGAACAGCTTTCCGGTAAAGGCGCGCCCTGAATGACCGACGCACCCGATCCTGTCCGCCCGACCCCGCCCGGAGGCGTGTTCGACGGCTCGCTGCACCTGTACGCGGTGCGGGTCTATTACGAGGATACCGACCTTTCCGGCATCGTCTATCACGCCAACTACCTGCGCTGGTTCGAACGTGCGCGTTCCGACGTGCTGCGGATGCTGGAGATCGATCAGCGCGCCGCGATCGAAGCGGGCGAGGGTGCCTATGCGGTGGCCGATGTGCAGATGCGCTACCTTCGGCCCGCGCTGCTCGACGATGATATCGTCATTCATACGCGGTGCAGCGAACTCAAGGCAGCGAGCGTGCGCATGGTGCAGGAGGCGAAACGTGATGGGGAGACGATTTGCAGCGCGACCTTCCGGGTCGGCTTCGTCGCGCCCAATGGCCGTCCGCGCCGCCAGCCCGATGTATGGCGCCAAGCCTTCACCCGAATTCTCGATACCAGTTCTCTTGGGGAGCATGCCTGAATGATTCTTTCCGACCTGCTTGCCGCCGCCGCGACAATGCCCGTTCCGCCGACCCGGCTGGAGCCGGTGAAGCTGTTCATGGACGCCGATATCGTGGTCAAGGCGGTGATGGCGGCTCTGCTGCTCGCTTCGATCTGGAGCTGGATGATCATCATCTCGGTCGCGATGAAGATCGGCGGCGCGAAGAAGCGCGCGCGCAAGTTCGAACAGGATTTCTGGGCCTCGGAAAACTACGAGGAGACGCTGGATGCCTATCGCAACCAGGATGTCGCGCCCGCGCGCATCGCGTGGGGTGCGATCACCGAGTGGAAGAAGTCGACCAAGGGCGGGGTGAAGGACGTGCGCGGTGCGCAGGGCCGCATCGCCGCCGTGATGGACAGCCATGTCGCGGAAGAAGCTGACCGGATGGCCAACCGGCTGACCTTCCTCGCCACGCTGGGCTCGGTTGCGCCCTTCGTGGGCCTGTTCGGCACCGTTTGGGGCATCATGAACAGCTTCTTCCAGATCGGTGCGCAGAACAATTCCTCGCTCGCAGTGGTCGCGCCCGGCATTTCCGAAGCGCTGTTCGCGACCGCGATCGGCCTGTTCGCGGCCATTCCGGCAGTGATCGCCTACAACCGCTTCTCGGCCAGCGTGAACCGCTATGAAGCGATCCTCCAGCGCTTCGCCGACCGGTTCAACGCGAACCTCGGCCGCGAGCTGGAGCGGGTTTGATGTTTTATGCGGGCCGGCACCGCGAGGGAGAACTCTAATGGCGATGGGCGTCCATTCCCATAAGCGCGGCCGCAACGCCAAGCGCGCGCCGATGGCGGAGATCAACGTTACCCCGCTGGTCGACGTGATGCTGGTGCTGCTGATAATCTTCATGGTCACCGCCCCGCTGCTGACCGCAGGCGTACCGGTCGACCTGCCGGACAGCCGCGCCAACGCGCTGCCGCAGGACGAGGAGCCGCTCAACGTGTCGATTGCGGGCGATGGCACGATCTATGTCGGCGAATCCGCGGTGCCGCAGGGCGATCTGGGCGCGGCGCTCGCCACCGCCAGCGAAGGCGTTGCCTGTTCCGAGCGTGAGGTGGTCCTGCGCGCCGACAAGACGCTCGATTACGGGCGCGTGATGGGCGTGATGGGCGAGCTGAACCGGATGGGCTGCAACTCGATCTCGCTGGTCACAAACAGTTCAAGCGACTCGATCTAGCTCCCAGGGCTCGATGGACGCGAAACAGCATACCGGCCTCGATGCCATTGCGCTGATCGTCGCGATCGCGCTGCACGCCGCGCTGATCGCGGTGCTGCTGGTGCAGGGCGCGACGCGCGAAAAGCTGCCCGAGCCGCAACGGATCACGGTCAATTTCGCGGAAGATGTCGGGACGACGTCGACCTCCCCCGATCCCGTTCAGGAAGCGCAGGCCTCGGTCGCGCCGGAGCTGGGCGAGCAGGTTTCCCCGCCGATCGAATACGTACCCCCACCGCCGCTGCCGCAACCCACCAC
>Ga0114909_1001962_pt1 | contig 10460 bp, 10 predicted proteins | sample MalvireepMed_906_FD_87290 | JGI IMG/M metagenome (GOLD analysis project Ga0114909, IMG submission 87290) | Marine viral communities from the Global Malaspina Expedition - Malaspina viral metaG DeepMed_906 | ecosystem: Environmental > Aquatic > Marine > Oceanic | place: Mediterranean Sea...
AGCCCTCGAGAAGCGCCGGCTTGTGCTGGAGAACCGCTCCCTGCGCAATGCGCTAGAGGGCAATGATGATCTCTCGTCGAGACTGGTTGGCCGCCATCCTGCAATGCAGCGGCTGAGGGCGCAGATTTCCGCGGTTGCCGATACCGATGCGGATGTCCTGATCACCGGAGAAACCGGAACGGGCAAGGAGGTGGTCGCGCGGGCGCTTCACGACTTCGGCTCCCGGTCCAAGGGGAATTTTGTCGCTATAAATTGTGCAGCCCTGCCGGCTGATATTTTCGAATCCGAATTGTTCGGGCATGAGGCGGGCGCGTTTACCGGGGCGCAAAAACTCAGGATCGGCAAACTGGAGCACGCCAATGGCGGCACGGTGTTTCTCGACGAAATTGAATCGATGCCGATCGATCTGCAGGCCAAGCTGCTGCGCGCCATCGAAGCACGGTCAATCGAGCGGCTGGGATCGAACCGGCAGGTCGCGCTTGACGTGCGCTTCGTGGCGGCGACCAAGGCGGACCTTATCAACAACCCTTCATTCCGGACCGATCTTTACTACCGGCTCAATGTGATCACCCTGGACATCCCGGTGCTGCGGGCACGCAGGGATGACATTCCGCTGTTGTTCTTTCACCTGGCGCGCGAAGCCCGTGCACGTTACCGGCGTGAGATCCCCGACGTCACGCCACAGATTGAAGCCGGACTGGTGGCGCATGACTGGCCGGGCAATGTGCGCGAGTTGCGAAACGTTGCCGACCGGTTTGTTCTGGGCATGTGGTCGGGGTTCGGGGCAGAGCCGGATGCTGGCATCGAAACCGGAACCGGCAATTTGTCGGAGCGAATGGACAGCTTTGAGCGCGCGGTGATCACGGCGGAGATCAAGCGCAATGGTGGCAGTTTGAAGCCGACCTATGAAAGCCTCGGCGTTTCACGCAAGGGGCTGTACGAGAAAATGCGGCGTCTGGGCATCAGCTCCGGCAATGATGCCGATGGGTCGTAGACGACCCGTTGGCGTTTGTGAATGGGTAGACTGACGCCCGCCGAATGCCGCAGTTCAGGTGCAATCGGCCCGATCTTCTGTTCCAGATGCGGTTTTTGAGCTATTCTGGCAGTCTCAGGCGTCTCTGCCGAACTGGCACAGGGATTGCTGATGTCCAATAGAATGCGATGGACGGGAGGTCGTCGCTGGGAGGACGCCGGGTGTTTGCCGGCCTTTCTGGTATTCTCTTGTCTCCGCTTCGTTTGACAATTCCGGGCATGTTGCCCTTGTGGAGGATACCTCATGAAAAAGCTTCTTCTTAGCGCCGTTTCAGCCGCCGCTCTTCTTTTCACCGCAAACGCCGCTTCCGCCAATTGTGATGATGGCGAGATGGTCATCAAGTTCAGCCACGTCGTGGCTGCAACCGGGCACCCCAAGGGTGACGCGGCAACCCTGTTGGCCGAACGGGTCAACACGGAAATGAACGGCAAGGCCTGCATGGAAGTGTTCGCCAATTCGACCCTGTTCGATGACGACAAGGTTCTCGAAGCGCTGCTCCTGGGCGACGTTCAGCTTGCTGCACCTTCGCTGTCGAAATTCGAAGCCTACACCCTCAAGTATCGCCTGTTCGACCTGCCGTTCCTGTTCGCTAGCCTGAAGGCCGTCGATGTCTTTACCCAGTCCGAGTCCGGCAAAGGTCTGCTGACTGCCATGGAAGATGTCGGTTACACCGGTCTCGGCTACTGGTCTTCGGGACTGAAGCAGTTTTCGGCCAACAAGCCGCTGTTGACACCTTCTGATGCGGATGGCCTGAAGTTCCGCGTCCAGACCTCCGATGTCGCCGTTGCGATGATCGAAGCCATGGGTGGTTCGGCCCAGAAGCTGGCTTTCAAGGAAGTCTATGGCGCTCTGCAGACCGGCGTTGTGGACGGGCAGGAAAATTCCTGGTCGAACATCTACACCCAGAAGTTCTTCGAAGTGCAGGATGGCGTGACAGAAACCAACCACCAGCTCCTCGCCTATCTGCTGGTGACTTCGACCGAATGGCTCAATGGCCTTGACGCCGATTTCCGTGAGCAGTTCGTCACCATCGCCAACGAAGTGACAATCGAAGCCAATGCTTCGGTTGCCGCCAAGGAAGCTGAAAACCGTCAGAACATCCTGGATGCAGGTGGTACCATTCGCGAGTTGAGCCCCGAGCAGCGCAAGGCCTGGGTCGACGTGATGAAGCCGGTCTGGACCAAGTTCGAAAGCGATATCGGCGCTGATCTGATCGAAGCCGCAGTGGCTTCCAACGACGCCAGCTAACAAAGCATGGTGGATCCGGATCTCAGCTTCCGGATCCACCACACAGACTGCTTGTAAAATCCGGCAAGTCGGGGGGCCACGATGAATATCTACTTGCCTTATCTTATCATGGGGGCAGTGATTGCGCTGTTCTGGATCGCGGAACGCCGCAATCCAGAAGCCGTCACACGGTTCGAAGAGAATGTGCTGGCAGTGCTTCTGGCGCTGATCACATTCGTCTCCTTTACACAGGTAATAGCGCGTTACGGCTTCAACAGCGGCTGGACCGGTGCACTTGAGCTGACCCGTATTCTGTTTGCCTGGATGATCCTGTTCGGCATGAGCTACGGCCTCAAACAGGGCATGCATCTGGGAGTGGATGCGCTTCTGCGGCTGTTCCCCAAGCCCGTGTTCCGGTTCTTTGCCATTTTTGGCGCGGTCTGCGCCTTTCTCTATGCTGCGATCCTGATTGAATCTTCCTGGCTCGGGATACTGGGCGCAGAAACGAGCGGTGGCGCAATGGTCTACTGGGCGAAGTTTTTTCAGATCGGCATCGGCCTTGATGATCTGCGGTATCCGGAATGGATGCAGGAAACATTCGGCTTGAAGGAGCGCGTGCAGCGCTGGATCGCCTATCTCATTCTTCCCATTGGATTGGGTTTGTTCGGTTTTCGCGCGCTGCAAGCCATGATTGCGATCTGGCGCGGCGACCGCGAACTGATCATTGCCGGACATGAGGCGGAAGACCTCGTTGCCGAAAACCGCAACGTCTTGAAGGACTGATCCGCCATGGAAACCGCAATCCTGTTTGTGCTCGTTCTAGGGCTTCTGTTTGTCGGCGTACCCGTGGCGGTGTCGCTGGGGCTTTCGTCAATCATCCTGATCGCCTTTTTCTCGAATGACTCGATGTCCTCGGTGGCCATCCAGTTGTTCACGGCATCGCAAAACTACACGCTGCTTGCCATTCCATTCTTCGTGCTGGCGTCGGCTTTCATGTCGACCGGCGGCGTGGCCAAGCGCATTATCCGCTTCGCGATTGCAACGGTCGGGCATTTCCGCGGCGGCCTTGCCATGGCAAGCGTGCTTGCCTGCATGCTGTTTGCCGCACTGTCCGGGTCATCACCGGCGACGGTGGTGGCGATCGGCACCATTGCCATCGCCGGTATGCGGCAGGTCGGATATTCCAAGGAATTCGCAGCCGGCATCATCGCCAATGCAGGCACGCTCGGCATCCTCATACCGCCTTCCATCGTCATGGTGGTCTATGCTGCGGCGACCGATGTGTCGGTTGGCCGGATGTTCCTGGCCGGTGTGATTCCGGGAATTGTCGCCGGTCTGATGCTGATGATCGCGATCTATATCGTGGCGCGCATCAAGGGCCTTCCGTCAGAACCATGGCGCGGCTTTGGCGAAATTGTCGCCGGCGGCAAGGAAGCCGGCTGGGGCCTTTTCCTGATCATCATCATTATCGGCGGCATTTATGGCGGTGTCTTCACTCCGACCGAGGCGGCGGCCGTGGCTGCAGTCTATTCGTTCTTCATCGCGATCTTCATCTATCGTGACATGGGGCCGATGGCGGGGATCTCATGGGTCGACGACACCGACTCGCGCCGCGCACGCGCCGGATTCTCCGGTGTTGTTTATGCGGTGGCGTTTTATTTTGTCTGGATGATCCTGTCGTTCTTTGCGACCAATGATTCCGAAACGATCACGTTTGCCGGCCGGTCCAATCTCGGGCTCGCCATCTCGTTTGCCATTCTGATTGGTTACATCGCCTGGCGTGGGGACAAGGGCATTGCCGGTGTGCCGGGGGCCTTGGTTGCGGGGCTTCCGGTGTGGGGCCGCAATCTCAAGCTGATGGGCCGCAACTTCGGCCGTGCCTTCTTCAACGAAGACACCCGCAAGGTGATGGTGGATGCGTCGAAGACAACCATCATGCTGATGTTCATCATCGTCAACGCGCTGCTGTTTGCCCATGTGCTGACGTCGGAGCGGATTCCGGATGCCATCACCGAGCTGATGCTGGGCTACGGCTTCACCTGGTTCACCTTCCTGATTGCGGTCAACATCCTGCTCTTGATCGGTGGTCAGTTCATGGAGCCGTCTGGTCTTCTGCTGATCGTGGCGCCGGTGGTGTTCCCGATCGCGATGGAGTTGGGCGTCGATCCGGTGCATCTCGGCATCATCATGGTGGTCAACATGGAGATCGGCATGATCACGCCGCCGATAGGCCTGAACCTGTTCGTCACCTCCGGAATAACCGGGATGAGCCTGGTGCAGGTTGTACGCGCCGCAATGCCATTCGTGGCGGTGTTGTTCCTGTTCCTGATCATCGTGACCTATGTGCCGGGGCTGTCGACATGGCTGCCCTACAGTCTGATGGGGCCGGAGATTGTGACCAGATAGCCAATTGGGCACTTGGACCAGATAAATCTGAATTCAAATTGACCGGGGCGCGCAAGCGCCCCGGTTTTTTTTGTGAGTGGGACCAACCGGTTTGGCGCGCAAGGGTGTTCGAAACCTTGATCAGTTGATCTGATGGATGGCTTCAGAAATTGTCATCGATCCTGGCGTTGTGCTGGCTATGGTCCGGTGCCAAGCTGTCTGCAAGATGAGTGATATAAACTTCCCATTGATCCTGACGGCTGCCTTCATGGCCACCGCCAGCCCCGGCCCTTCGACACTGGCAATTGCCGGAACTGCGATGGCGCATGGGCGGGCGCAAGCTCTGGCTCTGGTGGCGGGTATCGTCTGTGGATCCTGGATCTGGTCGGCGGCAGCGGCACTCGGGCTTGGCACGGTCATGCAAGCCAATGCATGGACTTTTGAGCTGTTGAGATATTTCGGAGCCGGCTACCTGCTGTTTCTGGCTTACAAGAGCGCCCGCAGTGCCTTGTCTGCCGGGCAGGCAAGACTGCGTTCGCTGTCAGCCGGAAGCTACCGGACTGCCTATGGCAAGGGGCTGGCGATGCATCTTACCAACCCCAAGGCGATCCTGTTCTTTGGGGCGCTGTTCTCGGTCGGTGTTCCGGTTTCCGCCTCACCGCTGCAAATTGCCTCGGTGGTTGTTGTCGTCGGTCTGCAGAGCCTGTCTGTGTTTGTGGCCTATGCGCTGCTGTTTTCCAATGGGCGGATTGTTGCTGTTTATCTGCGCCTCAGGCGATGGTTTGAGGGGGCGTTCGCCATGGCGTTCGGTGTTGCCGGATTGACGCTGCTGGCGAGGCGGCTCTGACTGCTGCCGGTGCTTCAATCCGCATGTTAGAATGCCGGTCTTCCAGGCTTTTCCGCCACTTTTGTTCGGCTGCGGGTCAAATGCCGCCAGTTCGCGTTTACATTGGGTTAACTTTTGGAGCGCAACCTGATCATCAGACATGCCACTTCACTCCTCCCAAGAACGGCATGACGGAGAAGGGCGGCGCAAGCCGCCCTTGATCTGTTCAGGGCTTGGAGCCGCTCAGAAAATCCCCGATACGCAGGATGGCGGCCTTGATGTTGTCGTCGGAGTTGGCACAGGACACACGGATGTAGCCCTCGCCAAGAACGCCGAAATCCGGCCCGCCGATCAGCGCGACACCGGCTTCTTCAAGAAGCGCACTGGCGAGCTTCTTGGCTTTCCATCCGGTCTCCGAAATGTTCGGGAAGGCGTAAAAGGCGCCTTTGGGCAGGATGCAGGATACGCCCGGCAATTCATTGAGCAGATTGGTGACCAGCTGGCGACGCCGGTCGAAAGCGGTCAGCATCTCGGCCACTGCATCCTGGGGACCGTCAATCGCCGCGATGCCGGCGAACTGCGACGGGGCGTTGACACAGGACCAGCAATTGACGGCGAGTTTGCGGACATAGCCGATCAGACTTTCCGGCCAGATCGACCAGCCCATGCGCCAGCCGGTCATGGCCCAGGTCTTGGACCAGCCGTTGAGCACGATCAATCGGTCGCGGATCTCGGGATAGCTCAGCAACGAGGTGTGATGTTCACCGTCATAGGTCATCACGTCGTAGATTTCGTCGGACATGATGGTAACCTGCGGGTGGTCTGCCAGTCCCGCGACAAGCTTGTCGATCTCGGCTTTCGGGGTAACGCCACCGGTCGGGTTGGCAGGAGAGTTGAGAATCAGCAGCCGCGTTTGCGGCGTGATCAGAGCCAGGGTTTCCTCGGCTGAGAAGGCAAATCCGTTTTCTTCACGCATGGGCACGGGAATCGGCCGTGCTCCCACATGCTCGATCATCGAACGATAGATCGGAAATCCGGGATCCGGGTAGAGAATATCGACCCCGGCTTCGCCCAGCATGCGAATGGCGGCATACATGGTCGGCTTGCCGCCGGGCATGATCATGACGCTGTCTGGCGAGATTTCCACACCGGTCATGGATAGCGTTCTGCGGCACACAGCTTCGCGCGTGGCAAGCAATCCATTGGCCGGCGTGTAGCCGTGATGGCCATCGCGCAAGGCCTTGATCGCGGCCTCGACGATATGGTCCGGCGTCTTGAAATCCGGCTGGCCGATGCCGAGATTGATGATGTCCCGGCCCTGATTTGCAAGCTCAGTGGCGCGCGCCAATACGGCAAAGGCATTTTCTTCGCCGATACGGTCAAAGGCTGCAACTGGACGGATCATCTGATTTTTCCTCGCGACGGTGGTTGTTTTGTCAGATGAACTCATGTCCTATCCCGTCGCGAATTTCAATTCTGGTGATAAAATGCGTGATTTGAGCAAATGGACGGCGCGGCCCGCGCCGCAGGGTTTTTCCGCCACGGGACGCTATGTGATGATTGAACCTTACCGGCGCGCGGTTCACGAAACAGCATTGTGGGATGCGCTGGGCGGGGCGGGCGTCAGTGATCTGATCCGCTATTTTCCCAATGGTCCCTATCAGACTTCATCGGAGCTTTGCGACTGGCTGGATCGCTCCAGCCAGGATGGCGGCTGGGTGACGTGTATATTTCGCAACCGCAAAACCGGCAATGTTGTCGGTATGGCATCGTTGATGCGGCCGGATCCGGCAAACGGCGTGGTCGAGGTCGGGTCGGTGGCACATGGGGCGGCAATGGCGCGGTCGCCGATGTCGACCGAGGCGCACTACCTGATGGCACGGCATGTGTTCGAAGAACTCGATTATCGCCGGTACGAATGGAAATGCCACAATGAGAACGGGCCTTCCAAGATAACGGCCGCTCGTCTCGGCTTTCAATTTGAAGGCGTGTTCCGGCAGCACATTGTTTCCAAGGGGGGCAATCGCGATACGGCCTGGTACTCGATGATCGACAGCGAATGGCCGGATCTCAAGCGCGGCTTCGAGGCCTGGCTTGATCCATCAAATTTTGAACCGGACGGACGGCAGAAACACCGTCTGGAGGACATAAGGGCCGCACAGGGATGATAAGTTTGCGGCGGGCCTCTGCGGCTGACCGGGCGCGTGTCGAAGCATTTCAGAACGCCGCCTATGCACGCACCGAAGCTGCTGTGGGCGCGCGGGCAATCCCGCTTGAATGGGACTATGGAGAGATCCTGGATAACTGCGAAGTCTGGTTTGACGAGAGCGGCGGTGCGCTGATCGGGGTGCTGATTTTGCGTGTTCTCGAGACAGAGCTTTTTCTTGAATCCATCGCCACAGCGCCGGACAGGGCTGGAACGGGGCGCGGGCGATTTTTGCTTGAGGCGACGTTCGAGCGGGCGCGCGAGCTCGGTTTGAAGCGTATCGGATTGATCACCAACAGTCTCAATCCTGCTCTTTCCTGGTATAAGAGGATGGGATTTTCGGTGGACCGTGAAGACGTGCAGCCGGATCGCAGTGTCATCCACATGTCTGCGGTGGTTCCGCGCGTCTGAAACCTGCTGGCGCAGAAAATCATGGCATCCTGATGCCAGAGTGGGATCACGGGTGTTGCAGAGATGGCGAAAAGGCTTATCTGGTGCATGACCGCCGATTACAAAGGACCGCACTCATGAGCGAACCAAGCACATCAAACCGCTCGTCTGCCATCGCGGCGGCGATAATTCTCGGTGGCACCGGGCTTGTCTTCTATTTCATGCCGGCGATGATGATGTCTCTGTCTGAGATATCACCCTGGTTGTCCTACGCAGTCGCTACGGCTTTTGTGCTGGCCTTTTTCGCGGTGTTCTGGTTGCGCGGCAAGCGGCAGAACAAAGACCGGAATTCATCCGAGTAGGATAGTCAGGCCTGCAGGGAAGCGGCCAGCAGCAGCAGCCCGAGTGCGAAAACGGTTGCTGCTCCCAGTATTTCAATCATCGTTCCGACTGTCCCTCCCATGGAGGCACCGGCCAGACGCACAGCCGTGCCTTTGGCCAGGACGGCCAGGGTGGCAAGGGCGGACACCGTGATTGCGGTGCCAAGCGCCATGGCGAAGGCCGACACGATGCCCGCGATCCAGAGCCCGTTCAACATCGAGAATGTGAGCACGATGAGTGCGCCGGAACAGGGCCTCAATCCGACAGCGATAACCGCGCTCCAGGCTTCACGGACACTGAAATTCCGGCCGGAAATGAGCCTTGGGTCAGGCACGTGGGCATGGCCGCAGGTGCTGCAGATCTCTCCTTCTGCGTGCTCGTGGTGGTGGTGGTGATGGCCGTGATCGTGATTGTGATGCTGGTGGCCGCCGTGTGCGTGTGAGTGTTCGGCGTGAGCTTGGGGTTGTTGCGCCGGAACAGCGCGCAACGCAGGGGTGGTGCGCAAAGAGAGCAGCTTGCGGCTGAGCAGCCACAGCCCGAACAGGGTTATCAGCGCGTAGCTGGTAATTTCCATGAAATGCGTCGCCTGTGTCATGGAGACCGAGAGACCCCGCAGCAGGTAGTAGGCAACGCCGACCACTGTGACGGCAGTGAGTGCCTGCAGCATTGACGAGAACAGCGCCAAAACCACGCCGCGCCTGAGCGCCACTTCGTTGGCCAGCATGTAGGACGAGATCACCGCCTTGCCATGGCCGGGGCCAGCGGCATGAAACACGCCATACAGGAAAGACAGGCTGACCAGACCCCACATCTGCCATGGGTCGGAGCGCATGGCCTTCAGCGCGCCGGTGAGCGCCCGATAGAACGCCTGCTGCTGCTGGTTGACCCAGTATAGAACAGAGCCGCCCAATCCGGTTGGCGTTATCGCCGGTTCGGCTGCTCCGATGCCGAGCGAGGATTGTGCATGGGCCGCACCTGCCAGCATGATGCAGGCAATCGTGGCCGCCACGATCACGCGTATGGAAACAGGCCTCATTGGCAGTCAAGCTCCAGCCGGGTGGCAAGCAGCTTTGAAAGGTCCCCGCTGCCGGTGGTTTCGAAGAAGGCTTCAGTCAGGGACGCCTGGTTCTGGGCGATGATTTCATCGGGATCCGGCCGGACCACCTTGCGTGCGCATCGCGTGGTTGAGCCGCCCGTCACCATCATGTCTTCATCGTTGATGAAGTCGATCGCTGCATACATGGTCGGATCAAACACACCCACGGCAATCTTGCCGTCGAGCGGCAGTTTCTTATCCGGTACAACTGCGAAGAACATCAGCAACTGTCCGTCTTGATAATCGACATTGATGGCCTGTGGCAGCGAGACGCCGGCGTCCTTGCCGTTTGCGGTGACGGAGATGTAGTAATCGAACTCGGCGAGAGACTGGGTCACCATGGTGCTGATATTGGCAAGCTCGGCAGAGTCGAGTTTGAGATCCGCGTTCTCATCAAAATCCAGAATGACGCTTGACGAGAAGACCTCATCGAAGCGCCAGACGTTGCGCAGCTCGGTCACATTGCCATCAGCCGAAGTCTCGATTTCAAGACGTGCTTCAGCGAACACATGGGGATGGGCTGAAGCCGCGGCAGGCAACAGACAGCCGGCCAGTATCACCAAGTCCCTCAGTCGCAACATCATATGCGTATCCATGGTCTTCTGCCCTGCCTGATGTTTCCAGTGAGGTTGGTTCGCACTGAATATGGACCAAATTTCGACGCCCGTATAATCGCCTGCCAACAGGCCTCATTGCGCCGATTTGAACCACTGGTTCAGGTAATCGACAAAAGCCCGCACTTTCGCCGGAAGATAGCGGCGATGCGGATAAATGGCGTAAATTCCCCGGTCGTTCGGGTTGAATTCCTCGAGAATGGGAACAAGAGTCCCGCTGGCTTGACGTTCCTTGAAAATGAAATCGGGGAGCACGGCCACACCCAGGCCCGCTTCTGCTGCGCGCATTGCCGTAAGGGGGC
>Ga0114909_1001963_pt1 | contig 10453 bp, 10 predicted proteins | sample MalvireepMed_906_FD_87290 | JGI IMG/M metagenome (GOLD analysis project Ga0114909, IMG submission 87290) | Marine viral communities from the Global Malaspina Expedition - Malaspina viral metaG DeepMed_906 | ecosystem: Environmental > Aquatic > Marine > Oceanic | place: Mediterranean Sea...
AGGTTGTGGTAAAACACGTTTTGTCGCTCATATGGCGCAAAAGCTGAATAAGCCACTTTATACTGTAGCTTGTCATGATGACCTAACTGCCGCTGACCTTGTCGGTCGTCATTTAATTGGACCAGAAGGCACTTACTGGCAAGATGGACCATTAACCAAAGCAGTTCGCGAAGGGGGAATATGTTATTTAGACGAAGTGGTAGAAGCGCGTAAAGATACCACGGTAGTTTTGCATCCTTTAGCGGATGATCGCCGAATTTTACCTTTAGAACGCACTGGCGAAATATTAGAAGCTGCGCCAGGTTTTATGTTGGTAGTTTCTTATAACCCAGGTTATCAAAATTTATTAAAGGGCATGAAACCAAGCACTAGACAGCGGTTTGTTGCCTTACGATTTGAATATCCTGATGCTGAATTAGAGCAACAAATTCTGATCAAAGAAGCGGGTGCTGATCCTCATTTAGCATTTAAACTGGTTGAATTAGCTGCAGCGTTACGCCGTTTAGAACAAAATGACTTAGAAGAAGTCGCCTCGACTCGTTTACTTATCTATGCAGCCCGTATGATTGGCTCAGGCATGGATCCATTGCAAGTGTGTCGTTGCTGCCTAGCAGAACCATTATCGGATGATATTCAAACGGTTAATGCCTTGATGGATGTTGCTAGGATATATTTTGATCAATAAAGCCCTGACTTCAAACGGGCTTAATATATCTGATGAACACAAACTACCTGGCGATATCGCCATGTGGTGTTTTATTTTAGCTGAGTTGACTGTCTTTGCGCTTTTCTTCATAGGTTTTGCGATAAGCGAACAGCAAAACGTAAAGATGTTTGCTCAAGGAAAAGCACAACTACACCAAACATCAGGCTTGATAAATACCTTAGCGTTGATCACCAGCAGTTTATTTGTAGCCTTAGCGCTATCCGCAAGGCAGCAAGGTCAAAATAAACAGGTATCAATACTTCTGCTAATTGCCAAGCTAGTGGCATGCGTTTATATCATTGTAAAAATAGTAGAATACTTAATGCTTTTTGAACAGGGTATTGATATTGAGACTAATACCTTTTTCACTTTGTATTTTCTTATTACGAGCTTTCATTTGATGCACGTAATTTTGGGCATGTTGATGCTAGCCTATGTGAATTACAATGTTTTAAAAAGTGAGAACAGCAGAAGTAACTTATCGGGTTTTGAGTCAGTTGCAAGTTATTGGCATATGGTTGATTTATTATGGATAATTTTATTTCCACTGATTTATGTTATCTAGTCCTTGATTCATAAATTAAACTGTTTTAAATAATGTGATGAGGTAAAGGATAATGACAATTAAAGTGGTGAGCTGGTTGTTATTGGTATTATTAACCATAAGCTCTGTTTATATGGCTAACTTTATTGAATCTCGATTTTTATTTATTAGCTCTGCTTTGATAATAGTCTTTGTTAAAGGGCAGCAAATAACTGATATCTTTATGGAGCTTAAACATGCGCCTAAACGTTGGCGATACTTGTTACTAAGTTATATTATTTTAATACCATTGATTATTGCCATAATTTACCTATTTAACCGCTAGGGCTTTAAAAAGCGAAAACAGGGAGTTAATGATGAAGAGAAAATCTACAGCGAGTAATAAGTTTTCTATCATTTATCAGTCTTTATATCTTGCTAACTTACTTTTACTGCCCGGAATTTCTTTCTTAATACTGCTTTATTTCTTTTTCATTTATCGCAAACAAGTTAGCCTAAAAAATATTGCTATAACTGATAGAACTAGGGTGTCAAAGTTTAAAGGAATTGCAAAGATACACTTGTTTCGCAGTATACAATTATCCATTGTTGCCGGATTTATGCTTGTCATCGTCCCGCTGATGTTTATCTTAATGTCTAGCCAACAAGAAGCTTCCGTTATGGTGGCATTGTTCTATTTTGTTACTCTTCATGCGACTTTTGCTTTAATTGGCATGTTTAACCTTTCTCGTGCCATGGCAAATAAATTGCCATTGTTTTAACATCGAAGCTCATGTCAACTTCAAGGTGTTTTTCTTATCCCTATTAAAGGTTCTGCTAGTTCTGTTCTATAGTGTAGAGAATTAGTGCATAAAAACGACACAAGAATAATAATGATCAACTCAAAACATGAGAACTTTGAACGTATGGGCGGCCGCGCTAGCTTAGTCAACATCAATAAAGTGTTTTATGATAAAATTTATCAGCATCCGTGGTTAAAACATTATTTTCTTGAAGTTCCTCAACAACATATTGAGGAGCAGCAGGTGAATTTTATGCAAAAAGTACTCGGCGGAGAAAACCTCTATATTGGTAAAGCACCACCTGTAGCCCATCAGCATATGTTTATCCCTGATGAGCTTTTTGAAGTAAGAAAATCATTGCTTATCGAAGCATTTAATGAAACTAATGCCCATCCTGATTTAGTGAATAAATGGTTAACGCTTGATGAGTCATTTCGGCGCTTATTAGTTAAAAAATCTCAGTCTGCTTGCATTGCTCGTTATAAAAGTGAAGGCGTAGTGGCTTTTGATAAACCCATGGGGTGAATTCGTTACCAGCATTAACTTTTAACGACACATTTAAGTAAAGCCTGCACTTAATTAGTACTACCTTGACCCATATCACAAAGCTGATAATTTACCTTGTTACAATGACATTATTATTCATTGCAGACATTAGTAGTTAGTCAGGTTTACGTATTATGGAAGAGTGGGTCGGTGGTCTTTGGCACAAATATATCACGCGTAAAGCAAATCATGAGTTTGATGATGTACGTGTTCATTTTAGTGATATTCATAAATCTGTCGCTATGGTTTTTCGTGCGCTTGGTGGTGATGCTGTTAAGCGTATTGAAGCTGCAACAGGTCGAGAGTATCTAACACGTAAAAGCTTTCTACAAAAAATATCAGGTGACAATCAATATATTAGTTTTGCCTGGCAAGATGATGAAAGTGTGCGTCTGCCTGAATCCCTAGCTATATTTCCAAAAGTCTCATTAAATTATGACTTATACATTTGGCTAGCGGTTCTTGCCGCGCATCACAATGGTCAGTTTACGCATTGGGCTAAAGATAATCAGTCTTTAGTGGTAGAAGTCTTAGAAAAATTTCCCTCTTTACATAATCGTTATCGTAAATTAGCTAAAGCTTTTGTTGAATTGCGTCCACAGTTAGACAAGTTACCTGCAAATGAACGCAAAATGGAACAAGCCATTCAAAATGCCATTTTAGTTCCAGGTTCAGTTGAGCAATTTCCTTTGGTAAATTTTGCGCCAAAAGCGGTGTACTTATGGTTATACCCATCAGCAAATACCGATGATGTGTTAGCTGCTCAGTATAATGAACACGAAATAGATGAAGATGAGCAAGAAAACGATGACAGCAAGCAAATGGCAAAGTCGCAAAGTTCACGCAAAAAAGCGGAACGAGTTGACGAGCCAGATAGCCGTGGTGGCATGATGATATTTCGCCTCGAAAGTTTATTTTCGTGGAGCGAATTTTCCAAGATGGATCGTGGTACTGATGATAGTGATGAAGACGAGGAAGATTACCAAAGCACGATTGATGACCTAGATAAAATCACCTTAGCAGAGCAACAAGAACAGCAAAAAAGTGGCCAAATAAAAATTGATCTAGACTTACCGTCGGCAAGTGAAGATGACATTCCACTGGGTGATGGAATTAAATTGCCTGAATGGGATTATAAAAAACAACATTTGGTCAAAGAACGTTGTTTATTACAACCTATGTTACCTAGAGGCTCTGAACCCGCTAAATTACCGATAAAATTGCAAAGAACGGCAAAATTAATTCAGGCACAATTTGAACAATTACGCAGTGTCAGATATTGGTTGAAATCTCAACCCCAAGGTGAAGAACTTGATCTGAATGCTTGGTTAGATTTTCATGTACAAAGCAACTCATGTGCTACCGCTGAAAAGGGCTTGTTTCAATCCTACCGGGGCAATAACCGGGATTTGTCTTGTTTATTGTTGGCCGATTTATCCATGTCTACCGATGCACACTTAGATGATGAAAACCGGGTAATTGATGTTGTTCAAGACAGTTTGTTGCTTTTTGGCGAAGCATTAAAGTCTGTGGGTGATAATTTTGCTATGTATGGCTTCTCATCGGTTAAACGCAGTAATGTGCGTTTTACCCTGTTAAAAAACTTCAATGAAAAATATAACGATGATGTAAGAGGGCGTATACAAGCGATAAAGCCAGGTTTTTACACTCGAATGGGCGCAGCTATACGACAAGCCACTAAAATAATTAGCGAGCAAAAAACAGTTGATAAGTTATTGCTTATCTTAACTGACGGCAAGCCTAATGACATTGATCACTATGAAGGTCGGTTTGGCATAGAAGATACTCACCAAGCAATTGCTGAAGCAAAACGCTTAGGCATTAAACCTTTCTGCATTACCATTGATGTTGATGCAGAAAGTTATTTGCCTTACTTATTTGGTAGTGATGGTTTTACCCAAATATTAAGACCCGCTCAGTTACCGCTTCGGTTACCTCAGCTATATCATCAATTGACCTCACAATAGTTGGAATTGACTATGAAAGAAATTAAGACCTGCCTATTTTGTCAAACCGACAACGAATATCAGCTTGATGAACAAACATCGCAAACATCGCAAACAAAAAAAACAAGGTCACAAAAGTGTCAAAACTGTGGCATGGAATTACCAGAAAAACATCCAAATGACAGAAGAATAGGTGTTAGATTCTTTATTAAAGCATTTTGGCTTATTGCATTGTTTTGTCTTGTTATGGTGTTTTATTTACCGAGATAACGCCTGTCACTTATCAATAGAGTATGGCTGTGATGAGCTATACATTTTGGTAAAAGTTAATTATTCATAGAAGCATTTTATAATGCATCTTATGAAACATGGTTAAAATTAAAGTGTAAAAAAATATAATAAGGCGTTAATTTTCTTGTACTTGTTGATTTTTGTGCTACCCCTTAAAAAGTTATGATTTATCGATTGAACATAACTTCACCTACTAATCACCTTTGATAAACGTTATTAATATCAGTCCCTTATAATTATTCTGTGTTTTTTATTTTACTTTCTTGATTTCGCATAAATCTGTCTTATGCTTAACAACAAGCTGTAAAATAATAAAAAATATGGAAATATAATTTAAATGATCAAATTACCCAGTGAATTAACCATCGCCCACCTTGATGACTATCAAGCGAAGATATTACCCCTTATTGATGAAGCCAAAGATGATGTCAAAGTTATCTCTATTGATGATAGTGACTTAGTTCGAATTGATACCATCGGGGTGCAATTCATCTTAGCCGTTGTTACCTACATAATTGCACAGGGTAAGGATATCAAGTGGCAATCTAGCTCTGCAGTATTGCGCGAAAGTATCAATCAACTTGGCATATCCGATGCCATATTGTTGCAATACATCATTGATTGATTTTTCTGCCAAATATAAGCATGAATTCATTATTTAACTACTAGACAAGACAATAACAGTAAACAACGAGGAAACCAGTATGACTAAAGTGTTAGTTGTTGATGACTCAAACTCAATAAGAGACATGGTCAGTTTTACCCTAAAAAGTGCCGGTTACCAAACGGTTGAAGCAAAAGATGGTCAAGAAGGCTTAAGTAAAGCAAAAACAGGAGCTTTTGACCTGGTTATTTCAGATGTCAATATGCCCAACATGGATGGTATAGCCCTCTGCGGAGAGCTTCGCAAACTCGCTAGCTTTAAATTTACCCCCATATTAATGCTAACCACTGAAAGCTCTACCGATATGAAAATGCGCGGTAAATCAGCGGGTGCAACAGGATGGTTAGTCAAACCATTCAATCCCGAAAAGTTGTTAGCCACCATTAAACGCGTTGTTAAATAAACGATGAGTTATCAAATTAACTAAATAAAATCCTTTATAGCACAGATGAAAGCGGTGCTTGCTATGAGTAAGGAAACTGTCAAAGGTGTCTCGTTATGAGTGTTGATCTATCACAATTTATTCCAAGCTTTTTAGAAGAAAGCTTTGAAGGTCTTGAATTAATGGAGTCTGGTTTATTAGATTTACAACCAGGCGATAATGAAACCATACATTCAATTTTTAGAGCCGCGCATTCAATTAAAGGCGGAGCGGGCACTTTTGGTTTTGATAATGTTACTGATTTTACCCATTTAGTAGAAACCTTACTTGATGAGATGCGAGACGGCCGTCGAGAAATCACTCCCACAGATACTGAAATCTTACTTGAGTCTGTCGATTGCATGCGATTACTGATTGAAGCAGCACGCGACAATGCTGACTTTGATCAAGATAAAGTTATGCAAACATCAGAGCGTTTATCAGAAACCCTAGATGTCACAGGCGCTACTAAAGATGAAAATCCAACAGACGAAGCTATGCCGACGCCAGCTGATGGCGAAGCAAGCTATCAAATATCATTTATTCCTGAGCATAGTCTTGCAAAAACTGGTAATGATCCACTCTTCTTATTTAGCGCTTTAGCTGAATTAGGTTCGTTAACGGTACAAGCTAATACGCAAAACTTACCGGCACTTAACGATATAGACCCACAAGAGTTATATTTGAGTTGGCAACTCACCTTAACTACAGCGGTTGATGAGTCAGAAATTGCTGAGGTATTTGAATGGGTTGAAGATGAATGTACTTTAGAGATAACTAAAACAATTACAGACACGGCTACTACACTGAAAGAAGATATTGCCGTTGAGCCAGAAGAAACCATTGAACTAAAACCTATCAAAAGCAATAAAGAAGTGGCGACTGAGAGCCCTGTAACGCCTGCAACGAATGAAAGCGATAAGGGCACTAAAAGCAAAGCAAAAGCAGAAGTCGGCTCTATTAGGGTGGGGGTCGATAAAGTCGATAGTTTAATTAATTTAGTGGGTGAATTGGTAATAACCCAATCTATGTTATCTGAGCTAGGCAATGACTTTGATATGACCAAAGTTGAAAGGTTAACCAATGGCCTAGAGCAGCTTTTACAAAATACTAAAGAGTTGCAAGAAAGCGTGATGCGCATTCGAATGTTACCTATTAGCTTTGCCTTTAGTCGCTTTCCTCGTTTAGTTCATGATTTGGCGATTAAAACGGGTAAAGAAATGGAGTTGGTCATCAAAGGAGAGCAAACAGAATTAGATAAAACCGTGATGGAGCAAATTGGTGACCCCTTGGTGCATCTAGTAAGAAATGCAGCCGATCATGGTATTGAAGCGAGCGAAGTACGTCTTGCAAACGGCAAACCTGCCAAAGGTACCATTTCTCTCGATGCCTATCATCAAGGCGGAAATATTGTCATTGAAATTAATGATGATGGCGCCGGTATTAACCGAGATATTGTCTTTAATAAAGCCGTTGAAAAAGGACTTATTGAAGCGAATGCAACGTTAACTGACAGCCAAGTTTATGATTTATTGTTTGAGCCAGGTTTTTCAACCGCAGCTGAAGTAACTGATATTTCAGGTCGAGGGGTTGGAATGGATGTTGTTAAACGTAACATACAATCCCTTGGCGGTCGTATACAAGTCGAATCAACTCACGGTCAAGGCAGTACGTTTAAGGTACACCTACCACTGACTCTCGCCATCCTAGACGGACAACTTATTAAGATTGGCACTGAAACTTATATTATCCCATTAATTGCTATTGTCGAATCATTACAAATTGATAACAAGCTGATTAATCGTGTCTCTGGCGATATGGTGCTTTATCGTTTGCGTGACGACAACGTGCCCATTTTACCTATATACCAATTGTTCAATTTGGATACAGATTGCACTGAAATTGATAACGCGTTACTTGTTGTGGTTGAAGCCGATGGCCAAAAAGTAGGCCTGATGGTCGATGATTTACTCGCACAGCAGCAAGTGGTTATAAAAAGTTTAAAAGAGAACTATCAACAGGTTAGTGGTATATCTGGTGCGACTATTCTCGGGGATGGTTCGGTTGCTATGATTTTAGATATCCCTGGCATGATAAGCATGGCGCTAAAACAGGCTCAACAAGCGCAAGCAGATAAAAATGATAGAGAGCATAGTAAAACAGGAGAACTTGTCTAATGAATATTCAAGAAATGGCGGGTGATGTTCCTGTTGAAGGTGAACACAGTTTAGAAGGCATAGACTTTATAACCAGTGGCGACCAGTACCTCACTTTTTTACTTGATGAAGAGCAATATGCCGTTGACATCTTGTGTGTTGAAGAAATCAGAAGTTGGGAAATTCCCACTAAAATTCCTAACGCACCAAGTTATGTCAAAGGCGTTATCAACATGCGCGGCATCATTGTACCTATTATCGATTTACGACTTAAATTTACTATCGGTGAAGCGGTTTACCTAGAAACAACGGTGGTGATTGTTTTGACTTATCAAGACGAAGAAAGTGCACGTACTATCGGTTTTGTAGTTGATGCTGTCTCTGATGTGTTAAATGCAGAGCAAAGTGATATTAAACCAGCGCCGGTATTTGGTGGCTGTGTTGGTCAGCAATACATTGACGGTTTAATTAATAGTGAAGCAAAAGTGGTCACTTTATTAAATGTTCTCGCACTACAACAAATAGAGCAACACAGATTACATAGCTAATTAATTCGATTAGCTAATAGCTAGATAGCAGTAGAAAAGAGCCTAGTAAATAGCATTAAACATGGGATAAATCATGACTGATATTGAACAAGAATATCTAACATTTATGTTACAAGGCGAAGAATATGGCGTAGATATTCTTTGTGTGCAAGAGATACGGGTTTGGAGTTCAGTCACTGAACTGCCTAATAAACCTCAATATATAAAAGGCGTGATTAATTTACGTGGTGTGATCATTCCTATTATTGATTTGCGCTTACGTTTTGGCCAGCCAGCGTTAGATTATGACGAACAAACCGTCACTATCATTTTACGCCAGCAAACCCAAAAGAGCACGACTGTCGTCGGTATCGTCGTAGACGCCGTATCAGAAGTATACAAGTTTACTCAACAAGCTATTCGCCAAGCGCCGGCTTTTGGCAATAACATCGACAGCTGCTTTTTAAAGGGCTTAGCCAGTGTCGATAATAAGCTAGTGATATTACTCGATAGTGAAACCTTGCTTAACGAAGATGACTTGTATTGTGTAGACAACAGCGCTGATAGCTCGTTAAAAGAAAAAGAATTGGTACAAACTCAGGATGAGAGTTTAGTAGAAAGCTAAAACGGATAAATATTGTTTGATTAAGCTGGGTTAATGCTCAGCCTTTAACCTAAGAATAACTAACACAGGAAAGTAACTTATGACCCCAAAACAAATAAGTTTGGTGCAACAAAGCTGGAAAAAAGTATTACCGATAGCGCCGCAAGCCGCGGAAATATTTTATAACACCTTGTTTGAAATGGATCCTTCTTTAAAGACACTATTTCCTAATGACATGGCCGAGCAAGGCAAAAAATTAATGGCTATGCTTGATACGGCGGTCAAACTCCTTGAAAGCCCAGACAAACTTATTCCGGCAGTGCAAAAACTCGGTGCCAAACACCTTGACTATGGCACTAAACCGGAACATTACGACACCGTTGGCGCAGCACTGTTAAAAACGTTAGCAACAGGGTTAGGTGATGAGTTTACCACCCCGGTTAAAAATGCTTGGACCGCGGTCTATAAAACGTTAGCGACTACCATGATAACTGCTGCCAATGAAGCAGATAAACTTAACCAAGATAAGCAAACTGATAAAAAAGTGAAAGGAAAAACTATGAACAAGAATACTGCACAGGGCAAAAACAATACGAATGAGCAAAGTAATGATTTAGCGGTGCAGTTGCAAGGTGCATTAGACCAGTCTGCAACCGCGTTTATGATGATAAATCGAGATTTTGAAGTAACTTACGCTAATGAGGCTACCTTAGCTTTGCTTAAAAAGCAGGAGGAAACATTCGCTGATAATTGGCCGGGGTTTCAAGCTGATAAAGAAGCTATTATTGGTGCTAACATTGATGGTTTTCATAAAGCCCCTGAACACCAACGAAAATTGCTCGATGACCCAAGCAATCTTCCTTACAAAACTGATATTCAAATCAAACATTTATCTTTTGAACTCAATGTTAGTGCTGTTATGGATGGCGGAGGTGAGTACATAGGCAATGCATTAGAGTGGCAAGATGTAACGGAAGCGCGGGAACAAGAAAATATGACCGCGCAGTTACAAGGCGCCATTGACCAATCGGGCACTGCCAGTATTATGATCGACCGAGATTTTAATATTACCTATGCCAATGCTGCTACCTTGGCTTTACTGAAAGAACACGAAGCGACGTTTGCAGAAAACTGGCCCGGTTTTAAAGCAGACCCCGAAGTTATTATTGGCACCAATATTGATGGTTTCCATAAAAATCCGTCACATCAACGCAAATTGCTAGACGATCCAAATAACTTGCCTTA
>Ga0114909_1001966_pt1 | contig 10438 bp, 2 predicted proteins | sample MalvireepMed_906_FD_87290 | JGI IMG/M metagenome (GOLD analysis project Ga0114909, IMG submission 87290) | Marine viral communities from the Global Malaspina Expedition - Malaspina viral metaG DeepMed_906 | ecosystem: Environmental > Aquatic > Marine > Oceanic | place: Mediterranean Sea...
ACAGAAAGGTGGATAACTTGGGGCTTCTTAGAATGCTGGATGCTATTTAGTTTTTGATTCTAAAAACTTTTGTTCTTCTATTACTTTCTTAGCTATTGGCTCAGTTTGGGTTTGAATTGGGAAGATATAATCAATTGGTTTTAATTCTCTTTTACTTATTTCTTTTTGTAAATTTTCTATAGCATTTAAATTTCTATCATAACTCTTTTCTAATTTTTTTCTTATATCAGCAAGTTGTGGATTATTTATATGTTTTATTAATTCTTTGTTTTTTTCTTTAAGTTTATTTTTTTCATTAATATTTTTCGTATAATGTTCTTCTCTTGAACGTTCCATTATTTGTTCTATGTATGACAGGTCACCTTTATTTTTTAATAAACCCATTCGTCTGTCATCAATTAAATCCTCTTCTCCTTTTGCTATAACCTTTAATTGCTTTCTAGCATCCTCTGATGTTTTGATAAGTCCGTCATCTTCAAAAGTTTTTCCCTCTGCTCTATATGCATCAGGGTTCCATACAGGCAATCCCCTTTTAAAGGCTCCTGTTTCAGCAAAATATTCCAGTTGCTCTTTCATTAATCCTGTTATTTTTTTATATCTTTCTTCAAAAGAAAGTCCAGATAATTGGTCAATACCTATTCTGTTATTAGTTTTATCTGTTATTGTTTGAATGTCTTGAGCAAATATTTCTGGTATTTCTGTCCAATGTCTTGATTTAATTTTGTCCATTTGAGGCCCATCTGAATGATACCATAAATCTAAATCTTTATCATCAGCTATATCTGGAGCGCCAACTCCAAAGTCTGAAATGGCTAAATGTTTACCCATGAAACTCAATATTGGATTATCCTGAAAAAGATAGGATGCCCCAATTGCATGACGAAGACCGCTTCGGACACCTGATCCTCCACCATAATAATTTTGAGTTTCCGCAAGCACATCAGCTAAAAATCCTGCCTTTCTATTGGAAATTGCATCAGTCATTAAATCAGGCGTGCTTAATGGAGTAGTAGTTTCCGATCCAACAGGCTCTGCGGTAGCCCCTGGCATTTTAACTGATATGTTATTGGAAGGAGTATCAACAAGATTATTTACCGCATCCGTTGAAATACTTTTATTCATCAATTTAAATATAGGATTCACCATTTTAATCCAATCCCAAAGCCATTCGTATCTTCATTTTCTCACCAATTAATTTTTTATTCTCTGTCGCTATTCTATAGCCAGGATATACAGCTTTCATAGCCTCTTCACGCAATGATCTTATGTCAGGCAGGAATAGTAAATGCGGCGGCTGGTCAGCGTTGTGTTCCATTACATCCGCAAAAATATTAGTTAATTGCTGTTGACCCTTATTGATTAAAGCTGCATTATATTTCATTCCACCCATTATTATATTACGATAAGCGTTGGTTATTTGGGCATTCTTTCTTTGCCTGAATAGGTTCATTCCCTTGTCCAGTTTTCTTTCCTGAAACAAAGCCTCTCTTTGATCTGCGATTGCGGTTGGAGTAAATCCAATTGCTTGTAAAAATAATTCATAACTTGCCACATCATGCGTCAATACTTGACCATAACCTGTGCTGGCAAATCCATTTCCGTATGGAGAATATTCCGCGGCTTTTAATATGTTACGTATGAATGTGGGAGACATTTGTTGAAACGCTTTTCCCCAATTATTTTCCCGTATTCCTTGTTCCGTTAAACCTCTAGCGGCATCCACGAAAACAGAACCAGGCGCTCCCAAGAACTCTTCAGCCCGTGCTCCTGTTGGTATGCCTGCCATGTTAATTAAAGCGCGCACTTGTTGAGACCAAGGCATGACACCAAATCCTACCCTACGTTGTACATCCATATGAAGCCAAGAGCTAATCAATCCTTTTTCCATAGATTCAATTAGAGTTGGACCCCAGCCCGCTTCATACAGCATATTTCTAAACTCACTTCTTATGTCTGATTCAATGCCTGTGTGCATTTTTTTAACTAAATCATACAAATCTTCCGCGTCTTCCCCGCCAGGCAATCCGAATACCCCGCCTGTTATAAGCATCATTAGCATTATTCTAGCGAACGCTCTTCGACCCACCTTGTTTTGTAATCTTGTTTTAGCTGGGTTTGCCACACCAATTTCAAATCCTTTTCCGCTTGCCTTACGTTTTATTATTGGAGGGTTCAACATGCGGTACATTAATCCCATCATCTGTGTCATGTAGGTCATGAACAATGCGGCGAGTGATCCTACGTTTCTTCCAAGCCATTGTCTGTTTTCTTTTCCGTATACCCCAAAAGTTTCTGAAGTCATGAAACGGGCAAGCGCTTCAGCAGTTCTTCCAAATTGTTTCATTTGGGCCTGATAATTCATGTCATCTCCATATAAAAGATCAGCTTGATCCAATACTTTGGGATCATTCACCGCTAAATTGTAGGTTGCTATGTAAGCCGTGATACGGGATGCCGCTTCAAACGTGTTGAAGGTGCCCCCTATAACTATATTCTCAAATTTTCTTCCTATTTTTTTCCAGTATCGTTGACTGCCAACAAGCGGACCACCCATGCTTGGAACAATACCCGCTTCCAAATAAGCTTGTCCTTGCTTAATGGTACCGTCCGCTATGGCACGGAATAATGCTTCCCTGAGAGCCGCATTCTGTTCACCTGCGGGCAATCTTTCAAAATCAAGAAAAGCATCTTGATACTGACGTTTGTTCATTGAATGAACTACCATGCCAGAAGCGTGCGTAAAAGCTTTTCCTAACTCTGTAACGGTAGCTTTGGTTCCTGCCATCTGTGATAATAACGGTCCTGTAAATTGTACCAAACTCATGGTTTGCAGAAAAGCTGATGATATGTTTCCGCCAAGATACCACCAGAATCCCATTCGTCTAAGGTTTGAAAATTCTTGAACGGGATCTTCTACATATTTATAATATTTTTCAGTGAACTTTAATAAATTAGTGTCACCTTGCTCCAAGGCATGTTCTATAGTTTCTGTATACCATTTATTTTTATCTTTGGCATACCTGTTTCTGGCAAGAGTGCTACTTGCCACCATCAGGAATTGCATGATGGAACGGGGGAAATCCGCGCTGTAGCCTGGAACTCCTTCCGCTCCTACTGATTTATCTCTTGATGTATAGAATTGCTTCATGCCCATTACATCTTTATCTAATCCTTTTTTCTCAAGGACTTGTCTTAATTCTTGTAAAACTTCCTGGAATTTTAATGCGTTTGTATCTGTCATAAACTGTGATAAAAATTCCATTGAAGGTGGTTTCTCTGTATCTCTGACAAGAGCACGCAACTTCTCTATAGTTTGAACAGCGGGCTGGCTAATGGTTGCATCAGGAAACTTAAGCCTGAGCCCGTCACGCGCCGCATTGGCTTCACCCATGGTTTCAAACTGCTGGTACCAAACCAGTTTTTCCACTTCTTTTGTTTTCCCCTTTTTATCCTTTACTGTAACTGTCTGGTGAACGGCAATGAATATGTCACCGAAACGGGATAGTGGTACATACATTTTTCTGTTCATGGTGGTAACATTGCCCGCTGTATTCAACAGCTTGTTGAGTCCTGCATCTTTAGTGCCAAGTAAAACATTAATAGTTTCCGCAACATTTCCATCCATTTGAGTTCGCATGATCATGATGTTTTCTATGCTAGTGGTAATGAATTTAATTTGCGTGTAATTTAAATTTTCCAATCGAGCGGATATTTCTTCCTCTGTCAATCCTTCAAAATTAAATACAGTTCTAAGTTCAGGAAGCGCTGGAAAATATCGTCTCATTAAATTAAGCGCCTTTAATAAATTAGGCACATGCTCCCTTGCAATTTCCGCTCTTAAATATTCATTGTTAACTTCTTGAAAAACTCTATGAACATCAAGGAAAGCTCCAGCCACGTCACCTTCAAGAACAATTATCTCACCCTGTTTAACAGGAAGATCCGCCGCTCCACCGTCTTCTTTCGCTATGAAAGTCAACCGTCCTTGCGCATCCACTTTCATGTCCATTAAATCATTCATCTGTGCAATGATCATGGCCTTTGCCAGCATCTCTTTCATGGCAGGATCTTCTATTACCTGCATGTATCTTCTTGATAAAATTTCTGTAAAATGCTGCTGGAGTGAACGAGTCTTCTCTCCTATATACATAAACGTATTATAAAGAAATTGAAACGGCGTGTTTAATTTAGCGATTGAACGCGCGTGACCCAACACCTTCATAGGCGCGGACATGTTACGCGGTGTTGCCGTGCCCCCTGGTCCTACCCAAGGCTCAGTGGAATCATCAATTGCTTTTATTGTTTTATTTAAAGTACTTCTTTTTTCCTGACGGTTCATGTTGATCTCAGGCTCGGTGTAATTTCCGACTGAATACCTGACTGTTGGGTTGTTGTAGTCTATATATGGTTCACTGAAATTAAATTCATTAGCTTCCGTTACTTCAAACGATTGGTATACCTTGTCTATGATTTGGGAAGAGGATTGAGTGGTAGTAAAATCTTCATTACTTAACGTACCTTGTTTCAACCATTTACTTAATATAGCTCTGTGGGTAGGATCTTGTCTTCCATATAAAGTAGCTTTATAAGCTCCTGTTGTACTAGCTTCATTTGAAAAAACAGCATCCCCTGGCCCTACTTCTCGTGCTTTTTTTTCGAAAGATGTTTTTCCTTTATCTAACTCTCTTTTAATAAAACGTAAATGTTCAAGAGCTTTGTCAACATTTAAATTACCTATGGCAATAGCGGCTTGTTTTGCATGACCTTGTATTTCATTATAGGTTGGAATTAATGAATGTGCTACCACATATGCATCTAATTTATCTTGAAGTTCTGTTACATAATCTTTTCGATTTAATTTTCTATAATTTAAATTGTTCGTTATGTTCTGTTCATGCTCATCGAGGAAACTCATCATATTCATTCCCCAAACTTCAAAACTTCTATCAAGTGCTGTTATCATTTTTTCAACTTTTTCTTTTACTGTTCCATAGACAAAAGGAAATTCCGTTATTCGATGCGTGAGATCTCCTATGTGTTCTAGCGCAGGAGCTAAGACTCCTGAATGAAACATAGTTACATCTAACATTGTTTTTTCTGCGGCCCCGTACCGCTGAACATTACCAACATTTTCTTCATAAAATTTTTCTCTTGCTTTTGGATTCAAAGGTACTGTTGTTTCTTTTAAATTAAATTTAATTGCTACAGGTATGGTTGATTGAACGCCATTAAGATATTTAGCAACCGTGGCACGGTGTCTTCCCTGATGTCCTATGACTCTTGCAGTTGTACCATCAGAGGATATTTCTATTTCTATCCAAGGAACTGCTACTTTTTTTCCTTTTTTAATTCCTTTAGTTATATAATTTATACTATCTTTTCGTGTAATATCAAAAATAGCTGTGCCTTCACCTTTTTGTAAAGAAGATGCTAAAGATAAAAACTGATCAGGAGTCATATGTGTATACATTGACCAATGTGGATTATTAAACATATAAGCCCCCATTGTTTTTTCTTCTGTATTAAGTGACCATCTTATCTCATTCGCCTTGGTTGAGAATTTGACATTCACTATACCGTCAACTCCAACTGCAGGTATGTTTTCGGAATGTCGCTTTTCATCTATCATTCCTGCAAGCTTGACTTCCATTGCTTCAAGGTCTCTGGCAGCCGCTTTCCAGTATTCAATTTGAGTAATGTATTGAGCCAAGGTTCTTTGCCAGGAGCCTCTATTAAACATATTCATAGCGTCATTGCTTACCCCTTCTGTATACGGGGCAGGATATATGGAGTATATACGACTGCCGTCAATGGGATATGACCCATTGGGATTTTCATCAAAAAAGTTTTCCACATCTTTTACAATCACGTCTTTTAAATTTTTATCGATAACGGCATCCGTTATTATTTTGTCATCCAATCCTACCGCAATTGTTCCTTTGCCTTCTTTTTCAAACATTTCTATTTGCTTCATGTGTCGTTCTTTTGCCTTATCCAACCTTAATACTTCAAACGCCACTCCCTCAAATAGGCTCAAAGGGGGCACCACTGGTCCTTCTGGCCCGCCTTGGTGTCTGGTTCCGTCACCGTCTGTAAATATTCTTGTGCTTACTAGTTCAGGTATACCTTCCACATAGCCTTGTTGGACAAGATTTTCATATTCACGCAGGGGTATAACTCTTTCACCCGTCATAAGTTCTATGACTCTTCGCTGGTAAGTTATGTTTTCTGGAGTATCCAATAAGTTATTACTCATAACTAGAGTGCCATGGGGATTAACCAATGTCATTTTATGAAGGTCTTTGTCTCTGTAAATGCTTGCAGTCTCCGTTCTGGTTTTGTTTCTTTGTCCTACGATGCCCGCTTCTATGTGATTGAAGATGCTTTCAGGAGTTAAGAATCCGTGCACTTCTAAGGCAGAGGCCAAAGCTAATAGGAAAGCTTTTATTCTGATGAACGCTCTTCTGATTAATGATTTTTGGGGATATCTTTCACCGAAAGCTCGTACACCAAATGCTTCGGCAATTGCTTCTTCTCTCCATAATTCCAAATCTCCCTTGGGATATGCTTTTTTAATTCCAAATTCATCTATCCATTTATCATCCGCTTCTTTTACTAATACTCTCCATTCCTCTTTTGTAAACATATCCATTTGATGAAAAGCATGTATTGATTCATGATGCAAAGTATGGAGTGCTCGCGCCAGCATTATTCTTTTTTCCGCAGGTGTGGATTTCTCAAAGGTATCCATGCTGAAGGCTATCTTTATCATGTCCAATGTAAGCACAGGTTTTAACTGGTTGCCGTGTATGCCTTGAGCTTTTAATTCTATTAAAGCTTTGGCCGCTTCATATGTAGCCTGCCTGTATTCCCCCGATACTCTTTTGGCATGCGTTAATTCCAGTCTTCTTTTTATGCTGTTCAATATGGCAAGATCAACATTAGTTAATCCTAATTTGTTTAATTGATCCCTTAGGGTTTGCATGACAGACATCATATCCAATTCAAAGTCCATGTTGAAAGACGGTTCAGGATCTTGCCCAGGTTCCGTAACCTGAAGGCGCACGTGTTCTGATATGATAGGAGTCCGTTTTACTTTTGTTTCGGTTTGGTTAAGTCTGTTTTGGTATTTTGTTAATGCCGTTTTAATTTTGGTAAAAGTCAATGTATTCCAGGTTGTCGCCTTTTTTGTTATCGGGGTATCAAGTATGGGTTCCAGGCTTAATGATTTTAGCAATTCATTTATTTGTTTTCTGGAACGGTAAGCGGATGCCACCAATGCTTCATAGGCAAGAATCTCCGATACCAAGGGATTTTTTACAGCAGGATCTTTTGAAGCATATCTTGAATCCGCTTGTATATTTCTAATTCGTCTTTCTGCTGCCGCAATGGCTGTAGGTGACAGTATGTTATGCAACCTGAATGTTTCTACTATGTCTCCCATTTGAACATCAGCCCTTAAAAGATGCTCTCCCTGATTTTCAAAATCCTTTAGATCCTGTACAGCCTGTTTGTATACATCGCTAAGTGTTCCAAACTCAGCGCGGGCGGAGTTAACTTTATCACGCAAAGCTGACCTTAAGGTATTTATGAATGGATAATTTTTAAGACCTCGATGTTTCCAGCCACGTGAGTCCAGTGCGCCTGCCAATTCCAGTATCATTCTAATGCGTGTATTGACAGGTATTACATACAGATCTTCAAATGTTATGGTTTCCGTTAAAAGTGCGGGGTGATACTGCATGATGGGGATTAACTTGTCACCCGTCAAGCTGGCTTTTTGTTGAGCCGTCAAGGGTTCTGTTATGGTTTCCTTTTCACCTATAACTGTTCTAACCGTTTCAGGTCCACCGTAAAGTGCGGGAACTGAACTGAAAGGTGTGTTGTTTTTTATTATGTCATTTAATCTATCCCTTCCTTCCGTACTTTTTCCCTGCTTGGTTGAAGTAACATTTTTTCTTAAACTTTCTATGTATGCTTTTCCCCTGTCACCTATGTTATATCCCAAACGTGTTATGTCTTTTTCCTGGTCAGCGAAATTGTTTCCTCCCGCGTCCAGTTCGGCTTCACTTATCAAACTTAAATCTCTCCAATAAGCGTAGTCTTTATTTACTTCTGCCGCTAATTCTTCACCTTCAAATCTGTCATATTTTTTAAATAAAGGATTAACGCCTTCTATGTCTTTTTCAGGATCAAGTCCCTCATTTCGCATTTCTGTTTTTTGCTCATCAGTCAAAAGATCCCTTTGAGTTTTTTGTTGAACTCTTTCACTTTCTATTTTATTTACTACTGAGTTTATTATTTTCTCTCTTCCACCCAGATAAGTGTCAACAGTTTTATCTTGGGCATCAGATATATAACCCGTCTGAACCAAAGCCTTCTTGCTTTCTGAATATTGTTTTCTAAGATTCTCATTAACGAAAGTGGATTCACCTTCATTCAAAGGTGCGTAAGTATAATTCTCTTCCGTATCTTCATTGCCTGCGGTGGGAGTTGGCTGTTCCAAGTCAATCATATTATGACTGGTGGTAGGAACAAACTCTATGGCCGCTGGAAGATCTTCAGCTTGTAAAATGTATTGCTCTATGCCGTCAATTATTCCTGTACCCAATACTTTGAATTTAGGTTTCTTTCCGAATAAAGGAACATCCGCATCTATGTCAGGATTAAATCTATTTTGAACGCTGACAATATCCCCTATTGCAAATCCCCTATCCACAAAAGCTGGTTGTGCAGGATCAACGTTAAGATCGGATACCATTCCTCCACCCTTGACACCTATCGGGCCAGTTCCCTGGCCGATCATCTTGATTGTTTGAGCCGCAGGATTGATGACACCAAATCCCCAACCGCCAAAGAAGCCAGCCGCCGCCGCTTCACCTAGCTGCTTGAGAAATTCCTTATCACTGTATAGGTTTTCAAAGTTAATGCCACCCGCTACACCCGCTGCAGTTCTGTTTAATGTTTCCTGAACCGCTTCCGCAAGACCTTCCTGCAATCCAGTTTCAAGTATGCCTTTGGCAAACATGCCAGGAACTTTCTTCAGGTTTCCTTTGGTGCCTTGCTTGACTTGTTGCACTATGCCTTTTTTAACAGCTTCCGCCGCTGCTTGTCTGCTTCCAAAAGTTTTAATAAGGGAAGGAACTACCTTACCAATACCAATCATTTCAACGGCACCATAAGGTATGCCCAATGCCATTGACAAGTAAACGTTAGGGTCTCCTTCGGGACCCAATTCTTCCGCTTGCGCTAAATATGTATCACCTAAACCAAACACCCAACCACTGAGTGCGACCGCTCCCATTGATCCTGCCACGGTACCAACACCTGGAACTATGGAACCTGCAAGACCACCTAAAACACCTGCCAAAATAGCAGGCACACTTGTTGCCGCCGCATTACCGAACTGATACTTAACGTACTTGGTAAAAGCAGTTAGCTGTTCCTCATCATTAATTATATCTTCAATTGTATTGATACGAGGTAAGAGCTTACCTTCTTCGTTGACTCTGAATATGTGAGCTGATCTGTCCAACATGTATTGGTCGGCAATCCTTAGAGCTTCTTTTTGATTTTCTTCTGCCCCTATAAAATCATAAAACCCCGCTAGTGCCCCCTGGCCAATGGCTTTCAGACTATCCCAGCCGCCTTTTAAACCTGCCTTGACAGAACCATCATCAAGGTTCTGCATCTCCAGCATGTCCACGGGCTGCAGGCCATACTTGAAGTTGAAGCCTTGCTGGAACATTGCGTTCTCTACTGATTCTGATTTTAAATATTTTTTGATTTCATCTTCTGAGAAATCCGCTGGAACAGCGATCTTTGGTGCGTTGGGCACCTCTTGAAATTCTATAAATTTTACTTCTTCTGCCATTTTACCTACATTTAGTATTCAGGGACAAGCCCTTAGTATTGTTTTATGCTACAGGACTGTAAGGAATAATGTTCGTTACTGAACTTCCTCCAATGCTTTGGGTAACTATATCTTGTAGTTGCCTATTATATTGATCTATTAAACCTTGTATTCGTTTTGTTTCTTGCTCATCTCCCCCAACTTGCATCAATTGCATTCTAAGACTATCTATTGTAGCACTTAAATCTACAGCTTGAGAAGGCATTCCTATACTCATTAAGTATTTACCAATCCATCTTCTTCCTTCCGCACTGTCAGGTCCCCCTTCTATGCTTGAAGGAACCATAAGTCTGGCTTCCTGCATCTTGCTGGAATAATACTGCAAAGGACTTATCTTTTGTTGTGCTGTTGCTAGGTCAAGTGCGGTTTTTGCCGCCGCCGCCTGTTTAGCTGCGTATTCTTCCTGACCTTTTCCCAATCCCCTGGACAATGTAGGAACCAAAGCTCCCGCCGCTTCTTGTCCAGGCTGAATAGGCTTAACCAATTCCCTGCCCATGGAACCCATCATTGAGAACAGCTTGTCAC
>Ga0114909_1001968_pt1 | contig 10434 bp, 9 predicted proteins | sample MalvireepMed_906_FD_87290 | JGI IMG/M metagenome (GOLD analysis project Ga0114909, IMG submission 87290) | Marine viral communities from the Global Malaspina Expedition - Malaspina viral metaG DeepMed_906 | ecosystem: Environmental > Aquatic > Marine > Oceanic | place: Mediterranean Sea...
GCTTTAAAATAAATAGCATAATATTACAACATAACCCCCCACTTAATTTCGGAGAAATCACATGAAAGTAGCTGTTTTAGGCGCCGCAGGCGGTATTGGTCAAGCATTATCATTATTATTAAAAACTCAATTACCAGCAGGTTCAGAGTTATCTTTATATGACGTAGCGCCAGTTGTTCCTGGTGTTGCTGTTGATTTATCACACATCCCAACTGACGTTAAAGTAGCTGGTTTTGGTCGTGATGATCTAAATGCAGCATTAACAGGTGCTGATATTGTATTAATCCCAGCGGGTATGCCACGTAAGCCAGGTATGGATCGTGCTGATTTATTCAACGTAAATGCGGGTATCATTAAAGTACTAGCTGAAGGTATTGTTGCAGCCTGTCCTAAAGCATTAGTGGGTATTATCACTAACCCAGTAAACGGCACTGTACCAATTGTTGCTGAAGTATTTAAAAAAGCAGGTACTTATGATGCAGCTCGCGTATTTGGTATTACTACGTTAGATGTTATCCGTAGTGAAGCATTTGTTGCTGAACTTAAAGGCTTAGACGTTGCGACTGTTAAAGTGCCAGTTATTGGTGGTCACTCAGGCACAACTATTTTGCCATTACTTTCACAAGTTGAAGGTGTTACTTTCACTGATGAAGAAGTTGCTGCTTTAACACCACGCATTCAAAATGCAGGTACTGAAGTTGTTGAAGCGAAAGCGGGTGGCGGTTCTGCAACATTATCAATGGGCGCAGCAGCAGCACGCTTCTGTATGTCACTTGTTAAAGGTTTACAAGGCGAAGATGTAGTTGATTACGCTTACGTTGCTCTTGAAGATGGTGATGCACCTTATTTTGCACATCCTGTACGTTTAGGTGTTAATGGTGTGAGCGAAATATTGTCTTACGGCGAGTTAAGTGCTTTTGAACAAAAAGCAAAAGATGACATGCTTGCTACTCTACAAAAAGATATTCAAGAAGGTGTTGATTTTATGGCGTAAGCCTTTATACCTCTTGGTATATAATTTCACCTAATAAAAAACCGCTAAATCTATGAGATTAGCGGTTTTTTTCTGTCCAGAGATTATGCCAAATGCTAAGAGTTATAATCTGGAAGCAAGCAGCACTCTTAGAGAACAGCTTGTTAAGAGTAAATTAATGGCTTCGGTTGGCTGCAATATGGGCCAAGCCGATTAATGCTTGCTTGTATTCACTGTCATCTAACACTTCTAACGCGCTAATTGCTTTATCAGCTTCTATCTCTGCCTGTTTCTGGGTATATCGTAATGAGCCTGTTTCTTCCATTGCTTGAAGAATTTCTGCTAGGTTATCCATGCCAGTGCAATTCTCTATTGCATCACGAATAAGCGCTGTTTGTCGTTCATTACCATGTTTCATAGCATAAAGTAGAGGCAGGGTCGGTTTACCTTCGGCTAAATCATCACCGACATTCTTCCCCATTTCTTTAGCATCAGCAGTGTAATCCATTATGTCATCAACTAGTTGAAAAGCGGTGCCTAAATACATGCCATAATCAGCCATCGCTTGTTGTATTTTTTCATCTTGCTGGGCAATAACGGCTGCTAGGCGAGTTGCTGCTTCAAATAATTTAGCGGTTTTGCAATAAATAACCTGCATATAACTTTCTTCGGTGGTGCTAGCATCGTTACAGTTCATTAACTGCAGCACTTCGCCTTCAGCAACGATATTCGTCGCATCAGATAAAATATCCATGATGCGCATATCTCCTAGCTTAGTCATCATTTGAAATGAGCGAGTATAAAGAAAGTCGCCGACTAGAACGCTTGCACTATTACCGAATAAAGCATTAGCCGTTTCCTTGCCTCTGCGCATATTTGACTCATCGACCACATCATCATGTAATAACGTTGCAGTATGAATAAACTCAATAATAGCAGCGATATCATGGTGATTATTACCTTGATACTGTAAAGCTTTAGCCGCTAACACTGTCAACATTGGGCGTATACGTTTACCGCCACTATTAACAATATAAATACCTAATTGATTAATGAGCGCGACATCAGAATGTAATTGCTGAAAAATAAGATCGTTTACCGCTTTCATGTCATCGTGTGTTAGCGTCTGAATTGCTTTTATATCGACTTTTTTATTCATTGATGTTTACTTTGAGGTTCTTTTTCAGGTGGACTGATGTTACACAAGTAACCAGCAGCTTTAATAGCGCTAAAGTTTACACTATATTAGCAATGAAAGAAGTTTTAGCGCAGCTTTGTTTTAGTCAACATGATAAAAAGAATGAAATATTTAAAAAAGCGTAATAAAGTTAATAAATGATTGCTTTACTACTTGCCCTTAGCTAACTCTTCGCGTAGAATTCGCGCCCTATAATTTTAAATTTAGCGTCATGTAAGATGGCGCAGTACGGAGTAGCTATGTACGCGGTATTCCAAAGCGGTGGTAAACAGCATCGTGTAACCGAAGGACAAACAGTTCGTCTAGAAAAGCTTGAGCTTGAAGTAGGCGCAACAGTAGAATTTGATAACGTTTTAATGATCGCCGATGGCGATAACATCAATGTAGGCGCGCCTTACGTTGCTGGTGGTAAAGTTGTAGCTGAGGTTGTTACTCAAGCTCGCGCTGACAAAGTTACTATTGTTAAGTTTAAACGTCGTAAGCATTCACGCAAACAAGCGGGCCATCGTCAATGGTTCACTGAAGTGAAAATTACTGGTATTAACGGCTAATTAGGAGCATTTTGACATGGCACATAAGAAAGCTGCAGGTAGTACACGAAATGGTCGTGATTCAGAAGCGAAACGCCTAGGTGTTAAGCGTTTTGGTGGCGAATCAGTTTTAGCAGGTAACATTATTGTTCGTCAACGTGGTACTCGTTTCCACGCTGGTAGCAACATGGGTATCGGCAAAGATCACACTTTATTTGCTTTATCAGACGGTAAAGTTCAATTTGAAGTTAAAGGTCCAAAGAATCGTAAGTTTGTTAGCATTATTGCTGACTAATACTTAATTCGATTTATAAAAACCTCGCTTCAAGCGAGGTTTTTTTTTAGTTTTTTTTAGACAAGCTAAGAATAATTTTTAGTCAGTCAAAAATAGTTTATACTAGCACTATATAGTACAAGCGTTATCACATTAGGGTTGTTGAAATACCATGAAATTTGTTGATGAAGTTGAGATCAGAGTTGAAGCGGGCGATGGCGGCAACGGCTGTGTCAGTTTCCGTAAAGAAAAATACATTGAATTTGGCGGCCCTGACGGTGGTGATGGTGGCGATGGTGGTGATGTATTTTTGGAAGCAAGCGAAAGTTTAAATACCCTCATCGATTACCGTTTTGAACGTTTTCATCGCGCTAAACGCGGTCAAAATGGCCAAAGCCGTGATTGTACAGGTAAAGGTTCTGCCGATTTAGTACTGAAAGTACCTGTAGGTACTCGAGTGGTTGATCAAGATACGGGTGAATTAATTGGCGATTTAACCCATAAAGAACAAAAGTTATTGGTCGCTAAAGGCGGCTGGCATGGTTTAGGCAATACTCGTTTTAAAAGCAGTACTAACCGTGCTCCACGTCAAAAAACTGATGGCACGCCAGGTGAAATTCGCAATTTGAAATTAGAGCTCTTATTACTTGCCGATGTTGGATTACTTGGTTTACCTAATGCTGGTAAGTCTACTTTAATACGCAGTGTTTCTGCGGCAAAACCAAAAGTAGCAGATTATCCTTTTACCACACTTGTGCCCAACTTAGGCGTAGTGCGTTTAGATATGCAACGCAGCTTTGTTATTGCAGATATCCCTGGCATTATTGAAGGAGCAGCTGAAGGCGCAGGCCTTGGAACTCAGTTTTTAAAACATCTTGAACGTTGTCGTATTTTATTACACGTAATTGATATTCTGCCTGCAGATGGCTCAGATCCATTAGAGAATGCTAAGACTATTATTAGTGAATTAGAGCAGCATAATGAAAAATTGGCAGGAAAACCGCGTTGGGTTGTATTCAACAAGCTTGATTTAGTACTGGAAGACGAAGCTGAAGAGATCACTCAAAGAATTTTAGAAGGTCTTGATTGGCAAGGTGAAGTGCACAGTATTTCTGCGTTTAGCAAAATAGGTACTGCAGAGCTTAGCCAAAAGGTAATGACTTTCATAGAAAACTTACCTGATGAAGAAGAAGCGCCAATTGATGGTAAAACGGTTGAGTTTAAATGGGACTCTTATCACGAAGAAACAATGGCCGATGTTGTTGACGATCTTGATGATGAAGACTGGGATGAAGACGATTACGACGTTGAAGTGGAATATCGTCCGTAAGCTTCCAATTTTCGCCATAGCCTTTTATAAAGAATAGTAAAAAGTACTGATTTTATTTATATAAATCAGTACTTTTTTTTTGTAAGTTTTCTAGCGATAATGCACGGTATACATTAAGAACAAGAGATATGTCATGACCATTTTATCTATGATAGTAGCCACTGCTGATAATAATATTATCGGCAAAGACAACGATATGCCGTGGCATTTGCCTGCGGATTTAGCTTATTTTAAAAAAGTAACCTTAGGCAAACCCATTATTATGGGAAGAAAAACCTATGAATCCATCGGGCGACCATTACCAGGGCGCCGTAATATTGTTATTTCGCGTGATAAAAGTTATGCCGCAGCAGGTATTGATACAGTAACCTCGGTTGAACAAGCGTTAGCACTGGTAGATGGCTCAAACGGCTGTGATGCAGTAGATGAAATTATGGTCATTGGCGGAGGTGCAATTTATGCGCATTGCTTACCCAAAGCTGATCGTTTATATATCACTCATATCAAAGCCGATATCGATGGTGATACTCAATTCCCTGATTATAAAGATGGTGGTTGGAAAAAGGTTGCTAGCGAGCTAAGAGAAAGTGATGAAAAAAATGCTTATCAGTTAGATTTTTCTGTATACGAAAAAAGCATTTGAAATTACTGCGCTAAGACGGAAGTCTAGTTAAAGCACACTTGCACGTTAACCATCTAAATTTATTGGAATTATTACTTTGGTAGTGTTCCTTCTTAAACAAATATAAGGATATATAATGCTTAGAAAAGTTATTTTATCTTGTTTTTTCTATTTTACCTCGATGCTCTTGATGGCAGAGCCTAGTGTTCTAACCATTGATAAGTCGGTAAAGCCTAAATCATTTGACTATAAAATTAATGCCGTACATAAAGAGATTTCAGTTTCTACAAACAGCCTTGCCAGTGTCAAACTTGCAATAATAGAAGGGATGCTGAGTACTAAGGGCTATAAATGGCTTTTTGAAGGTGAAGGTGACGGTTACATCTTAGCGAGATTTGATTATCGCGGTGATACCAACATAATTCGAATTGAATATAATAAATCTTTAGTCCAGCTCAAATACCATTCTGCTTGGGGAGATTATGTTTGCAAGAAGCTTGTTGATGATATTTGTTATAAAAATTCACGAGGTTACTACAATTACATTAAAAACCTTCGCAAAAGCATTGCTGCACAACTTAGCTTATTATGAGGATTATTATGAAAAAAATATTAGGGTTATTAATCAGCATCGTAGTTTCATGCAATGTCTTGGCTTATGAAAACGATGCTTACGCAAAAGCTATCCCTTATTATCATTATGTAGGTGATATTGAGTCTTTATTGGATAAAGCGGTGCAACGTAATCGCTGGTCATTAGTAAAGAATGAACAGGGGCAGTTTAATGCCAATATTGTACATAAGGGCTATGGTATAAAGACGCAGTTAGTTATTAAAGATAATACGGTAAGCATTAAGTTGTTGTCTGCTGAACGCGTTGGTTGTACGAAAATTCAAAAATGTAAATTAGATGAAGATAAAGTGCAAGGCTGGCTGTTAAGGCTCAGAAAATCATTGGCTTATGATATTACCTTAGCGGTTAGGAAAGGCCTTTTAAAAGAAAGTGTAATGACAAGTTAAGTGAACATAATTAGCTCGCTATCAGGTAGCCATTCAAAAGTTAACTACTACTAAACTAAACGTAGAAATGGGAGTAAACCACAGCTTATGTGGTCTACTCCCTTTTTATTTACTGTCAACTAAAGTGTCTTGCTTAGTTGCTAATTCTATTGCGCGGTAACAAAATCTAAGATACCTATTGCAGCCTTACGGCCTTGATCAATAGCGGTAACGACAAGATCTGAACCAAGTACCATATCACCACCAGCAAAGATATTTTGCTTAGAGGTTTGCAAGGCAAAGTCTGAATTATCAACGGCAACTACACGGCCACGAGAATCAAGCTCTACACCGGCATCAACCATCCACTGTGGTGGACTAGGTAAGAAACCAAAGGCAATGACGACCGCATCTGCTTCCATGATAAATTCACTACCTGCAATTGCCTCAGGGTTACGTCGGCCATTAGCGTCAGGCGCACTAAGCTGAGTTCTAACAAAACTAACGCCAATTGCTTGACCTTGTTCGTTTACTGCAATATCAAGCGGTTGAATATTAAATTCAAAGTTAACACCTTCCTCACTTGCATTTTGTACTTCGCGAGGTGAACCTGGCATGTTAGCTTTATCACGACGATAAGCACAAGTCACCTCGGTTGCACCTTGGCGAATTGAAGTACGAACGCAATCCATGGCGGTATCACCACCACCTAGAACGACAACTTTCTTATCTTTGAAGTTTACATAAGGTTTAACTTGCGAACTATCAGCAGAAGTTATGCCCATTAGGTTTTGAGTATTACCGATAAGGAAATCCAATGCGTTATAAACGCCTTGTGCACCTTCATTATCGAAGCCACCACTCATGTCCTTGTATGTGCCAAGCGCTAAAAATACGGCATCATATTCATCACTAATATCATTAAAGCTGATATCAGTACCAACATTGGTATTTAAACGAAACTCAATGCCCATACCTTCAAGAATTTCGCGGCGCGTTTGAATAACGTCTTTTTCTAACTTAAATGACGGAATACCAAAAGTTAATAAGCCACCTATTTGTGCGTGTCTATCATAAACTACTACATCAACTCCATTACGGGTTAATACATCAGCACAGGCTAAGCCTGCTGGGCCAGCGCCAATTACTGCAACACGCTTTCCTGTCTTCACTACATGAGATAAGTCAGGTTTCCAACCTTGTGAAATGGCTGTATCTGTAATGTGCTTTTCTATATTACCAATAGTTACTGCGCCAAACTCGTCATTTAAAGTACAAGCTGATTCACATAACCTATCTTGTGGACAAACGCGACCACACATCTCAGGTAAGCTGTTAGTTTCATGACACAAGTCAGCAGCTTCCATAATGCGGCCTTCAGTAACTAACTCCAACCATTGTGGAATATAGTTATGTACTGGGCATTTCCATTCACAATAGGGGTTGCCGCAATCTAGGCAACGATCGGCTTGACCAGCACTTTGCTCGTTACCTAATGGCTGATAAATTTCAACAAAGTTAATTTTACGTTCTGCTATCGACTTCTTTGCTGGGTCGATTCGTTTTACATCAATAAACTGATAAACATTCTTACTCATTATTTAATTCCTCTCTTAACCTATTCTTAATAACAGTGATGGCTATTGTGCTTGCACACGTAGCTCGGCACTTGAACGACTACGATGACCCAATAAGGTTTTAACATCGGTAGCGCTAGGTTTAATTAATTTAAATAATGGCGAATATTTATCAAAATCTTGAAGGATTTCTTGTGCACGTAAGCTGCCCGTTTCTTCAAAATGCTGATTGATAATGCCGCGTAAATGCTCTTGATGAATGGCTAAACTGCCAATATCTAGCATTTCTATGGACTCTTTGTTTAAGCGAATATCTAAATCACCGGCTTCATCTAAGACGTAAGCAAAACCACCAGTCATGCCTGCACCAAAGTTAACACCAATATCACCTAAGATTGTGACGATACCGCCAGTCATGTATTCACAAGCATGATCGCCCGTGCCTTCAACAACCGCATGACAACCTGAATTACGTACAGCAAAACGTTCACCAGCACGACCACAAGCGTATAAGTTACCGCCTGTTGCACCGTATAAACAGGTATTACCCATAATCATGGTTTTATGACTAACGTACTCAACACCTACAGGGGGCTTAACGATAATTTTACCGCCAGCCATTCCTTTACCAACATAATCGTTAGCATCGCCTGTTAAAACAAGGTTTAAGCCACCAGCATTCCAAACACCAAAACTTTGTCCCGCAGTACCTGATAAATGTACTGTGATCGGCGCTGCTGCCATACCTTGGTCACCATGTTGACGAGCAATTTCACCTGAAATTGTTGCGCCAATAGAGCGGTCAGTATTTTGAATAGTAAATCGATATTCTCCGCCATTACTGTGCGCAACAGCATCGCTTGCTGCACTAAGAATTTTTTGATTTAACTTACCTTCATCAAAGGCCGTATTTTCTTCTGTTTGATGTAATGCCGTATTTTCACCTGCAACAACAGGGGCAATGATTGGTGATAAATCAAGCTTTTGCTGTTTCGAACTAATACCGTCAATTTGTTCTAATAAATCAACACGTCCAATAAGAGCCGTTAGACTCTCTACACCTAAGCGCGCTAAGATTTCACGTACATCACGGGCGATAAACTTAAAGTAGTTCATCACTTGATCAGGTAAACCTTTAAAGAACTCATCTCTAAGTACTTGATCTTGTGTTGCAACACCTGTAGCACAGTTGTTTAAGTGACAAATACGTAAGAATTTACAACCTAACGCCACCATAGGAGCAGTACCAAAACCAAAGCTTTCTGCACCTAAAATGGCTGCTTTAACGATATCCGTACCTGTTTTTAAGCCGCCATCGACTTGTAAACGTACTTTATGACGCAAGCCATTAGTAACTAAAGCTTGCTGAGCTTCGGCTAAACCTAATTCCCATGGACAACCTGCATATTTTACCGAGGTTAATGGACTAGCAGCTGTACCGCCGTCATAACCTGAAATGGTAATGAAATCTGCATAAGCTTTAGCAACACCCGCTGCGATAGTACCAACACCAGGACCAGATACTAATTTCACTGAAATTACGGCTTTAGGGTTTACTTGTTTCAAATCGAAAATTAACTGAGCTAAATCTTCAATCGAATAAATATCATGATGTGGTGGTGGCGAAATTAACGTGACCCCAGGTACTGAGTAACGTAACTTAGCAATTAATGGTGAAACTTTATCACCCGGTAATTGACCACCTTCACCCGGTTTAGCACCTTGAGCAACTTTAATTTGTAATACATCAGCATTGACTAAGTAATGCGGTGTTACACCAAAACGGCCTGACGCAATTTGTTTGATTCGAGAGTTTTTCACCGTGCCAAAGCGACGTTCATCTTCGCCACCTTCACCCGAGTTTGAGCTACCACCTAAACGGTTCATGGCAATAGCTAAAGCTTCATGGGCTTCTGGGCTTAATGCGCCAATTGACATTGCGGCACTATCAAAACGTTTAAACATTTCACTTTCTGCTTCTACATCAGCAAGTTCAATGGCATCACGATCGTCTTTAAATTTCAATAAATCACGGATGGTAGCAATAGGGCGCTGATCAACTTCATCGGCAAATTTTCGGTAATCATTATAATCACCATTTTGTACCGCACGTTGTAAGTAGTTAACTACATCAGGGTTAAATGCATGATATTCGCCATCATGTACGTATTTTAATAAACCACCATGACTCATTTTTTGATGTGGTAAAAATGCTTTGCGTGCTGAGTTGATGGCATCTTGTTCAATATCGCTAAAATCAGCCCCTTTAATACGGCTTGGTAAATCGCTGAAACATAACTTCATGATGTTTTCGTTTAGGCCGATTACTTCAAATAAACCAGCACAGCGATAACTAGCTATCGTAGAAATACCCATTTTAGAAAGTATTTTTAATAAACCTTTGTTAATACCTTCACGGTAATTAACGATAGCATCTCGTGCGCTTAAATTGATTTGACCTTGCTCTACTAGCTGTTCAATGGTTTCAAACGCTAAATAAGGATAAATAGCTGTTGCACCTAAGCCAAGCAGTACTGCATATTGATGAGAGTCACGCACAGAAGCGGTTTCAACAATAATGTTCGAGTCACAACGAAGCTGTTGGTCAACAAGGCGTTTTTGTACTGCACCGACTGCCATAGCTGCTGGTATAACCAATAAACCAGGATGAATTTGTCTATCAGACAAAATTAAAATTACCGTACTCTTATTACGTACTAGATCTTCGGCTTCATCACACAAACGAATGATGGCAGCTTCTAAGCCCTCATCACCATCGTAATTCAACGTTAACGTATCCGAACGGTAATGCTCCGGATCGAGTTCGCGTAATTGTTTTAAACCGGTATACATAAGTACGGGGGTTGAGAACAACATACGGTCAGCGTGATCAGATGTTTCATTAAAGACATTATGTTCACGACCAATGCA
>Ga0114909_1001973_pt1 | contig 10418 bp, 19 predicted proteins | sample MalvireepMed_906_FD_87290 | JGI IMG/M metagenome (GOLD analysis project Ga0114909, IMG submission 87290) | Marine viral communities from the Global Malaspina Expedition - Malaspina viral metaG DeepMed_906 | ecosystem: Environmental > Aquatic > Marine > Oceanic | place: Mediterranean Sea...
CCTTGATACCTCTTCGTAACATTACCACAATTCTGCCTAAAAGGCAACCCAGGCCGGGTGGTCTTGAGTTGCGAGTGGGGTTGCTGTAGAATTGATCTCAACCCGGCCTATACGAGAGAGGGTCTTGATACCTCCCCCTTTCCTGACGGCCGGGTTTTAATTTTCATGGCGGGCCTTCACAAATTCGATATGCTCACAGTCAGGGTTGGTGCTGCCAGCAGGCGGGTAGTCCCGCTCGGCGCGATGGCCGTCGCAGGTCCACCGTCCATCGCGCCAGAGGTATACTGCCGACCCGGACGCGAAGGTCCGGCCAATGGGAAGCGGCTCATCCCAGACCAGGAAGGTGCCTGGGGCGGTCTGTTTCATGCGCCTACTCATAGTCAGCTCCTCTCGATGCCGTGTTGCTCGATATGGATCACTAGTTCGGCCAATAGCTGGCGTATGTCCATACTACGCAATTCCTCTCGACGCCTTGCCTGATCCGCAGCGAGAGCATCGAACCGCTTTTGGAGTTGACTTTCTTCTTTATAATCCATTATTCCTTCTCCCTTCTCCCTATGGTCATGGTCATGGGCATGCACAATGGCCGACCGGTCGTTTGCAGTGGCATATATCTTCTGGGTGCTCGCGGCTGAGGCAGTACTCGCGGAAGTCCGCGATGGCGTCCTGGGTGCTCTCGTAGGCATCCGCCGTGTCCAGGATAATCTGCCACGCCTTCTCCTGCTGCTCGGCCAGGTATCGGTAAGTGATGGTCACGGCGCCACCTCCTTGCCCGTCGCTTGAGCTATGGCGGCTTCGGCTTGCTCTAAAATCTCGTCGCATCCCTCCATCCCGGAGTTGACTGCCATGTTAATCCACTGCTGCAATGCCTCCCGCAAAGCTGGAGCTGAGGCGATCAGGCGTGCCTCACCAGGGGTCCGAGCTTGGACCACAAGGTTGTGATCCTGATCGAGGACGGCGGTAGGCACTGCGAGGTGGACGGTCCACTTCATCGCGTCACCTCCTCGGCCTTGGCTACGACTAGCTCCTCGTACTCGGTGATCGCCTCTGCCAGACTAGTTGCCTCCAGTGGTCCAGACTCGTTTATCAGGTCGCCGCTGGTCCGGTAGGCGTAGCCGGGATTACCGGCATCCTGGGTATCCCACCAAATCTCGTGTAGCACCTCGTCGCTCCATACCGTAGCTGCCTGATCAGGTCTGATCTCCCAATCGACTCCAGGATAGTTGACTCCGCTCATAGCTCCTCCCGCTGGCCGGTGGTGGCCTTGGCTATGGCTAGAGAGGCGGTCTCGATGATCTCGTCGCAGCCCTCCAGCCCGGAGTTGAGAGCCATGCTAATCCACTGTTTCAGGGCTGCGAGGAGATCGGGCCCACTGGCGATCAGCCATGCGTTGGCCTCATTTTCGGTATCGTCAATGGCAGTATCGATGTCGTTGCCTCTGGGCCAGTCAACCACGGTGCCGGTCATCGGCGCGTTCGTGTCGCAAAGTAGCGCCACGGGTTCTCCGGGCGGCCCTATCCGCTGGTGGTCGATTACCCACGGTCCTGGGGTGTGTGTCATCTCGCCTCCTCTATCGGGTATAATTACCGTGCGTCCTCAGTGTTGTGCAGGCCAGCGATCACCTCCTCCCTGCCTGCGCTGGGGGCGTGCTTTTATGCGTAGCTATATTCGATCTCTTCGGCTTTCAATCTCTTAATGGCGGCGGCGGCGGCGGTGCCCTTTGGCTGCGTGCCATGTATGAGTAGGGCGAAGCTTTCCTTGCCAGTGGCGGCGTGCGAGTCATCGTGGTCAATCTCAAGGCCGAGCTGGGCCGCCTCATCAGGGTGGAATACTACCGTCGCGGATTTACGTTGGGCGATTAAGTGGTCAAAGAGGCCGCCCTTAGAGGCCGTGAATTCTAAGTTGGGCGGGAGTTCTCCGAGTCGCTGCCAGTGGTGGATAGACTTAGTGTAGGCGTAGAATATGACGTTGGGCCGGGCGTTGGCTACATCTATCCAGGAAGCCATGTATGCAAGTGAGTACATATCGCCGCCTACGTCGATTCGGCATACCTCAGCATCGACCGGGAGTGAGTCGAGGATCAAGGCGGCGATAGCTTCACGGGTTTTTGCGGCCTTGATCAGATCGAAGTTATGCCAAGCCATCGCACGTAGCTGGGGCGACATCGCTTCCAAGGTGGCGGAAAAGCACCGGAATATGGTGTCCGGCCCATCTGTTATCTTGCCGGTTATGCGATCCGCCTTGGACAGGCATAGCGTCGCGCCCGGGCAGGTCCAGCCACTCGGAAGCGAGATAGAGTACATCCGCTTTACTCCCATCCGCTTCTTGAGGCGTTTAAGCTTTGCGTTGGCGATGCTAAATCTAAGCTTGTCTCGCTGACCTCGGGTCTGCATCAGTTCACCTCCCTCTTGTAGTCCAGCCTATATCTGATAGCGTTGTTGTAGACGTACCGCCTGGTATCTACGTGCTTGAACGCATCGCCCCGGTAGCGATCCGTGTACATATACATGTACATGGGGGCGGTCTCCCTGGTGAGGACGCCTGTCGCGATCGCATCGGCGAACGCATGCTCGCGGTTCCTGGTCGTTAAGTTATCGGGATCCATCTATCACCTCCTCTCGGCAAACCCAAAGCCCCGCGTAGACGCCCTCGGTGTATGCGTCTATCCACTCGTAGAGTTGCTCTTTAGTTAGCCTGCCGCCTTGGCTGACCCACCTACTCCCGTGGTCACGAACCAACCTGTATCGATCCTCGTCCTCCCACTCCTCCAGGGAGTAATCCTTACGGTGGCCGGTGGCTATCATCAGCCTCTTCAGGGCCTGGCGTAGATCGCACATTGTGACGCTCACGTGTTCACCTCTTTCTCTGTCCATTTAGTCCATCCGCGATTCAGAACTAGCGTTGACGCCGCGATCCCGTAGGACTTTTGCGTACGCGGCGGCATGTTTAGCTTTACGTTCGACCGATTGGCCGTGTTCGCTTATCCATATGCTTGTGCCGCCACCATAGTGGGTGCTTCCGATGCCTAGCTTCTTGGCCTGTCTTGCCAGCGAGCTGTTGCCCGGTCTGATTACGACCCAGGCGAAGCCGCATGCGCCCTCGCTCACGTAGTACGTTGTCTTTTCGGGGTCGATATCGTTCCCCAGCGGGGTTGTGGGCGTGCCTACCACCATAGGCGTGGGGTTGGCGTCGTTGCCGGCTAGCAAGCCCGCTGTATGCGCTTCGCGCAATAGCTTGTCCGCTTGCCTTGTCGTAAACGACGGGCTGGCATTGGCTGCGCCGGCCTGTTTGTCCAGGCAGCACCGGGCCATATGATCCGTGTAATACGGCCTCCGGCCGCGTTTGGCCTCTATCGCGTCCCTGCGGGATTCCGGCGTGTAGTCCGTACGTTTTGACCACTTCGCGCTGCGCCCGATGTTGCACTCCAGCGAGTGCCAGGTGAGGCGGTGCCCGTCGTGTCCTGACACGATACGATAGCGGTAATCCGTATCTGGCTTCCTGTCCTTGATCGTCATATCAAGCCTCCTTCGGCTAGTAGCTTCTCGCCAGTTTTCGCAGGACCTCGCCGATGTCCCGCCGTTCGCGGCACTCTCTCGTCACGGCCTGCATTTCTCTCCGCCCTGCCTCGCCCTCGTAATACCCTGCGGTCTCGAGTTCCCGGATCTCGTGTAGTGCCTCTCGATAGCTCACGTCCTCACCTCCTCAAGTACGGCGTGAATAATCCCGATCACTTCTCTGCGTAGTTCGCTTGCTCTATATCTCTCCAGGAGTTCGCCCCTGGAAAGCTGCGTACGTTTCTTAGACTTCATCTCGATCCTCTCTTGTCCCGAAATCGGGACAGACTTACTAACGCCTCGATCGCGACGCATTGGTATAGGCATCACCCCCTCTCTAGTCTTGTCCCGATTTCGGGACAAGCTATGTAACGGTATTCCCCGTGATCGATCGCAGAACTTTTGTCCCGAAATCGGGACAAGCCTGGTTGCGGTATTTCCCATATGTGGCTTCGCCCTATTTGTCCCGAAATCGGGACAAGCTTGGGCACGGAGCTCCCCGTGGTTTTCCCCGTACCTGGGCCCAGGGCCTGGGCCGCAGCTCATGCGTCCGGCGTTCTTAGCTTGTAGCCAATGCGTGGCGCGCGTCTGATTGTGTTAGTTCTTGACTACTTTCAAGGATATTTTGACGTTATGGTCTGGACATTTCCCGCGTTCGTTGCTTTGCCACGCGGTAAAGTTCTTGCGCGTCATTGTGACATTCTGGAATAGATCACAATCGCCTTGACAGTAAACGCGTACGCGTTGCTTATCAGAGTCGGACGCCTTACGTTCTGGCGTTTCAACGCTGATAGCATCGCGCAATATTGCCAATTGCTTTGCGAATTCTGGCACCCGTTTGGCTAGCTTCTCGCTTGCTTCCACCTTAAGGTTGCGCGTCTTAACAACAAGGCCGTTACGTTTTAAGACTGTTTGGAATTCGCCTGTCCACTTCTTTTCCTGTTTGTCGCGCGTTTTCTTATCGTTTCCAACGTGGGATACTTCAATTAGACATGCGATAGCGTACGCAAGGAGTAGGCTATCTTGGTCTGACTTCAAGGCGCGTTTCCATTCTGGCGCGCCCGGATTGAAAACCACTTCGCGCGAATTGTTGATGACCGTTCCCTTGCGCGTCAACGATGCGAAAACCTTTTCCGCTTGACTGGTAACACTCCCGTATATGGGAGTTTGTTTCCACTCCTCACCCAAACCTAACTCGTTAATCGCAAGGTACAAGTCTGTGAAAGCTTCTACCCATGCCGTGATAGCGTGCTGCGCGTCTATGGTTACTGGACGTTTCATTGTGGTGTCCATGATGTCCCCCTTGTCCCTAAATAGGGACAAGACACGCGCCACGCACTAGCTACAAGCTAAACCTAACCTGTTAACGTCTGGAGGCTGACATTTATGTGGTGACTGGTTAACGTATAGGCTTCACCTTGCAATCCAGCTTCATGTTCTTCCGATTGCCAGATTGAATCTGGCGTTGCGCTTTGGCAATTCCAAGGCGAGCAGCCTCTTTACGTTCGACCTTAACAGTGGACGCGTGGGTGGTAGCAATAGCAGGGCCACCCGCTATACGCCACTTGTCACGCGCCCTCTTGTCCGGCCGCCTGTAAAGCTTGCCGTTGTTCGTTGAAACTGCCATCGCATAGCTACGATACAGCAATGCGGGCCGCTTGTCAATACCTATTTGGGTATCTGATTCCGGCGTCCTGGGAGACATGGCGCGCGCCATGACGGGAGTGAGGAGACGCGGCAGGTGCTCGGAGTGGGGCTGGGAGATTCACCGGCGCGTCCTCGCCAGCAAAAGACACCGCGCCAGACGCGCGCCACGCCAGACGGAGCACGCGTCATGCGGGCTGCGGGCTGCGGGCTGCGGGCTGCGGGCTGCGGGTGCCAGGGCTCCGCGCGGTATAAGGTACGGGAACCCTAAACAGCGCGCGAGGGGGCACGGCTTAGAGTCTCCTTACTAGGTATATAGATACCCGTGCCAGAAATTTAGTGCTAAAGCGCCTCTGGCCTCACGAGTATCGTAATAGCCCTATACTCAGTCCTGGAGTGAGCAGGACTAATTACGGTGCGTTACATGTGATTACAGTGTAAGTCGATGTAATTACATGTAATTTAACGGGATTCGTAGGCGGGTATTTCGTAGCTAGCGCGGCTAATATTTCTATCTTTTATGGGCTTATTTCAGGGATTTGGGAGTTACGCCCGAGGGGCCCCTAGGCCCCAGAGGGTGTGACGACCCTCTCGCGCGGGGGCGCGCGCGCTAGTTATATACTAGTAACGCGTATAGCGCGTGCGCGTTCTTACTTTCTTTCTTTTTTTCCCCCCTTTTTTTTCTTTCTTTCTTTCTTTAGAACCGTATTAGAACCGCTAGAGCAGTCTATACAGGCGTGCAGGGGTAGGGTTCGAACGGTTCGATAGGTTTCCGGGGGGTATTACACACACACATAGAGGCATTGCGGCCTGTCCTTCGACGCGACCAATCATTTCTATTCCCTCTTCCTGCATAGTCCTGGGAAAAGCGGAAGGGAAACTGTCCTCGAGCTCTGCATGGCTTGTTATAGGGCTGTATTCTTTTCCCAGGTTGTTTTCAATAAAGGTGTATAGGTAGGGGTCTCCTCTCTTCCCCGAGCCTGTCTTCAGGGGTGCATGGGTAGGGTTCGACGGGTTCGACGGCAAAATACCTAAGAATACCTAGGCTCAAAACCCTCAAAATCCTCAAAACCCCTTGAATACCTAGAGTCAAAACCATCAAAACCTCAAAACCCCTTTCCGATAGAGAGGGGTCCTGGTTCGCATAATCCGCATAATCCGCCCGTGCGTTTCCATTCTGCTGTTCTGGGTAGGCGTGAGAACGGCGGAACGGAAACGTAAGAAAGGGGTATGTTAGTATTCATGGCCATGAGCCCGCCTCGAGGTGGACCGGAGGGTGACAGAAATCCTAATGAGTCTTTTGGGGCGTGTCGCAACTATCGGATATGCCGGCAGGTCGATACGGAACTGGCAAATGGGTTTTGTATCAGGTGCTGGGATAAGGGCCTTGGGGATAAACCGGAGGATTGGGACTGGTCCAAAGACTGATTTAGCGGTACGAGAATTGACTATTTAGGGAGATTGCGGTACGTTTGGGCCATGGATTACAACGCGCTGGTCACCACGCACGGGATAGGAAGGATCGAGAGGCGTTCTAAGGATATAGCGAGGGCTATTATCCTGCATCCCGATCGGACCTATCAGGAGATCGCCAACGAGTATGGGATCACCAGGCAGAGGGTCGGGATGATCGCGAGGAGGCTCGATATTGCGCGGAGGGTCGGAGGGGTCGTTGCGAATAGGGTCGGCAGGAGAAGGGGACATGGGGTCTGACACGGCTAAGGGAGCTACCCCCCAGCAGGCCGCGATCACCAAGATCAACCAGGACGCATTTTTGGCCGCCTTTGCCGTTTCGGGGACGGTCAGGTCCGCCGCGGAGGCTATCAATATCCCGCGATCGACCATCGATGCGTGGGCCAGGAAGGATACCCACGGGTTCAAGGCTAGGTATACGGAGGCGACGGAGCTCTTCAGGGAGTATCTCCAAGATATTGCGGTCGATCGGGTCAAGAACCAGAAACCCAACGATAACCCGGTCCTGCTTATAACCCTCCTCAACGCCCACTGGCCAGAGAAGTATCGGAGAGACGCCCATTACGCGGACAACGCAGCCAAGGATGTCATGGCCGAGTGGAAGAGGTTCGTCAAGGCAAATAAGAAGGCCGCGAGGGATTCACGGTCCGATGATGCGTCCGAGCAAGATACCGAAAGAGAGCAGGCTGTAGCTGAGGCGCAGAAAATTCTAGCGCGTAAGGCCAATGACAACCAGCGCGACGGCTGAAAGGCCCAACCCCGCAGCCGTCACGGAGTATATATTCTCCAAGCTAGACTTCCTGCCAACACCCTTCCAGGCCAGTATCCTCAACTCCCGTAAACGGTTTACCATCGTCGCAGGCGGTGAGCAGGCCGGGAAGTCCATGGTCGCATCCAAGTACCTTATGTCCAGGTTCCTTGAGACCGAAGAGCATGGGCTCTATTGGCTGGTGGCGGCAGACTACGAACGCACACGGGCAGAGTTCGATTACCTCGCCCAGGACTTCGCATCCCTGGGACTTCTTGCAGAAGTTACCAAACGAGTTGATCCGGGGCGCATTATCCTCGCGGACGGGACCCGCATAGAGACGAAAAGCGCCAAAGACCCCAGGACCCTCGCCATGAGAGCCCCCGACGGTATCCTCGGATGCGAGGCATCACAGCTAGATCTCGATACCTTCTATAGGCTTCGGGGAAGAGTGGCCCCTAAAAGAGGGTGGCTCTTCCTCTCAGGGACGTTCGAGGGCTCCCTCGGCTGGTATCCCCAACTCTTCGCGTCGTGGCAACGTGCCTCCGAAGACGAGCAGAGCTTCTCCCTCCCAAGCTATTCCAATACCTTCCTGTATCCCGAAGGTATCGATGACCCCGAAATCCAGAAGCTGAGGGCCCAAGCCTCCGATGAGTTCTTCATGGAACGCATCCAGGGCATACCCTGCCCGCCCGCAGGCCTCGTGTTTGGAGAGTTCCGGGCAGATATCCATCTCGATGAAGTCGCCGAATGGGTGCCGGGAGAACCAGTCTACCTCTGGATGGACCCGGGATACGCCGGTGCCTATGCCGTTATGGCCGTGCAAGATATAAATGGCCAGATCTGTGCCTTCGATGAGGTCTACGAGCAAGGACTCACAACCGACGCCATCATAGATATAGTGACCTCCAAGCCCTGGTGGAAAGATGTCCACTCCGGCACTATCGATATCGCAGGATACCAACACCAGGCTATGTCCGCGCCCGCAGAGATGTGGATGGAACGCACAGGCATCTACCTCGACGCTCAGAAAATCCGCATCAACGAAGGCACGGAGCGACTTAAAGGGTTCCTCAAGCCAGATCCCATCACGAACAAGTCCAAGGTGGTGTTTTCGCCGAAATGTGACGGGATACTGTCGGAGTTCGGCGTGGTTCCCAGCCCGTTCGACGGGCAGACCCGCGCCTACCGGTGGAAGACCGATCGCGAAGGGAATATAGTGGGCAATACCCCCGAGGACAAGAACAACCATGCCATAAAAGCCATGATATATGGCCTCGTTAGCCGCTTTGGCTATGGGTACGTCCAGAACAAAGATTTCATCAAGGTCAAACGGTGGGCGGCCTAGACGGTGATCTGATATGGCAAGACTAAAACCCGAAGACATAATCGACAAGGTGGAAGACCATAGCGAGTCCACCCATACCCTTCGCACTCGCATGGACTCGGACCACCAGCTCTATAAGCTGACCCCCTATGACGCAGGGGACGGCTATAAGTCCTATACCTCGAACGAGCCACAGACCTACGCGGACAAGGTCATAGCCTGGATGACCGGGGCAGATCTCGTCGTCCGTATACCGCCTAATGGCAACCCGCGGAATACCCGCGAGATCAATAACGACAAGGAACGCTTCATCATAGGTGCCCTGCGGGCAGCGAACGAGCGGCTCTCCCGTAGACTCGCCCCCCCGATCAAAGACCAGCTCTCCTGGTATATCGCGCTCAGAGGATGGTACGCGGGCCGCGCCATGCTGGTGAAAAACCCCAACGGCGACACCACGATCGATGTCACCCCGTGGGACCCGATGCACACCTACTGGGGCGTCGGGAGCGACGGCCTCGCGTGGGCCTGCTATAAGGTCAATAAGACCCAGGGCGAGATAGAGGCGCAATACAACGTGCGCCTCGGCGACCTGAGAGGCAACGGGGACGGTATCAGCGTCTATGACTACTACGACGCCGAAGACAATATCGTCGTGGTTCCCGGGCGGTTCATCAAACGCAAGACTCCCCACGGCGCAGAAGGGGTGCCCGTGTTCCTGGGACCCGTAGGGGCCTCCCCCCTGATCCAGTCCATGGAGTGGTCCTCGATCGAGGATACCCTGGAGGACTTCGGGGAGTCAGTATTCAAGTCTACCCGCAACCTCTACGAGAACCATAACTTCATGATGAGCGTCATGCTCGAGCTTACGGCCCGGTCCCGCAAGCAAGGGCTCAAAGTGACCTCCCGCGACGGCACCAAGACCCTGGACGAAGATCCCTACCATGAAGGCACGGAGATATCCCTCGGACAAGGCGAAGACGTACAGCCCCTCGGGCTGCTCGAGATGGCCAGAGAGTCCGGCGCTTTCATGGGGCTCGTCTCGGGAGAGATGCAGAGAGGGTCGCTTCCACACACGGTCTACGGCGAGATACCGTTCCAGCTCTCAGGCTTCGCCATCAATACCCTGAGACAGGGCGTGGAGACCATGCTGGTGCCCAGGGTCCAGGCGATGGAGCGTGCGTATGTGCAGATCGCAAACTTGCTCTGCGTCCAGTACCAGACCGGGTCCTTCAAGTCGATGGAGCTCTCGGGGCAAGATAACTACAGGATGTACTTCTCAGAGGAGATCACCCCCGAACGGATACGCGACGGGGGAGATCCTGAGATAAAAGTCGTCCCCCGACTGCCCGAGGACGATATGTCCCGCTACGGCATGGCGCAGATCGCCCGCGAAGGGCCTACGCCGCTTCTGCCCGACCTGTGGATACGAGACAATATTCTGGGCATACAGGATGCAGACCAGGTCGAAGACGCCGTGAAGGAGCAGATCGCAGAACGCACCCTGTCCGAGGCCGGGCTGTGGTCGCTCTACCAGGCGTCGATGAAGCAGGGCCGGGAAGACCTCGCGCAGTTCTACTTCGGCGAGCTCCTCGCTACGATGTTCGCCAAGGCGAAACAGATGTCAGAGGCCATGATGGGCCCGGGAGGCCCACCAGGGCCCGGAGGCCCGCCC
>Ga0114909_1001990_pt1 | contig 10364 bp, 10 predicted proteins | sample MalvireepMed_906_FD_87290 | JGI IMG/M metagenome (GOLD analysis project Ga0114909, IMG submission 87290) | Marine viral communities from the Global Malaspina Expedition - Malaspina viral metaG DeepMed_906 | ecosystem: Environmental > Aquatic > Marine > Oceanic | place: Mediterranean Sea...
GAGTGGTTAAACCGGTTGGGTCAGGAACGGGGCGTACACCCACCACTCCCCTCCGAAAAACTGTTGGCTACGACACCCAAAATGAAATTCAAGGTATCTGGAAAAGAACCCATTTATCGTGCCGATATACCTTCGCGACAGTGGTTACATGACAAGCAAAGCTATGCAAGAAGTAACGAAGTAAATGAGTGGGGGGTGCCATACCACACTAGTTCTATGACAGGCTCTTTTTGGCAATTAGGAAAGGTATTCAGTGAAAGCGCTACCCCAATTATTCCGTTAGCTATGTTAGACAACGTCAAAGGCGTAAGGGGGGAGCAAGACAGACTATCCTTAAAATACAAAATGGATAGTATTAAAGAAGGAATAAAAGAGGGCGTCGAATTTCCTCCCCCCTTTGTAGTCGTTAATCAATATGGTGACGCTCATATTAATGAAGGCAATCACCGTATCATGGCGGCGCGTGAATTGGGGCTGAAGGAAATACCGGTAGAACTAAAGTATTTTGATGGTGGGGAACTAGTGGATGGCCCTTGGCATCCAGAAAAGGTGTTAGGGCGCTCTTTAGATGAACGGGATCACGAGGTTGCTTTTCATCACGAAAGTGGCCCGGAAGCATATGTTTCTTTAAAAAAGAACCCGTTACCAACCAAGATGCAGTTGTTAGCGAAAATCATTCGTCGAAATGAAAAATTTGATGTGGATATGTATCCTCCCTCCGAAAAACTGTTGGCTACGACGCCAGTTAAAGCACCGCCGTTGGTTGACCATACAGAATCAGCCAATATAGGGGAATTAGGCTTCATACTAAGGGGGGGAAAAACGTTAGAAACCATTGGGATACCCGGAAGTTCATCCGAAAAGTGGGGGAGTGCCGTGCCTCGTCACATGTATCACTCTCGACGGGGGTCTCAACCGTTTTCTGGGGGGATTGCCGCTTCTCCAATCGCTAAGGAAGGAGAACGTGAGATATTACAAGATTACAAAGACGGTCATCCCGAAGATAAGGTTGTGTGGCTAGGACCAGAGAGATGGGGTTCACCAGAAGAAACTTATCTGATCGACTTGAGCAAATTAGATGTATCGCAGCTTCGTGCAACCGGACAAGCCGAAGGAAATGTCGTTTATCGCGGAGATATTCCAGCGTCCGCTATAGAGCCGTTGGCTCCGACGCCAGTAGAAACGAAATCCAAAAGCCCAACACTGGAACAGTTTACCAAGACGATATACGCGGGTACTCGTGGCGCACCACAGCAACAGATAGCGCCGTATGGGGAGGCGTTACCGGGAGGCGGAGGAGGAGACAATAGGTTCGGGGGTATATTCGGGTCGGCGGATAGAGAGGTCGCACTATCGCACGGCGACACACTGCAAGAATTTACCCCCGTAAACATGATAGGTGATGCGGATTTTCGGAAGTCGGTGCTGTATGACGATGGGTACTATGCGGCAAAGAACCATGTGCGCGACATCTATCAACAGCACAAAGGGCAGTCGTTGCGGGATGACGAGGCAGATGAGTTGCTGTATTACATATCCGGCGATAAAGACGTTTACGACTCGCCGCAACAATTTGGTGAGATTACAGGGATAGATGTAAATGACCCGGATGCACTAGCCGAAGCAAGTTGGGACTTGCAGGGGATAAAGGGCGAGGTCGCCAGACGCATGGGATACGACGCTGTGGGCATGGCAGATGAACACGGGGAAAGCATGTTGGTGTTGTCAAGCCCTCTACCAATAGATGAGTCGTCCGCTACAGAGCCGTTGGCCTCGACGCCAGTTAAAGCACCAGAAGAACAACTCGGTTTATTTGAGGAAGCCGCCCAAATAAAACCACAGCAACTGACAGCCGGAAGTCTTTTTGATGAAAAAAAGGGACGTAGGTTATTAATCGTAGGCTGTTGTAAAACCAAGAGTAAGGTTGAAGGACGGATACCCGCAAGTGAACGTTATAAGGGTACTTTGTTTGCCACTTTAAATGCGGCGGGTGTACCAAAAGATGTAGATGTTGCTGTTTTATCGGCTAAACACGGATTGATTCGTTTTGATACCCCACTGGAAGATTACAACGTAAAGATGAAGGACGGTCGTAAAGACCTTTTGAAAAGCCCGGAACAGCTTGCACGAATTAATAACACAGTAGACGGATACGGTGAGGTTTTTGTAGCGGGAGGTGAGGACTATCGTAACTTTTTAGACGAGGCGGGTATAGAAGGCAAATATACAACATATAAAGACCTTAAGGCTAACGTCAGGGGTATCGGTGATCAGCGTTCTATTTTAGCGAAGTGGTTAAAGCGCGAAAAAGTTGAAGAACCGAAGCCTGAGAGCAAAAAAGTTGAAGAACTGAGGCCGGGAGAAAGAGTATCTATCAAAGGTAAAGCGGGTGTGTTCTATCTTGACAGACCGCTTCCCAATGGGTGGTTACGGATTCGGGATGATGAACAGCCTAACCCCAGATTTATAAAGGTGCGGAAAGAAGATGTTAGTTCAGCAGGCTATTATTATGCAGGTGGGGGCGGTGTTAATAGTTTGGCTGAAACAGCACGAAACATGACCCGTTATGCCGGTGGTGGTGGAGTTAATTCATTGAGTGGGACTGCACGGTCAATGTTTGTATAATATTCAAAAATTAGGGTATGACTCATGGCTAATGACCCGCGTGTATCGTTGATAGAGCGACGAAACGACAACCCTGATCTCGGGGAAATGGAACTGGATGTTGAAATTGAACAGCCCGGAGCGTTTTTCCCATCTCAAAGGCCTGTTGTAGAGGGTATCTCTATTGAACCGGTAGACGACGGTGGTGTTGTCGTTGATCTTGACCCAAGTGCCTCTCTACAGCAAGGAACCATGGGCTTTTCCGATAATCTGGCGGAGGATTTGGATGATCGGGAACTGGGCGTTATTGCAAATGAACTGACGGCGGAGTTTGAGGCCAATAGAACATCGCGTGGAGACTGGGAAAAAGCCTATGCAGACGGCTTAGAGTTACTAGGCTTCAACTACGAGGAGCGAACACAGCCTTTTCGTGGTGCAACAGGTGTGACACACCCTCTTTTAGCTGAAGCGGCCACGCAGTTTCAAGCGCAGGCTTTTAATGAATTGTTACCTCCTGGCGGACCTGTCAGAACCTCCGTTATGGGGGATTTAACAAAGGAGAAAGAGCAGCAGGCACGGCGTGTTCGCGAATTTATGAATTACTACATCACTAATGTGATGGAGGAATACACGCCCGAGTTTGATCAAATGCTGTTTTACCTGCCTTTGGCGGGATCTACCTTTAAAAAGGTGTATTACGACGAGTCGATGGAACGTGCAGTTAGTAGTTTTGTTCCGGCAGAACAACTTATTGTCCCGTTTGAAGCAAATGACCTTGAAAGCTGCCCAAATATTACGCAGGTTATCAGGATCCCGCTTAATGACCTCCGTAAAAAGCAAATTTCAGGCTTTTATCGAGATATTCCGGTCCACCCAACGCAAGCGGAAAGCTCTGGTATATCCAGAGAGCTGGAACAACTTGAAGGTATGCAACCTTCGACTATCGACTACGATTGCACGTTACTGGAATGCCATGTGAACTTGGACCTGCCTGGTTATGAAGAAATCGGAGAAGATGGAGAGCCCACCGAAATAAAAGTCCCCTACATCGTCACGATCAGTGAGGATAATGGTCAAGTTTTATCCATACGAAGGAATTTTAAGGAAGACGACCCGCAAAAGCGCAAAATACAGTACTTTGTGCATTATAAATTCCTACCGGGGTTTGGTTTTTATGGCTTGGGTCTGATTCATACGATTGGCGGACTGTCACGCACAGCCACTGCTGCATTACGGCAGCTTATCGACGCTGGTACGCTATCGAACCTTCCCGCAGGATTCAAAGCCCGTGGGCTGCGGATCAGGGACAACGAAGACCCATTGCAGCCTGGAGAATTTCGAGATGTAGATGCACCTGGCGGAGCTATCCGAGACAGCTTGATGCCGCTGCCTTTTAAAGGGCCAGATGCCACGTTATTTCAGCTTTTAGGGTTTGTAGTTGAAGCGGGCCAACGATTTGCCACGATTACAGATCTGAAAGTTGGGGACGGCAACCAAGGTGCGGCCGTAGGTACGACAATTGCCATGCTGGAGCAGGGCACTCGTGTAATGAGTGCAGTACATAAGCGGATGCACTACGCCATGAAGCAGGAGTTCAAACTTCTGGCAAAGGTTATGGCGGAATACTTGCCTCCGGAATACCCTTATGCGGTTGAAAATGCCAATCAGTCCATTAAAGCACAGGATTTTGACGATCGGGTTGATGTTATTCCTGTTTCCAACCCAAATGTCTTTTCACAGGCGCAACGAATAACCTTGGCGCAAACGCAGATGCAACTTGCCGCACAGGCTCCGGAAATGCACAACATGTACGAAGTATTTCGACGCATGTATGAGGCATTGGGGGTGCGGGACATTGAAAAAATGCTGAATGCGCCCTCGACAGACGAACCACAGCCCAAGGATCCCGCGCAGGAAAATATTGATGCGCTGGAAAACACAAACATGAAAGCATTTGAGGGACAGGACCACGATGCACACATTATGGCGCATTTGGTTTTTGGTTCGTCAGGCACGGTACAGGCATTGCCCTCAATTGCCATGGAACTTCAAAAACACATTATGGAACATGCCCGAATCAAGGCGCAGGAACAGGCTCCTCTTATGTATGCACAACAGCAGCAACAGCAACAAGCTGCGGGACAGCCTGTAAACGAACAACAGGCTCAGTTTGAAATTGAAGCGTTGACTGCGCAGTTAATTGCACAGGAAATGCAGAATTTGAAAGCTCTAAGTGACCAAATTGCAAATGCAGGTGAGGGAGAAGGTCCTGATCCGTTGATCGCGTTGAAAGAGCAGGAACTGGCGATCAAAGGTCAGAAAAGTCAGGCAGATATTGCACAGGATCAAGCCGAATTGCAGCTTGACAAAACCAAGGAAGTTCGCAAAGGACAGGAATTTCAACAACGTCTCGCGAGTCAGGAGGGCCAAACGAAAGCCCGTATTGATGCTGCGAGAGAACGTGAGATAATGCGTATACAGCAACAAGGTAATAGAGGACAATAATATGGGTGCAGTAAAAATTATCAGTGGTCCGGTAAAAGCGCCAAAACCGCAAAACAAGGCTGTTATTCAAGGTCAGGGCAGTATCCCGTATGCCAAGGCCACCAAAGAAAAAACGCCGAATATAGGAAAAGCTAAAATCACGACAGGTCAAAAGCGTGGTATGGGCGCAGCACAACGCGGTGGCCGCTTCACGATTGCCTAGACATGCCGCTTGATCGGGGTTCCAGTGACAAGACCATCAGTAAGAATATTCGGCAACTGGTAAAGGAAGGCTATCCGAAAGAACAGGCCATAGCTATAGCCACGCGCTATGCTGGAAAAACCCGTAAAAAAAAGAGGCCTAAGAAAAAAAAGTGAACCCAAAAAAGTTGGAAATCGGGAGTAAATTTGCTGAGTATGATTTAGATCAAGATGGCACAGTTACCGATGCCGAAATTGCGCGTTCCAAGGAAATGTTGGAATTGGAACTTAGAGAAGAAAAAAGTGAAGCGCAAAAACGCATGGCTTGGTTATCTATAGCCAGCATGATTATTTTCAGCGCCTGTCTTTTTATGCCTGTTGTACCCGAAAGTCGCGTTAATGCACTTGGCGAAATATTAGGACTCTTTTATATCGCGCAGGCAGGAATTGTTGGTGCGTACATGGGTGTCACAGCTTGGATGAGTCGTAAATAATGCAAACTAATTTTGATAAATGCCTTGGATATGTATTGGAGCATGAGGGTGGCTATGTAGATCATCCTGAAGATCCCGGTGGTCGTACCAATAGGGGTATTACACAAAAAGTTTATGAAAAATACCTGGATAGACCGGTTACCGAAAAAGAAATGAAAGAGCTTCCTTTGGAACATGCCCAGGCTATTTATAAAAAAAACTATTGGGACAAGGTTTGTGGAGATGACCTACCAGACGGCCTAGATTTTAGTGTTTTTGATTGGGCCGTGAACTCCGGGCCGTCAAGAGCGGCTAAAGTTCTGCAAAGACTTGTGAGTGTAACGGCTGATGGCGCTATTGGACCTTTAACACTGGCGGCTGTGCGCACGCACTCCACAGGAGAACTGATCGGTGATTTTAGCAAGGAAAGAGAGATGTTTTATCGAAGGTTAAGCACCTTTGGAACGTTTGGTAAGGGTTGGTTGAATCGTTTGGATAAGACGCAAAAAAAATCATATGAACTTCTTTTAGATGTGCCCTTAACGCCTATATAAGGATGGAACATATAGAAGCAGAAGTACTAAGTCCTTTTGGACCGCGTATATTAAAGACTACAGTCCCGTCAGAAACCCTGGCGTTACTTAACTCGTTCTGTGACTTTCTTTTAAAAAGCGATCAACGTGAAGAACAGGATATAGCCAAAGATCTTGTTGGACACGTCCAAGAAGAACTGTCTCACGATCTTGAACATACCCCAGATATTGGAAACATGCTTTTTTCTTTGACAAAGGGCCTTTACGAGCATTGTGTGCCAGAGCATTCCGAAGATATTGAAAAGTTGGTTGTGCATAAAAGCTGGTTTGTTAGAGCTTTTGAAAACGACTATAACCCAACGCATATGCACACAAGCGGGAGTTATTCCTGTGTACTGTATCTAAAGGTTCCAGAAACTATTTCAGACACCAACAGCAAGTATGTCGATAAACAAGCTACCGAAGGCTATTTGGACTTTGTTTATGGGACGTCTTTGGTTTGTTGCCGGGGAAACCTATGCGTACAGCCGAAAGCGTGGGATTTATATGTTTTTCCCGCGTATCTGTTTCATACTGCGTATCCGTTTTATGGAGAGGGAGAAAGACGCTCTTTTTCTGCCAACATGTCCTTGGCGGTGCGGGATAGTGAGAAAGAAGTATGAAATATAAAGACGTTTTGGGCGAAGACTTTAAAACTAAAAAAGAAGCATACCGCCATTTTTGCGCTCTCAGGGATAAGGTGACGGAAGCATCCTGTCTGGGCAGACAACACCTCCTGACTGAAGAAACGATCGTCAAAAAAAGCCAGATGGACAAGCTCTATGCCGACTATTTTCTTTGTAAGGACCCTAATTGGTATAAAAAGAAAATTGGGCGGGGAGTTAAAGATTGGTTTTTTGGGCGCGATAAGGAAGGTGGAGTTTGCTTATGGGTTTTGCAGAAAGAGGATCCAAAAGAAAACGCTGTGGAAGAATCTATCTGGTCACGATTAGCTATTAAAGAAACAGATATGCCTTTTTCCATATCGGCCAAATGGGTGTTTACTTGTTTTGGACCAGGGGTGATGTTGGATAAAAGCCCCCAATTAAAAATAAAAAATGTTTTAAGACATACAGTGAAACCTCAAATACAAAAATTCAGAGACTCCGTAGAAGACAAGTGTCAAAGCTGCGGGAAGCAAAGCTCTGGGTTGGGGTTAGAGGTTGACCATACCCCTAATTTTTCAGACATTGCAGAAAGTTTTCTAAACCGGCATGACCAAAATTTTCTAACGGAAACGGTTATTGATCTCGAAACTAAGCGCGTGGGCGCTAATTACCCCCAAAAATGGCGCTTTAATGATGTAGCCAAGCAGATTAAAAAAGATTGGTGCGAGTACCATGAAAGCCAAGCAGTATTGAGGTTACTTTGTGTGAGTTGCCATAAAAGCAAAACGCATAGCAAAGAAAGTTAATGGATTCTTTCGATATCGTTCAATTTGTCCAAAAAACCATTAAGGAACGTAAGTACATTGTTCTGGACGTACTGGAGAATAATGGTATAAAGTCCATGGAACAATACCGAGAATTGATGGGCGAGTTAAACGCCCTTAATTATATTTTACAGGAACTCTCGGGCCTGCTAGAAAAACAGGAGCAATTGGATGACTGAAGCTGTCCAAGCTGTAGAAAACCTTTATGTTAAAGAAGAGGATCGCGTTTTAGATCCAGCACTTCTTGACAAAACTCTTTTAGAACGAATGCCGCAACCTACCGGTTGGCGTTTGCTTATTCTCCCGTATAAAGGAAAAGGAAAAACGGAGGGAGGTATCCATTTGCCCGATAAGGTAGTAGAGGAAAGTCAGATACAAACTGTTGTGGGATATGTCCTGAAACAAGGACCTTTAGCCTATATGGATAAAGAGAAATTCCCAGAAGGGCCGTGGTGTTCTGAAAAAGACTGGATTGTTTTTCCCCGGTATGCAGGTTCTAGGTTCAGAATCGAAGGGGGCGAAGTACGAATTCTTAATGATGATGAAGTATTAGCCACAATCCATGATCCCGATGACGTTATTAATATCTAAGAGAGTATAGCTATGGCAGAAACACAGCAAAAAGCCCATGAGGTCGACGATGGTCAGATTCCTTTGGAGTTTGATGAAGCAGCCGCAGAAGTAGAAGTGCCTCTTGAGGCGGAAACTATTTCAGACGCGCAAGTTGTTGAGCTTGAAGAAAAGACAGAGCAAGAAGAATACGGTACTTCTGTACAGAAGCGTATTGATCGTCTCACAAGAAAAATGCGTGAAGCAGAGCGTCAGAAAGAAGAAGCCCTAAAGTATGCGCAAAACGTTCAAACTGAATCAAATGCAATTAAAACCCGAATGCAGCAACTGGATGCAGGGTATGTCTCTGAATACGGTGGCCGTGTCGAAGCTGAACAGCAACAGGTCGAGACCGAATTAAAAAGAGCAGTTGAAGTGGGCGATGTAGAAGCCACTGTAGCGGCACAAAAGAAATTAACACAATTAGCTGTTGCACAAGATCGCTATGAACAAGCTCGACTGCAACAGGAGCAACAAGCTGCACAGCAGACAGCATACGAACAGGCTGTTCAGGCTCAGCCGCAGCAAGCTCCGGCTCCGGCTCCGGCTCCGACTCCGGCTCCTGATCCAAAAGCAGAAGATTGGGCTTCTCGCAATAGCTGGTTCGGGAAAGACGAGGCCATGACTTTTGCAGCTTTTGGTATCCATAAAAGAATGGTGGAGTCTGAAGGATTTGACCCCTTAAGCGATGACTATTATAGTGAGCTTGATGAACGGATCCGCAGAGAGTTTCCGCAAAAATTTAACGGAACCAGCAAACGTGCCGCCCAGACAGTTGCTGGAGTTTCCCGCTCAACCACGTCCGGGCGCTCAGGTAGAAAAGTTCGCCTCACCCCGAGCCAAGTAGCCATAGCTAAAAAATTGGGTGTGCCGCTTGAAGAATACGCGAAATACGTGAAGGAGTAAGAACGTGAGTAAGGAAGTAGAAACAAATCGTTTCGACGACGTTGACCGTTCTCCTCGCGCAAAAAATACAAGGGAGAAAACAGAGCGGCGTAAGCCGTGGGCTCCCCCCTCCATGTTAGCAGCACCACCTGCACCGGAAGGATACAAACATCGCTGGATACGATCGGAAGTACGTGGTTTTGACGATCGTCAAAACATTTCAGCACGTCTTCGTGAGGGCTATGAACTAGTCCGAAAAGATGAATATCCTGATTTTGAATCTCCGGTAATTGATTCAGGTCGATATGAGGGTGTTTTTGGTGTAGGAGGCTTAATTCTGGCGCGAATTCCACTGGAAACAGTGCAGGAACGTACCGACTACTTTAATAGCAAAAGTAAAGATTTAATGGAGGCGGTCGATCACGATATGATGCGCGAGAATGCCCACTCAACGATGAAGATTGACAATCCAGATCGTCAATCTCGTGTAACTTTAGGTGGCCCGCGAAAATAGTCGCGGACTACCCCCTTTTTTTGGGAGTAAAGACTTATGGCTAATACTTATTCTGCGAGGGGCTTGCAGCCCATCGCGAAATTAGGTCAGGGCACTAACTCCACTGGTGTAACAGGCTACACTCCTTATGAAATAGCAAATGGCAATACAACCGCCATCTACCACGGCTCTCCAGTTATTCCCCTTTCTACGGGGTATATTTCACTGGTAGGCGCTGCGGCTGGTGGATCGGTTAGCTTGGTAGGCGCTTTTGTAGGGTGTGAATATGTATCTAGCACTACCTCGAAAACTATTTGGTCAAACTATTGGCCAGGTTCCGGGGCGGACAGCAACTTTCCTGTAAAGGCTTTTGTCGCCGATGATCCAAACCAATTATTCATAATTGGAACGGATGCGTCGTGGACAAGTAAAGCCACAGCAAGAGCGGCTGTTTTTGCTAATGCAAATTTCAGCAGTGGCACTAGTGGGTCCACTAACACAGGTGTTTCTTCCGCAGCACTTGCAATCAGCACCATCGCAACTACCGCAGCCCTCCATTTAAGGATTATGGGTTGGGTAGAAGATGATTCTGATGCAGATTTTTCTGCGGC
>Ga0114909_1001995_pt1 | contig 10354 bp, 13 predicted proteins | sample MalvireepMed_906_FD_87290 | JGI IMG/M metagenome (GOLD analysis project Ga0114909, IMG submission 87290) | Marine viral communities from the Global Malaspina Expedition - Malaspina viral metaG DeepMed_906 | ecosystem: Environmental > Aquatic > Marine > Oceanic | place: Mediterranean Sea...
ATCGCGCGCGTGGCGGGGCGGGATGCGGCGATCGCGATCGCGCGCAAGTTCGGCGGGGTGCGGATGTATTTCCCGCTCAAGCCGTCGAAGGATAGCTGGCTGGTCAAGACGGTCGGCCAAGAGAAGGCGCAGGCGATCTGCGACGAGCTGACCGCCGGGCGCTGCGGCCTCGAATACGATCTGCCGCTGGGGGCCTTCGGGCACCAGGAGACCACGCGAGCGAAAGTGGACCGCCTGCTGGCCGAAGGGCGCACCCAGCGTGACATTGCGCTCGCCACGCGATACAGCGAACGCGGAGTGCGCAAGCGCGCCGCCATTCTGCGGGACCGCGACCCCGACCTCTTCGACGGCTGACCACAGGAACGCGTTCCGGGTCCCGGCATAACGGGATTTGCCGCATCCGGGCGGCATGCAACAGCCGCTCCTCTCCGAACGCACACTGCTCGAAATCGCCGAGCATGAAGGTCTTATCCTCCAGACTTACCGGGACAGCCGAGGCATCCTCACGTGGGGGTTCGGCGTCACCAGCGAAAGCGGGCACCGGGTCGAGCGCTACATCGACAAGCCCTCCTCGATCGTGCGTGCGATCGAGGTCTACGAATGGCTGCTGCGCACCAAGTACCTGCCCGAGGTTCTGGAAGCGTTTGAAGGTCGCGGACTCAGCGAAGCCGAACTGACTGCCGCGCTCTCGTTTCACTGGAACACCGGCGCGATCGGGCGGGCCAACTGGGTCAAGAGCTTCCTCAAGGGCGAGCGTCAGGCAGCGTTTCACGATTTCATGAACTGGGTCACGCCGCGCGAGATCATCGGGCGGCGGAAGGCCGAGCGCGCCCTCTTCTTCGAAGGCGTTTGGACGGGCGACGGCCTCATCACAATCTACGACAAGGTCGGCAAGATCAGCCTTCAGCCGATCTGGTCGAGCGCGCGGCAGATCGACATTCGCGACGAAGTACGCGCGGCGCTGGCCAAGGCGCGCGGAGAGTGAATCCTCTCGCCATCCTAAGCGGCCTCTTAGGCGTCGGTAAGTGGCTGCGGAATGCCGCCTCACGGCTGCTCAATTGGATCTTCTCCGATTGGCGCAACGGGCCGCTGCTGGTTCTCGTCCTGTGGGGCGCGGCGCACATCTTCCTGATCGATCCGAGCGTGCGCGCCGATCTTGCGAGCGAGACTTCCCGTGCGGATCGCGAAGCGAAGAATGCTGACGATTGGATGGCCTCGGCAGAGAGCTGGGAAAAAGAGTTCAACGCCTTCGTCGCCGATGTCTCAGCCGCGCAGATCGCCGCCGCTGAAGCCGACCGCGCCAATATCGCGCGGGTCGAGGCGGAATTTGCCGCCATCAACGAAAGGACCGCCGATGATTACGAAGCCCGGCTTGCTGGCAGCGCTGCTGCTGCTGAGCGCCTGCGCGACCGCCTCGCCCGAGCCGAAGCCGACGCTGCCCTCGCGGGTGGAAGTGGCGGCGGTGACGCGGGAGAGCCCGTCGATCTCACCGCCCGATGCCAGGCTTTTGGAGCCGCCGACTGTGACGGACTTCTACGGCAGCTTCCGTGGGTCCTCGCCGAAGCCCAGGCCAACACCGACAAGCTCGTCCCCCTCCAGCAGTGGGTCGCCAGCTCCGCGCTGATCGACTTCTCCGGCAACGCGGAGGAACCTGCGGAGTGAGCGAGCCAATCTCTTTCTCGCACTTCCTGCTCGGCTGGGTGCCTGCGCTGGCCGCGACCAGCGTGGTGCCCGAAGTCGCGCCGGAGCTGGCCGACACCATGCTGGTGGTGATCGGCGGTGTGCCGATCCCGCTGGTGACCTGCGTGCTCGGCTTCCTTGGCGTGATCATGGCGCGCCCGCTGGCGCGCAAGAGCGAGAGTGCGCTGAGCTGGCCGCTGTTCCTGCTGGTCACCGCGATCATGCTGATCCTGGTCGAGCTGTGGATCGTCGAGAGCCGCCCGCGCTGGCTCTTCGCCTTCGTGATCGCGATCGGGCTCGGCTTCTCCGGCTATTCGCTGATCGAGCTGCTGGGCGACCAGATGCGCGACTTTATCAAGGACATCGTCGGCAAGGCGCGCGGCGCGATCGGCATCGACAAAAACGGAACGGACACATGATCGGCCCCTACCTCGAACTCGTCATCATCGCGATCATCCTGGGGACGATCGTGTGGCTGAGCCGTCGCGATGGCGCGGCCAATCCGGTCGGCACGGGCAAGTTGCTGCACGATGTCAGCAGCATGCGGCAGGAGCATGTCGCCCACGGGCGCAGGCTGAAGAAGCTGGAGGAGGCGGCGGCAAGCGCCGAAGATGTCGAGAAACTGAGCGAGCAGTTCAAGGAACAGCAGTCGCGCATCGAGACGATCGAACGGCAGGTGGCCGACATCGCCTCTACCGGGAAGGGAACGGCGGCGCGCGTGCGCGAAATGGACAAGCGGCAAGACGTGATCGCCGAAAACGTCGCCTATACCCGCGCCGAGGTTTCCTCCCTGTCCAAGCAAATGGACCGGATGATGAGGGTAATCACCGAGAGGGGCATGTCATGAGCTTTTCCCAAGACATGCGCGGCGACATCAGTGAAGAGCTGCGCCTGCGCATCCTGAGGCAGCTTGAAAATCAGGACGATCGCACGCTGTCGATCATCACGCTAAAGCGCTTTCTCGATGCGCTTGGCTATCGCCGCGACCGCGATTGGATCGAGCGACAGTTGCGCAAGCTAAGCCAGATAGGCGCGATTTCGATCATCCAAGTGGGAGGAACGATCTACGCCCGGATCGAGGAGGAAGGTCGCGATCATCTGGAAGAACGCACCATCCTGCCTGGGGTGATGAGGCCCCGCGAGGCGGAATGACCGGGCGCGCCCGCCAGGGACGCGGTCGGCTATCGTCGATCGACCTGCTGCCCGATGTCGCCGAGGAGGCGATCGTCTGGGCGCTGGAGCAGCTGCGCGAGCGCAAGCTGCCGCAAAACGTGATCCACGCCGAGTTCAACGAGAAGCTGCTCGACCTCAATGCGCAGCACGATCTCGACCCGCCGATCGAGCCGATCAGCAAGAGCGCCTTCAACCGCTATTCGGTGCGCAAGGCGATGATCTTCCGCAAGCTGGACGAGGCGCAGACGATCGGCGCGGAGCTGGTTTATTCGATGGACCCGAAGACGCCCGATGACGTGACGATCGCGGTGTCGGAGCTGATCAAGGCGGCGGCTTTCGAAATCCTCGAAACCAAGACGCCCGATCCGAAGGGGCTGATGGAGCTGAGCCGCGCGGTCTCCGGCGCGGTCGGCGCGCAGAAGGCGAGCGCGGAATACCGCAACCGGCTGGAGCGTGAGGTGCAGGCCGCGAAGGCGGAGGCCGCGAAGAAGATCGGCGAGCTGGGTAAGAAGAAGGGCGTTTCGCCCGAGGCGATGGCGGCAATCAACGCGGCGCTTGGGGTGCAGCCATGAGCGGCGACAGCCTACCGCATCGGACAGAAGTAGCCGCGCGCGTTGTGGTAGAACTGGTTCCTGCCGTTGCACCCTGGCGTCAGACGGCAGGGGGTCGCCTTGCCCCACAGATCGAAGTCGAGGCCCTTCACTTCGGCAACCCGGACAAGATCGATCTCCCGGAAGGCGGCGTTGCAGGTGTCGCACCAGACCCGCGCGCGCACGCCATGTTCGATCATCAGGCCCACGGTTGCGACAGACGGCGGTCGGTTCACCAAAGGGGATCGCATTGCGCCCCATTGAGAACGGGCGAAGAACGAGTCAACGGCGATGCGAGCCTGCCGGTCGGGGCCAGCGCGAAGATGCGCCGCGCATCCGCAGGGGCGAAGTGATGAAGCGGCGCGGCAACGCCAAGGTCATTCCGGCCGATCCAAAGGCGATCTTCCTGCCATACCAGGCAAAGTGGATCGCGGACGGATCGCGGCTGAAGCTGATCGAGAAGAGCCGCCAGATCGGGCTGTCCTGGGCGACTGCCTACGCCACCGTCTCGCGCACCGCGCTGGCGACCGCCCGGCTGGACGAGTGGGTCAGCAGCCGCGACGATATTCAGGCGCAGCTCTTCCTGGAGGACTGCAAGTTCTGGGCAGGCAACATGCAGATCGCCGCCGACGATCTGGGCGAGCAGATCCTCGACAACGATGCGCGCCAGACCTCCTACGTTCTGCGATTCGATAACGGGCACCGGATCAACTCGATGTCGTCCAACCCGAACGCCCAGGCCGGTAAGCGCGGCGGGCGTATCCTCGACGAGTTCGCGCTGCACCCGGACCCGCGCAAGCTGTGGGCGATCGCCTTTCCCGGTATCACCTGGGGCGGCGCGATGGAGATCATCTCGACCCACCGTGGCAGCCACAATTTCTTCAATCAGCTGGTCCGCGAGATCAAAGAAAAGGGCAATCCGAAGGGGATCAGCCTGCACACGGTCACCTTGCAGAATGCGCTCGACCAGGGCTTCCTGTTCAAGCTCCAGCAGGCGCTGCCGGAGGAAGACGAGCGGATCGCGATGGACGAGGCCGCCTATTTCGACTTCATCCGCAAGGGCGCAGCCGACGAAGAGAGCTTCCAGCAGGAGTTCATGTGCAAGCCGGCAGACGATGATGCGGCCTTCCTCGAATACGACAAGATCGGCGCGGCGGAATACGCCGAGGGCATCGCCTGGACGGTCACCGAAGGCGGCACGCTGTACGCCGGGATCGACATCGGGCGAAAGAAGGACCTCACCGTCCTGTGGGTGGTCGAGAAGCTGGGCGACGTGTTCTACACCCGCCACGTCGAAGCGCTGCGCAACATGCCCAAAGGCGAGCAGGAGAAGGTGCTGTGGCCTTGGGTCGAGCGGGTGCTCGCCAGTGGGGGCCGCGTGGCGCAGGATTACACCGGGCTCGGCATCGGCTGGGGCGACGATGCGCAGGCGCGGTTTGGCAAGTACCGCTACGAGAACGTCAGCTTCACCGCGCAGGTCAAGGAAGCGCTCGCCTACCCGGTGCGCGGGGCGATGGAGGACAAGCGGCTGCGCATTCCCTACGATCCGGCGATCCGCGCCGATCTGCGCAGCGTCACGAAGACCACCACCGCAGCGGGCAATATCCGCTTCACCGCCGAGCGCACGCCCGACGGCCACGCGGACCACTTCTGGGCGCTGGCGCTGGCGATCCACGCGGGCAGCGGCGAGACGGCTGCGCCGTGGCGTCCGGTCGCCGCGCCGATCGCGCAGCAGCGCGACACCCTCGATCTCGATGAAAACTGGATTCCGGCATGAAGCAAGGCACGCACAATCTCGGCAGGCATGACGACACGATCGTCTTTGCGCAGATCGACGAGACCGGGCGGGTGACGCTGGCCGATCCGGCCCGGCCCGACGCTCGCATCCGGCTGGCGCCTGCGCAGGTCCAAGCGTTGCGGGAGCTGCTGGCATGAAGTCGCTGACCAAGGGAATCGCCGCGGGCTTCGGGCGGATGCTCGATTCGGTGCGCGAGATGCGCCATCCGGGGCAGGCCACGCTGTTCGCCTCGCTGCTGCGCCGCACGCGGTTCGATTATGCGAGCGAGGTGGGTGACGGGCTGGACGCGAGCGTCGTCACTGCGCCGGTCATGTGGATGCAGCGCTCGATCCCCGAGGCCACGCTGGCGATGCGCGAGATCAAGGCGGACGGCAGCCACGAGGATCTGCACGATCACGAGCTGCTGGAGCTGCTGCGCAGCCCGAACCCGTTCTACGGCGACATCGCGCTGTGGGGCGCGATCGTTCTGTCCTTCCTGATCGATGGCAATTCCTACCTGATCAAGGTCAAGAACGCGGCGGGCAAGCCGGTGCAGCTGTGGTGGGTGCCGTGGTGGATGATCGAGCCGCACGCGCCGATCGACGGCGGCGACTTCATCCAGTTCTACCGCTACACGCCCGGCACCGGCGCGGGCGTGATGCTGCTGGACCCGGACGACGTGGTCCACTTCCGCAACGGCATCAACCCGCGCAACATGATGAAGGGCCTGAGCCCGATGCAGGGCGTGCTGCGCGAGATCTTCAGCGACCTCGAAAGCAGCAACTTCATCGCCAGCCTGCTGCGCAACATGGGCGTGCCCGGCACAATCATCAGCCCCAAGGGCGGCGCGATGCCGACGCCGGAAGATGTCGAAGCGACCAAGGCGTGGTTCCAGCAGGCCTACGGCGGCGACAATCGCGGCAAGGCGCTGGTGATGGGCGGGCAGACCGAGGTGCAGAGCTTCGGCTTCAATCCCGAGCAGATGAACCTGAGCTACGGATCGAACCGGGCGGAGGAGCGCGTCTGCGCGTGCATCGGCATTCCGGCCGCCGTGGTCGGCTTCGGCGCGGGGCTGGAGCAGACGAAGGTCGGCGCGACGATGGAGGAGCTGCGAAAGCTCGCCTGGCACAACGGCGTGCTGCCGCTGGGTCGCCAGCTGGTCGACGAACTCCAGCGCAGCCTGCTGCCCGACTTCCAGCGGGCGCAATCGCAGCGCGGGCGCAGGATCGAGCTTTACTGGAACACGGACGACGTGCTCGCCCTGCAAGAGGACGAGGACAAGCAAAGCGCCCGCAAGCTGAAGGAATTTCAGGCCGGGGCGATCACGCTGCGCGAATACCGCACCGAAACCGGGCGCGAGGCGGACGACCGCCACGATTTCTACATCCGCCCGATCAATTATGTTGCCGTGCCAGCGGACAAGCCGGGCCTCGGCCACAACGGCGGGCCTGCGCTCGATGAGAACGCAGATCGCAGTGATCCGGGCAAGAAGGCTCTGCCGCCCGCCCAGGTCAAGCATTCGGAGACGTGGCTGCCCGAGGGCGCGGGCACCGCGACCGAAGATGAGATCGCGCGTGGCGAGCGGTTCGTAACCCGGAATGAGGCGGCGTTTAGCGGCCTCTCAGCCGCGTTTGAGCAGGACCTTAAGCCCCTGTTCGAAAGCTGGGGAGACGAGGCCGCGCGGGTCGCGCAGGTTGTGCTGGATGCGCTGCTGCCCGAAGACGGCCCCAAGGCCGCGCGTCCTCCGCAAACCAAAGCCGCGAACGATCAGCTGGTGCAGGAGATCATCGACCTGCTCAATGTCGAGGCGTGGGATCGCCAGTTGTCCGCCAAGTACCAGGCCCAGTACGTCCAGATCGCGCGCGACGTTGCCGAGGCGATCGAGCAGTCAGGTTATGGCACGATGCTGCCCGATGCGCGGATGCTGGAGGTGATCGATGCAGGCGGCACCCGCGCCGGGCTGATCGACCTGGACGAACAGACCCGCGCCGCGCTGTTCAAGGCGCTGACCGAGGGCCGCGCGGAAGGCGAAGGCGTGAACGCGCTGGCCAACCGGATCGCCAACATGATCGAGGGCGGGCCGTTCAAGGATGCCGCCACGCGCGCCAAGGTGATCGCCCGGATCGAGACCAAGCACGCGCAGAATATCTCGACGCTGGAGAACGGCAGGTCGAACGGCTTCAGCCGCTTCATTGTCTACGACGGACGGCTGGGGCCGGATCGATCGGAGCCCGCGCACATCGCGCGCAGCGGATCGATCGTCAGCTACGAAGACGCGATGACCATGACCATCAACATGCGGCCCAACTGCACGCTCAGCTTCGCGCCGCACGTCGAGTTTTAGGAAGGACCTCCCGATGCAGACCAAGAACCTGACCGTCACCGAGATGGGCGAGAGCGGCAAGGGGCTGGCGTTGATCGCCGACCTCACCGGCGTGGACAGCGACGGCGATAGCTACGAGCCCGGCGCGTTCTCGTGGAAAGAGCAGTGGGTGCCCCTGCTGCCCGCGCACAACCGTTTCGCCATGCCGTTCGGCAAGGCGCGCGTGTTCGAGGATGGCGATGCCGCCTATGCCGAGCTGCACCTCAACCTCGACACGCAGGTGGGCAAGGAATGGCACTCGGCTCTCCAGTTCGATCTGAAGACCGGCAACGCCGTGCAGGAATGGTCCTACGGCTATGACGCGATGCGCTTCGACAAGGTGACGCGCGGCCTTGCCGAAGGCCGACACCTGAAGCAGCTCGACGTGCAGGAGGTCTCCACCGTGGTGCGCGGCGCTGGTCGCGGGACGCGCACGGTCGACATGAAGGGCCTCAAGGCGGCGATGAAGGATGGCGACTTCAGCACGATCACTCAGCAGCTGGGCGTGATGGCGGCGACGATCGATGCTGATCCGGCCAAGCTGAGCGCGACCGGGCTGAAGCAGCTGGGCGAGATCCACGCCAACCTGGGCACCGTCCTCGCGCTGGCCAATCGCGATCCGGAGGCCGAGGCGAAGGCGGCGGCGGAGATCGAGCGGATGGCGGGCAACGCCATCGCCCGCGATGCGATCCGGCGCGCCGAAGCCTTCATGGGCTGAGACGCCCTCAGAAGCCCCAAAACGGCTTTGAGGGTACGGACGCCCCGGAAAGTTCACCGAGGCACCCCTTAACGCGCCTTAAATGGCTCTCAGCAGGGTTTTGGATTGGAGGCGTCCGGTGATGGTGCGCAGGTCAGCCGCAGGGATGCTGTTCGCCCCGATACGCATCGGCGAGCCCCTCGCGCAGCAGCGCCTGCCCGACATCGCCCCGCGCCGTTTCGATCCGCGCCAGCGTTCGCCCGAAACAGTCGTGGCCGTCGCGGCGGATGATCACCGCCTCGCCATCGAGCAGCGCGACCAGGCGAGCGCGTGCCAGGATCGCCCGGCGGCGTTCGTTCGGGTCGGTCGCGTCCAGCTCCGGCGCGTCGATCTCCAGCAGCCTGATCTTCTCCCGATCGATCCACACCGTATCGCCATCGTGGACGCAGGTTTCGCGCCGCGCTGGCGGCGGTGGGCAGACGGCGATCGCGAGGGCGGCGGCTGAGAGCAGGAGCGACATTTCCGCTGTTTCTGCGATCGGGTTTGCCAGATCAAGCCAATCGCTCTAGTCCGGATGCAACCCGCCACCTGCGCTGCGCCCCGGCCACAGGAACGCGTTCCGGGTCCCTCCACTTCGGCACCATCGGCAAAGCGGTCTTCGTAATTCACACGGAGACAACGCAATGGCCGGTATCAAGGATCTCTCGCTCAAGCAGGCGGAGGAAAAGCTCGCCACCATCCAGGACGAGATGGGCAAGGTGCTGACGGAGGCGAAAGCCGACGACGGCAGCCTCGACTTCAACAAGGTCACCTTCTTTGGCGACAGCGTCAAAGGCTCGGTCGCGGTGGCCGAGAAGTTCCAGCAGAAGGACGCCGAGGCCAACGAGCTGGGCGAGCACATCGACACGCTGCGCGGTGCCGAGAAGGCGGCGCAAAACTACGAAGCCCGCGAAAAGGGCCTGCGCAACTTCCCGCTGCCCGGTGCTGGTGGCCAGGGTGGGCTGCCCGCCAACCAGCAGCAGTTCAAGTCGCTCGGCGAACAGGCTGTCGAGACCAAGGCGTTCAAGGAGTGGGTGGCGGACGGCTGCCCCAGCGGCAAGGGCGTCGACCTGCAATTCGAGAAGGCGCTGGCCTCCGATTATCTGGCCCGTGGCGCGCAAGGCTCGACGATCGGCAGCAAGGCGCTGATGTCGACAGGGGCGGGGTTTGCGCCCGAAAGCGTCCGGATGCCCGGCTTCGTCGAAGCGCCGACCCGCCCGGTGCAGCTGCTCGACATCCTGCCGCTTAACCGCACTGGCCAAGCAGCGGTGCCCTACATGGAAGAAACCACGCGCACGCACGGTGCGGCTGAGACTGCCGAGGGTGGAACCTACAACGAAAGTGAGTTCGCCTTCACCGAGCGCACCAGCCCGGTGCGCAAGATCACCGACAGCATTCCGGTGACCGACGAGCAGTTCGAGGATGTCCCTCTGGTCGAGGGCTATATCAACAATCGCCTGCCGTTCGGCCTGCGTCAGCGGCTCGATTATCAGTGCGGTGTCGGCACCGGCTCCGCCCCCCAGCTGCGCGGCATCCTAAACACCATCGGCATTCTGACCCAGACGAAAGGCTCCGGTCCGGTATTGGACGCCTTCTTCAAGGCAATGACCAAGGTCCGGATCAATGGCCGCGCGATGGCGACCCACAACCTGATCCACCCGCTCGACTGGCAAGACATTCGCCTGACCCGCACCAACGACGGCATCTACATCTTCGGTTCACCGATGGAGAGCGGGCCGGATCGCCTCTGGGGCCTCCCCGTCGTCCAGTACGAGCCGATGGGCCAGGGCAAGGGGCTGACCGGCAGTTTCATGCCCGCATATATCGAACTGGTCGAACGGCGTGGGATCGACATTCAGGTCGGCTACGTCAACGCGCAGTTCGCCGAGGGCAAGCGCACGGTGCGCGCCGACATGCGCGCCGCGCTGCCGGTCTATCGCCCCGCCGCCTTCTGCGAAGTCAATCTGACCGAATAACCGCCGTCGGCGATCGGGCCGCGTCCGCCCGGTCGCCACTCCAGTCGGGGCGGGTCGATG
>Ga0114909_1002000_pt1 | contig 10342 bp, 18 predicted proteins | sample MalvireepMed_906_FD_87290 | JGI IMG/M metagenome (GOLD analysis project Ga0114909, IMG submission 87290) | Marine viral communities from the Global Malaspina Expedition - Malaspina viral metaG DeepMed_906 | ecosystem: Environmental > Aquatic > Marine > Oceanic | place: Mediterranean Sea...
TGCGTCACCTTGGCTGCTGGCTAAATCCGCGAAGCCAGAGACATCGTAAGTCGCCGTGGGCTTGCCTGCCAGGAAGGTCTGATAACTGTCACCGAAGGCGGTGATATCCGCTTCCGGGACCGTGAAGTTCAGCGTTGCTGAACTCAGCTCGTCCTCCAGAGCTACCGAGTCAAACGAAAAATCGGCGTCCTTGCCATGAGTTCTTGCCATCTTGGTTCCTCCTTATGAAATCGCGCTGGTAGTCGAGCCAGAGCATTGGAATGTTGCCGAATAGGTCGCTACTCCGCCGACCGGGAGGTTGATGGTGTAGCTGCTACAGATCGCGCCAGTCAGACCGCTTGACGTGCAGGTGTACTCAGGAGAGTTGGTGTCAGGACCGGCGCCGTCCGGGTCATAGACCAGAGTCTTTGGTCCACTGGTCAGAGAGATATGGTCGAATATGGTCGCATCACCGTCTGAAGCAAAGTCCATATCAACCGCACCGGCAACGTCAAAGGTGACACTCTTCTTGCCGGCCAAGAAATTCTGATAAGCGTCATTGAAGGCCGTCACGTCGGATTCACCCACCGTGGCGTTCATCGTGATGGAATTGAGTTCATCAGAAATTTCCACGCCGTTGAATGAAAAATTTGAGTCCTTGCCGTGAGTTCTAGCCATGCAATCCTCCTATGATGGGGTTACGAAGTAGCCGAAGCTGACATAATTCTTGAAAGTCCTGCTCCCGGTGCCAGTGGACTGAATCTGTACTCGCCACCAGGACTCTGATGCCGCTGGGCCAGTAGCAGACGCAGTAAGAAACGAAACTCCAGTGCTGTGTGTGATGGTCCCAAAGTTGATTCGGGTCGTAGGCGAACCCCAGGTGTCATTAGTCTCACTCTGGATTTCCAGGGCAATCGTATTGCTGCCAGATCCTCCCATCTCCACCATCCGCCAGACACCGAAAATCGTGTTGGTCGCCGCGATCGTCCCCAGGTTGTAGCCGGTCCCATTGGCGACCACCGTGCTGCCGTTGCAGGTGATGGTGGCATCCTCGATGATTCTGGAGCGGAACGGCGCCGAGGCTCCCTGCCAGGTCACGTTACAGGCGATGACATCACCTACTGTGGACACTCTTGGAGAAGCACTGACTAAGGTCGGGCCTTCATAACCGACGTTGCCTTCGGTCAGACCTCCGGGATAGATGCCCACTCTCCGGGCCGTAGCCGTCAGGTCAGTGAACATCTCACCGTCATAATTGGGGCTGGCTGTGGACCAGAGGCCGTTCACGTCAAAGGTAAACCCTGGCTTACCCTGGATAAATGTCATGTCAGTATCCGCGAAGGCCGTCACGTCCACTGGCGCCTCGGTGAAACTGAGGTCCATGCTGTTGCTGACCCCACTGAAATCGAACTCATCGACCAGTAGGCCGGCGGATTTTGCTGATATTCTAGCCACGGTTCCTTCTCCTCTTGGGCGGCTCTGGCCTCTCTGCTAACCGTGCCTGCGCCCATTCCTCGTCTGAGTCCTCATAGATTTTGACTGCTCTCGTGCGGAGCAGAGATTCAATATCCACCGGCTCATCTCCGTCCAGGGTAAACCGCTGGCCGGGATAGAATCGGATGCTGGACGGCTTGGTTCCTGGCCCCTGGACCATATGGAGTTTGCGGAGCGCAAGATACCAGACCTCAGTCGTTGAGCCAGCGGTTCCAACTTCTACTGTTTTTTTCGTTCTTTTTCGGGATGTAACCATGCTCTTTCTCCAGCGTTATGTGATGAGTGACCATCTCCGATGAGTTCCTAAAGTCTTTCTTCTCTCCACATAGGCGACAAATCCCCGGACTGAAAGGTCCGTTTGAAGGCTCTATCTCCCAGTGATGGATGCATCTAGCTCTGGTCTGCTGTGATTCTGTAGAGTCCTCCAACGTGCTGGTAGATGACTCCTTCCTGGTCTTCGACAAGATAAACGTCCTCCTCTCTCCTGCACCACAGAAGTGAATGACTCGTGATGCTGAGACTTGCGTCCTGCATTACCGAGTCGATCTGAGTGTCTATGTCTCCGGCACTCTTCGGCCAGGGCGAACGGTCGATGGCCTTGACCATGTAGATCGCGGATCCTCCACGACCGCTGGCGAAGTTCCAGTATTCATCCACCTTGGACATGGCCTGGAAGACCACATATGGCGGCGCCGTGCTATGTGGCGCGATCCCGTTGAACACGCCGCCGGTGGCCTCATTGGTCACCGCTTCTACGTTCAAGACGGAATAGACCGCCGTATCCAGGTTGACTCTCAGATTAGCCATCTCTACAGGTCCTTGAAGAGTTCTGTGATTGCCTGCTCGACCCTGGGCCTCTCTTTCTCAGCAGCTGGAATCATAAATGGCCTGGCTCTCATCTTCCACGTTCCGAACTCGATGAACGGCGCATACTCTGTGGCTGGTCCGACTCTCCAGACCAGTCCTTGCGTGTCTTGTCTCCGGGACTGAGTGCTGTTGAGCGTGGCTCCAGTGTCAACCGCCGGCCAATTGCGGAGCCGGTCCTTGGCATCCACTTCTATATGCCGTGCAGCAATCTCGATCACATTCTGGAGCTTGCCGCCGAACTTGGCCCAGTCAGCGTCCAGCTCCATCTTTATCTCCATGTCCATCTTCAAGAATTCATCAGCCATAAAAAAACCTCGATCGTCAGCTAAACGCCAGCAATCAAGGACTATGCCTTGTCATTCAGAGCCAGCGTTCAAGCCGCTTGCTGGGCCTCTTGGGCCTCTAGGGCTAATCTTCTGGTGGTATATAACCACCTTGTCCGTCAGGGACCAGGTCTATCGCAACGTCATCCTCTTCCTGCTCTATAGTGAAAGCATTGACCGTATTGCATCTTCTGCACTTGATTTCCACCACGCTCTCGGCCGCCAAGCGGACCTTGGCTAGAAGCATGTTGCAGCTTTCGTGTTGGCATCTTGCTTCTCTTAGAGCCGGCGCATCTGGCATCTTATTGTTGCTGACCATGATTTCCCAGTGTCCACAGACTGGACCTCATAGGTCCCGCTGGTATGCACGACCCGGTCAGTCTGGGTGATCGACTGGTCATGTGCCAGCGTCAGCATGAAGTCCTGCTGGAGGTCCTGACGGCCTGCCTCATTCGACTCACCGCCGCCTTTTCCCGCGATCCGTGCAGCCACTTGCTGGTAGGAATTCGCCCAGGCTTCCGTGAAACCGCCTTGCTTATCAGAGGTCAGCGTCTTCCGCTGGATGTCCACAAGGTCCGGCATGGCCTTCTCGGCCTCACTCCGCATATATGCCAGGTCATTGCCTTGCAAGAGCTTATCAACCATCAGAATAACGACCAAATTGGCCGGTCCCGGAGTCCAGGATATTGAGTCCAGTGACCTCATCTGAATCCGTGTAGACAGAGTATCCATCCACCCGGCGCGGCATGACCGTGGTCGTGGCTCTGGCTTGCCGGCGGAGCCGTTTAGCCTGCGCCATGAACATCTGCGTCACGCTGCCTTTCTGGAAGCTGGCGCCGTCAGCAGAGAAGGTGAAATCTCTTGCAAAGCGGACCGCCAGAGTCTCACAGGCCCTGGCAGCTGAACCCAGGATGCTGTTGCCTTCCTGACTGAGAAAGTCATCCAGCTCTGCATCCTGGAACAAGACCCGGTCCGAGTCCGTGTCTCCAATCTCCAGTCGGACACGATCGCGGTCAGCCGTGCTTCCTGCCGTATAACTGAAAGCCATCAGGTCCTCACGAATATGGTCATGGTCAATGCGTCCGTCAGAGCATCTGAGCCGGCAAGTTCTGTCAGGAGATTGCCGTGGATGATCGCGGGGATATAAGCCCCGGTGATAGCCGATGCGCTGGCATCATCTAGCTGGTGCGTCGGGTAGAACCAGGCATCCGTCGCGGAGTTGGTGACCGTCAGGAGAGTGACTGACACCGGGTCTCCGGGAGAAGAGAGAGTGGTGTCAGTCGAAGCTGGCGCATCAGCATGGAAGTTCATGTAGACCGCCAGTAGTTCAGAGTAAGGCAGGGCCGTCACCAGAGAGCCAGTCGCCGAAGCGTCGGACCCAGTGGTGCTGACCTTGATTATGTGCCGCTCGATCGCCATCAGGCGCCTGCGTAGTAGACGACGACCACGTCAACTGAGTCGTCATCGTTAGCCTGGCTAACCGTTATTTTGATGTTGTCTGCCACGCAAACTTTGTCATATACCTCATTAGTACCGTCATATGTCACGTCAGCCGCAGACTCATCATCAATCTTATGGCGAGGATGAAACCAGCCATTTGAGTTAGCATTGGTCAGCGTCAGGATAGTCAGGGCCGGTCCGTTGTTCCCGGCCGTGGCTATGACTAAATCCGTGCTTGATGGGGGCGACCCGTTATAGGTCACTCCTATCGAGCAAATCTGCCCAACGACAACATGGGTTGATGTGTTGTTATTCGTGGACGCCCCGGCGCCACCATCAGTAGCACCGGAGCTGATCGAGACTGATTGATAGCCGTACATCTAACCCTCCTAACTATCGATGGCGGGCAGAATGTAACCGGAAGCCGTATCGGTTGCGCTTCCCAGGTTGTCGAACTGACGGACACCATCAGCGTCTATCAGAACCTCGCCAGCGGTATCAGCGTGACCGATGCGGTTATGGGCAATTATCCCGGTATTGTCCGACGTGTCACTGTCAATCAGAAGGTCGCCTGCGGTGTTCAGCCGGTAGATGTGGTTGTAACTAATCTCACAATCTGTGACATCTTTCCCGGTCGCCACCGAGATGATGGCCTCAGAGTTTGCGGTCCCCATGCGGATGCTGTTATTCGTGAATACCAGCCCAGCGATGTCGCCGCCTATGTCTATGACTCCATTGTTCCCGGTATCAGGACTGATAACCACGTTGTCGGTGAACTCAAGACGGTCACACTCATTGTTGGTGGTCGTGCCTTTAATCAGGTCAACGAAGTTCATGTTAACCGCTGTATCAACGAAGCGACATTTGTTCACCACGAACCCAGCCGCACTGAGGTCAAACACCTCTACGATATCAGCGTAGTTCATGCTGAAAATCATGTTGTGAATCTGCACGTCAGCGGCAGTCACATCGATGTCAGTCGTTGTGGCTGTGTCCAGAGTGATGGTCGGGCGGGAGTTCCCAACGCCCATGCCGATGACGGTCACGCCGGCCACGTCAAAGGTGATCGCGGCGGCGGCTGAGATGGTTTCTGCATGGCCTGGAGCAACCAGAATCACGTCACCATTGTTGGCGGTACATTTTCCGATTGCGCCGTCCAGCGTAGCAGCTGGTTGCTTCGGGTTCGTTGCGGCGTTGTTATTGCTTGCCGCATCTGCGCCACTGTCTACATGGTAGACATCACCGGTGGTAAGCAGAGGACTTCCGATTCCGCCGAGTCCCTCAACTGGAACTCCACGGCTCTTTACACCAGATGGAAAGTTAGTAGGCATCGCCAGTTCCTCCTCAAATTAAGGAACCAGGGGTGAAAGGCCAGTGCGTTTGCTTGCATGGGACACTTCCACCCCCAGTCCTGCCTATTCAGTTTTAGCTAGGGTTCTGTCCGAAAATCCAACGCCAGTCGGTCCAGCCGATTCCATATCTCATATAGCCTCTGTATTTTGCTGTGAGGCCATCGAAATCTTCAGCCTGGCTGAACTCCGGGCGGATCCTCCATTGCCAGATGAGGTGCTGCTTCATCAACGTGGAGTCGATGAGGAACCACGCATTGGCATCAGTCAGGCGGTTCCAGACCACAGGCCGGAACCTACCACTGAACATGTTGACATCATATTGGGCTGAACCCGGCTCGTAGATGGCACGTTCACTGACCAGCTGCGTGGCGGTCCGCTCAAGTTCTGGTGGCACAAGGAGCATGTCCGGGTTGATGCCCATAAGCTGACCTGCGTCATCAGTGAAGTTCCGCATGTTCTGACGGGTCGTATCAAGGTTGTCGATCGTCAGAGCCAAGGTCCCTTCGTTGGCTTGAGTTGTCCCGGTATCTGCCGGGCTATAAGGATGAGCCGCACTCAAGAGAGCCACGCCGTCGGCGCCGTTGGTGCTGGCACCCATGCGGTTGGTCCCGGAGTCCGTGAACCCGTTGATGAAGATGTTGGCTGCGTCGGTCTCTTGCGTGATTCCGAAAGCATCCGCCATGTTCTGGGCGCGTCCAGTGATTTGGTTGCCTTGCTGGTCATCCACAAGCCTGCGCTCGATCTGAAGACCTTGCGCGAACTCGTAATTACGGATGTCCACCCGGTAACCAGCATCGAAGTCCGTATAAGGCACGGTCCCATCAAAAGGCGGGACCAAGCCTTGCGCTCCGAGTCCCTGGTATTGCTCTTCATAACGGGTTGAACTTTCAACCTTGAAGAGCATGTCGATCATCGGCTGCGGCCGGCCCATGGCAAGGTTGAAAGCCCTGACCAGAGGCGGAGCCAACAGGTCCGCAAAATTGCCACTCGTTAAAGGCATCTGCTATCTCCTATTGAACCTTCGAAAGATAGTGAGTGGGAGCCGTGAATTGGACTCTCGTCTCATCAGACGATTGCCTCTTTCTCTCGACCACCACGAATTCATTGTTGGACGCAGATGCTATGGTCTGCGCTCCAGTTGTGCCAGAGATATCCAGCAATGCTCCGGCCAGCCGTGCGTTGGTGTCATTGGGGTCTGCGTAGACCGCGTCAGGATTGGCTATGACCTGCACCAGTGTGGTGGAGTCCGTACCAGCTACGACACCTGGCTGCCCGTCTGTTGCGTCATCCGGGTCATCCGGTCCTACGAAGACGCCGACGGCGGCCAGGTCAGTGGTCACCATCAGATCGACCTCTCCAGATTCCAGATTCAACATATCTCCGCGGGTGAAAGTCTCCGAGTCCTTCATCAAGAACTTGAGAATCAGCGGCCGGCCGCCGCTGACGTTGTAACGCCATTCAAATCCATTTGCTGCCATGATTTCTCCTTACGGGTTCTATCCCCGGTTCAGAAGTTAGAGTCCTTGAGCGTACTCTTCAGCCGTCAGACCCATCATCTGCGCTGCCTCTAGTTGTAAAGGCGTGAGGCGCACGGCCTGGACCGGTTGTCCAGATTCAGGGTTGATATTCGGCGTCCGATTTGTTCCCCTTAAATACGGCTTATCCTCAAGAAGACTGGCTATGGCATCATCGACTCCGGTCACGGCTCCGTCTACATACTGGACATTTGTCCGGTCCAGAAGCACGAACGCCGCATCCGGGTCGACCACGCCCATCTGTGAGGCACGGACCTTAACCTGAGAAGCTATCATCGCATCCGCGATCTGTGCCTGGGCGTCCGTGACCTTCTTCTCAGCCTCGATCGCCCTGGCTTCCATCTTCTCTGCTTCAGTCAGTTGTGCCTGCTCTAGTTCATCCGCACGGGCTGCGCGGGCCTTCAAGTCGTTATAGTCCTTGAATTTGTTGCGCTCATCCCGGCGGGTCTTTGAGTTTATCCGGTCGATATAGGCTTGCTGCTCTGAAGTGAACTGCAAGGTATCCGTGGCCGGAGTCTGCTCCGCCGTCGTCTGATCGACTTCGGCTGGTTCGGTCTGCGCCAGGTCTTCCGTAGGTCCCGTATTCTCTGTGACCATCTAGGTCCCCCTTTTTATACCCGCTGGGTTGCGGTGATATCGGTCTATCAGAAAAGATAAAGTCGTGCTAGGAGAATCCTTTGGACTTATTCTTCCGCAGTCTTCTGTCTTTTGGTGGCCCGTTCTTCACTCGTCCTTTCGGCTTGTAGCCGCCAGGCATCTTCTTGCTCTTGCCTTTTTCTGGCATATTTCCGCTCCTTTTTATGAGTAGAATTATGAGTGCGCCGGTGCTTCTTCCGCTGCTTGTTCTGGTGAGAGCGGCTCATCATGCCCGGAATGGTTCTGCTCCAATCCGCAATCCATGCACTGACGCATGACAATCCCTGACTGTTTGTAGATCCTCCGCTCGTAAGGCCACAGAGGCGCCAGGACCAGCTCAGAGGATTCGCACCTGTAACACTCCATCTCTACTCAGATGCTTCTTCAGTGACCAGGATGGTGGCATCTTCCAACTCTATCGGCTCTTCCTCGGCTACCTCGGTCCTGCGGTTGCGCCGTGTTGGTGCTTGGACAGATGATGCATCATCAATGAATTTGGCATTGCAACCGTCACAGTATTGTTCACCGCCTAGGTCCTGGCAGCTTCTGTCACAGTGTGGACACCATATGACACCACGCCTATGCCGTAGGACCGGCTTGATTTCGCCGTTAAGTTCTGCTTGCATCTTCGATCTCCTCTTGATTTAAGATTGCCTGATAGGCTGGATTCATCTGCCAACGCCGACCGTGGTCACCAGGATGCGGCAACCGGTGGTCAATGGTCCCAACAAAAATCCCGTCCGGGATGCCTTTCGGAAATGCCATACACGCCAGGTCTGTGCCTATGTCTCCGATGTACCAGAAGCATGAGATGCACTGGCTGGAGATACCGGTTCTCATCATTTCTTCTTTCCTGCCAGTTGGTGGAGATTGAAACTATCTATGCCGGCAAAATCAGTATTGACTTTCATCACGTCCTCGATGAAGGCGGTGACCTCTTTGCTATTTCTGGCGCCACCTAACCAGACGTGTTCATTGAAGGCTTCGGCGAAATGCTCCAGCTCATTCTTCAACGCATATTCACTGATATTGGCTGCGTGTTCACGAGCCGCTTTCTGAATAGCCGTTTGATTGCCTGGATATAACAGATTAACTCCCCGACTCTCGGAGAAACTCCACCGCCTGTGTGCGTAGTGACCTATCTCATGCGTGACAATCTCTTTCAGACCTTCTTCACCAAGAGTGGGGTGGAACCTCTGGGCAGCCTTTGTTGCCAGTGTGGCTTCATGCGTGGCGATCGCGTCTTCCAGGTTCTGGATGTAGGATTTATATTCTGGGACATTAAGCGTCCGTCCAGTTGGAACACCCCGGACGGTTTCTGGCAGGCGGCCCGAGCCACCAAATTTGCTTATATGTTCAGCCAGGTCCTTCTTCATCTGCTCGATCTCAGGACCGAGCCGTGCTATGGCTTTGCCGGCCGCTTGCACGTCCGTGACCGCCATTTCATTATCTGCCAGGATTTTCCTGGTCCAACCACGAGCCGTGCCAGGTTGGTACGGCCCAATGCTTGCTGATACGGGGTTGATATGGACGGAATTGCCGCCTTGATAGGCATATGTGCCAGAACTGAACGGCTCTTCAGGGAGAGCCTTGGTCGTAATCTTATCTAGAGGTCGCCAGCGGTTCCGCACTATGGTGGCTTCTATGCCTTTGTTCGCCTGTTGAGCCGCTCTGATCGACATCCCCTGATAATCAGCCTCGATCACACCACCTACGGCTCTGGCCCAGGCTTCCTGCTCACGGACATATCCGCTCATCTGAACCGGGACATTGCCGCGATATCTAGGATCGAACCGAAGAGCATCAGCGTCCGGGACTACATCAAAAAAGTCCTCCGGGTCACCTTCCCAACCGCGAGGCAATCTTGGTTCTGGCGGCGTGGTCCTGGTTCCACGGATTTTCTCTCCAGTCTTCGGGTCGATCAGCTCATCCGGTAGCGGCAGCGGCTCTGGGACGGTCACCTCTGGTGCTGCCTTGCGAGGCCGTCTGGTCCGTCTGGGCCGTGGTGGCGGTTTAGGTGGTGCTACACCGCCTGGACCTCCTTTGCCAAGGCCAAGGTCTTTGACGGGTCGAATGACCGCCGCATCACCCCAGACCTTGCTGGTCCTGACGGTCGCCAACTGGTTCAGTTGTATCTCACCTTGCTTCCAGGCTTTCAGCCGGGTGTCACCAAGTATCTTCCGCTGCACTCTCTCGTTTTGCCGGCCCAGCCAATCCCTTGCGTCCTCTGGCGGCGCCTGACGCGGCACGTCCAGGCCAAGGTCCGCATAATCCAGGACCTCCGGGACCATGGTGCATCTGCCGTTCGGATGCTCATTCAGAGGCTCATTAAGGTCATAGAGCGTCCCGTCCAGCGCGATGCAGGCCATGCACGTCCGTTCCGTTTTGGCTGCCATGCGCCTGTAGCCTTTCACTACCGGTGAGCTGGCGTATTCCAGCCGTGAGGCTTCCCGGAAGGCACGGTTAGTCTCGGTCCGGGTAATAAGTAAAGCCCTGGTCAGTGGCATACCAGCCGCCGTCTCGATCAGCCTGGCGGTGGCTCTTGGACCTTTACCCATCGCAATGCCGGTACCGATCGCGCCTCTGATTTCTTGTGCGGCTTCCGCTCCAAGTGGTTTCAGAAGCCGGCCTACTGGCTTGCCGTCAGCTGCCATGCCGATGAAGTTGCTGAACGCATCATCCGGTAGGCGGTTCCATTCCAGTCCTATATTCGCCA
>Ga0114909_1002001_pt1 | contig 10340 bp, 15 predicted proteins | sample MalvireepMed_906_FD_87290 | JGI IMG/M metagenome (GOLD analysis project Ga0114909, IMG submission 87290) | Marine viral communities from the Global Malaspina Expedition - Malaspina viral metaG DeepMed_906 | ecosystem: Environmental > Aquatic > Marine > Oceanic | place: Mediterranean Sea...
AAGTAATGCAATGACAAATGTGAACATTGATTCCGGGACCATAAATGGGATCACAGATTTGGCAGTGGCAGATGGTGGAACTGGAGCAAGCACATTCACTGATGGTGGAATTTTATTGGGTAGTGGAACAGATGCAATCACAGCAACAGCAGTTTTGGGTGATGGTGAAATCTTAATTGGTGACGGCAGTGGCGACCCAACCACATTGGACATAGGTGCGAGTGGTGGAATCACAACACTTGGGACAATAGCCACAGGTGTTTGGAATGGTACAGCAATTGCTTCTGCTTATCTTGATGCTGATACTGCTCATTTATCAACAACACAAACATTCAGTGGAGCAAAGACATTTTCTGATGAAGTCACTCTGTCATTTGCCAAACAATTAAGATGGAACACTCACGGAAGTAATACTGATTCAAGGTCTTGGGGAATGGGGGCAGGAGTTGTTGGTGGTGATCCAAATGCAGATTATTTTGGGATTTCAAGGTCAAATGCAGATGACAACACTCTTGATACAAATGTTCTTGTAATAAATAAAGATGGAAATGTCGGAATTGGAACTGCGACTCCGGGAGTGAGGATTCTCAGTGGTGGGGCAACCAACCTAATTACCATGTTAGAAATAGCAGGTACAGAAGCATCTGAAAATACATCTTCGCCTATGATGGTCTTTAGAAATACTTCTACTGATATTCATGCTACACAGGATTTTAGATTAGGAACAATAGCATTTGCAGGGAATGATATGTATGGGTCGGAGTCTGGTATTGGTGCAGAGATTATGGCTCGTGCTGATGCAACATGGAACGCAACCACAAATGACTATCCTACTGCACTGACTTTCTCTACGGCTCCCGATGGAAGTGGAGCATTAACTGAAAGACTGCGAATTAATTCATCAGGAGAAGTTGGGATTGGTGGGACAGCAGGAAGTGGAGTTGACTTAAATGTTTTTGCATCAGGGGAAGCCCATTTGTGGGTTAATTCTCACACAAATGCGACTGAAGGTTCCAACATTAGACTTTTACACAGTAGAAATACAACTATTGGACAGCACACTGCCGTTGCTCAACATGACATAATTGGTCAAATTGTTTGGGCCGGAAGTGATGGAAACAGCTATGAAGGAGCTTGTGCAATTAGAGGATCAGCGGATGAAGCAGTTGGGGACGGAGACATGCCCGGAAGGCTCTCATTTCACACTTCAAATGATGGTTCCTCTGACCTTGCTGAAAGATTGAGAATTGACAGAACTGGGACTGCTATTTTCAAAGGTGGGGCTGATGAGAAAATGAGACTTGAAGGTACAGCATCTCCCTATATTAGATGGTGCGAAAATTCAGATAATAAAGCCTATATACGATGGGACTCTAGTGGATATTTATATTTTGAAAATCAAGAACATTCTGAGAATTTTGTTTTAGCAGATAATGGGATAGGAATTAATACGACGGGGCCTACGAGAAAATTGCATATTAAAGATGGTAGTCATTCAAGGCCTTGTGTTAGAATACAAGCTTCTACAGGAAATACTTCTGGTAGATGGACAGGGATTGAGTTTAGTGGCGAGGACGCTAATAATCAGGCCGGAATATTTGTTGAGTCTATGGCTTCAAACTCATATAGTCGTTTCAATATGCACTTTTGTTTGCAACAAACAGCGGGGACACAGGATGCAGATATAACAGATTCTGTCTTAACCATAGCAAATGATGGTACTTTTTCAAATGCGTCAGGCAGTGCAGATATTTCAGACAGAGAATTAAAGGAAAACATCAATCCCATAGAAAACGGATTGGAAACAATTAATCAATTGCAGGGAAAGACTTTTACTTGGAAAGAATCTGCCAGTCTGATTGAAGGAACTAAGTATGGACTTATTGCTCAAGAACTTGAAGAAGTGTTGCCCGATTTAGTTTATGATAAATGTGGTATCAGAAAAAAAGAAGATGTCACATATTACAAGTCCGTTCTCATGAATGGTCTTATTCCAGTTTTGGTGGAAGCAGTGAAAGAATTATCAACGGCTAATGATGAACTCAAATCAAGAATTGAAGCACTGGAAGCATAATGAATCAAAAATTTGGAAAATAACAGTCAAAAAAAAGGAAAATAAAATGGCTAAACCTAAAAAAGAAGCTCCGGCAGTTGTCACTGTGGATGATGTTGAATACAAGCATGAAGACCTGAATGATGAACAGAAAGTCATCTATGCACACATTGCTGATCTGCAAAGAAAGTCAAACACAACAAGGTTCAATTTGGACCAGTTGCAGGTTGGGCTTGATGCATTTGGAGAAATGCTTGTGAAAAGCTTGAAGAATGGTGAGGAGAAGGTAGAGAATGGCAAGGATGATGAAAACTAAATGAAGCAGACTGTTTAAACAGGTTGGATAAAACACTCATCACGCTTGTAGAGCATTTGGGAATCACTGGGGTGTTGGCCGGAACCACCATCCTGCTGATTTACAAGTTTGTTTCCACGGACAAAAAAGTTGAAGCTATGCATAGAAGATTTGATTCTTTGAAAGTTGATATTGCAGAAATGATGAAAGAAAGTCATGACTTATTTCATGATCTTAAAGAAGAAATCACGGACTTGAATAAAGACATGCTGAGAAACTTCAAGAATGGAGGGAAATAAGTGGATGGGGACAAAGGGACCGGGATCATCATTGAAGCCTTGGTCCGTAAGGTTGAAAGAATTGAAACAAATGTGGATTGGATAAAAAAGAACATGGCCAAAGATGAGAAGCATTTTAATCAAATTTATAGAAACAAAGAGGAAATCCAAAAGGTCAAGACCATTGGAGGGGTGCTTTTTTCTATTGTTGGGTTGGTTGCTACATTTTTTGGTTACAATGTGAACAAATAAAACAGGAGAACAGTATGGAATGGATTTCTCAAAACTGGGAATATATCTTGGTGGGATTTTACTGCCTTGAAAAAATGGTCAAGCTGTCACCAACTCCAAAGGATGACATCCTTTTGGATATTGTCTTTGACGGAATGAAAAAACTGGTGGCTTCAATGGTCGGAAAGGGCAAAAAATAGATGTTCAAAAAACTGATTCAAAGAATGGTCAAAAAATGGGGAGCTAAAAAGCTCTTGTTTTATGTTTTAGAGCAATGTGTGAAAGCAACTAAAAGTAAAAAAGATGACAAAATGCTTGAAGATGTAAAACTGTTTTTAGAAGACTATTGATCCAAAAGCAGAAAATGTCAGAGTCCTTGAAACAAATGGATGAACTGATCCAAGATACTTTGGGACAGCTTGGTGCAAAATATGCCAAGCCTGAAGCAAGGGAGCTTGTATTGGCAACAGGACTTGTGGAGAGTAGATATAAATACATAAAACAGATTGGAACATGGGTGGCTTCGGGATATTACCAAGTGGAAAGTGCGACAGCAGTTGATACTTGCATGAGCTATCTCAAGTACAGACCAAGCCTTGCAAAGAGATGTGCAAAAGCATCAGAGACAAGCATCTCATTGTGGGAATCCGGGGACCATAAAAGATGGAAAAGGATTTTGACTTACAACATTGCATGTGGAATTATTCAATGCAGGTTGAAGTATTGGAGGTCACCACTGCCAATTCCACTGGACACCCATGGCCAAGCAAAGCTGTGGAAAGATGTTTATAACACCTCCAAAGGGCGAGGAAAAATTGAAGACTATCTTGAAATTGTTGGAAAACATATTTGAAGAAACCAACATTGAAGCATAGGGCTGTGGTCATTCCTGATCAGCACTTTCCAATTGCTGATAGGAAGGCCGTGAATGTGGCCCTGAAGATCATTGAAAAGGTGAAGCCTGATAGGTTCATAAACTTGGGTGATGTGCTTGAGAATGATGAAGTCTCAGCTTGGAAATTCAAGGGTAAGGCCCTTCCGAGTTTGGAATTTCAATTACCTCAAATTGACAAGATGCTTGAAGAAAGTAATAAATGGATTGATGAATTTGATGATGTTTTGGACTGGATTAATTGCAAAAAGAAATGGGTGTTGGCCGGAAATCATGATATTTGGTTGGACAATTTTGTGACCTCAAAAGTTGGAATGCATCCCATCTTGGAGTCTTATACTTTCAGGAAGGCTTGCAGGTGGGACGAAAGAGGGTATGTTTACAGAGATTTTAATGACCCTTTGCTTCTTGGAAAGTTGGCATTTTTACATGGGGCTTTTGCCACCAAGTACAGTGCAAGCAAACACTTGGAAGCTTATGGGTCGAATATCATTTTTGGCCACACCCATTCTATTGAAAGGCACACCCTGACAAAGTTGCAAGGTGGGACCATTGGTGCTTGGTCAATGGGGTGTCTCAAGAGCAAAAGGTCAGAGGACAACAGATGGCTGAGGGGAAGGCTTCACACATGGTCACATTGTGTTGGAATTGTTGATTGGTTTACAAATGGAAATTTTAAAGTGGAGCAAGTTGAAATTGTGAATGGAGTCACAAGCTTATGGGGAGAAATGATTTATGGCTGAAGAAATCAGGATTGATATAACATTTGACCAATTGAATTTGGTCCAACAAATACAGCTATTGAAAGAAACATGCAGACTGTTTAAACAGGATGATGACCCGGAAATGTTTAAACAACTACTGTCAATGGTTGAAGAAATTCAACTGCCTGAAATCATGCCGGGATTTAACTCAATTGAAGGAGTAGCATAAAATGGCCACATATATGGAAGCAATGGCAAACATCACTGATGACCTTCAGGTGGTGGAGCCTAACCTAAACAGCTACAATGTAAGGAGAGCATTGGAAGGATTTATCCAGTCATCAGGGATAGTTTACACTGTGGGTGGCACTGGATATGTGTCACAATTATTCAGGGATGGGGCAGAGCTTGGATCAGCCCAAGCAAGTTCAGGAGCAGTGGATTCTGATTCTGAATGGTACTATGCAGAGGACACGGATTTACTAACTGTCGCAAGTGCTTTGGACCCTGCCACGGAACATTTCTATGAAGCAGGTTTGGATTGGAAAACCACAAAAACCACGGCTGTCAATTCTGCAAGCTCTTTTGTCAGGGAATTTTTGAACAAACCCATCAGGAAATTTTCAGGTGATGAAGGCACTGAGGAGGGTGACTCATATCAAGACATCATTGTGAAGTGTGTGTCTCATTTAGCTGTGGCAAGTATTATCAAACCCTATGACTTTGAGAAAGCAATGAGAATTGAATCTGTTGCCTACAATGAAGAAACAAACCAAGGGCTTTTGAACCTTATAAAAGCAGGGGAAATCCCACTATGGGATGAGGTCACTGACAGAAAAAAAGAGGGGGTTGTTAAAAAAATTGCCACGCATGCATCCACCACTGGGGGCATTGCAGATGTTTGGGTCCCAAAAGGTGGTCCTCAAGTAAATTGGGATAGGGTGAAGGTTATCATTTCAGATGATGGAAACTCAGGCAGTGGTGCTTCACTGTTAAGTGGGACCAGTTCACCGGGGATCAAGTATTCTGTTTATACAAAATCAGGTGATGGCCTGAAGGTAAATCAAACAGTCACAAGTGAGGAAATCAATGGAGACTTTCAGACACTTGCTTATGGCTGTTTAATAAGATTTTCAATGGCTTCAGCCACATCAGGAACCAGTGCCAAGTTTTACACAAATGATGAATGGGAAATTGAGTTGGATGGAAAGCCTGTTGAATCAGGATCAGGAATTAAGACAGTCCAAGCTGTCAGGTGGAATTGATGGCTGTCACTTTCTTTCAGACCTACAAAGAAATCCAAGACAAGCTCTCAAGCATTATCAGGGGAGAATTTCGTGGATATTCTGTTTATTTTGATGACAACTATATGAACAGGAAACCATCATATTTCAACATCACAAAAACAAAAGATGAACTGGTTGAAAACCTTGTGCCACAAGCACAACTCAGGGACTATGGATTCAATGTAAAATATTATTTAAGACGGCCCGGATTCAGCAAGGACTTGGTTTTAAATTCATTGTTTAGGATTGGAGACAGGATCAACCAATTGATCTTCAACAATAAAAATGTTCTGTTTAATTCTGATGATAAAAACTATTATTTCATGAATGCACAATTTGACATCTACAACACAAACCCCACAAGCGGTGAAGCAGAAGACATCAATGAACTTCACATGTTGTCCTTTGATTTCAGTGTCAACGTCTTTGAGGTTGTTTAAATGCTGACACACTCAGAATCATTCAAGGATGTGACCAAGGGATTGAATATTCTTTTGAGTGGAGAGTTTAAAATTCCAGTATTTTTTGACCGGGGCTTCAACCTCAGGAGGTCAATGTATTTCTCAGTGGAGCCTGTATCTTCAAACCTTGTTGATCTCAGAACAGAATCACAGGTCCGGGAATATGTTGTGAATATCAAACACTACTGGCACAGAGGGGGACAAAGGCTTGGAGCAAGGGCCAACCATCAAAAGATCATGAACACTGTCAACAAGATTATAGAAAGAGCCAAGCAACTTTTGACAAATAATTCATCCTACACTGTTGACAACACTGTGGATTTTGGAGACTGGGGGGTGAATTTTGGTGATGAAAACAAACAATTTGTTTTTCCAAAGTTTGCACTCACAACAACCTTTTCCCAAGACCCCACAGTTTTTGGTTCTGCCACAAGGACCTCAAGGGATTATGTTTATTTCAGAGACACCAAATGGTTTGATGGAAAAATTTTAGGGGTGGACTATGATCCACCAAGAAACAACACGGAAAATAGAAGTGACCTGATCATGACTTCAATGGGGTTTTCAATTCTCATTGAAGATGTAGTCACATAATAAAAAAGGAGAACCAGTAAAATGGAAATCAAAAAGAAAAAGGACTGCATGATTCCAAGTTCGGACAGCTACAAAGGATTATCCTTTGGTGATTGGGAAGCTTTGAATGATGGGAAAACAGTCAAAGTTGATGAGGTTCCGGCCATGGCCAAACCTTATCTTGAAGGACAACAAACAAAACAATCAAAGAAAGGAGAATAAGCTATGGCTTTAGACGGACAGGCACTAAGCCCTAAGGAATACCTGATGGCTTTCAAACCTGAAACCACGCAAGGGACCAAAAATGTTGCCACAATGAACTTGATCAATGTTGACTCAGTCCCAAGCCCCTCACTTAATCTCACACAAGTAGTTGACCCCCGGACAGGGGTTGGAAGGACAGCAAAATTGGCTGATGCTTTCACAAGTGAAAAAGGAACACGGAAAGAAATTTCTTTTTCAGGGGTGGCAGACAACACAACCTTGCCAATACTACTTCAGGCAATCACAACCACGGCAGTTAGCTCAAGCCCTGCGAGTTATGATATAGCCTACAATTACACACCACCTGAAATCCAAATTGGAGTTGGATCAATCAGTGACAGCCTGCACACATTCACTGTTGCAATATCAAACCCGGAAGCCGGGAATGATCACTCCACAGTGATTCCGGGTTGCGTATTGACAAGTCTCAGTCTCTCAGGTTCTATGGGGACACAATCCGGGAGGGTTATGGTTTCCGGGACTTGGGCTTCGGGAATGGTGGCAGACTATGGCCACGCAAGGCCAACCAGTGCTGTTGCTTATAGCTCGACCAATTACAGCATCAATCAATTCACAACCACCACAACAGTGGCCGGGATTGCAAATTGTGTGATTAGTGATTGGGCCTTGAATATTGAGAATCCATCAGAAATGGCCGGATTCACAGGAAGCAATGGAGAACCACAGGCAATTGCAAGGGCAGTGCCTGAAATCAGTGTGACTTGTGATATGACTGTGAAAGCAGACGACAACACATCAGGACTGCATGCACAGCATGTGGCCGGAGCAACGGATGAAAGTGTTGAATTGTCAAATCATGGAACTTGGACCAGTGCCACAACCTTTGGCATGAAGATGGCCAATGGTGTGATCACGGCAGTTGACTTCAATGAAGCCAATGCCATGTATTACAATGTTTCAATCAAGGCAATGGCAAGCACAAGTGGGGACTTGATACAAATAATTGCATAATCATAAACTGTTTAAACAGGTTTTAGAACATAAAAGGAGAACCTCAAAATGGTGACAGTCAAAGTTGGAAAAACAGACTGGCAAATTGCTGACATCAGCTTTGCCGAAAAGAGACAGCTTCACATGATGAACTCCCTCTGCTTTGCAGGTGGGGACATTGATCAGAAAGCATACTATGAAATGCTTGAAGCTGTGAGAACTTTTGCCGGATATGGTGAAGGAACTGCAAATGAAGAAAAACTTGCAGACCACACCATGGTGGAAATTGATTCAATCATTCAAGCATGGCTGATGGAGTATTTGGGAATAGGTGGCCGTAAAAAAAAATAGACTGGGAACTGGCCATCTTCACATGGTGTAGTTTTTTTGGATGGCAGGACAGCCTTTTCCCTGATGAATTTTCTGCCATCAATTATGAAGCAATGTCACCAACCCTTGGAAAGAGGGTTTGGTTTAAAGGAGAGAAATCAATTTATGAAGAAATTGACAGGATTCTTGATGAGAACATTGAAAAAGGTGGGGCCTTTTCAACAGGTCAAGCTTTATATTATCAGATTCCTTTCTTCTGCAATGCCAAATTGTTTGCCAAAAATCAACATGCAAACACCTTGGAGGAGTATCAATTGATCAAGGACTACAACATCCCAATTGCAAGAAGCATTGATGAAGCTCCAGTTTTAAAATTGGCACAATTTAATATAATCAGGCAGGAGCTTTTGGCCTGCCAAAATAGACAAATGGACATGAACAAAAATGGCTAAAAAAATCAGACTTGTATTCGAGGTCCAAGGGGCCAAGGGTGCAGAGGAAAAAGTAAAAAAAGTTGACACATCATTGATGGGTTTGGCCAAGAAGGCCGGACTGGTCACTCTTGCCTTTGTTGGAGCCGGGAAAATGGTGGATGCTTTCAAGTCTGCTGTCAGGATTGGTTCTGAGTTTGAACAGAATATCAAAAATTTGTCAGTGGTTGCCGGGGCCACAGGTGGAAAACTCAAACAGCTTGAGCAGTCTGCCCTTAAACTGGGAGGAAGCACAAAATTTACTGCATCAGAGGTAGCAAATTTACAAATTGCATATAGTAAACTGGGCTTTACAGCAGATGAAATTCTTGAAGTAACTGAAGGGACCCTTGATCTGTCCACTGCATTTGGGCTTGATCTTGCTCAAACAGCAGAGGTTGCAGGTGGTACACTCAGGGCTTTTGGATTGGATGCAAGTGAAACAGCACGGATGACAGATGTGATGGCTCTCAGTTTTGCAAGCACTGCACTTGACATGGAGAAATTCACCGGGGCAATGACCATGGTTGGTCCAGTTGCAAAGGTGGCCGGATTTAGTTTAGAAGAAACAACAGCCATCCTTGGACAGCTTGCAAATGCAAACATTAGTGGATCATTAGCCGGGACCCAACTCAGGCAAATCCTTTTAGAAATTTCCAATGAAAACAGCAAGCTTTCAAAAAGACTTTGTGGAAGTGTTTCAAGTGTTGATGAATTAAAGGTTGCCCTCAATAAGTTAAACCAAGAGGGCATTGGGACAGCAGAAATGAAGGACCTTGTGGGTCAAAGAGCAGTCTCAGCTTTCAGTGTTTTGATTGATGGTGCTGATGATGTAGCAAACCTTTCCACACAATTTGAAAATGCCACAGGGACTGGAAACCTTATGGCCACACAGATGCTTGACACTCTTGAATCCAAATTCAAGATCATGAAATCAGCAAGTGAAGACTTGGGGATTGCATTTTTTGAAACATTTGATGACACCCTGACCAAAGCCACAGAGGTTATGACAGATGCAATTGGGGGACTGTCAGAGTTTTTCAAAGTCATTGAAGAATCACCATTGGAAACAGCCATCAGGCACATTGATGAACTGGGTGGAAATACCTTAGAACTAAGAACAGAGCTTGCAGAGTTAAATCTTGAACAAGCAAAATCAGCAGAACTTTTGCCAACAATTGCAGATGCACAAGAAAAACAAACACAAAACACAAAAGACTTGATCCAAATTGAAAAAGATTTGAGAATTGCTGAAGAAGACTTGGCAGTGACGGAAGCTAAAATACACGATGGCCGAATGTCGGGGCTTAGGTCCTCCGAAATCAGGGCAATGGTTGGTGGAAAAATTATTGATCAAGACAGGGAAGCAGTTTTGGAGCTAAGAGCAAAAAGGGATGCCATCCTTGAAGATAATGAAGTCCAAGATGAAGCCATCCAAAAAAGATTGGAACTTCAACAGGCAGAAGCAGACCTGAAGGCTGTTCAGCAAGAAGCACTGGGTGTCCAAGCAACTAAAGCAGAACAAACAGCAGTGGAAGCAGAGCAAACTGTG
>Ga0114909_1002009_pt1 | contig 10280 bp, 11 predicted proteins | sample MalvireepMed_906_FD_87290 | JGI IMG/M metagenome (GOLD analysis project Ga0114909, IMG submission 87290) | Marine viral communities from the Global Malaspina Expedition - Malaspina viral metaG DeepMed_906 | ecosystem: Environmental > Aquatic > Marine > Oceanic | place: Mediterranean Sea...
ATATACCACTACCGTAGTAATACTTAGTATCAAGTACTAGAAGATATTCATACCTTTAACTCTGTTGTCCTTACCTATCGATATATCTTAAGATCTTAACCTCTGTTGATAGACTATCGATAGACCTTTAGATCTTAAGACCTTTCGATCTTCTGTTCCCCCCCAAGAGGTAGGGGGTCAATCGATAGAATGTTAAAATGGGGACCCTAATTTGAACAGTAAGAGTTCAGACTTTCTAACTTTGAGAGAGTTCTCAGATCGAGCGGGAGTAGATGTTCGATGGTTAAGCGGAGAAGTAAAGAAGGGTAAGATTCCTTCTGTTCAAGAAGAAGGTAAGTTCGGTAGATACGGATTTAGATATTGGATAGATAAGAAGTATTCGGAGAGAGTACGATTGAGATATCTACGAGGTAAAAGACTGGTTACCAATCTTCCTAAAGGGTTTACCTCAGATGGAGTAGACTATCTGTTCGATGGTAATATCCGTAGAAGAGGAGTAGCTAAGAGAAAAGAAGAGCTGGCCCGAAGACATAGGTACGGAGAATACTAACTATCGTGTCTATGGTAATTGAGACTCCTCAGATACTGATAAGGTCTACCCCTACTAGACCGTTTCATCTTGAGCTAGGGAGTATCTACAGTGTGACTGGAGATGGGGAAGAAATAGAACAGATAGTACCTCAAGTATTTAGACTAGAACGCTTCTCCCGAGTAGACAAAAGCGGAACGATGCTTCTCATTGGAACTCTCTGGTGGAGGATATGGACTGCTGGGAAATGGTTCGGAGGTTCTAACGACAATCACCATATGGCTGTCCACCATGTGAATATCGGTGTAGGCAGCGGACTGTCGTCCAGGCATAACTTCCATCTGGAGAAGATCGATCCAAGCGAAGTGTCGAAGGTGCTGGGCAGAGGGAAGATCTATGCGGAGTATTTGCGAAGCGTGAATAGCAGGGGTATATTACGCGCATGATAGATACGGTCTCAAGGGCAAACAAAGAGTCGATTGCAGACGTACGGATCTCTGAAGACGGATCTACAGACGCACCTGAATATTCTTCGGAAGGATATTCTCCTGATCTTCGTCTGCGTACGCCTTTAGATCCAGTTCTCTATCTAGGCCTGGACGTAGCTGTCAAAAGAGATACCTGTGCATTGGTTGCCGTTACCCCAGACGAATCTTACGACACCTACGCTATATGGGGATGTGCCATATGGGAGCCTCCGGTAGATCTAGTCCGTCAAGTAGAGCCGGTAATGGAGCATCTGTTTACCCATTATCCGGTAGCCGGTCTATGGTATGACCCTTACCAGGCAGTAACCATGGCCCAGAGACTAAAGTCAAAAGGTCACGGACACCGATTGATCGAAGTGAATCAGCAGACTCAGATGACTCAAGCGGCAAACACTCTGCATTCGGTTATGACGGAAAACAGACTGGCCCTGCCCAACGATCTGGTTCTGAGATCTCACTTCAGTGCCGCAGCGGCTAAGAAGACAGAACGAGGATGGAGAATAATCAAGCTGACTCAAACGAAACAGATAGACGGAGTAGTAGCTACTGCCATGGCATTGCTAGGAGCTACAGCAGAAAGCGGTCATGGCACGTATTCAGCTTGGTCGAGTCAGCTGCATATAAGAACTCCGTTCATATTCGAGGGTCTGGCAGCATAAGCAGAACAATCTTCAGGTAGCTATCGAGATGAACGAACATCTAGCCACCTACCCTCATAGAAACGGTGTTTCCGCGTTATGGCTTACCGCCCTGCCTTCTCCGGCAGATGAAGCTGCTCACGAACACGTTGGTGCAGACCTTCCACGCCAACGAAGACTGGAAATGTCTTTCAGGCGTACTGCTATCGGTCTATGCTTCGATCCTCTGTTCGTAACCGTAGTTGGAGAACGATACTTTGAATTCGGCGATAGCTCAGAATCAGTCTACGTCGTAATCGCTGAGGCTCTCGATACCGACCTTCCTACAGAAACCTTCTCTCAGGTTGTCGAACTCAAAGACCGATATCTCGTAGATCGAATATTCGCCCCTAACGAACCTAGCGGATCGGTAGAATCTCTACGCCGCATAGAAGGCTTGACGCACTATCCAGATCCGAAGGTAGAAGCTCTGGCCTCTATTCGATGGCCTGGATTCGTGAGCTTCGATCAGACAGCATCGATAGTCACCTACGATACGCCTGAACCGTCAGTCGTTTCGTACGAACTCAACGATCTGATAAGCCAGTATGCGATTGATCCGAAAACCGGTGGACGAATGATCGGAGGAGACGCCTCACCCATTCCTAGGGTTGTCTTTCTCGACGACTTTCCCGTCTATCGAACAGTACAATCAGTTCGCACTAATCAGCCAGGAGGCACAACGGCTCTATGGGCTGCGACACGAGGACTCGAACGTACGGTGGGAACTCGATTGAGCGAACGGGTTAATCGAATTGAAGAAGAAGCGATTGGAGATTACTCTACAACAGTGAGTCGAAATCCGACTGGATATTGAAAAGCCATGCCGACCGCTGATATTTCTATCATCGATCTCTACAACGATATCGACTGGACCGATGCTGAGCAGGAGCTAGATCGATGGAGAGATCATGCTCCTTTCATGCCTATTAATAAAACACCTACTGAAGATTTCAAGCTCCAGTATCGCTGCACCTTGCTTGCATACGCTCTGCCCGAAGAAGTCGTTGTCGACAAACTACCTGATTGGACATTGGAAAAACAGCAAACAGCCCGATGGCTTTTACAAATGGCCGGTGTTTGGAATCACGTAGCTGAATGGCTGCTGCAACATAAACTTATTGGACCAGCCCCGATCGATGAAAGCGAACAAACAACATTCGATCTAGAAAGAGATCTTTCTCATGGCTAAAAGAAAAGCAGGAAAACAAAAAAAGACTACAGCTGCTAAGGGCAAGGTTCAAAGCAGGAAAGATCGGGCTTTTTCCAAACTAGAAAAAGCCTTTGGTCCTATGCCGGATTGGGCTACTGATTTACGTGAGAAATCTTCAACCATTTCTTCAAAAAAGGCTCCAGCTAAAAAACCCAAGGCTCAGACTAAGAGACGAGCTAAGATGGCTCGATCTATGTCTAAGCTGGACTCAGCTGTGTCTAAGATGGATTCTACTATAAAGGCAGAAGAGAGTAAAATTTCTCCTGCGCGTAGAAAAGCAGAACTAGAGCATAGAATAAAGATGCTGGAAAAAGATCTGGCTGCACCCGAAAAGAAGGCTGCGCCAAAGAAGAAAGCCGCGGCTAAAAAAGCTGCACCCAAGAAGAAGGCGAAAACTCCGACTTCCAAGGCTGGCAAGAAGACAGGTAAGTCTACCCTAGAATCAGGGAGGGCCTTGAGAGAGAGGGGTATGAAGGCCATGAGCGATACTAAAGCTAGAATAGATAGTATGGCCAAGTCTTCCGGTAAGCCCCGCGAACCCTTTGAGTACTACAGCGGTGGTAAAAGAGTTTTTGGAAAAGAAGCGGAAAAGGTGCGTAAAAGAAGTGATACTCTTAGGGAGCTAAGACAGGAGGAAAAGCTGTTTAAGTATCGAGTTAAAGGTGGTTACAAAAGCGGTAAAGGGTTAGCCCATTATAGAAAGCAGCGAGAAAAGGGCAAGCTAAAGGAAACAGACCCTGCTTTTATTAGCCTAGCTAAAATAGATTCTTTGCATAATAGATTTTTAGAATTAGGAAAGGCCGCACCCAAGAAAAAAAATAACGGAAAGAAATAATATCTTCTATACCAAAAACAAACAGGACATTCTTCCATGACACAAATTACTCCCGGCGCTCCTCCCCCCATGTCGCCCCCACTAGGCTTGCCAGATATCTCTGCGCCACCGATCGCTTCACCTGAACCGCCGTCACGCGCACCTGAATTTGCTGAAGCCGAACCTCTAAAGCTCAGCAAAGAAGAGCGCAAAGATATTACCGAAACCATCTCCGAGCTGCATCGCAATGCCATCGAAGCTCGTCAAGGATGGCTCAAGCGTCATCAAGACTACGACTTGATGCATCGAGGCCAGATGAATCTTCGAGATCCTGAAGCAGGACCTTGGCCCAACTCATCCAACCTTCATATCCAAATGCCTTTCTGGCTCGTCGATGCCTACAACACTCGACTAGTCACCGGCGTATGGGGTCAGACTCCACTTGTAATCGGTCAGCCTGTCGAAGACGACGATCAGGAAATAGCCCGTAACGCAGCAGGTCTAGTCCAATGGCATTTTGAACCCAAACGCATGAATGCTCGTGCTGCCTGGGGTCGCATTTCTAAAACCCGATGTATCCACGGTCGAGGAGTCGGTATCATACCCTGGGCTAGAGACGAATACATCTATCGAATCGCCGGCGACCCGAAATACAAAATCGACGACGACGGTCGTATCATCTACGATCAAGATGGAACTCCAAGCGAGCTTGAAGACTCCAGAGAATCAATCCTTAAACGTCAGACACGCTACGATGGTCCACTGCTAGTACCCTTGGAATGGGACGATATACTCGAACCCATGGAAGGGACCAACCTTCAAGCTGTCAGTCCATCTAACCCTCTCGGTGCCGATTGGGTCGGTATTCGTCAATGGGAGCCGCTATCACTAATCTGGAAAAAGCGTTCCTCTGCCTATTCCTATATCGAAGACGATGACGAACTCAAAGACAAAACCAAAGACTGGATCGATCATGCTCCGTCTCAAGATCGTTCAGGATCAGGTGCAGGCTCAGCATCTAATCAAGCTCGCGTACGTCTACAAGACTTTGTCGAAGGTCGCAATCGATCCGAATCTCAGCGTGCTCGTTCTCCTCGTGCTCGTCCTAATCCAGAATTCGAGATCCTAACCTGGATGATGCCCTGGGAGCTTCCCAACGAAGACGGCGAAAAGGAAGAAGCCGAATGCGTATTCTTCTTTCGAGTCGAACCACAGGCCCTGATCGGTGCCTTTCGTCTTTCCGATCTTCAATGGCGTAATCGTCGCCCACTGCTGGAACTCGACTTCCATGCCGTAGGCACTCGACGTCTGTCCATGGGCATCATGGAGATCATCGAGCATCTATCGGCTGAACTCGATACCATCCACAACATGCGTATCGACGTCGGTTTCGCCACCAACATTCCCTTCTTCTTCTATCGAGCTACAAGCACCACTCGACCGGATCAGATCCATCTCAAGCCCGGTACTGGCATTCCTATCGACGATATCCGTGACGTTCATTTCCCTCAACTTCAAAGCGTCACCTCATTCTATCATCAAGAAGAACAGCTTCTCTACTCTCTGGTCGAGCGTGTTCTTGGAATCACCGATCTATTCCTTGGCATCTCTCCCACTCAAGGAGCTGCCGCTCGTCATGCTACCGGTTTTGTCGGCACTCAGCAGGAATCTCTAGCCCGAACTCAAGAGGTTCTCAATGCCGACGCTACCGCCTTCTCTCATCTCTGTCACATGGTCTACGAAGCTGAAGTTCAATTCGGACCCGACGAACGTATCCTTCGACTTCAAGGCCGAGAAGGCCCACTCACTCAAGCTCTTTCTCGTGATCAGCTCTGGTTTCGTGGAGAATACGACTTCACTCTCGGTGCCAATCACGGCCTCTATTCCAACATGCTTCGACAGCAGCAGGCTCAGATTCTAATGCAGACCGCCGGTCAATCTCCATTAGTCAACGCCGATCCAGGCCGTCGATGGGAGGTCGAGAATTTCGTCTACCATGCTTTCGGATTCCCGAACCCTGAACTCTTCATCGGTCCTAAATCCGGTGTATCGGCAGGTTCACCGACAGCACCCGACGAAGAGAACGGTGAAATGGATCAAATGATACACGGTTTAGGCATCCCTGCACCTGTCCATCCGTCTGACAACGATCAGGACCATCTAAGACAACACCAAGCACACCTCAGTGGTCCAGATTACGAAGCCATGGGTCGACCGAACGAAGCTGGACATATAGCTCATATCGAATCTCACCTCACATCGATACAGCGCAAAGAACAAATGCAGACCATGGCCATGATGAACGGTATGGGTGGCGGCGAAGGTGGTGGACAGACTGAACAGCCATCTCCACAGCCTAACGCTCGTAACGTTGCCAGCCTCGAAGGTGTAGAATCAGCTGGAGCTATGGGAGATATCAATCAACGTCCAGGTAAGATGTCACAAGGTGGGGCTCCTCCCTTTAACACTAACGGACAGTCTCGATGATCGAACCAACTACCGTATCCCCTATCGGCCTTCGCTCTCGCCGAGACATGGTCACCAACCCTGCCTTCGGTGAAATGACCGCTGCAATTGTGGAGATGACCCGAAAGGAAACCGAATGCCTAACTCAACACGCTCAAGAGTCCGATCTAGCTCGTATTAACCATCAAGCCGGTATTGTAGAGGGCATCAAACGAGTATTAGCTCGCTTAGACAACTATCGAGCCGATTCATTAGCAGACTTTCGCGCCGACGGTAAACCAAAACAACCCATAGAGCTTGTCCATAGAAGATGACAGAAAACACTATAGATTCATCCACGCTTCCTCAAGCAGCCCGAAACGCCATTGCAAGAAACACCCTGAATTCTCCAGGCCCTTGGCTGCTGATCAATCTCAGCTCTCAGCCTCCGGTTGTCCTGCCTTCTGGGCCTTTGACCAATATCCAATGGCTGGATATGCTGGATGAGGTCCGTCAGCAGGTAGAGACGCATGTCCTGTCATCGGAAGAAACGGTAGAGATTGACTTGACCTTGACTTGACAAAGATCTTATTTTTATATATAGGTTATAGTATCAAGTACTACTAAACAGTATCAAGCAGTACAACAATCCTTCAACTCAGGAGATTCGACCCATGGATATGGGCAAAATGATCAATGCCTCTGGCAAGCATCCGAAAAAGGCCAATTCCTCCAGCCAGAGAGGAACTCCGGCCCTCAAGCACAAAGGCGGCAAGAAGACTTCATCTAAGTCAGCGGCCAAGCAGGTAAACTAGCGCAAGCAGCCACAAAAGGAGCCGACAAATGGCAGAATACGACGAGGATGTCGGAACCGATACCGCAACCATCGATACAGCTGCTGTTGCCGATGTTTCCACATCCGATGAATCGACGTCAGATGCGGAGGTTGCTGCAACAGATACTGAAGATACATCTACCCCTACTCCTGTATCGACCGACCTGACTTCAACACAGCAGGAGATGGTCAAGGGATGGATGTTGAATCGAGATGCTCAATGGCGTCAAATGGTGACTAATCTGCAAAACCAGAAGGCTGGAGAAGCCCAGGCCGTATCTCCAGCTAACGCTAACGACACCTCTGAGGTCGATTCGGAAATCGCCGCTATCTACACCGACGATGACGTCGGTCGAAATACGCGACAGGCAGTCGACAAACACCTCAATCTACTGCTCAAAAAGCGCGGCCTCGACGGAGAGAATCAGCTCACAACTGACGAAGTTCGACGCATTGCAGCCAGTGAAGCCGGCGTTGTTCGAGATCAATGGCGAAGCGGATTGGCTACAACCCAGGAAGTTCAAGATCTGGTCACTCGCAACGTTATCGCCGCTGATGAAGCTGAGCTGGTGCAAACTGCTTTTTCCACTGCACTAGCCCATCCGAACAACAAAGCACTGACAGCCGATCCTAAGATGATGCCCCTGCTTCTTAAATCCGTTACCTACGACTTGATTAAGGAGGGGAAAATCAAACCACATACGCGCAAAAGACCGACTAACCCGCTACAGCCAGCAGGAGGAGGAAACGGCACTCTGCCTTCTAACGCTCAGCAGGTAGAGCTTGACCCGAAAACCTCACCCTTCAAGTCCGTTCGTGCCCTAGACACAGATCAGGCCAAAGCAGCAGATACCACATCAACAGCTCACTACGAGGCAGCAAACCGTGGCTAATCGGCAAGAAAACAAACCAGAACCCAAGGTTGAGGGCGAAGCGTCAATCGACGTTCAAACAGTCGATAAGACTCCTAAGGCCAAAGCCTCAGTTCCTGAAGATACTCGCTCTAAATTCGCTCAGGCCGTTGATTGGGCAGTCGATGAATCTATCGCCCATCACGGTTCGATCTGTGGTATCTGTCAATGGGGACCGTGGAAGTACACCAAGAAGAATCAGATTCGCCGTTCTCTTCTTCGACATGTTCGAGACCGCCATCGTGAAACCATTATCGACCTCTTCGATAAGCAGGTCCTCAGCCTAGCCTCTCTGCTGCCTGTGCCTTCCGATGCTGAAGATGAACTTCTATCCGTAGCAGGACTTAGCGAAGTCCAAGATCTCGATCACTACGATCGTCTTGCGATTCCTAAGTCCATACGTGCTAAAGCCGATGTCGACGGTGATGTCTTTCGCTGGGTACGCGAAGATCGTGTTCAGCACTTCACTTCACAGGGTGCTGATACCGTCCAGCTCAACGGTGAGCGTGGTGTTGTCCAGCCATCGACTGAAAACAACATCCTTCGGGCTAACGAAATGGTCTGTGTGAAGATGCCTCATCGACTGGCCGAAAACCGACGTCAGCAAAAAGAATCCCGCCTCAATGAATCACTCAACGCTCGTGCTGAGGAGATGGCTGTCAAGCGTGATGCTTACGAAGGTGACGTTCAGGATTACTTAGTAAAGAATCGTAATCTAGCACCTGAGCAAGCTCGACGCATCGCTCAATCACTCTCAGGTCGTCGAGAACGAGAAGGCGGTGATCCAGCGTCCAACCTCGGCATTACAGTCAGCGATAGACACGGAATGAAATCATATTAATAGCTATGCCTATGATGTATTAATCGTAATCAAGTAGTATCCAAGCACTATCGTAAGATCATAGTCAACCACCGCCACGCGCACACACTAAGGGAGACCGCGTCATGGCTAACACTGATCGAGCCTACGGGTTTGTAGCTTTCGGCCCTCTTCTCAGGCAAAATTCATATTCCGTCGATGCATCTAACGGTACCGCTATCTTTATTGGCGATCTCGTATCGGCTGAAGCTGATGGAAACTGCGCTCCGGCTGCGGCTGGAGATATTGTCATCTTGGGTGCGTCAACGACTTATCTTGCCGCTTCGACAGCAACTTCAGATGCCAATCCATTGATAGTTTCAGACAATACGCAGCAGCTTTATATGGCTCAGGATGATGGTTCTGCGACTCCGGCTCAGGATGAACTTTTTCAAGGAGCTAATCACATCGCAGGAGGCGGAAGTACCACAACGCTGATCTCAGGTCACGAAATTGCGTTATCTGATGGAGGTACCTCCACTGGAGGCGTTGTCCTTCTGGATCATGTCAATCGTCCTGATAATGATAGCACAGCCGTCAATTGCGACTGGGTCTGCCAGCTCAATGTTGGTGAGGGCCTTCTCACCGTAGCCGGCGGCGTATAAGCCGACAAATCAAAGGAGAATAATCCATGGCATCTATTGCCCAAACATCCGCGTGGCCGAATGCTACGACCCTGCGCGGCATTAATACCATCATCTTCCATAAATGGAATGAGCGTGAGGCTACTGGCCGAATGCTTTTCAATGTGGAAGAGTCGACGCAGTATCGAGAGCATTCTCTTACTGCCGGTGGTATCAATCTGATGCAGCAGGTAGCTGAAGGCGAACAGATCACTTATCTGTCTAACAACGAAGGCTTCCTCCAGACTTTCACCCACCTCGATTACGCCAACGGTTTTCGTGTCACTCGGCGTATGTACCGTGATGAGCTTTACGGTCTCATGGAGCAGAATGCAATCGAGTTGTCTCTGTCGGGTGATGCTACGGAGGAAACGCTGCTTGCCCAGCATTTTGATCGAGCTGAAAACAGCAGCTATACCGGCGCTGACGGCGTTGAGCTTTCGTCTGCCGCACATGTTCGCGAAGACGGCACAACTTATTCAAACGAATTGACCAGTGCCGCCGATCTTTCGCAGACATCTCTCGAACAGGCGTTGATCGATTTCAGTGATCAGCGGACAGGTGGTTCTCGACGTCTCAAGATCCAGCCTAAGTATCTCGTCGTTCCGAAGGAAGAAGGCTTCAACGCCGATCGGCTGTTGCGTTCTACGCGCATGCCGGAAGACAACACCAATGCCGTCAACCCGCTGGCAACCATGGGTCTTACCCCGGTAGTCTGGCATTATCTGACGGATACGGATCGTACCTTCTTGCTGTCGGACAAACAGCATCACTCGTTGACGCTCTATACTCGTGAAGAGTTGTGGACTGACTACGAATACGACTTTGACACCTCAGATTACAAGGTCAAGGCCGCGTTTGCACAGTCTTCTGGATGGGGCGATCC
>Ga0114909_1002020_pt1 | contig 10253 bp, 9 predicted proteins | sample MalvireepMed_906_FD_87290 | JGI IMG/M metagenome (GOLD analysis project Ga0114909, IMG submission 87290) | Marine viral communities from the Global Malaspina Expedition - Malaspina viral metaG DeepMed_906 | ecosystem: Environmental > Aquatic > Marine > Oceanic | place: Mediterranean Sea...
CCGCTGGCGCGGAAGGCGAGGGTGCGGGGCACCCTGCTCGAAATGGTGAAGGGCCTGTCGCGCGGCGTGCTCCAGGCGAGCATCAGCACCACCGTGTCCCCACGCTCCAGCGTGTCGGCAGGGGCGAGAATGCGCTGCGTGCGTCCACCCTGCTCCTGAGAGCGCTCTACGAACACCTCGCGGTCGATCTCGACCAGCGATTGGGCAGAGGCGATGGTGGCGGCGCACAGAGACACGCACAGGGCCACACTTCCAGTCAGCAATCCGATACGCATGAAACGGCTCCCCATGCCGATTTTCAGGGCTCTGGGGGTGCTCGCAGAGAAAGCTCAAAATGCGGTTAAAACGCTCCTAACCATCTTTTCTCGACAGATGTGAAAAAGGGGTGCGCGAATCGATTGACACCCTGCGAATGCTGGCCTAATCGCGCCCCTCCCACGCAGCGGAGACACTCTCTCCCACGTGTTTGCGCGGGTGTAGCTCAGTTGGTTAGAGCGCCGGCCTGTCACGCCGGAGGTCGCGGGTTCGAGTCCCGTCACTCGCGCCACTTTCCTGCCGTTTCGCAGAGAGGGTGGCGGGAAATTCCAACTTTCCCTGTTTGCTTTTCCAACTTTTCTCACATCGAGCGAGATACCTGAGAGTGCAAGCCGAGCTTGTGCGACCGCAGACGGGAGCTTCGTAAGCGGTTGGAGCTAGCCTTTATCTCGTAGTGCCCGACGACCTCGCTTCCGCGCCTCGTCAGCTTCGAGGACGCTAGCCAAGTTCACTGGCTGGTAGGTCTTTTGCAGCGCACGCGACGTGTTGATCTGATTTCCCATCTTTGCTGCCAGTGCATTCATGTCGACGTTGCCTGCTGAGGCTTCCACTGCTGCCGATCTGCGGATGTCGATGAGCGCGCGGCGGTCGCCGGGGAATATTTTTTCACGGATCTTTCGAAAGTCGGCTGCCAGTCCGTCCTTAGTGTATGGTCGGTTTTTGCGGTGCCGTATCAAGGTGGTGCCTTCGCCATCTGGAGGAAAACGCTTCAGATACGCCAGTAGCAATGCATAGGTTCGGCTCGACAGAGTTCCTATGATTGCGCTCCCTGTTTTCTGGCGGCGAACATCAATTATCAGCGGCTGACCGTCTTTCTCGACTACATTCTTTGCCGTCAGCGAACGGATGTCTGCAGGCGAGAATTGCGTATCCCATGCCATTGCGATCACGCAGGCCAACCCTAGGAACTCCTGTCGGATCGCGTGCTTAACGAGCCGGACAATTTCACCCTCTCGCCAGACGCCGGTTCGAGGCTTCGGGGATTGAACCCGAAGCGTACGTGAGGGGTCGCTGGAGGGCATCTCGTAGCCCATAGCGGCCATCATCTGCCAAAGCCTGCGCCAGTGCTTGATGGCCTTGTACGCTTCACTTGGCCCCTTTCGAGCGAGCGTAGTGCTGTAGAATCGATCTAGGTGCTCGTAGGATATTGCTTTGGGCTGCTGATCTCCAAACACGCCCTCGATCATACGTTGCCCTCGCTCCCAATCTTCTTGAGTTCGCGGTGCCATACGTTCCCAACGGTCTGTCCGCTTCAAGCGGGTGAACGCTTCCCCAAACGATCCCCTAGGGAAGCGCGGATTGATCGGACTTGCTTCACCGCGTCTGATCCGTTGCCAGTCTTCATTGAGCTGTTTCGCTCTGGTCCAAGCCTCCGGTCCATCTGGGCCAAGTGGCATCGCGCTGAATCCAACAGCTTTCATGGCTTTGGTTTGGCTGGAAATAGCCTTTTCCATTTTTGGCGACGTAATAGGGGAGCTTGATGCGACCCATCAGCGCACTACCTCTTCGATCCGCTGGAAAAGATCGGCAGGCTTGGTGCTACTCAGGTGATTGCTGTGGCGGGCTTGTCGCCACCTCTCGATTTCATCTAGATCGAAATGGCCCGTAGTGGGGTCCGGTGTAGGAAAGCCGCGTAGATGGAGCGCCGGAAGATGCGAGCGCAGTTTGCGCGTCGACATCCCCATACGCTTTGCGACCAGGCTGATCGAGGCATCGCCTTCGGCGCGGTAAGTGACCTGCGGTTGCATGGCCATATATACCGCCAATCGCGATTTTCATCCAATCGAGGCCTCTCTATCGGTCGGCCTCTTCACAAGATTGGTCGCTTATCAGCCGATCATATAGCTTGGCAGGGTCGTGATCTAAGCACTTGGCAATGGACGCAAATTCAACAACGTCTAGCCTTCTCTGCCCTCGCTCAATGTTGCTGATATAGGACTGATGCTTGCCCAGTTTGGCAGATAGTTCCTCTTGAGTGAGTTTCGCTGCTCTGCGCGCTTCTCGGAGTCGAGCAATGAACCTTCGATGCTCTTCCGTGAAGATTGTCTGTGCCATCGCGATTGCGGTAGGCGAGCAATTCCATTATGCATTTTCTGCATATTTTGAGCGTTCGGGGGGCCGGGAAATGAAGCGGGCGACGATATTGTTATGCTGCACAGCCATGGCTTGCGCAGATGCTGGTGCGGCTGACGAGGGGGCGGAACCCGTTGAGGTGGAACCGACAATCGATGAGCAGGCTAGGGAGCTTGTAGCTAAGTCATTGCTCGACCCAGAAAGTGCCAGATTTCGCAATGTTGTCCGCAGGCCCTTCTCTACAGGCACTAATTCTGTCCCGGATGATCTGGGAGGTTTCATTTACTGCGGTGAGGTGAACGGCAAGAACGCTTTTGGCGGCTACGCTGGGTTCAAGACCTTCGCTATCGCGTTTGGTGAAGCACATGTAGGAAACCCAGACGATCCGGCGAGTGAACTCGCATACATGTCGTTCTGTAACGATCCAGCGGAAGAGCAATACGAAAAAGAGGTGGATTGGCAGTAGCCACTCCACCTCCTATCTCAGTGTTAGGTCCTAGATCACCGCTATCTTGGTCGTTTCGTGTCCTGGGGAATGTCCTTGGGTTTGCTCAGAGAATGGTTCCAATCTTCTCATTAAATAGATGGATTCAGAGTTAGGTTTCCAAACTCGTCCGGGGCTCATGTTAACATCTTGGCTGATGGTTGGTTCTGTGGCTTTCATCCAAGCAGGTCACGCAGTCGCGACCGCGCCCTGTGAGGACTGCCACGTGCAAAGTCGATCTCACAGCAAGGGAGAGGCGCGTTTTTTGTAGCAAAGCAATTTGCCGTTGCTCCCAAGCCGGAATACTGAATCTCAAGGGGAACATGAATTTCACGATTCATTCCACCGATCTCATCGCTCATCCCATTTCATCTCATCCATCTCATTTTTCGTTCAAATGGTCAGAGATCGAGGTCGTCTAGGGGATTTCTACGGGGATCGTCGGATTGTTGGATCCACTGAACGAACGCATCCCATTCTCTAAAACTGCTGCCAATATCGCCTTCCAGTGCCGCTCTGGCTTGTCGAATTTGATCCGGCTTGAATCTCAGGACTCCGCTTGCGCGTCGCCATTGATCGATAATTCTTTGGCTAAACGCCAACGGAGTTGATCGGCCATGAGCTGAGAATGCGTAGCCGTCGGGCGTGGAATTCTCAGGGCGACTGGATAGCAAGTCAGCAAGGGGGCGGGGCAGGGGCACCCCGTTATCGGAAAGTGCCGCTAGCTCGGTTTTTCTAAGAGTGAGGCAATATCTGATTGAGCATCCGAGAGTGATGCTTAGCTGCGAACAATCGCGCCAGAGTTCCGGCAATTCGAAAGTTGCGCGCCAAAGTGCAGCTAGCTCTTGCTCAGACAGGACAGGTTCAGGTCGTGCCGGAAGGGGGCGTGGCGGGGGCCTCCTTCCCTCAAAGAGGTCGCACTGGGTGTAGCCGTGGAAGAGGAGCCACCGTGATAGCTTTCGCGCGTGAGCATACCATTCACATCTGACTGATTGTGAGCCTGCCTTTGTGAGCAGCGGTGAAATTGTCGCCGGGCGAAACACCTCTGCGCGACATTGCCCTGCGGAAGGCTCTAATTGCTGCGTGTAAAATCGGACACAACGCAATCGCCACTCTTCGCTCGATATCGCGTCTGCGTGGTATTGGAGAAAGGTAGGCATGATCTGCGCAATGGTCTGTTTCCCTTTGGCTGGCGTCCATGCCTTTCTCTCGAACGGGTCATCCTGCGATGCCTGCAACTCTTCCTCGATAAGCCTAGCTTCCGGGATAGAGACACCAGGCCACTTACCAACCTCCACCTTCTTAGAGCGACCGAAGGTTCCTCGATTGAGCCTAGCGTAAATCGTACCACGCTTGCCACGAAGCCTAACTGACAATGATGATTGATCGTCATGGAAGGTGATCTCACTTCCCGGATAGGTAGCACCCCTGAGAATGTCGTCGGACAACTCAACTCTGTTCCGTGGCGGGCGGCCACGCCGATCGCTCCCCGAAAGGTGTCGCGCTTGCTTTCGTCGCGCGTCTCTTCGCTTGCTCACCGGGATTTCCTTTCCCGGTAATATACCGACGATCACAAGAACCATCCAAGGGCGCCCTTGGATGGCCGTTGCAGGCTCAGTTCTGAGCAATCACCTCCGCATCGCAGAGGCGCGCAACCTCTGTAGGCCGCAATGTCGTGTAGATGCTCGGACCAGCCTGCGTGTAAAGGATCGATCCCGCGTCAGGCCCGTTGGGGCGTCCGCCAACGATCTGGCTGCGTTTGATGAGTACGCCTTCACCCGTCGCACTCGGCAGGAAAAGGAAGCCGTCTTTTTCGTCCATGTTGGTTTCTCCGTTTGGTTTTATGGGGAGAAACCGGGGAAAAATTATTCCCTACGGGTTCTTGCCCCATCATTCCAAACCAGATCCCCACTAGGTGTCAATTCTGAGGCGCCGTGGGGCAACCGTTGGTCGCTTGTAAAAGAGGACTCGTCGCTCTTCGACAGTTGTACCCACCACGTCTTGCCGTTGCCAATTCCTCCTACTTATGGCTTGATCAAAACGAACCGCAGCAAGGGTATGTCAGGGGCAAAGCCCGACGCCGAGCATTCAGATTTGACAGGCGGGAAGAACGGGGGCTGCTTTGGATTTCGAATACAACACATTTTCCAGTCGCTCGTTCGAGCGATTCTCCCAAGCATTGGCGATGAATGTCCTTGGGAATGGAATACTCGTCTTTGGTGATGGTCCAGACGGTGGGCGAGAAGCGACGTTCGAGGGCAACCTTGATTTTCCGAGCGGAAAAGACCCGTGGTCTGGGTATGTCGTAATGCAAGCGAAATTTCTCCAAGCGCCCGGCGCGCCGTCTGAGCAGGCAGATTGGGTATGTGATCAGCTCAGAGAAGAACTCAGAAAGTTTCTCCCTCCATCAAACCTCCGCTCTCCGGAATACTATATTTTAGTCACAAATGCTAAGCTGTCGCCTATGCCGACCACAAAAGGCAAAGCTGGCAAAGCGCGGAAAGGTGGTTTGGTTAAAGTTGACGAAGTATTCTCTGAATTCAAATCAGAGATTGGGATTAAAGACTACCGAATCTGGCATAAAGATCAGATATCGACATTTCTTCAAAATGCTCCCGGTCTGCGTAAGACATATGCTGCTTGGCTATGCACAAGTGATATAATAAGTAACTTGCTTGAACACCAAACTGCGCGATCCGAAGCGGTCACAGACGCGATGTTTAGGTATGTGGGCCGAGAGCTGCGGTCGCACCAACCTATTCGACTACAGCAAGCGGGGCACTCCGGCGACTCCCAGATAATGATCGAAGATGTTTTTACTGATTTGCCCTTTAAGTCAGCTGATCAAGTGGAAAATGAGAGGGCTGGCCGACTCCTGCAGTCACTTCTGCAACGATCTCGAGACTGCCTCGATCAATTGAGTGTGAAGGCGCAATGCGGCCTGCAATCAGGTCGCCCGGAACGGATTTTGCTTCTTGGCGGCCCGGGACAAGGTAAATCAACTCTTTCGCAGTTTATGGCGCAAGTGGCGCGAGCATCGATACTCCGAACTGAGCGTTCAAACAACATTCCGAATGATATTTCGCAAATTGCGAATAGGACGATTAGTGCGGCTCGAAAAATAAATCTCACAGTCGAGCTGCCTCGTAGATTTCCGTTGCGGGTCGAACTCCCTAGCCTTGCGGATTCGATGGCCAAATCTGATGGAGAGATCCCAAATTCTCTCATAGACTATGTGCGCGGTCACATAAATAGAGTGTCGAATTCCGATTTGACGAATGACGATCTTCGCCGATGGATAAATAATTATCCTACCTTAATCATCCTTGATGGTCTTGACGAAGTCCCGCCCAGTGCAAATCGGGATTCGGTGATCAAGGCAATAAGCGAATTTTGGGACGAGGCTCCAAGCGCAGATTTACTAATGGTGGTGACTACGAGACCACAGGGGTACAACGACGATCTCGACCCGAATTTGTATACGAAATGGGAGATGAGCCCGCTCTCCGCTGACGAGGCGATTGCCTATGGGACGAAACTGGCTGAGCAAAAGCTCGCAGATCACTTGCAGCGAGATCGAGTTCTTTCGCGACTTAAAAGCGCAGCCCATAATTCGATGACCGCTCGATTAATGGTCAGCCCGCTTCAGGTTGCAATACTTCTTGCACTTATTGATCAACGTGGAGACGCGCCAACCGATAGGTGGAGCTTATTTGATAAGTATTTTGGCGTGGTTCTTGAGCGTGAGCAAGGGAAGGCAGGGGCTGTAGGAGAGACGATGCGAAGGTGGGCGCGTGCCATTACGGCGCTTCACCACAAGGCAGGCTTTCTACTGCAAGTCGATGCTGAGGAAAAGGGTAGCAGTGAAGCATATCTTGATGGTGAGGAATTAAAAACACTGATACGAGATCATCTTTTAGAAGAGGGTTTTGAGGGCGAAGAGCTTGATAGGACGTCGGAAGAATTGAGAGCGGCTTCTACGGATCGATTAGTGCTAATCGTCCAAAGGCAAGAAGGGCGATTCAGTTTTGAGGTGAGGTCACTTCAAGAGTTTATGGCTGCGGCATTCTTGATGACCGGCCGAGAAAGTGTCATACAAGAGAGGTTGTCACTAATTGTTAATCGCTCTCATTGGAGGCATGCATTTCTGATAGCTGCTAGCAAATGTTTCTCTATGACAGATAGTCAGCACTATCGTGACACAATAGTTCGGATATGTAGCGAAATCAATTCGCACGGTAGTGAGATTGACCAGATTCTTCGAACCGGATCTCAAGTTGCTCTTTCTTTATTGGATGATGGTTTGGTTGACGACCAGCCAAGGTACAGAAAGCTTTTGTTGGATATTGCGCTTCATCAGATTGAGGGTGGCGTACATGCAATTTCAGAGAGTCTCGTAAAGCAAAGTAACTTTGATGTGGGTCAATCTCAGCAGTTTGTGTCGAGCAAGATCCTTTCGGGTCATCGGTCCTCAAGCGAGGGGGCTAAAGCGTTTATCCTCAGAGCGGCTGCTGATCACCAAGAATGGGCTCTCGAGAAAACGAAAGAGCTTTGGCCATCAGGAGGCCAGGCTGGCGCAGAAATCGTAGGGTTCCCGATGCGAAGATTGACGGAAGGACCTCTATACGAGCATTTGCGAGATGTCATTTCAGGAGCGCGTCCCGTCGATGTGATCGATGCATTCCGAAATTCGCACCATATGAGTGGGCGAGGTCTGGACCAACTCGGTGAGGCATTGCCGTTTCTGTCTCTACTCCGACAACGGCGTCCAAGGCTGGACATCCAATTTAGGGTTGGTTCTGGTGATTGCCCACTGTCCATGAACGTCGTCGGCATTGATTTGGATAATGAACAGTCAGAGGCTTACGATGATTTGCCAGCATCTTCTTCGTGGCAGGCACTGAAAAAGGTTCGTGAATTTCAAACCCAGCCTAGTGAAGTCTCCCTAGCTAATGCGCTAGAGGTTTCAGCAAATCAGTGGCCATTTTTCAAGGAGATTTCGGGTGTTCTCCCATGGCCTGTTGCTTCGATATTGGTTGTTGCGGAGGACGAAGATGCTGTGATGGAGTGCGTATCAAGAGCGCGATTAGGAGAGTATGGTGGCGCGGATGACTGGCGAAAAGCGGAACAGCGTTGGCGTGAGAAGGGAATAGCTTCAGCGGATATTTGCCAGTGGGAAAATGGGGAGTTCTTCGACTCCAGGATTGCTGAGGTGGGTGCTCCTTTTGGATCATTTTCGGTCACTCATGGGAAATTTGAAGGGACGTGGCTCAAGCAGCTTATGAACCATTTGGGGAAAGCCTACGGGGCTCCTCAGGCTATGCTGGCGCACGCTCTTCAATTTGCCCTCGATAGAAAAACGTCTAGTCATAAATTGTCTGCCGACGATTTAATTTTTCTCTTCGACGAAAAGAAATCTCGCGTAGCAAGAGTATTTTTCTTAGGATCAATAATTTTAGCAGATGAAGAAGTGATTTCTGACCCTAAGGTGCTGAGTGTTCTAGATCGTTTGGGTAAAGAGCACGTGCTATTCCACTCTGACTATCATTCACGTGTGCCCAAAGTGGCGGGTGTGCTTGCGGAACATGCCAATAAGTATCATGGCCTTGTCCCAATTGTTTCTACTCTTGTTCGTAATAAGAGCAACTACGATGAAGTGCGCGATATTTTCGACGATGAAACTCTAATTGAGTGCGTAGAAAGCGAATATATTGAAGTTCGTAGTGCTGCGCTTATATTATTGGCCCTTAAGGGCGACTACTTTATATCAGATGAGTTGCGATCTGAGTTTGAAAGTTGCATCGAGAATAAGAGACTTCAAATACTTCTGCGAAGTTATCTAGAGGCCGACGCAATGCCACGTACTGAAGGTCTCCGCCTCGCAGAAAGTCTATCTAGGATTTTGTTAGGGCGTCCCGACCTCAGGCAAGATTCGTTTATAGTTCAGCTTCAATCCTGTGCAGACAGAAGATCAGCCAACTTGCGGGATCGGGGGACATGGGGACGGCTTGAGTTGGGTGAAAGTCTCTTCACGCATGCCAATAGACGGGAAGTCGCGGCTTAGGCCGGTTAGAGACAGGCGTATCGATTTACGTCGATGCAATGATGGCTGCATGATGATGCACGCTTCCGTTTCCAACTTGGTGAGCAGTTTGCTTCTTAATCTCCGGATTGTAGTTTGAAATGTAGTTGAAAGCACGTTGCGAGCGCCGGCCTGTCACGCCGGAGGTCGCGGGTTCGAGTCCCGTCACTCGCGCCATTTCCTTTCTCATGGAATGGTGCATCGCCCCCCCGATTTCGGGCGCGGGCCGCTTGCGCCGATGCGCGCCATTGGGCACCTGACAGGCAATCGACCGTCAGGAGACCCGGCCATGATCACGCTGCACCACCTCGAATATTCGCAAAGCTTCCGCATCCTCTGGCTGCTGGAGGAAATCGGCGCGCCGTATGAGCTGAAGGTCTACAAGCGCGATGCGGAGACGCGACTTGCGCCGGCCGAGTACAAGGCGCTCTCCCCACTGGGCACCGCGCCGGTCATCACCGACGAGAACGGTCTGGTGCTGGCCGAGAGCAACGCGGTGATCGACTACATCCTCGATATGCATCCCGAGAGCCCGCTGCGCCCCGCGCCGGGCGAGGCAGCCCGCGTGGATTACCTGTTCTGGTTCCACGCCGGGGTGGGCAGCCTGATGCCGATGCAGTTCTTCAACGGTCTGCTGACGATGATGAAGGCGCGCAGCCCCGCGCTGGTCCGCTCGGTCATCGGCCTCGCGACCGACAAGGTCCGCGAAATGCTGGTCGCGCCGCGACTGAAGGTGATCTTCGACAAGCTGGAGAGCGATCTGGGCCCCAACACTTGGCTGGCGGGCGATCGCCTGACCGCAGCGGACATCTCCATGTGCTATTCGATCGCCTCCGCCGACGCGCAGGGCAGGCTGGAGGGACGGCCCAACTGCCAGCGCTGGATGAAGCAGATGCGCGAGACGCCATCCTTCCAGCGCGCGATGGAGAAGGACGGCCGCGAGACGTTTGTGTTCAGCTTCTAGGCGTGTTCAACTTCTAGAGCCTATTCCTGGTGGCGGGTGCAGTGAAAAGCGCTGCGCCCGCCCACCTTGGTCCTGACGATCTCGCCACCGCATCGCGGGCATTCGGCACCTTCGTCGCGGGTATGGATCAGCCAGTCGTCGGGCAGCTTGCTGTAGTCCGCTTCCGTATCGACCACCGCGCGCAGGATGTCGCGCATCGCATCGTAGATGTCGCCTAGCTGCCTGTCGGAGAGATCGGTGCCCTTGCGCTCCGGATCGATACCGGTGCGGTACAGGATCTCGTCCGACCACAGGTTGCCGACCCCGGCGAGCTTCTTCTGCTCGATCAGCGCCGA
>Ga0114909_1002024_pt1 | contig 10235 bp, 8 predicted proteins | sample MalvireepMed_906_FD_87290 | JGI IMG/M metagenome (GOLD analysis project Ga0114909, IMG submission 87290) | Marine viral communities from the Global Malaspina Expedition - Malaspina viral metaG DeepMed_906 | ecosystem: Environmental > Aquatic > Marine > Oceanic | place: Mediterranean Sea...
ATCCTATGGCGATCTGGCCTTTGTCCAACACATGCTCTCCAGCCTCAAGGAAGACGGCATGTTAGGTGTGGTTCTTCCGCACGGCATCCTGTTCCGGGGCGGGGCAGAGGCGAAAATCCGCAAAGGACTTCTGGATGATGACCTGATTGATGCGGTGATCGGGCTGGGACCGAACCTGTTTTATGGTGCGGGTATTCCGGCCTGTATCCTGATCATTCGCAGGAACAAACCGGCAGAGCGCAAGGGCAAGGTTCTGGTGATCAATGGCGCTCAGGAACTCGTGGAAGGCAAAGCCCAGAACCACCTCTCAGACGCCAATGTGAAGCGTTTCGCAGATGCTTTCGCTACTTTTGAGGATGAAGACAGGTTTGCCCGCGTGGTTGGTTTGGATGAAATCCGCGACAATGACCACAACCTCAATATCTCGCGCTATGTCAGCACCGACGAGGACGAGGACGAGATCGATGTGGCAGCAGAAGTTGTGAAACTGAATGCTCTGCGCCAGCAGTGTGATGAAGCAGAAGCCAAGATGATGGGTTTCCTTAAGGAGCTTGGCTATGACGCATGAAGTGCCAAGCGATTGGAAGTTAGCTGCTCTTGAGGATATCTGCGAGGTTCTGGACTCTAAGCGGGTGCCCTTAAACAGCGAAGACCGTCGAGACAAAAAAGGCAGCATCCCTTATTGGGGGGCAAACGGGATCGTCGATTACATTGATGACTTCATCTTCAATGAGCCGTTGCTTCTAATGGCTGAGGATGGTGGATACTTCAATGAAGCCCGTACGAGACCAATTTGCCACCGCTTGGACGGCAAAGCATGGGTAAACAACCACGCTCATGTGCTTCGTGTTCTTGCTCCAACACTTCGTGATTGGGTTTATTATTGGTTTGTTCATAGGGACATCACCCAACACATCAACGGTAGTACAAGAAGCAAGCTCAACCAGAAGGATTTAAGGCGTCTTCCTATTTGTCTGCCACCACTTCCCGAACAGAAGAAAATCGCGGAAGTTCTGAGCAGCGTGGATGAGGCCATTGCCGCGACCAAAGCCGTCATTGATCAAGCCAAACAGGTCAAAAAAGGACTGCTTCAAACCCTGTTTTCAGCAACCAGCGCCTCGGACTGCAAAGAAACAGTATTAGGTCCAGTTCCTAAGGCCTGGGACGTACGGCCAGCCAGTGAGGTTTGCGAGGAAGTTATAGATTGCAAAAACCGCACCCCACCTTTCACAGAAAGCGGGTATGTCGTTGTTAGAACAAGTAACGTGCGTGATGGTAATTTCCGTAGGGACAAACTGAGCTACACAGACAGGGTATCATTTGAGGAATGGACCAAAAGAGGCCGCCCAAGAGCCGGTGATGTGATTATTACCCGTGAAGCTCCGGTGGGTGAAGTATGCGCGGTTCCTGAAGATATTGAAGTTTGTCTTGGGCAAAGAATGATGCTGTACCGTCCAAATACCCAGCTACTTGATAGTGGTTATCTTTTGTATGCACTCCAATCGGCGGGCGTCCAGAACAGACTGTTTATACTCGCGGGAGGGTCTACTGTTGGCCATGTAAGAGTAGGCGATATTCGAGGGCTGCCACTGCCGATTCCACCAATGAACATTCAGAAACGTATATTCCAAACTCTCGCATCAATAGACAAACAACTACAAGCTTCTGATGCAGAACTCAGCCAACTGCAGAACTTAAAGCTTGGCCTCATGTCCGACCTTCTCACAGGCCGCAAACGGGTTGAGGTACCAGATGCCTGAAGAAAACCAACATCCACCGCTTGGAGACACTTCAGCCTCAACGGCCTTACGAATTGGGGTAGGTCTTACAGGTGCTGTTCCGTTGGTTGGAGCAGTCCTCCAGACCGCTTTGACTGAGACCATCCGAAATGTTCGCCTCGACAGGATCGAAGACTATCTCCGATATCTTCAAGGCCGGATTGATGAGCTTATACTTAAGGTTGCATTGGAAAAACCCGAAGGGCTTGATCTTTTCGAAGAAGGCCTTTGGCAGTCTACTCGCGCTTTAAGCGATGATCGTAAAAAGTACATCGCGGAACTGGTTGTAAAAGGACTTCAAGAAATAGGTCTTGAACAACAGGAAACGCGGCACTTCATGCGTATTCTGGAACAATTGGATGACCGGCAAATAATTCTTTTGGCCGAGTATCATCCTGCGAACTCCCCAACTGTCGGAAACGAGCAAGGTACGAGATTCCACGAGGCTAACCGAAATGTGGTGCAACCGGGCCACGCTGTTGACGACATCCTTGATCATACTAGTCAAGAAGAGGCCCAGAGAGGGGCAAGGCTAAACGAGATCATGCGCAGGCACCTGTCCTCTCTCGGCCTTCTGGAGTTAGATCAGGTATTTGGTAGCATCGAAATGCAGCCAAGTTCTCAACGTTACCTCATTAGTGAAGCTGGTAAGGACTTTTTGAGGTGCATTGGCGCAATTTCATCCGGCGGCGACAATGGGCAGTGAATGGCAACTGGCAGAAAAGCCGACGATCCAAACCTTGAAGGATATGGGCTATACCGTTGTGACCAAGGCGGAACATGAAGCCCTGCGTGATGGCGAGAACCAAGTTCTGTTCCGCCCTCATCTGGTCGATGCCATCAAACGTTTGAATGGTTTGTCTGATGAGGATGCCCAAGCTGCTTATGTCGATCTGATCAGCAAGAACGACAATGAGGAATGGCTGGGCATTTTGCGTGGAAACTATAGCCGCAAGGTGCAGGGGCAGACCGAACACAAGACCATCAAGCTCATTGATTTTCTTAAGCCCGAAAACAACACCTTCACAGTTACCAACCAGCTTTATGTGAAGGCCGAGAAACCCCGCATTCCCGATGTTGTGGTCTATATCAACGGCATCCCGTTGGTGGTGATAGAGGCCAAGTCACCGATCAACGCCAACGACAAGACCGGCGAGGCATTTGATCAGATCAAACAGTATGAACGCGATATCCCAAGGCTGTTCTTTTCCAACTGCTTTAACATTCTGACCGACGGCACCAATTGCCTGTATGGCACCACTGAAAGCCCGTCCAAATTCTATGGCTCTTGGGGTGATCCTTGGCCACGCTCCGAAAAAGACTTTTCCAATGAACTCGACAAGGGTCTTTGGAGCCTGTTGGAGCCTTCGCGCCTATTGGACCTGATCGCCCATTTTATCGTGTTTGAACAAGCCGAAGTCGGGAAGATCAAGAAGATTTGCCGCTATCAACAGTTCCGGGCGGTCAACAAGATCGTCAATAGGGTCGTAGAGGGCAAACACCGCAAGGGGCTGGTCTGGCATACCCAAGGGTCTGGCAAGTCCCTGACGATGGTGTTTGCGGCCTTGAAGCTTAAAACCCATCTGACCGAAGCATCACCCGAACTGGCAAACCCCAACCTGATGGTGCTGACGGACCGTATTGATTTGGATGATCAGATCAGCGGTACGTTCAAGGCCTGTGGATTGCCAAACCCTGTAAGTGTTGGCTCCGTTGCCGATCTTCACGCACTGATCGGTAGTGGCATTGACGGCATCACAGCCCTGTCCACGATCTTCAAATTCCAAGGGTCCAAGTCATCGATTGCCAATTCCCAGAACTGGATCGTCATGGTGGATGAATGCCACCGCACACAGGAAAAGGACCTTGGCGCATATCTTCGTGCGACCATGCCTGAAGCGCGGTTCTTTGGCTTTACCGGCACACCTATCAAGAAATCTGATCAAGATACCTATAAGAACTTCGGGATCGTTGGCGAAGGATATCTGGACAAATACGGCATTGATGATGCGGTGGCCGATGGGGCGACCGTTCCGATCTATTACACTGGACGCAAAACGGACTGGCACATTGATGAAGCCAAGATCGACATTCTGTTTGATCAGTGGTTTGCCGATCTGCCAGATGACAAGCTTGAAGAACTCAAGAAGCGTGGCGTCACCTTTGCCGATCTTGTGAAGCACCCCAGACGCATTGAACTGATTGCCTTTGATATCTGGACCCATTTCAAGAAATACGCCGCCCCGGATGGCTACAAGGCCCAGATCGTCGCCATAGATCGCGAAGCGGTGATCCTTTACAAACGGGCCTTGGATACGGTGATTGCGGATGATCTGATCAAGCAGGGGATGTCGCCGGATGACGCCCAAAAGGCAGCAACCCTCAAATCCGCCTGTGTTTATTCACGGTCGCAAGAAGACGATAAGCCATCGGAAGATGATCATGTTGCCAGTTTGCGCGAAGGGCTGATGGCACATTATCTTGATCGTGACGCTGAAAAAATGGTCAAACAGGCATTTGGCAAGAAGGGCGCGACCCCTGATTTCCTCATCGTCTGTGACAAGCTTCTGACGGGATTTGATGCACCTATTGAATCGGTGATGTATCTCGATAAACCGCTTAAGGAACATACCCTTCTTCAGGCGATTGCACGGACCAATCGCGTTGCCGATGCCAAAAAGAAAAACGGCCTAATCGTGGATTACATCGGGGTTTCTCAGAACCTTGATCAGGCTCTTTCGTCCTATCGGTCTGATGATGTTCAAAATGCAATGGTCGACCTGGACAACCTTCGGTCCCAACTCAAAGCGGCCCATGCCGCCGTCATGAAGATGATGAAGGGATTGAAGCGCGGAACGTCCGACCTGAAGGCCGAATATGATGCCTTTGTTGATATCCTCAAGACTGAGGACCAGTGGTTTGCATACCGCACTGTTGCCCGAGAGTTCATTTCCATCTATTCGGCGCTGAGTCCTGATAAATCCGTTCTGGACTACACCAAGGACCTGAAATGGGTGGCGAGCTTCCTTCGCTATGCCACTCAGGTGTTCGAGAAGAAAGAAGCGTTCGACCAGAAGGAATACAGCCAGAAAATCCGCGAAATGCTTGAAGAGCATCTTGATGCAACGGGATTGAGTGTAACCGTCAAGCTTCGGTCGATCACCGACCCTGACTTTTGGCAAGACTTTGAGGTGGAGGGTAAACCCGAAACCGACCTTCAAACGGCTGCGATCCGAAAGGGTACAGAGTTACGCAAAACCGTCTATGAAAGGCTGGATGAAAACCCGCACCAGTACGGAAAGTTCTCCCAGCGCCTCAAGGAGTTGCTGGAGAAGATGGACGGTGCCCAGTTGTCTTGGGCGGACAAGCTCAGGATGGCGGAGGAACTCGCCAAGGACTTGGAGGCAGAGGCCAACGCCCATGAAGACACCGGCATGTCGCAAGAGGCATATGGGATTATGAAGATTCTTGAAGCCTATCAACCCGACGACATGACGCCGGATAACTTGGCTGAGATCGCGGTATTGGTTGAATGCATATATGAGGACACGCCACCGATGTGGCATGAGAAAACCGAGCTTAGAAAAAACCTTCGTCAACAGGTCCGCCAGAAGCTTCATGAAGCGAGCTTTGGGAACCTTAAGCTTGTATCCGAGGAAGTTGAGGAATTTGCGCTTAAGGCTTTTGCGAAGTGACGACCATGCCTACCCTGACAATCGGCAATACTGACATTCCATATGAGTTAAAGCGCGTTGGTACTTGCGAGAAGGCAAGGATCACTGTGACGCCTGAACTGGTGGAAGTCGTCGTTCCGCCCACGGCAACGGATGAACAGATCAACAATGCTGTTCAGAGACGGCGGCAGTGGATTTTTGAACAGACCCGTAAGATGCGCGATGCAGCCGATAGATCGCCTTCGTTGTCCCGATTTGTCAGTGGGGCAAAGATACCATTTCGCGGACGTATGACGCGGCTAAAGGTTGGCTCAACAGACGATACGCTGGTGCATGTTTCCTACCGGAATGGCCTGTATATCGAGTATCCAACCTCTGCTTCGCCACACTCACGGGACATGCTGATTGAGGATGCCTTGCGGCTATGGCTCAAGAAACGATTGCGACAGGATGTTGGGGAATTCACTCGTCGCTATGGGCCAAAGAATGACCTGAAGCCCAAGGCCTACCGGATCAAGGATCAGAAGCACCTATGGGGGAGTTGTGGCAAAGACAGGGTGATTAACATCAACTGGCACCTGATCTTTGCCCCAAAGACAGTCCTTGAATATGCGGTGGTTCATGAACTTTGCCACCTGCGCCATCGTAACCATGACAAGCCTTTCTGGAACTTGGTGGGATCACTGATACCAGACTACCAATCCCGAAAGGCTTGGCTTGATCAGAATGAACACATGCTTGCGATGAATCGAGTGGAGACAAGCTGAGTGCGTTAGGAAAACGCTCAGGGCAAAAAAACAGTCCGACAGTGGGTTGTGTCTTTGAGTCTTTATCCTGGCATTGGTGTGGTGGTTGCCTGATCTTCCTTGATAATCCGGTACACGGATGACCGGGCTACATTGAGCTGCTTTGCAATCTTGGCAGGACCAACACCCTCAGCGATTAGGTTCAGAACCTTTTCCCGGTCCAATGACTTCTTGCCACCCCTGTAGCGCCCGTCAGCTTTGGCTTTCTCTATGCCTTCGCGTTGTCGCGCTTTGATCATGGATCGCTCAAACTCCGACACAGCTCCTATGATCTGCATCTGAAGCTGTTGGAACGGGTTGTCATCGCTGGTGAACTCCAAGCCTTCCTTGACGAACTTGATCGTGATGCCGTTCGTCTTGAAGTCTTTAAGAAGCTCCAAAAGGTCAGACAGGTTACGTGCAAGGCGATCAATGCTGTGAACCATGATCACATCGCCCTCACGGGCATGGTCAAGCATACGGGTTAGCTCAGGGCGGTCCGCGCTGCCGCCGCTGGCTTTGTCCTCAAAGACCTTGTCCAATTTGATCCCGTCCAACTGGCGGTCTGTATTCTGCTCAAATGATGATACGCGCTTGTAGCCAATGATCTGCATGGATTGCCTCGAGTGTCCTATCAGGGTCTAGAGTCATCTTGATAGAGCGTCTCATTGCGCAAAGTCAACCCTGATGGGACATATTGCGTGTCTCATTGGAATGACCTTTCAGGGTATACCGTGTTGGGACATAGTGGTTGGCGCGGGCGTTTTAAGTTCTTGGGGTACCCCATCCCTAACCCCCGTAAATATGTGGAACCCATGTGAGCTAGGCCGGGGCAGAGGGGGAGATTCATTTCATGATCGCGGAGATATAGGGTAGCAAACCAGGCATCGATTTTGAGTCCGTTTTTCGGCCACTCAGGAGCTTCTAGTATCTAATCGTGCCTTTGTCGGTTTCCTTATCAAACGTCGCCTCAAGAGGCTCTGACGGCTTTGGGCGCGTACATCTGATCCCAAGGTCGGGTAAACTAGGCTAGGTAGGTCATCAACATGACTGAGCTTGGATCACTCTTTACTCGTGGGCCATCTATGATGATCCCCCACACCAGTTGAATAATCAAAGCACCAGTTAAGTACTACCTAAAGACGCACATAAGGTAACACCTTAGGTAACTCATAATGTTAATCTTAATGTATATCTGAATGTTTCTTTTTTTGCTTCTTATCAAGAGGGGCATTTTTATGAAACAGGTCTTGTCGACGGCCAAAATTGGCTGAAACATCCCCCGAAAGAGAGACATCTTTTGGTTGTGTTTTGTTTCGTGGATGGTGACTAAAAAGTTGCTGCTTTTGTGTCGTCTGGATCAGTGAAAATTGAGTCCAGAGCCATCGTCTTTCTCAAATCTTAGGCACGATAGAACAGCAACTGTGCTCAAACTGTGCTCAGAGCCAGTTCCTGTCTAACCCTTTGATATATAACGATAGGTGAACTCCCTCTTGGTGTAAGTCATTGAAGATGTTTTGAAAAATCGATGTCCACCAAAGGGTTAACTACTAGGCGTTCGTTCTTCTAATCTGTAGGTTGCAGGTTCGAGTCCTGCAGGGATCGCCATTTTTCTGGAATAAAAAACATAGGCTTGTGTGGGGGCAAGGTTGATGCTTGTGGTGTTCGGTATCCATGCTCAGATGCTTGGTTTATGTACGTTGACAGGTGGAAATTCAGCGTGGCAATATGAATTTAAAGTTGCGTTTCCTGCAGGGGGCAGGTGCTGAGGGTCAGGAAGCCGGTTGCTCTTTTGAATCGCAGGAGTGTGAGAGTGAGACTTGGAGCGAGATTATTAATTACGTCTCAAGTTCAGGTGTTTCCTGGAATACGAACTCAGGGAGTATTTCAAGCTTCTAACAGGAAATTGCCGTCCCTGATCAAAATGTTCACGCGATTTGGCAGACAATTGTTGCTGATGGTTTTGGGGGTTTGATCTGGGCGATGAATGATTCGGGGGGGTGGTGATGAAAGAAGATGTTGAAGAATTCCTCAAGGAGATAGTTAATGCTAATATTTTCTTGGACGAAGTAATTTTAGTAAATAATGAAAATGATCCTTTAGAAATGGGGGTCGTAGAGTGTGAGTTGAATAAAAGTAATTTTAATATTAAGGCAGAAGTAGTTTGTGGAGATTTTGCATATCAAACAAGTCCAAAAAAGAGGCCGTTATATTTGAGCCCGAGGAGGGTAACGATTAGTTACCGTGCTGTGGGATGCGAGGTAGACTACTCGCCGGCTCAATTAAATGAACTCGATGATGGGCTGGTCCAAGTAACAGAAAATTTTAAGTCCGGAGCAAACATTGGTTTCGAAAAAGTTGGTGTTGTTCTGGGGAGTGAAGCCGAGGCGAATTACAGTGTTCCGAAAAATTCGTTCACGGCTCAAGGATCAGAAACTTCCGGTGCTTGGGTTCTTCGAGCGGCGGATACGCCGGGCTTCTTGACTGGAAAGTATCCTGATTTAGTGGATGGTATTATAGGCTCCGTTGAAAAGAACTCAATGGAAGCTTCGCTTGAGATTGTAGTTAAGACTTTGCCTGGAGAGGTCTGTGTTAAATCAAAGAACCCTCTCTTGGGTCAAAGGTTGGCGCAAGCTTTAGCTGTGATTTCCGATATGTTGTCAGAAGCTTCTGATAGAGAGAGTAAATTAAAGAATATTGTTGACGGAGAGGTCGTATACTTTTCAAGGGATATAATGAAAGATTAGTGGTGGTTTCGTGATATGAATAGAATTGATTATGATCAATTTGAGTGTGCAATAGATAAGATTATTGATCTAGCAGAAGAAGGGGGTGAGAATCCTCTTAGCCTTCAGCAGATACTTGAGAAATGTATAGTATCATTTCGAGGTCAACTTGATAATATATCAGTGGATTTGGGCTTCGTTAATGACCAAGTTACTAATATATCTTTGAGTAACTTCAAAGGAGATATTTATTTCGTTGATAGTTTTATTGTAAGTTTGTTTGTTCAATCAATTAGTTCTAATTGTTTGTCTAAAAAATCAACATTTATCACATCCAGTTTTATACTAGGGAATGGGTCTTCACTGCAGGGGGAAGACTGCAGATTTTCTGGTTGTTATTTTCGCCTTAGTGGCGATGTGTTAATTAATCATCATTCTTCTGTCTTTCATAAATCTGTTGTCTCTTCAAGGTCATCAAACAAGTCTAGTATTTATAGCAGTGGTCAATTTACTAATGTGGAAGAAAATAACGAACATAGTAGATATTTACATAAGCCGTTATTTGAGGAGAGTTTTAACGGTATGTTATTTATAGATAACAACACTTTTGATGAAACTGTATTAAGTATCATTTTTATTGATCATTGTGTTAGTCGTGGGTGTGTCTCAATTGTTTTCATGACTGATAGATCAGCTCGACATGCACTTAATCAAAATAATATCGTAAATCCATTCAAGTCTTTTATGAAAGTAACCTCATCTATTTGGAAGAGAAGAAAGTATAATTGTACTTCTCATATGGCAAGAATTATTTATTCCAGTAATTCAAGCAATAAGGGAACTGCCCTTCAGGATATTGAAGGTGAGTTAGTGGACGTGAATTTTAAAGTTAAAATCGTTGCTATAAAATATAATGGGCTGATAGAAGGTAGGTATTGCTTGAAGAATCCTGACCTAAAATTCTTAGAAGGGCGTATTGGTGAGAGGGTTATTTTCGTGGACGGGTTTATTTCGCTTGAGGGGGAGGGAAGTAAGCAGAGTTTATTGCGAGCTTAAAATTATTTCAAAATATTTAGGGATGTCATCAAATAATTCAATTGGCTCGATAAACATGAGAGTAAACAATGACCATTTGGAAATTGCATTTTTTTGCAATTTTCTCCTCGAAATCTGGCAACGATGACCTGTTTGGGGATGACGATCCTGATGGCGGGTTGCTCATCAAGCGATCTTAGTCTGATTTATGATCCTGCCCCGTACACGACGCCGACC
>Ga0114909_1002025_pt1 | contig 10233 bp, 9 predicted proteins | sample MalvireepMed_906_FD_87290 | JGI IMG/M metagenome (GOLD analysis project Ga0114909, IMG submission 87290) | Marine viral communities from the Global Malaspina Expedition - Malaspina viral metaG DeepMed_906 | ecosystem: Environmental > Aquatic > Marine > Oceanic | place: Mediterranean Sea...
CTGCTTGTGCCCCGCGAGCGCGGTCTTGAGGTGCTGCGCCGTCAGCGCCGGGCCGAGCGGTTCGGGGCCCATACTCGCGAAGCTGGGCCAGGTCTCGAGCTGCGCGGTGTCGACGATATCGACCCAGCCGAATCGGCGCGGGTCGTTGAGTGCGAAGCGATTCGATTCGGTCTCGATCAGCAGGTGATCGTGCTTGTCGGGCGTGTCGGGGTCGATCCGCCAGCGTCCGCTCATGCCGAGATGGAAGATCAGCGTCTGATCGCGGCTCGTGTGGATCAGCCCGAACTTGGCACGGCGCGCCAGGCCGGTAACCCGCGCGCCGACCAGCGCCTGCCCCAGACCTTCGGGAAAGGGGCGGCGCATATCGGGCCGCGCGGTGCGAACCGAGGTAATCACGCGATCCTGAAGATGCAGGGCGAGTCCGCGCACGGTGGTCTCGACCTCGGGTAATTCGGGCATGTATCTGCGGCTATCAGCCTTTGCGCCTCCGGCAAATCCTCCTAAGGCCCAAACTCATGAGCGATGCTGTCCAGAAGCCTTCCGGCGAAACCGTTTCCTTCGGCTACGAAGATGTTGCCCCGACCGAGAAAACCGCGCGCGTCGGTGCCGTATTCTCCAACGTCGCGGCGAAGTACGACATCATGAACGATGCGATGTCGGGCGGGATGCACCGGCTGTGGAAGGACCGCTTCGTGCGCCGGGTCAAGCCGCAGCCGGGCGAGGCGATTCTCGACATGGCGGGCGGCACCGGCGACATCGCCTTCCGCATGGCCGATTGCGGCGCGGACGTGATCGTGTCCGACATCAACCAGGACATGCTCGACGTGGGCGTCGAGCGCGCGATGGAGCGTGGCATCGATGGCCTCGTCTGGTCGTGCCAGAACGCCGAGGAACTGACTTTCTCCGACCGCCAGTTCGATGCCTACACGATCGTGTTCGGCATTCGTAACGTGACCCACATCGACAAGGCGCTGGCCGAGGCGCATCGCGTGCTGAAGCACGGCGGGCGGTTCTATTGCATGGAGTTCTCCAGCACCGACTGGCCCGGCTTCAAGGAGGTTTACGACCTCTACTCGCACCGGCTGATGCCGCTGATGGGCAAGCTGATCGCCAATGACGAGGAAAGCTATCGCTACCTCGCCGAATCGATCCGCCGCTTCCCGCGCCCGCCCGAGTTCGAGGCGATGATCAAGGCGGCGGGCTTTACGCAGACCCGTGTCGAGACGATCCTCGGCGGGGCTGTGAACATTCATTCCGGCTGGAAAATCTGATCGCGTGACACGCCCGTCTCGCCATATCTGGCGCCTGCTGAAATGGGGGCGGATCGCCGCACGCCACGGCGCGCTGCGCGGGATCGAGAGCGATCCCAACACGCCCGCCCCGGTCAAGCGTCTGGTCAGGCTCGCCCGGTTCGGCACCCGCCAGCCCGCGACTCCCGATTATGCGGGCGCATTCCGCGCGATCGGCCCGGCGGCGATCAAGCTGGGCCAGTCACTCGCCACAAGGCCCGATCTGGTCGGGGACGAGGCGGCGCTCAACCTGCTGTCCTTGCAGGACAACCTGCCGCCGGTCCCGTTCGAGAGCCTGCGCCCGGTGATCGAATCGACCTTTGCCCAGCCGGTCGACGCGCTGTTTGCGGAGATCGACCCCAAGCCGGTCGGCGCGGCGTCGATCGCGCAGGTCCACCGCGCGATCACGACCGATGGGCGGCAGGTCGCGGTTAAGATGCTGCGCCCCGGCATCCGCGAGCAGTTCGCGCGCGACATCGCGACCTATGAATGGGCCGCCGCGCATGTCGAGGCGATGGGCGGCGAGGCCGCGCGCCTGCGCCCGGCGCTGACGATCGCGAACTTCAAGCGCTGGACCAATACCGAGCTGGACCTGCGGCGCGAGGCTGCGGCCGCGAGCGAGCTGGCCGAGGCGATGAAGGGCTTTGCCGGCTATCGCATCCCCGCAGTAGACTGGGATCGCACCAATGGCCGCGTGATGACGATCGAGTGGATCGACGGCATCAAGATGAGCGATCGCGAAGGGCTGGTGGCGGCAGGGCACGATCTGGAGCAGCTGGCCGAGCGGCTGGTCCTCGCCTTCCTGACGCAGGCGATCAGCTACGGCTATTTCCATGCCGACATGCACCAGGGGAACCTGTTCGTGGAGCCCGACGGCACGATCGCGGCGATCGATTTCGGGATCATGGGCCGGATCGACCGGCGCGCACGGCAATGGCTGGCGGAAATCCTCTATGGCCTGACCACCGGCAATTACCGCCGCGTCGCGGAAATCCATTTCGAGGCGCAATATGTGCCCAGCCACCACTCGGTCGGCGAATTCGCCACGGCGCTGCGCGCAGTGGGCGAGCCGATGCGCGGCAAGCCGGTAAGCGAGCTGTCGGTCGGTCAGATGCTCGACGGGCTGTTCGCGATCACCCGCGACTTCGACATGCAGACCCAGCCGCACCTGCTGCTGCTGCAAAAGACGATGGTGATGGTCGAAGGTATCGCCACCCAGCTCAATCCCAAGATCAACATGTGGGATGTCTCCGCGCCCTTCGTGCGCAGCTGGATTCGCGACGAGCTGGGCCCCGAGGCCGCGATTGCCGAGCGCCTGCGCGAGGATTTCGATACGCTGCAGCGCATCCCGGGGCTGGTCCGCCGGCTCGAGGAGAAATACCCGCCCAAGGGCGGCGCGCCCGAGCCCGCTCCGCTGCCCGAGATCGAGCTGATGTGGGACCGGCGCGTGCGTGAAAGCGGCCCCGGCTGGCTTGGCCAGGCGGCGCTGGTGCTGGGCGGCGCGGGCCTGATGGCGGGCCTGTTCGCTTTGGGGGTGATCGGCTGATGGCGGCGCTGAGCGGCATCAAGGTGCTGCTGGTGATCGGCGGCGGGATCGCGGCCTACAAGTCGTGCGAGCTGATCCGCCTGATCCGCAAGAACGGCGGCAGCGTCACCTGCGTGCTGACCGAGGGGGGATCGCACTTCGTCACTCCGATGACGCTAGCCGCGCTCAGCGAAAATCCCGTCCACACCACGTTGTGGGATCTCAGGAACGAGGTCGAGATGGGCCATATCCAGCTCAGCCGTGAGGCGGATCTGGTGGTGGTCTGCCCCGCGACCGCCAACATGCTCGCCAAGATGGCGGCGGGTATTGCGGACGATCTGGCGACCACGCTGCTGCTCGCGACGGACAAGCCGGTGATGGCGGTGCCCGCGATGAACGTGCGCATGTGGAGCCACGCCGCAGTGCAGGCCAATGTCGCGCGGCTGCGAGAGGCGGGCGTGATCGTGCTCGATCCCGACGAGGGGCCGATGGCCTGCGGCGAATACGGCGCAGGCCGCCTGCCCGAACCGCCCGCGATCTGGAATGCGATCGCCAGCTGGGCGGGGCAGGATACCGGTGCAGAGACGCGCGAGCGCGAGCCGCAGGGCGGCCTCGGCGGGCCGATCGCATCGCTGATTCCGCGCGGGGGGCGGAAGGCGGCGCCGCAGCCGGAAACGCTGCTGGCACAGAAGGGCGGCGCGGCTGCGGCTGCGGCAGAAGAGGATCGCGGCGCTCTCTACCATTTCGACGGGGCACCGCTGGCGGGCCGTCACGTGCTGGTGACAGCCGGGCCGACGCATGAGCCGATCGATCCGGTGCGCTACATCGCCAACCGTTCCAGCGGGAAGCAAGGCTTCGCGATTGCCGCCGCTGCCGCAGCGGCAGGCGCGCGGGTCACGCTGGTTGCGGGGCCGGTGGAGCTGGCGACGCCGCCCGGCGTCACGCGCATCGACGTGCAGACCGCGCGCGACATGGCGGCTGCGGTGCGCGAAAGCCTGCCCGCCGATATCGCGATCATGGCCGCCGCCGTCGCCGACTGGCGCACGCGCGACATGGCTGAGAGCAAGATGAAGAAACGGGGCGACGCTCCGCCCGCGCTCGAGCTGGCGGAGAACCCCGACATCCTCGCCACGCTGGGCGCTTCGGACGCCCGCCCCGGCCTGCTGATCGGCTTCGCTGCGGAGACCGACGATGTGGTCGAGAACGCGCAGGCCAAGCGTGCGCGCAAGAAGGCCGACTGGATCATCGCCAATGATGTGTCCGGCGGCGTGGGCCGGAGCGTGATGGGCGGGGCGCACAACACCATCCATCTCGTCACCGAAGAAGGCGTCGAGGACTGGCCGCAAATGCCCAAGGAAGAGGTCGCCATGCGGCTGGTCGAACGGATCGCGCTGGCGCTGGAGAATGATGATGACTGATACGGTCGGCGTGGCGATCAAGCGCCTGCCGCATGGCGAAGACCTGCCGCTGCCCGTCTACGCCACCGATGGCGCGGCGGGGATGGATGTGTGCGCGGCGGAGGATGTCGATCTCGCTCCCGGCGCGCGCCATGCCGTCCCCACGGGCTTCGCGGTGGCGATTCCGCAGGGGTACGAGATTCAGGTTCGCCCACGCTCCGGCCTCGCATTCAAGCACGGCATCTCCGTGCCCAATGCGCCCGGCACGATCGATTCGGACTATCGCGGCGAGCTCAAGGTGCTGCTGATCAACCACGGGGGCGAAAGCTTCGCGATCCGGCGCGGCGACCGCGTGGCGCAGCTGGTGCTCGCCCCCGTCACCCGCGCGGCCTTTACCGAGGTGGACGATCTGGATGACACCGCGCGCGGCAGCGGCGGTTTCGGCTCGACCGGCGGCCACGCCACGCTCTGATACGAAAAGGGCGGACCATGCGGCCCGCCCTTTCCTTTTTCGTATTTCTGCCGGGTCTTACCGTTCTTCAGGCTTGATCGAGATACGCACGGTTTCGCCCGAATTGCCGGGGAAGCCGGTGAACATCGCGTCGACCAGATTGGGCACCAGATATTGCAGGTTGTCGCTGGGCGATACGGCCTTGGCCGTGCCTTCGAACAGACGCTGGCCGGTCCGCCGGTCGTCGATGTCGAGGTCGATCTCGCTGGTATAGACGGTGTAGCTGTCGATCCGGCTGCTGCTGGAGAGCCACGGGTCGTAGTAGCCGTAACCCCAGTAGCCGCGCGGGACGAAGGCCCCGGCGCGGTAACGATACCAGGGATCGTAGAAGGGATCGCGGAAGCCGGTCCCGGTCGAGCGGACCCGTTCGCGCCCGTTATCGACATCGTAGTCGAACCGCACGATCAGGTCGGCATTGGCAGGCGTGCCGGGGACGTAGCCCAGCCGCGCCATCTCACCGCTTACCAGCTCGGCATACTGGCCGAACTCGATCCCGCCGGCGAGCGAGGGATCGTCCGCGACCACCGCGAAGGTCTGGCCCTGCGGCGCAGGCAACTGCGCCTGGAAGCGGGAGACATCGGCCTGGAAGCCGGTCGCACAAGCGGTCAGCCCGGCGCCGAGAATGCCCAGCGCGCCGACGGCAGCGAGAAAACGTGGTTTGATCATGGCAAGTGCCCCTGGGTGAGGGGAGGCACTCCGTGGGGATGCCCCCCGCATGACATTACGATTCACGTCCTAGACAGGTTCCCCTGAACGCTGCTTTAACCTCTTGAAGTCCTTAACTTTCCTCGACTTAGCCGGATCTGCGATCAGCCACGGACCAGTCCGAGCGCTTCGTAGGTCGCAGCCAGCGTGGGCGCAGCGCGGTCGCGCGCCCTGGCTGCGCCGCGCGCGAGGATTGCGTCGAGCGCCTCGCGATCTTCGAGCAGCTGGTTGAACCGTGCCGAGATCGGCCGCAGCGTTTCGATCAGCACCTCGCCCAGCGCAGGCTTGAACGCGCCGAAGCCCTGCCCGCCATGTTCGGCCAGCACGTCATCCACGCTCCGGTCGGTCAGCGCGGCGTAGATCGTCACGAGGTTGAGCGCTTCTGCGCGGCCTTCGAGCCCGTCGCGCTCGGAAGGCAGCGGCTCGGGATCGGTCTTGGCCTTCTTGACCTTCTTCATCACCTCGTCCGGGTCGTCGGACAGGTTGATCCGGCTCATGTCCGACGGGTCGGACTTGGACATCTTCTTGCTGCCGTCGCGCAGGCTCATGATCCGCGCGGCGTCGGGCGGAGTGATCGGCTCGGGCAGGGTGAACAGCGGGGCGTCTTCGGTGCAGAAGTCGTTGTTGAACTTCTGTGCGATGTCGCGCGCCAGCTCCAGATGCTGCTTCTGATCGTCGCCCACGGGCACGTGGGTCGCCTGGTGGACCAGCACGTCGGCGGCCTGCAATACCGGGTAGGTGAACAGCGCGACCGATGCGCCCTCGCGGTTCTTGCCCGCCTTGTCCTTCCACTGCGTCATCCGGTTCAGCCAGCCCATCCGCGCGGTGCCGTTGAGCAGCCATTGCAGCTCTGCGTGCTGGGGCACCTGCGCCTGGTTGAACAGGATCGAGCGATCGGGATCGATCCCGCAGGCGACCAGCGCGGCGGCCATTTCCAGCGTGGCGCGGCGCAGTTCGGCGGGTTCGTGCGACATCGAGATCGCGTGCAGATCGGCGAGGAAGAACAGACACTCGCTGTCCGCATCCATCTCGTCCTGCATCCGCACCCAGTTGCGGATCGCGCCGAGATAATTGCCGAGGTGAAGGTTGCCGGTGGGCTGGATGCCCGAAACTACGCGCATGATGAGAGATCTTTCGAAAATCGAACGGATAATGGCTTGGTGCCGGGTTGGCCCCCGGCGGTCAGATCAACGCTGACCCAGCCATCGCCAGGCCGCCCGCCCGCGCGTTGCAAAGCGGCGCGGTGCAGTGTTCACTGGCTGAGCAATCCGGTCCATGGCGGCGAGCCTTATCACACGCAGTCTATTCGGCAACATCGTCCGGCCCGTCGCTTGCGGGCACCGGGGTCTTGCGGGTCAGCGTGGTGATGCGCTGGCGGTCGATCGCGCCGATCGCAAAGGCGATCCCGAAATAGACTGCGCCCGCGCAGATCACGAGCGCGGCGAGCGCGCCAGCCCGCGCGAACAGGCCCGCATCGTACCACCCGGTCAGTAGGTCGCGCGTGAACCACAGGGCAGCGCCCATTGCGGCAGCGGCAACCAGCTGGCGCGCGATCCGCCCGACCAGCTTCAACGGGATGCGGTAATAGTCGCGCCGGACCAGCACGGCATAGAGGTAGCCGACATTGATCCAAGCGCCGACCACGCTGGCAAAGGCGACCCCGACCACGCCGAACCGGCCGATCGTCGCGACGTTCATCGCCGCGAACACGACCAGCGAGATAAACGCGGCATAGACCGGCGTGCGCGTGTCCGACCGGGCGTAGAAATTGGGCACCAGCACCTTCACCAGAACGTATGCGGGCAGGCCGAGGACCAGCGCAGCCAGCACATTGCCGGTCAGCGCCGCCTGTTCGAGGCTGAAGCGGCCGCCCTGGAAGATCATCGTGACGAAGGGTTCGGCACAGATGGCGAGGGCGACGGCCGCGGGGATCGTGAGCAGCATGGCGAGCTCGATCGCATCGGACTGGATGCGATCGGTGCCCGCCCGGTTCTTCGCGCCGACGAACTTGGACAATGTGGGCAGGATCGCGGTCGACAGCGCGATGCCGATGATCCCCAGCGGCAGCTGGTTCAGCCTGTCGGCATAATTCATGTAGCTGATCGAGCCACTGTCGAGCTGGTTGAGGAAGTAGAGCTGGACCAGCGTGTTGATCTGGTACGCGCCGCCGCCGATCGCTGCGGGAAACGCGATGATCGACAGGCGCTTCACCTCGGGCGTGATACGCGGCCACAGCAGCCTGGGCCGGAAGCCCTCGACCCGGGCCCAGTAATAGAGCCAGGCGAGCTGGATCGCACCGCCCACCGTCACCGCCCAGGCCTGGGTGTAGCCCACCTGACGCGTGGTCCAGCCCCATTGCGAAATGGCATGATCGCCGATCAGCAGGTTCGCGATCAACACCAGGTTGAGGATGATCGGAAAGCTTGCCCCGGGCGCGAAGCGGCTGACCGAATTGAGCATTCCGGTGAACAGCGTCACCATGCTGACCAGCGCGATGTAGGGGAACATGATCCGCGCGAAGTCGACTTCCATCGCGAAGTCGGCGGGCGAGGAATCGCCATCGCCGAGCAGACGAATGACCAGCGGCATCGCCAGCATCATGACCGCGCAGACCGCGATCAGCACCGGCAGGAACACGCTCAGCACATCATTGGAGAAGCTGCGCGCTTCCTCGATCCCGCCCTCTCCATGCAACCGCTTGGAGAACATCGGCACGAAGGCGGCCGAAAACGCCCCTTCCGCGAACATGCGGCGGAAGACGTTGGGGATAATGAACGCCTGAAACCAGGCGTCGGTGACGGCATTGGCACCGAGCACGCGGGAGAAGATCATCTCCCGCGCGAGCCCGGCAAAGCGACTGACCAGCGTCAGCCCGCCGATCGTCCCGACATTCCTGAGCAGGCTCATCCGCCCGCCTCCCTACTGGCCCCCCTGCCGGGCGGTGGTCAGGCGTTGCCGCCCGGTGCCGCGCCGCCCGTAGCGGCGTCTTCCGCCTGCTTTTCCTGAAGGCGCTGCAGGTACAGCCCGTTGAAGTCGATCGGATCGACCATCAGCGGCTGGAAGCCCAGATCGCGGGTCGCATCGGCAACCACACGGCGGGCGAAGGGAAACAGGATGCGCGGCGCTTCTGCGAACAGGAACATGTGCATCTGGTCTTCGGGCATGTTGCGCACGCCGACGAGGCCGGCATAGACCAGCTCGATCACGTAAAGCTGCCCGTTTTCGCAATTGGCGGTCGCGTTGATCTTCAGTTCGACTTCGCTGATCTCGTCGTTCACCGGGTTTGCGCCGATGTTGAACTGCAGGTCGATCTGCGGCGCGTCCTGCCACTGGAAGCTGGCCGGAGAGTTCGGATTCTCGACCGAGAGATCCTTGATATACTGCGTGATGAAGCCCGCGGTCGGGCGGTTATCCGCGCCATTGCCGCTGGACGGGGTGTTGAGATCGGTCAGAACGTCGCCTTCGTCGGCCATGGAAGAGCACTCTTTCGAAAGGTTGGGATACCCGGGCGGCAGCTTGACCTTGCGCCCGCGTGGTCGGTGACACGCCGCCTAGCAGCCGCTTTCCCGCCCCGCAACGGGCACGAACCGCCGCAGCGGGATACTTAGGCAGCCGTTGTGCATTTGATATCGCGCCCTATGTGTGGGATTGAAGGCCCATTACACGAATACAGGGCTCGGTCGGCTTTGCGGTCGGCCACAAAGGCCCGCAGGATCAGGTACCCCATTCAGTGATCTACGAAATCGTCATTCTCGCCATGATCGCAGTCTTTCTGGGGCTGCGGCTCTATTCGGTTCTCGGCCGCCGGGCCGAGCATGAGGAAGAGCCCGTGCCGCATCGCTTCGATGCGAAGGACAAGCCTGGAATGCCCGCATCGCCGCAGACCACGCAGGCCCCGCCGCGCGCGGTGACCGAGCAGGAAGCCAAGCCCGACGTGCTGCCGGTGGTGGAACGCGGCGTGCAGTCGATCATCGCGGCGGATCGCGGGTTCGACATCACCAGCTTCCTCGAAGGGGCGAAGGGTGCCTATGGCATGATCCTGGAAGCCTACTGGAAGGGCGACAAGGAAACCCTGCGCGATCTGTGCGACGAGTCGGTCTATCAGGGCTTCGCCCAGGCGATCGACGCGCGCGAGGAAGCGGGCGAAACGCTCGACAACCGGCTGATCCGGATCGAGGATGCGACCATCCGCGATGCCGAGTTGGAGCGCAAGGAAGCGCGCATCACCGTGCGCTTCGTCGCCGATATCGCCGCCGTCACCCACGACCGCGATGGCAACATGGTGGCCGGATCGCTCGACGATGCGATCGAGAGCCGCGACATCTGGACGTTTGCCCGCCGGGTCGACTCGCGCACGCCGGACTGGCAGCTGGTCGAAACCGACGAAGGCTGAGGCTAAGGCTGAGACTTGGGGGCCCGGGTCGCACGCGCGGCCCGGCCCGATCCATAACGCCGGGGGAGAGCGCGATGTTCAAGTGGATATGGCCGCTCGCGGCGCTGGTCGCTCTCTCAAGCTGCGTCGGCCCGGGTGCCGACAAGCCGCCTTTCCCGCCCATCGACAAGCCCGCGCCGCCCGCTTTCGAGAGCGCGGTGGCTGCCGGAGTCGCGCCGGGGCCCGCGTTCCGCTCGCTCCGCCTCGACGCGGCCGATGCCTCCGCCGCGCTCACCGCATTCCGCTCCAGCTGCAACTGGCCGTCCGAGAAGGCCGACGCGAGCGGCCTGACCCGGCCCGAAGACTGGCTGCCGGTCTGCACCGCCGCGCTGCGGTGGGATGGCGACGCGCTGACCTTCTTCGAAACCTTCTTC
>Ga0114909_1002043_pt1 | contig 10178 bp, 8 predicted proteins | sample MalvireepMed_906_FD_87290 | JGI IMG/M metagenome (GOLD analysis project Ga0114909, IMG submission 87290) | Marine viral communities from the Global Malaspina Expedition - Malaspina viral metaG DeepMed_906 | ecosystem: Environmental > Aquatic > Marine > Oceanic | place: Mediterranean Sea...
GCAAAGGCTAGCGGCTTTTGACTTCCATCCGTTTTACCTAACAAGCCAACGGCTTTTTTACGCATTCCGTAAATTTTATTGATACTGGCCAAATCTGTAGTTATTTGATAACCAATAACGCCAAACTTTTCACCGCTAATAGCTTCATCTAATTTTGCGGTTAACTTGGCTATTTGTTCAGCCAATGCTTCAAGACTGTCACCATTATATTCAACAATATTTATGCCATCCATGACCTTATTTGGCACATCGGTAATTAAGTCACTGACGCTATGCCAAACAATATCTTGTTTCGCTAAATTTAATACCCGTGAATCTATTGTTTCTACAGAAGTGGCATGCTCACCAACAAGAAAGGGAGAATGGCGTAGTGCAGAATCAAAACTGTCGTACTTAATATTGATTAACGTTTTCGCAACTCTAATTGGCGTAATATTTAATTTTGCCTGACAAACAAAAGCCAATGAACCTTCAGAGCCAGTTATCAAACGGCTAAGATCAAAAGTATTCAATTCATTGTGATCAAGGTCTTCAGCTTGTAAAACGTTTTCTAAATCATAGCCTGTTAGGAAACGATTCAAGCGAGGAAATTTATCTAAAATCAACGTTCTATTATCAAGACATGAAGCTAGAACCTGTTTAGTAATTTGTCCATGACTCGTATCGGTTTCGGCCAACAATTTCGCTTGTGCAATACTCATTGGCTCAGTATTTAACTCATCACCATTTGCCAAGATAGACTCAAGTGCTAACACATGATTTGATGTTTTACCGTAAACAAGTGAGCCCTGCCCTGAAGCATCTGTATTAATCATTCCGCCAATTGTGGCACGATTAGATGTTGATAAATCAGGTGCAAAGAAAAACCCATGTGGGCGTAAAAAATCATTTAATTGATCCTTAACCACACCAGCTTCAACTTTCACCCATTTTTCGGCAACGTTAATCTCTAAGACCTTGTTCATGTACTTAGACAAGTCAACAATAATGCCTGGTGTTAAACTTTGTCCGTTGGTACCCGTACCGCCTCCGCGTGCACTGAACTTGATCTCAGTATAATCAACATTGCTTGCTGTTTTAGCTAACAAGACAATATCTTGTTTTGTTCGCGGTTGTATAACTAACTGCGGCAATTGCTGATAAATACTATTATCAGTAGCAACGGCTAAGCGAGCGCTATAACTGGCATTAATATCGCCGGTGAAATTGTTAGCATTTAATGAAGCAATGAATGCGTCATACAGAGGTGGAACATGATTTTGGTGACTAATATGAGGAAGCATAAAGTAAATAACTTACAATGATTTTAATACAGGACTGGAAAGCGAGTATATCATGGCCAATTTGTATTTTTACTCTAAAATTGGCTAAATATTCAATAATTATTTAAAAAAGTGAATAGCGGTCGCCAGTCACCAGAGTAATGACAATTTAGTCAGCTAAACTAGCCACCTATTTAGTCACCTATTTAGTCACTAGTTTAGGATACATAAGCAGCTGAATATCGCGCCAAGTGACTTTTGTTATGTCTAAGCTAGTCAACTGTCTTTGCAGGTTAGCATGGCTAACATAGTCATAATCTTGTTGGCGCCATTGGGCACCAAAATTAAAGCCCTCTCCTGCAGTTTGTCGCATATCTTCATTATCTATTCCTAAATGAAAAACCAACTGAGAGACTTCAGGAGCACGCATTTGTGAAAGCATTTGGTCATATTTTTCAGACCACTGCTTTGCTGTAGTCTTTTTGTCTGCTGAGGTTAAGATATAATAGTTATCAATAGCTTGCTCGTTTTCAGACAGTAAAGCCATATAACTCGGCGTTGATGCAATAAAATTCAATGGCAAAACAACCGGAATTTTATACACTCGTCCCATTTTCAAATACAATGCAAAGAGCTGCTCATTTTGAAATAATGACCCCATATGAGAATCTAAATGACTAGGTTTAATGCCTGACTCGATAGCGCGTTCTATTTGTGCCCTAAATTCAATTTCAACTTCAGCTATTTTTGCATGCTGAGCAAAGTCAGCACTTGTCGCATAAAAGTTACCTTGTTTATTTAATAGGCTGGTAATTTTTGAGTTTTCTGCAGCTCCTGCCCACTTTATGTTTTGCCATTCAGCGGTCATAGTGATGTGCAAGCCAAGATCATATTGAGGGTTTTCTTTTGCAAACAAAGCAATATCTTCAAATTTTGGCGCCGGCACCATAATGCTAGCAGAATTAATATAGCCCTTGTTAAAAGCATTTATCGCAGCAAGATTTGTTGATTGGTTTAGACCTAAATCATCTGCATGCACAATAAGTAATTTATCTGTTTGCTTGTAACCAAGTTTGTCAATTAAGAGGTTTTGTGCGAATACAACATGCTGAACAGTACAAAATGTTAAAGTAAATATGGTGATGAAAGAACGGAGTGGTTTTAACAAGGTAATTTATCTCAAAATGAACATCTCACTCAAGATACTCGTTTTGAACAATGAATTGAAGAAAGTAATATTACCATTGTGTTTACCAATAAACTCTTTACCAACAAACTCTTTACCAACAAACTCTTTACCAACAAACTCTTTACCAACAAACTCTTTACCAACAAGTAATGTTTAACATAGCTTGGCCCCAAAAAACACGTTAATCAAAAATAGACTAACGTGTTTAAATTAAACGAGTTTATGTACTTTACAAACAGCTAAACCATTCGCTTTATGATTTGTTCTTCAGCTGTTCAGCAAGATATAACCAAGTTGGTAATACTGTATCAGGGTTAAGTGAAACACTATCAATGCCTTGTTCTACTAACCAAGCGGCAAAATCTTCATGGTCTGAAGGCCCTTGTCCACAGATACCAACGTATTTTCCACGTTTCTTACATGCGCTGATTGCCATCGACAATAATGCCTTAATAGCAGGGTTACGCTCATCAAATAAGTGAGCAATCAAGCCTGAGTCTCTATCTAAACCTAGTGTTAACTGTGTTAAGTCATTTGAGCCGATAGAGAAACCATCAAAATAATCAAGGAACTGATCGGCAAGCAACGCATTTGAAGGTAATTCACACATCATGATAATGCGTAAACCATTTTCACCACGTTTTAAGCCATGTTCAGCTAGAATGTCAATGACCTGCGATGCTTCTTCTAGCGTTCGTACAAAGGGGATCATCACTTCTACATTCGTCAAGCCCATGTCGTTACGCACACGTTTTATTGCTTCACATTCAAGAGCAAAACAATCTCTAAAATCTTTAGAGATATAACGTGCGGCACCGCGATAACCAATCATAGGATTTTCTTCATCAGGCTCAAACTCTTCACCACCAACAAGGTTAGCGTATTCATTTGATTTAAAATCTGACATGCGCACAATCACTTTCTCAGGTGAAAAAGCAGATGCTAGTGTCGAGATACCTTCAGTAAGTTTAGCGATATAAAATTCTACTGGGCTTTGGTAACCAACAATAATGTCATTAATTTCATCTTGTAAATCAGCCGACATTTTATCAAAGTTAAGTAGTGCTTTAGGATGAATGCCAATCATTTTGTTAATGATAAATTCCAAACGCGCTAGGCCAATACCAGCATGAGGTAGTTTAGCAAAAGCAAAAGCTCTATCTGGGTTACCAACATTCATCATAATTTTAAGTGGTAAATCAGGCATAGCATCTATTTCAGAGGTCGTAACTTTATAATCAAGTTTACCTTGGTAAATAAAGCCTGTATCACCTTCAGCACACGATACTGTCACTTCATCGCCAGTCTTAATAAGTTGAGTGGCATTACCACAACCAACAACTGCAGGAATACCCATTTCACGGGCAATGATAGCGGCATGACAAGTTCGACCACCGCGATTAGTGACAATGGCAGAAGCGCGCTTCATAATTGGTTCCCAATCAGGGTCGGTCATATCTGTTACTAATACATTCCCTGGCAAGATTTTGTCCATTTCTTCAAGTGACGCTAGTACTTTCGCTTCACCACTACCAATTTTATGACCAATAGAGCGGCCTTCACAAATAATGTTAGCTTCTGTTTGAAGTTGGAACTGCTCCATTACATTAGCGTTTTCACGGCTTTTCACGGTTTCTGGACGAGCTTGTACAATATAGAGTTTGCCGTCTAAACCATCTTTGGCCCACTCAATGTCCATAGCACGACCATAATGTTTTTCAATAATAACCGCTTGTCTTGCTAACTCTTCAACTTCGCTATCGGTAATTGAGAAACGGTTTGAGTCAGACTCATCGATATCAACAATTTCAACTTGCTTCGAATGCTCAACACTGTCGGCATAAACCATCTTAATGGCTTTACTACCGATATTTCGGCGAACAACAGCTGGCTTATTATTGGCGAGTGTTGGTTTATGCACGTAGAACTCATCTGGGTTTACTGCGCCCTGCACCACCATCTCACCCAAACCAAAGCTTGAAGTGATAAAAACAACTTGGTCAAAACCTGATTCAGTATCAATAGAAAACATGACTCCTGAGGCGGCAATATCACTACGTACCATTTGCTGAATACCAGCAGAAAGTGCTACACCGCGATGATCGTACCCTTGATGTACTCGATAAGAAATGGCTCTATCATTAAACAGTGACGCAAAGACGTGCTTAATAGCAACCATGACTGAGTCAAAACCGCGAACATTTAAAAAGGTCTCTTGCTGCCCCGCAAATGAAGCATCAGGCATATCCTCAGCTGTTGCTGAAGAACGAACGGCAAAGGAGGCATCATCAGCAAATTCGCCAGCTAATTTGCCATAAGCTTGTTCAATATCTTGTTGCATTGCGGGTAAAAATGGCGTGTCGATAATCCATTGACGAATAGTTGAACCCGCTTTTGCTAAAGCGTTAACATCATCAACATCAAGACCATCAAGTAATTGATAAATTTTCTCATTGATACCGCTTTGCTCTAAAAACTCATTAAACGCAAAAGAAGTAGTCGCAAAACCCGTAGGTACTTGCACGCCTACGTTAGCTAAATTTGAAATCATTTCACCTAATGATGCATTTTTGCCACCTACGCGGTCGACATCATTCATTCCTAGGGTTTCATACCAAAGCACATTTTCTTGCACAACAATTCTCCATTGAATTGACGAAAAAGATAAAAAAGTTATATTTTACAATTAACACTGGTTACTATATTTATAGCCCTATTCATTCTACACTGCCAACTGCAAAAACTAAAAGTCATTATGAAAACTTTCATAGAATAATTTATTTAGTTTTTTGAATAATTTTAATAAGATAATACAAACACATGTTAAAGGTTTTTTATGCGCACAGCTTTTTATATTTCTGATGGAACAGCCATCACTTCTGAAGTTTTTGGCCATGCTCTTCTGTCATTATTTCCGACCGAATTTGAACATCAAACCATTTCATTTGTTGAAACAATTGAAAAAGCACAAGCGGCCAAAGAAAAAATAAACAAAGCTTGTGCCCGAGGTGGTGAGCCCGCGCTGGTTTTTCATACCTTTGTTAATAATGACATACGTGAAATTATTGATAGCTGTGATGGCGTTATTTATAACTTTTTAGAGCACTTTGTTGCACCTCTTGAACAAGAACTGCAACTTACAGCTAAACCCAAAGCTCATAGAACCCACAGCATCCATGAAAATAGCTATGACTACCGTATTGAAGCCGTTAACTATGCCCTTGCTAATGACGACGGTTCTAATGTTACCAACTATGAAGACGCTGACGTTATCCTTGTTGGTGTATCACGTTCAGGCAAAACACCAAGTTCTCTGTATTTAGCCCTGCAATACGGTATTAAGGCAGCCAATTACCCTTTTACTGATGAAGATATGGAAGAGTTGCGCATTCCTGTGTTTTTAAAAGCACATAAGAAAAAGCTTTTCGGCTTAACTATTGATGCTCAGCGGTTGATAGATATCCGCGAAGGACGTATGTCTAATAGTAAATATGCTTCTGCTAGGCAGTGCCGTATGGAAGTGCGTGAAGTGGAAAAACTCTATAAAAATGAAAAAATACCCTTCATAAATACTACCAAGTTTTCAGTCGAAGAAATCACCGCAAAAATATTAAGTGAAACAGGTTTACAGCGCTATAAATATTAAAAGAGCATAAGCAATATCAAATAAATTCCGCTAATCGTTCACTTATAGATAATTTATTGCCTATAGCTATTCACTTTAGCCGCCATATTAGCTATGTTAGCGCGCATATATGAGTTTATGCGCGCTTAATCGTTATCCGTATTTGTTGTGCATAGAATAAATTAAAAGCAAATGCAGAATACCATGACTATTAAAACAGATGAATTACGCACAACGTTAATTGAAAACCTAACCTCACCTGCTGAACTGGCAGAGCAAATTCCTTTAAGCTCCGCCACGGCTGACTTCATAATTCAAAGCCGAAAAGACATTGAAGCTGTAATAAGTGGTGAAGATAAACGCTTATTGGTTGTTATTGGTCCTTGTTCAATTCACGATACTGCCGCAGCGATTGATTATGCTAAAAAATTAACGGTATTACGCGATAAGTATAAGAATGAATTGTTAATTGTTATGCGGGTATATTTTGAAAAGCCGCGCACAACTGTTGGTTGGAAAGGTTTAATTAGCGATCCTGACTTAGATAAATCCTTTCATGTTGCTAAAGGTTTAAAACTTGCTCGTAATTTATTAGTCGAAATAAACGACCTAGGATTGCCTGCTGGTACTGAATTTTTAGATATGGTTACCGGTCAGTATATTTCTGACTTGATAAGCTGGGGTGCAATTGGCGCACGTACGACAGAGAGTCAAGTACACAGAGAGTTAGCCTCTGCACTTTCTTGCCCTGTTGGATTCAAAAACGGTACTGACGGTAATGTAAAAATCGCCCTTGATGCTATACAAGCCTCTAGCGTACCGCATGTATTGTATTCACCAGATAAAAGCGGTCAAATGTGTATCTATCAAACACACGGCAACCCTTTTGCGCACGTCATTTTACGTGGTGGCAAAGTACCTAATTATCATAGTGATGATATCAAAGACACTTGCCAACAATTAACGAAAGCCTCATTACCTGAAAGCATTATGATTGATTGCAGTCATGGTAATAGTTATAAAGACCATAACAAGCAGATAGATGTTGCCCGCTCTCTTGCCGCGCAAATAGCACAAGGTGAATATAGTATTTTTGGTGTAATGATTGAAAGCTTTATCGTTGCAGGAAATCAATCCGTGAAGGAAGGTACGCCATTAACTTACGGACAAAGTATTACTGATGCCTGTGTCGATGTAGAGGTTAGTGAAGAAATTTTAACGGTATTGGCTGACGCAGTAAAAACAAGATTATAAAACTCGAGTAAACCTTAAACAAAAACGGGATAATGCTTAAAGTATTATCCCGTTTTTTACTATATGAGTTTATAACATTCTTTCTAAAAGGCCATCACTACCCGCTTCAACTAAATCGAGTACATAGTCAAAACCTTTAGCACCACCGTAATAAGGATCAGGTACTTGCTCTTCTTCATGACTGGTCGCAAAATCAAGTATCAAATGTATTTTATGCTGAAGATGTGGCGGTGCTACTTTTTTAAGTTCAGTGACATTGTCGTTATCCATCGCTAAAATTAAATCAAATGCTTCAAAGTCATTCGCTTTTACTTTTCTCGCCTTGATACCATCAAACGAATAACCGCGAGCATTTGCGGCTCTTTGCGCACGATGATCTGGCTTTTCTTTAGCGTGAGCGCCTAATGTGCCAGCAGAATCAACATTTAAGGCAAGCCCTTGCTCTTTCGCTTTATGACGAAAAACTGCCTCGGCACTAGGTGAACGACAGATATTGCCCATACAGACAAACAATACATTTTTTATATCTTTATAATTCATATATTTAACCACTAATTTCCGTGTAATTAACATGCTGCTCTTAGCGTTTTACACCCTAACAGAATCAATAACTTATATTTTTGTTTTGGGGAATTTACGAAACCATTTTGAGCTGTTTTTACGAAGAGGTAAAGGTATAATTTGAGTAAATGTTATTTTAATAAAGTTGTGCGGCGAAGCCAAACCGAGCAAACTGTTAATAGTCCCGCACTTAACTTTCTTGTTGTGTTTTTTCTACATCTTCGGTTAAAGGTATCTATTTTTTCTAAAGCGAATTTATGGAGAAAAGTATTGTCAGTAAAAAACTCAGCTGGTAATTTATTTACTCTTTGCATCTTGTACTCTATACCATCACGTTCAGCGACATAACTGGCTTTATTTTGGTAAATTAACTGAACGATATAGCTAAACCTCTTAGGTTTACAATCAGGTGAATTTTTAACTCTGCTAGCATTTGCATACACAAGAATATCTGTCCATAGTTTGTCCTCATTTTATCCCCAAACACCGTAGTTATGTAGCCACCTTTTCATAATGCTATCTTGGTCATATTCATGTCTTGAAAAATAGTATCCGTCTTCGGTTCTGACGGTATATACCTTTCGGTGTTCAGTTGCAGTGATATTTTCTCCAACCCATACCCCTGACATATCAAGATCATGACTAAATGAGAGACCTGAAAATAAAAAATTATCGTTGTAGTGAATATATTGATGATTTTCATCCAAACTCCTTTTGAATTATAACGCGCTGTAAAAAGTTATACTTTAACAGTTCATTATGTTTACAATTAAACTTTAACCAATAAAAACAATACTTAACAACACTAACCTGACTCCATGCAGACACCATGTAGTCATGCGAAGCTATTAGTCACCTATTTTTTCTTTATGATAAAAAGAGTTGTTTTTAAACAGTTCAACATGAAACAGTTAAAAATTTAACTCAATGTAAATCACTGACTTATTTATTAGCACTAATCTGTTTGTTGATGTCTCTTTTACTTTGTTAAATCAAAATAAATGACTTAAAGGGCTAGTCACCCCGTTCGCACCCTGTTGTAATACATGTGTATAGATCTGAGTAGTTCTAATATCTGAATGACCTAATTGAGCTTGAACGGTTCTTATATCAGCTCCGCTTTGCAATAGGTGCGTAGCAAAAGTGTGGCGTAATGTATGCGGTGTAATTAGCTTTTTTAAGTTAGCTTCTTGAACTGCTTTTTTTACCGCTTTTCTAATACCAGTATGGTGAAAGTGGTGACGTCTTATTTCTCCTGTTTCGGGATCTGCACTCAATTTGTATGATGGGAACAAATACTGCCAAGCCAGTGTTTTATTTGCGTTTGGATATTTTTTAACTAATGCATTTGGCATCCATACCCCTGCATATTGTTCATTACTAGTGTCTAAGTGTAAATATTCATTCACTTGGATAATTTGATTTCTAATCAGAGGGATTAACTCAGGAGCTAAAGTGACTACTCTATGTTTCTTACCTTTACCATTCCAGACTCTAATACATTTATAATCAAAATCTATATCTTGAACACGTAACTGAACCGCTTCCATAACTCTCAAGCCGCTCCCATACATTAACCCTGCGATTAGATAGTAACGCTTTCCAAGCTTCTCAAGTAGAATTTTCACTTCTTCTTTCGTCATGACGACAGGTAATTTAGGTTGCCGTTTTGAACGTGCATAATCTAAGTTTAATGAGAGCTCATTTTTAATTATATGTTTATACATAAAAGACAAAGAGTTTAACGCTGTAGCTTGAGTTCTAGGCGATACGTTAGCCTTAAGCGCTAAGTATTCAAGGTACGTTTCAACTTCGTAGTCTCCCATAGAAGCAGGATGTCGTTTATCATGGAAATTAATAAAAGATTTTATCCACGTTAAATAAGTCTCGACCGATCTAAGTGAGTATTGCCTTGTTAGCATGTAATCAACAATGCTATTTAAAAAAGGTGATTGAGTTTTCATAATTTACCTTTTACAGGTACTGTCCATTTATACAGTTTAGTTCTATTTCTCCCCTATTCAAGTAAATGCGCGAATGGGTCGTTTTCATGCAAGAAAAATTTATTCATAATTTAATAAAATCTTTAAGTGGCAAAGTGTTATGTTATTTGCTACAAATAACATAAATATTAAAGTGAGCAACATTAACGCAGGAAAATGCGCAAGTTGCGCACTATTAAGTTGTTATTTGTACAATGAAATCAGCAACTTACGGGTAATTAAAGTATACTGTATAACTATACAGTATATTTTACCCCGTTTTAGCGCCAACAAAATCTAAGTAA